>JABAOD010004362.1_pt4 | contig 27056 bp, 28 predicted proteins | sample 7062151 | NCBI WGS metagenome assembly JABAOD01 (sample SAMN14538626, study PRJNA623070) | marine sediment metagenome | biome: marine biome [ENVO:00000428]; feature: marine pelagic biome [ENVO:01000023]; material: deep marine sediment [ENVO:00002113] | place: India: Gulf of Khambhat ... | reverse complement strand
GGTGTCCAGGAGGATCTGCAAGGCGAGCCTTTCGTTGGCCGCGCCGGCCAGTTGCTCAACGCCATGTTGGCGGCGATCGGACTCAAACGCGAGCAGGTTTACATTGCCAATGTCCTGAAATGCCGTCCGCCCAACAACCGTGACCCGCAAATTGACGAAGTCGATGCTTGCGAGCCCTATCTAGTGCGTCAGATCGAGCTCATCGCGCCACGTATTATCCTCGCACTCGGTCGCCATGCCGTACATAGCCTGCTTAAGACCGAGCTGCCGTTGAGCAAGTTGCGCGGTCGGCGCTTGAGCTATCATGGCATTCCGCTTGTTGTTACCTATCATCCGGCCTACCTTTTGCGCAATCCGGTCGATAAGCGCAAGGTATGGGATGATTTGTGCCTGGCGCGCGATATCATCGAAGCCTCGTGAGCGCTGTCGTTTCACCGCTTTCGCCCCGTATCCGGGTCATGCGTATGCAGGATCTCGCCGCTGTCATGGCTATCGAGCGGGTGGCCTATGAGTTTCCATGGACCGAACCGATCTTTCGCGATTGTTTGCGCGCTGGCTATGTCTGTTACGTTTACGATAGCCAGCAAGGTGTGCTGGGTTACGGCATCATGTCGCTGGGTGCCGGAGAGTGCCATCTGTTAAATATTTGTATCCACCCGGCTTACCGTCGCCAGGGACTTGCCACCCGCCTGATCGAGGCACTCATGGCACATGCCCGGCGCAAGCGTGCGAGTCTGGCGTTGCTCGAAGTGCGGGTGTCGAACGAGATCGCGTCGCGCCTCTACATGCGATTGGGTTTCAACGAGATCGGGTTGCGCAAGAATTACTATCCTGCGCGCCGCGGCCGCGAAGACGCGCTAGTGTTGGCCAGGGATCTGACGCTTTCGACTGTCGACAGCGAACGTTGAATCGCGTCAGGACGGCAGGCTGCGGATGCGCGCGAGCTGCTTGTCGAGCTCTCTTACCTTTGCTGCAAAATCTGCAGCACGCTGTTTTTCCTGCTCCACGATATCCTTCGGCGCCCGCTCGACAAAGCTCCGATTCTCCAACTTGGCCCGTGCGCGCGTGAGGTTCTGCTCGAGCCTTTCGCGTTCACGCAGCAGGCGCTGCTCTTCAGCCTGCTTGTCGATCAGTGCGCCGAACGGAATCCTAACCTTCATGTGACCGACAAGAGCGGTGGCCGCGGCGCTCTCATCGAGGGTCTCGTGTGTTTCCATCCAATCGAGTGACTCGAGGCCGGCGAGCGCTACTACCGACGTAGCGGTTTGCTCATAGCGCTCGCGATCGGCGGCCGAACCGTCCTGCAACTTGGCAGGAAGTCGTTTGCCAGGCGCGATGTCCATTTCTCCGCGAATGTTGCGTATGCCAGTGACGACTGCCTTGACCCACTCGATCTGGGTCATCGCCGCCCGGTCGATCTTGGCTGGCTCGGGCTTGGGGTAGGGTTGCAGCATAATGGTCTCACCCTGTTTGCCGGCTAGGGGTGCGATCGCCTGCCAGATTTCTTCGGTGATGAACGGCATGATCGGATGCAACAAGCGCAGCAAGGCCTCAAGGACACGCACCAGCGTGCGCCGCGTGCCACGTAGAAGTTCCGGCGGACTCACCGGGTCGGTCAGAGTGACCTTGGAGAGCTCCAGATACCAACTGCAGTACTCGTCCCAGATGAAGGCGTAGAGCGCGTTTGCCATCAGATCGAAGCGATACTCGCTGATTGCCCGCTCGACCTGGGCCTCGACCTCCTGCAGGCGCGAGATGATCCAGCGATCGGCGTCGGTCAGCGCGACCTCTTGATTCAATTGTCCGCAGTCCTGGCCTTCGGTGTTCATCAGCACATAACGCGCCGCATTCCACAGCTTGTTGCAAAAGTTGCGGTAACCCTGAATGCGGCCGGTATCGAAGCGAATGTCGCGCCCCTGCGTCGCCAGGCTGGCAAAGGTGAAACGCAATGCGTCCGTACCGTAGGCGGGGATACCGTCGGGGAACTGCTTGCGCGTAGCTCGTTCGATCTTCTGCGCCAGATGGGGTTGCATCAGCCCGGTGGTGCGCTTGGCGATCAGCGATGGCAAATCGATGCCGTCGATCAGGTCGAGCGGGTCGAGGATATTGCCCTTCGATTTCGACATCTTTTGGCCTTCGGCGTCGCGCACCAGGCCATGGATGTAGACCTCGCGAAACGGCACGTCGCCCATGAACTTCAGGCCCATCATGATCATGCGCGCGACCCAGAAGAAGATGATGTCGAAGCCGGTGACGAGCACGCTGGTGGGATAAAAGGTCTTGAATGCCGGTGTCTGTTCCGGCCAGCCGAGGGTGGAAAAGGGCCACAGTGCCGACGAGAACCAGGTGTCGAGTACGTCCGGATCCTGCGTGAGCAACACCTCATCGCCAAGGCCGTGCTGCTGGCGCATCTCGGCCTCGCTGCGACCGACGAAGACATTGCCTGCCTCGTCATACCAGGCAGGGATACGGTGGCCCCACCAGATCTGGCGCGAGATGCACCAGTCCTGGATGTTGTGCATCCACTCGAAATAGGTCTTGGTCCAGTTGTCCGGCACGAATTTGATCTTGCCTTCCTCGACGGCCGCTATTGCAGGCTTCGCAAGCGGTTCTGCACGCACGTACCACTGGTCGGTGAGATAAGGCTCGATAACGGCACCGGTGCGATCGCCGCGCGGAACCATGAGCTTGTGGTTCTCGGTCCGCTCTAGCAACCCAGCGCTGTGAAGGTCGGCGACAATTCGCTTGCGTGCCTCGAAACGATCCAGTCCGCGGTAGGCCTCAGGCATCAAGTTGTAGGTCGCAGGTCCGGCCATGCTTTGCTCGTCGGCGACTGCGGCCCCGCCCTTGAGTGGAGCGCGATGACCAAAAGTGAAGTCGTCCCGCTCGCTCGCCTTGACGCGTGCGTCGACCGTGAAGATGTTGATGAGACCGGCATAGGGCACCGCCTGCAGCTGCGTGTGATCACGGTGCCTTTGCCACACCTCGTAGTCGTTGAAGTCGTGCGCCGGCGTGATCTTGACAGCCGGTGCCGAACTCGGGATCGACGTAGTCGTCGGCGATGATCGGAATGTGACGCCCGGTCAAAGGCAGCTCGACCAGCTGCCCGACCAAGTGATGATAGCGCACGTCTCCGGAATGCACGGCGACGGCCGCGTCGCCGAGCAGGGTCTCCGGGCGGGTGGTCGCCACGACCAGATGTCCTGAGCGGTCGACGAGGGGATAGCGAATGTGCCACAGGTGGCCATCCTCTTCCTCCGAAATCACTTCCAGGTCGGAGACGGCCGTGTGCAGCACCGGGTCCCAGTTGACCAGGCGTTTGCCGCGGTAGATGAGCCCTTCTTCGTAAAGGCGCACGAAGACCTCGATAACCGCCTGTGAGAGCCCCTCGTCCATGGTGAAGCGTTCGCGCGACCAGTCGAGCGAGGCGCCCATGCGTCGCAGCTGCTCGGTAATGCGGCCACCGGACTGTGCTTTCCACTGCCACACACGCTGCAAGAAGGCCTCACGCCCGAGATCATGGCGGCTCTTGCCTTCGGCCTCGAGCATACGCTCGACCACCATCTGCGTGGCGATGCCGGCATGATCGGTGCCGGCCTGCCACAGCGTGTTGTCTCCGCGCATTCGGTGGTAACGAATCAACGCGTCCATCAGGGTATCCTGAAAGGCATGCCCCATGTGTAAGCTGCCGGTGACGTTTGGCGGCGGGATCGCTATGCAATAGGGAGTGTCTTGGCCGGTGGGCTTGAAGTAGCCGTTCGCTTCCCAGCGTGCGTAGAGGCGTCGCTCCAGCGCGTGCGGATCATAGGTCTTAGCAAATTGCTTGCCGCTCATTTGGATTTCGAGTTTCAGCAAAAAGAGCGGGAAAGGTAAAAACACCTTTCCCGCTTCGGCGACTTGCTCGGTTAACGAACGCGCTTAAGGCTTCTTGTTCTTGCTATTGTCCACATCGGAACCGCCCTGCGCTAGCGCTTCGCGCAGCAGGTACTGCAGCCGGTCGACGATCGCCGGGCTCAGCGCGCGTTCGCCGCACTTGCGCAACTCCATGTTGAGCTTGGCCACGATCTGTATGGCGAGACTGCGCGCGGCGGCGCTATCTCGACGCCCCGCTTTCGGCGTGGCCGGCGGCGTGGCTTTGACTGGGGCGCCCGCCATTGCGGTGTTGGCCTTGGATGGCTCGCGCTCGTGAACCTTCGGCGGCGCCTTGGCCTTAGGCCGTTCGCGCTCGGGCATTCGTGCCGGCGCCTTGGCCTTAGGCCGTTCGCTACCGGTGACCACCGCATCGAGTACGGGGATCTTATCGGGCGTGCCGTAAGTAGGCGATTTTGGCCTTGTACGTCCCTGCAGGCTCGGTGCTTTCGCGCGCGGCTCGGCGGGCTTCACGGGTGCAATGTGCTCAATTTTGAACGGGCGCCTGTACCATTCAGGCACGCTGCTCGCCGGTTGCGTCTGCTCTGCGATATCCTGCCCCGCTGGTTGCTGCGAAGTGTCGCGTTCCGGCATCAGCTCGGTCTTCCCCGACTTCGGTTTGGCTGATCGCCGTTCCGGCCGGCGCTGCGTGTCCGCCCCTCGCTGAGGACTATCGCTTCGCGGGCGCTTGCTTTGAACGGTCTCCTTCTCGGCCGCTTTGAAACGAACCCGTGGCGATGGTTCTTCGGCGAGGCTCAAAGGTGTTCTCCCCGATGGCGGCGCTTCGACGGTCTCCCTCGGTTCGTCTGGCGGCGGTAGCTCGACGTCACTCTCGCTCGGTCTTGCCGGTAGATCCAGTGCGGGGTCAAGGGGCGGCGCGGCACCCTCAGGCGCACTGCCACTGGGTTTCTCCTCTCGCGGCGATGGCTCCGCATTGAAATCGATCGCCGTCATTCTCATGAAACTGTCATCTGCTTGGCCCAGGGTTGTTCTGTGTTCCCATTTGACCTCGCGCCGCGCACCCTCGGGCGCACGCGTTGTCGCCGATGTTGCGGCCCCGGTGTCCTGCTCTTTGTCGGGCGGCGAGGGTTCGGCCACCACGCGCTCGCCATCGCTCGCCGTATCGGGCTCGTCAGCCGACTCGGTGGAAAGATCAATGTCCGCCCGTTCGTCGGGGTCAGCGCTGGGTATTTCGTGGGCCATCGGCGTCTGTTCAGGGGCTTCGAGCGTCAGCTGGGATTTGGCTGCAGGCTCATCGATCTCTGGTGCCGGCAGGATAATTTCTGCCTCTGCCGTATCCTCATCGATCACGTCGCCACCGGGAATTTCGAGCATATCGATCTCGCCCCACCCGGGGTGGTCTGCGCTTGATGTGCTAGCTGGCTCGGCACCCGCCGTCTCCTCATCAGTCCCTGTCGGTCTTGTGCCAGCGTGGGCCGCTTTCACGGGCCCCGGCGCCGCTGGTTGCGGGTCCCCCGTTGGCGCTTCGTCGAGCGCCGGCGTAGCGGGATCGGGCGCCGAAGGCGGTTCCATCGCCGCGTCGCTTTCCTCTGCGAATAAGCCTAGTTCGGAATCGGTTGCTTGGCGAGCCGGGTCTTCGTCCAGCCACTGCGACATGAACATCGGCGGCTCTTGTGGCACGCGCACTGCGTCGGCGAGGTGTTCTTTGCCCGGCCGCGCTTCATGCCCGCGATCAGCTGCAAAGACCGGGTCTTGGACGACAAAGGCTCGCTGGGTTCCCCCTGTCTCAGGCAAGTCGACAACCTTCAACAGGGGTAGCTGTGACCAAGGTTTCACCGGCGAATCCAGCGCAGGCGTGGGGCCGGACGTATCGGGCGCGGTTCTTTCGGGGGCGCGTCTGCCCGGGGAGGGGCGGGCCTCACCCAGGCTCTCCGTCACTTTCTCCAGCGCTTCGAGAGGGCTCTCGCCGCGCTCTTCCGGGACGGCGGGGACATCGAGCGTGATCTCTTCACCTTCGTCAGTCCCTTCGCCCTCGCGACCTCGCGCCGCCACGCTCTGGTTCGCCTGCGATTCGGGTCCTGGCACCGTGGGCGCCGACGCCGCCTCCGTTGCCGGCGTGTCTATAGCTGTACCGGGGACCGCGTCATTATCAGCGCGCGATTCGCTGGCGGTCGACACGGCCTCCTCGTGCGCTCCCGCACCCGCACTCCCGTCGCCCGCCGACAGCTCGTCGCTGATCAGGCCTTTTAACGAGCGCAACAGCTGGCTGGTATCCAGGTTTGCTGGTTTGCGCCGCGGCAAGTTGCTCAAGGATCTGCGGGTGCTGTCGTCTTCGGGTGCGGCTAGCGTGGCGTGCGCGTCCGCGGGCTGTGGAGCAGGTTCGACCTCGTCGAACTCATTTCGGACCAAATCCTCAAGTGACTTGCGAACCTCCTCGAGCGTGTGCTTGGCAGAGGGCTTGTGTGGGTACTTATCGTTCGTCTCTGTCGCCATGGCGAATAGACGCGGCCCTAGAGGTTATGTGTTTGCAGTGGGTAACCTCGTTCGCGGTAGAACCGGTAGCGCTCACGCGCTCGCTGCTTTCCTTCCAGCGTAGGGCCCACGACCTCGACCACACGCCTGAAGCGGCTGAAGCACTCCGGTACGGTTGCTGTTAACGAGATTAGCACATCTTGCCAGCTTTCCGGCGGCGGCTGTTCGCCGATAAGCACGGGGCATCGAGATCTCGCTTCTCCGGTATTGACGGCATGCGGGATAAAACTGCCGGCGCTGAATGTCCACAGCAGCCGGTCAAGCTGTGAAGACTCTTCCGTGCTAGTGGTCAGAATATAGACCTCGTGTCCGAGACGAAAGGCCTTGTGTGTCAGCTTGCAGACAGCAATGTCCTTGTCCGTATCCGATGCCTCACCCGTAAGATAAAAGTCAACGCGAGTCATGCGCTGGCACGTTGTGCAGATGCCTTGTCACGGCAGCGTGTGATCAGAAACTGTGTCAGCAAAGCTACCGGTCGACCGGTCGCTCCCTTCTCCTTGCCACTTTTCCACGCCGTGCCGGCAATGTCCAGATGTGCCCACCTGAGCTTCTTGGCGAAACGCGACAGGAAACAAGCCGCCGTGATGGTTCCCGCTTCGCGTCCGCCTACGTTGGCGACATCAGCGAAATTGCTATCGAGTTGTGTCTGGTAATCGTCCCACAAAGGGAGCTGCCAGGCCCGGTCGTGGCTCTCTCTGGCCGCGGCAAGCAGCTCACGTGCCAGGGGCTCATGATTGCTCATCAGCCCACTGGCCTCCTTGCCCAGTGCAATGACGCACGCTCCAGTAAGGGTGGCGATGTCTATGACCGCTGAAGGCTTAAAGCGCTCGGCATAGGTCAGTGCGTCGCAGAGAATCAGCCGTCCTTCGGCGTCGGTATTCAGCACTTCGATCGTCTGCCCCGACATGCTCTTGATGATATCGCCGGGTTTGTTGGCGTTTCCGTCCGGCATGTTTTCACAGCTGGGGATGATCCCGACGATGTTTATCGCTAGTTTCAGCTCGCCGACTGCTTTGAGGGTGCCCAGCACGCTCCCCGCCCCACACATGTCGAACTTCATCTCGTCCATATGGCCGGCCGGTTTGATGGAAATACCGCCGGAGTCAAAGGTGATGCCCTTGCCTACTAACGCGACGGGATCTTCGCCGTCGTCATCGCCACCGCGGTACTCCAGCACAATCAGCTTTGGGGGTTGACGGCTACCGCGCGCGACCGAGAGTAGGGCACCCATCCCTAGGCGCTGCATGTCTTCCAGCTCAAGAACGCTTACGGTGAAACTGTAGCTCTGGGCCAGCTGACTTGCCTGATCCGCGAGATACTCCGGGGTACAGATGTTGCCGGGCAGATTGCCCAGCGTCCGTGTCAGTGCAACGCCCGCGCTGATCGCCTTTCCTTCGGCAATGGCCTGTTCCGCAGTCGCGATATCGCTGCGTTTGGGCACTGCCAGCACCACCTTGCGCAGCGGCCGGCGTGGTTGCACGGGACTCGATTTCAATTGATCGGAACGATAAAGTGTCGCCTCGGTCGTGGTCACGGCTTGCCGCACTTTCCACGCATTATTGCGCCCCTTTACCTCAAGTTCGGCGAGGTAACTGGTCGTTTCAGTGGAGCCGGTATCGTTCAACACAGAGGCCGCTCGCGCGATCACGTCGAGGTAGCGCTGCTCGTTAAACTCCCGTTCTTTGCCGCAGCCGACCAGCAGCACCCGCTCAAACGGCATATTCGGGATGTTGGGCAGCAGCAGCGTCTGGCCGAGCTTGCCATCCATATCGCCACGGCGCAGCAGGCTCGATATCATGCCGCCGGAGGCCTGATCGATCTGGCGCACGCGCGCCGACATCTTGCGCGGCTCGTGCACACCAACGGTTATACAAGCGGTGCGCTGTTTCTCGGGACTGCCGCTTTTTGCTATGAACTCCATGAACGAACTACGTACCCTCGGTCGATCCGGCCATCAGTATGTTATATTTTTTCAGAATATGATGTGGACGTTCTCATTTTGAATCAATCCTTTATCATTCAGAAGGCGCAGCAACGCGTCGATCTTAGGCGCTCCTTCCCGTTTGGCCCATGGAAAGAGCATTTTCCGCCTTTTTTCCGGTCATTGTCAAAACGACGGCTCGGGCGGGCGTCATGATTATTCGCCGCTACCTCTACCGTGAAATCGCCCTCGCCATGCTCGCCGGGACCGCCGTCTTGCTTGTGCTGTTCGTCCTGGTTGGGGTGACGAAGCTCCTGGGACAGGCAGCGGTCGGCCAATATCCACGCGATATCGTGCTAACGCTGTTGGGCCTTGAGTTGGTGAGACGGTTGGAAATCCTCATCCCGCTCGCCGCGTATATCGCCATTCTGCTCACGCTGGCGCGCTGGTACCGCGATAATGAAATGACGGTGCTCGCAGCTTGCGGAATGGGGCTCACGTTCATAACGCGGCCGGTAATGCAGCTGGCATTGGGGACGGCCGCGATCGTCGCGCTGTTCTCGTTGTCTGTATCGCCACTGGCCGCAGCCAAGATCGACCAAACCAAGAAGGCCAGCTTAGACCGCACAGAAGTGTCAGTAGCGGCGCCCGGCGTATTTACAGATCTGCGCAGTAGTGGGCGCATCCTCTACGTCGAACGCATAGATGCCGGCGGGGTTTTGGAAAAGATTTTCGTCAACGACCATCGGAAAGCCACACAAAATGTGCTTGCCGCCGAGAGTGGCTATCAGCGTGTCGACGGCGAGAGCGGCGAGCGTTTTCTAGTGTTGAAAAATGGTACGGTGTACGAAGGAGTTCCTGGCGAGCCCGATTATCGGGTAGTCGAATTCGAAACGTATACCCTGCGGCTCGAGGCACCGCGAACGATACCACCTCCTACGGCGATCGAAGCCCGGCTGACCAGCACCCTGCTGGGATCGTTGAATCATCGAGACATCAGCGAGCTGCACTGGCGTTTGGCCAAGCCGGTAAGCGTGCTTGTGCTGGCCGTCTTCGCGCTTGTTTTGGCCCATACTGATGCGCGCCGCGGCCGCATCGCGAACCTGGTCGCTGCCATTCTTGTTTACTTCACGTACACCAACCTGCTCGGCGTCGGGGAGACGTTGCTAAAAAGCGAGCGCGTGGCTCCGGCGATCGGTCTTTGGTGGGTGCATCTGTCGATGGGTGCGGTCGCTATCTACTTGCTGGTGCGGCGAGCGCAGAATAGGCCGTTGCTACCACGGCAAGGAGAACGTCCGGCATGAGCTGGTTTACGCTACTGGATCGTTACATTGGCAGGCGTGTGCTTCACGCCATGCTGATCGTGCTGACGATTCTGCTCGCGCTTTTCACGTTCGTAGAGTTCATCGACGAGCTGGCGAATTATGGTAGGGGTCGGTTCGGCCTGTACGAGCTGCTGCGTTATGTGGTCCTCAGCTTGCCGGGTCGGATCTACGAGCTATTTCCGCCCGCCGTGTTGCTCGGAGGCGTGCTTGGATTGTCTTGGTTGGCTCTGGGCTCGGAGCTGACAGCGATGCGGGCGGCAGGGGTTTCGCTTTTGCGCATCGTGGGCTCAGCGATGAAAACCGGCCTGGTGTTTGTTGCGATCTCGATTGCTCTGGGTGAGACGCTCGTGCCGGTAAGCGATGTTACCGCCCAACAGGGGCGTGCCGAGGCGATGGAGGTTGGACTGCACCGAGAGATCACAGGCCTGTGGTTACGTGACCAGTCTAGCTTCGTCAACATCGGAGAGGTGCTACCGGACTCGACGCTGTTGAACGTCAATATTTACGACTTCGACGCCCAGCAGCAGCTGCGAACGCAGACCTTTGCTAAGCGCGCTCGTTTTGATGACCCGCGCTGGCGATTGGAGGAGGTTAGCGAGAGTCACATTGGGGCGAGCGGCATCCGTACGCAGCGCTCGGCGAGCGCGGTTTGGGAATCTGAGATTACTCCGGATGTGGTGCAGATCTTCGCCGTACGCCCCGAAAGCCTGTCGACCCTGAACCTCTATGAATATATCGGGCACCTGCAGCGTAACCGTCAGGAGACTGCGCGCTACGAGCTCGCCTTTTGGCACAAGCTCTGGCTGCCAGCGGCGACCGCGGTCATGGTGCTGCTGGCGGTCCCGGCCGTGTTTGGCCAGTTTCGCAGCGGCGGCATGGGCTTCAGGGTTTTTCTTGCCATCTTGCTGGGACTGGGATTCAGCCTGCTCAGCCGTGGGTTTGGCTATCTGGCCCTGCTTTACGGGCTACCCCCGGTGGTGGCTGCGTCTGCGCCGATCCTGCTCTTCCTGCTGCTGGCGCTGTACCTCCTGCGGCGTGTCGCCTAGGGAAAGGGCACCTTNNCGCGGGCGGTGGGTTCGGGGGCGGAAAAACAGATGCCAGGGGCGCCTAGGAGGCCATCTGAGACGGTTTCCAGGGCAGGACGGGGATTTTTACACAGGTGAGGAAAACCCCTTTCCTGACAACCTTCTACGTTTTCTACGCCAATTCATGCTACCTTCAAGTAGTTGATTTATAAACATTTAGTGCGTTGAATAAAAAATGTTCAATCTAAAAATGTGCCGTCGCGGCGTCGCTTGACAAGGCTCGCGCGGGGGAATTTTGCACAGAGTTATCCACAGGTTCTGTGAGTAAGTGCCCGCGGTGGACGCCTATGCTCTCGGGCTGCAGCGTGGCTGGGGGATGTCGTCAGCGCGACGGGCCGTCGCGCGAAGCCCCTTTGTGGGGGTAGTAGCCGCCCGCCGGTTTCTGGCCGGGCTTTCCGAGCGCATCTGCGACCTCTGGCGGCATATAGTTCTCGTCATGCTTCGCCAGCACCTCGTCGGCCATGAATTGATTAGCTGCCACCAGTTGTCCTTGGGCAACCACGCCCTGGCCCTCACGGAACAAGTCGGGCAGGATGCCCTCGTAGCGCACGGTGATCTTGGCGTTCAAGTCGGTGACGACGAACTGCACGCGGATGCCGTCCTTCTTCACGCTGCCCTGTTCGACCAGGCCACCGATGCGAAAGCGCTGATTCGGCGGCACCTTGCCCTCGGCCACTTCGGTCGGGCTATAAAAGAACACCAGATTGCTGCGGAATGCGTTCAGGACGAACAGCGCCGCCACCGTAAGCCCGACGACGCCGATAACGATGACCGTTAATCTCTTGTGGCGTGGCTTCATCTGGACGGTCCTGATTCCGCTCGCGTGAGTTGACGCAACAACCTTAATACTATCGTTCGCCTACGCAAGGGTACGATCACGTTGACGACCAGTACAGCGGCGGCGAAGCCGTATGCGCTCCACACATACAACCCGTAGCCACCCATGGCAATGAATTCGTTCCAGTTCATTTCTCTAAAGCCAACACCTGCGCGACCCACTGTGTGTGCTTTTCACGTTCAAGTATCTTGTAGCGCATGCGCATGAGAACGACTGTGACGAAATAGAGCTTGAAGCCGAGGGCCATCAGCAATAGCGGGGCGAGCATGCTGGGGTGGATGGAAGGGGCGCCTATTTTGCTGATGGACGCCGGTTGATGCAACGTGTTCCACCACTCCACCGAATAATGAATGATAGGGATGTTGACCACACCGACCAGCGCTAGAACGGCCGCTGCGCGGGCGGCGCGCCGGGGCTCATCAATACTCGCCTCCAGGGCCATGAAGCCGATATAGAGGAACAGCAGTATCAACTCCGAGGTCAAGCGTGCGTCCCATGCCCACCACGTGCCCCACATAGGTTTTCCCCAGAGCGAACCCGTCACCAGTGTCACTAAGGTGAAGGACGCGCCGATCGGCGCACTTGCGCTTGCCAATACCTCTGCCAGCTTCGTTCGCCAGGCAAGCCCGGCGGCGCCAGCGCCCGCCATGACGACGTAAACGAACATGGACATCCAGGCACTGGGTACGTGGATGAACATGATGCGGTAACTCTCGCCCTGCTGATAATCCGACGGCGCGACGAACAGCCCCAAGTATAGTCCGGCTGCAATCAGCAAGGCCGTTCCCACCGCCAGCCATGGGATCAATCGTCCCGCGAGTGCGTAAAAGTTCTTGGGAGCCGCGTACTTGTACATCGAACACTGTGCGCTCAGTCGAGCGAAATCCGCAGACCGGCCGCTGCCGCCCACGGAGCAAAGATCGTTGCCAGAACCAGGAAGGCCGCTAACAGGGACAAATGTGCTTCCGTATCTAGGCCCGTTGCATGGGCCGATACGGCCAGGGCGCCGAAAATAAGCACAGGAGTATACAACGGCAAAACCAGCAGCGAAACCAGCACCCCGCCTCCGCGCAGACCCAAGGTCAACGCAGCCCCGACGCTACCCATCAGACTCAGGACGGGCGTGCCTAGGAGCAGCGACACAACCAGGATAGACATGTTGTCATACTCGAGGTTCAGCAGCAGCGCCAGCAGCGGCGACAGCAGCACCAGGGGCAGACCGGTCAGCACCCAATGGGCAAGCACCTTCGCCAGCACCAGGGCGGTCAGAGGATGCGGCGCGAGCACCAATTGCTCGAGCGTCCCGTCCAGGTAGTCGTTAGAGAACATACGGCCCAATGACAACATCGTCGCCAGCAGCGCCGCCACCCAGATCACCCCCGGTGCCATGGTGCGCAGCAAGTTGGGTCCCGGTCCGACCCCCAGCGGAAACAGGCTTAGCACAATGACAAAGAAAACCAAAGGCGTCAGGACATCGGTACTGCGTCGCAGTGCCACCGTGATGTCGCGCATGAACACGCCGCGCGCCGCGGTAATCAAGCTCGGTGAAGTCACGAATCCAGAGAGATGCGGTGTACGATCTTGGCCTTCCAGCTAAGCTCCTGGTGCGAAGTGATGACAAGCATGCCGCCGGCAGCCAGATGCTCGCCGAGTAGATTCTCGATTACTGCAACCGAGCGTGCATCCAGGCCGCTTACTGGCTCATCCAAGATCCAGAGCGTTCGCGAAAGAACTAGCAATCTCGCCAGCGCCAGACGACGCTTCTGTCCTTGCGATAGGACCTTGGCCGGCAGGTGCGCGAACCGCGTCAAGCTCACATGCTCGAGCGCGTACTCGACCTTGGAAGCGGCAGAATACCCACCCAGATGCGCGGCCGCGCGCAGATTTTCCTCAGGCGTCAGCTCGCCCTGGATCCCGTTGCTGTGACCGACGTAGCTCAGACATGTTCGATAGTCATCGCCGAGCGCACGAATATTTGTGCCATTCCATCGGATCTCACCTGCGCTGGGTCTCGACAAGCCGCACAGCGTCCGCAACAGGGTCGTTTTGCCACTGCCATTGCTGCCGACGACATGCAGGAGCTCGCCTGCAGCCAGCGCGAATGACATTCCACTGATAAGCGGGCGATCCCCGCGCGTGCACTCTAGCGAAATCGTCTCAAGCGTGGTCATGATCAAACGCTGTCAGGTTGTTCGAATTATAGGTAAAACACTGCTTGCGAACTATCGGCTCTGACGCTCGCAGGGCCTGCTGAGGTCTGAGGGGATGAATGGGGAGAGCGGACCACGTCAAGAGTGGTGCCCCGGAGACGATTCGAACGTCCGACCTGCCGCTTAGGAGGCGGCTGCTCTATCCTACTGAGCTACCGGGGCGTCACAGCCAGATGCGACTCGATAACCGCCGCAGTCAGTTAGCTAGCGGTTGGCATGGATAGTTGGTGGAGCGGAGGAGGATCGAACTCCCGACCTTCGCATTGCGAACGCGACGCTCTCCCAGCTGAGCTACCGCCCCGATACGTGCACGTATTATACAGATTAATGCGCAGGCATTACGACCCAAAAAAGTTTTCGGGCCGTCCACGCAGATCAAGAAACTCTAATCCCACGCTCAGCAGTGCGTCTTTAAGGCGTGCTCAAGGACTTCACAATTGGTGCGCCAATCGGGTTGCGGCCCGTAGTCGACTCGATCGAGTGCCAATGCGTTTTCTATCTTCTCTCGGAGCCTGCGGGGATCTTCCGGCGTCACCAGGAGTTCAGGATGATCCTTGAGAATCCAGCGCGTCGCAGGCGTCTCACTCACGACGACCGGGGTACCGCAGGACATTGCTTCATAGAGCTTGACTGGGTGACTATGATTACCGAACTTGGAGAGTCGGTTGTTGACTACCAACACGTCTAGACTATTCAGAAGTTTGGGGACCGCGGCGCCCGGCAAATAGCCGAGCCATCGGGCTTCGGTCGGTAGCCGCGCGCGTTTGTCCTTGCGTCCTGAAAGTATCAACGCAACGTCGGAGCGTGCCTTGGCCAGCTGTCTGAATGCATCGAACAGGACTCCAATTCCTCGGTTTGAGAAAACCCCACCACAGTAACCGATGAGCTTCTTGTCCAAAGGAAGACCAAGATCTTCCCGGCACGCTGCCCGATCCATGTACGAAAAGCCGGTGGGATCGACTGCCATGGGCACTACTATTGTCGGCTTGCCAGGACGGGATCGCTGAAGATGTTCGACAAGACCAGGACCCGCCGCTGTAACAAGCGTGGCTTTTGACAAAGACCTTCGCCAGGCCCAATGCAGTGGCTTGAGCCATGGAATGTAGCCTTCGTAATTGTCGTAGGCGTCGATCAGGGACCGAACGCCGTAACGATCGCCGAGCTTTTGCGCGAGTATCCCGTAATAGGTGTCCGAGAATCCAATAACCCAATCAGGCGCAATTGACCGCACAAGCCTGCTCGCTTCGGAGATGTATCTAACTGGACCCATACGGAATAGACTCACGGACACCCAGTTAAGTCCGTATGCGCAAATGCTGACATCCAGCTCGCGCTTGTAGCCCAGGAGCAGCAGGTGCACCTCATGACCTTTTTCAGCCAAGATCCTCGGCAGGTGATAAAACCTCCCATAAGGACTCGTCAACAGGTCGCGCCCCATCGGCCTTCGTTTGCAAAGGAAAACAAACTTCAAATGTCTACCATTAACTTGACTGTAACTTGATCATCATCTGATCAATAATATTACTAACCTGTCTATTGAATTGTTGCTGGTTCCAGCTCCGATCTCTGGTCTTGCCTTTTTCGGATAAATGCTTGCAAAGTCTGTCATCTAACCAAAGTCGTCTTAGCGTGCGAGCAAGATCTTCCGTCGATGTTGGGTCAAACAGAAGAGCTGCATCTCCGACCTGTTCCGGCATTCCGTAGATATTCGAAACCGCAACAGGGCACCCGGTTGCGAAAGCTTCCAATGGAGGAATATTTGTTGGTCCGAAAAATGTAGGCATGACCATAGCACGCGCTTTCCGGTATAGCGAGCCAATCTCATCATTAGGAACGTAATCCAAGACATGCACATGGTTCTTGACTCCTAGCCTTTCGGCTAGATCAAAAACAGATTCATAGTTGTTCTTTTTCGAGCCAACGAAAACAAGTTGCATATCTGGAATGTCATCTTGAAGTAACGCAAGCGCTTCGATTAACCGCTCATGATTCTTGTGTTTCCAGAACTGTGCAGGATAAAAAATAAACTTCTTTGGTAGTTTGTATTTGGAATCAAAATCTTCGGCGGCCACCCGAGCATAGATATAATTCGGAGCGACAAACGGTAATATGTAGATGCTGTCCGCGACCACATCATAAGAGCGAATCACTTGCTGTTTGCCTATTTGCGAATCGACCAACAATCCCTTTGCCCATTGGCATAACTTGCTGTAATGCAGCTCTCTACGAGTGTGCTTGCAGTATCGCGACACTTCGGGAAACTGCGGTTCGTATCGGTGCATGAGATCGTGGATTGCGGTCAACGCATTGACAGGAACCGCATAGGCCCACTCATCTTGGGACGGAAAAACCCACAAGTCACAATGCTGCTCGACAAGCAGTTTTGTAACTGGGCTAATCCGCGTACAGATGGACCTCCAGAGTTTCAGCGGAAGCAGTCCGAATTTAACGCATTTCAGCAAAAGAAATTCTGTGCGACGGACAGGACGGCATAAGACCGGCAGCCCGGATCGACGGATGTGCTCAGGCCAGGATTTGTTTGTGCAAAGCGCAACTATCTCATGGTCGCGGTCGTTCAGCTCGGAAACCGCGGTGAGCACGGAAAGACTATATTGAAATGCGCCTCCATCTTGCGGTACTGAGGCAAGAAAGATTCCTATTCTTCTTTTCACCGGCTCATTTAGCTTTGGCGATGAAGATTACGTACCAGCTGTCAAATCCGGGGTCTTCCGTAGTAAGCCATTTCCGGCACTCGAGCAATTCCAGTCCTACTGCTGATAGAAGGATCTCGGTTTCAGGCCTGAAAAAGTAGCGCATCCGGTGTGTTTCGTGAAACTGATCCAGCAACCTGTCGGAATCGTCGGTAACAGAAAATACATAGCTTATCTCGACCAGATCATCGTTTGGAAAAAGCGCTGGTGTCGCGTCCCGTTTGATCTTGCAGTTCTTGGTTTTGAAATACTTGGTTCTTGCTACGGGTCTATCAGTGAGTACTGCCGGTCCGTACCAGCAATCAAAGATGAATAGACCGTCGGCATGCAAGTGTTCTCGGACGGTGGCAAATGCCTTGTGCAGATCATCGTTGCTACAGATGTAACTTATTACATGAAATAGGGAAATAACGGCATCGAACTTCTTGCCGATACGGGCTTCGCAGATATCCGCCTGCGCGAAACACAGCTGGTTCATGGTATCCGGCGAGAGCGACTGTGCACGCTGATTGGCCTCTGCAATCATATCAGCGCTGTAGTCTATCCCGTGTACGGTATAGCCGTTGGACGCCAGGATCGTAGCATGTCTGCCTGTACCGCACCCTAGGTCAAGAACGCTCTTTGTGTCAGGTCTGTATTTCTTAACCAGAGACACGATGTAATCTATTTCGCGGATGTAGTCCTTATCTGCGTATATGAGATCGTAGTACTGAGCGTAACGACCGAACGGATTCATGACATGATTTCTTTTAATGCTTCTGCTGTTTGTTCGATCTGTGCATCTGATAATGCCAACCCGCTGGGGATGTAAAAACCTCTGTGTGCGAGGTGCTCTGCAATTGGGTGGGACTCGCTCGTGAAGAGCCCCATTTTGCGGAAGACTGGCTGTTTGTGCATTGGCCAGAAGAACGGCCGGGAGCCAATGTTGCGTTTTTCCAGCATCTCCATTGCTTGTCGCGCGTCAAATACCACATCCTCATGGACTACTACTCCGTATACCCAGTAAATGTTCTCAGCGTAGTCGGTTTGGGTGAGAGGTAGTTGTAATCCCGGTGTGCCTTTAAGTAGTTCCATGTAGCGACTTCCCATTCTGCGCTTGCGTGCCACGTGCTGATCCAGTCTTTCTAGCTGTGCAAGCCCCATAGCCGCCTGCACATTGCTCAACCGGAGATTCCATCCCAGATCGGCATGGACAAATCGCTTGCCAGCTTGAAAGCAGAGATTGCGTAAACTTCGGCATTTGGCGGCCACTGCCTCGTCGTCCGTAACGATCATGCCACCTTCGCCCGTGGTCACATGCTTGTTCGAGTAGAAACTGAAGGTGCTGATATCACCAAAGGTACCGCATGGTCGGCCCTTATATTTTTGTCCGATCACCTCGGCGGCATCCTCGATAACCCTAAGCCCATATTCTTCAGCGAGCCGAAGGATCGGATCCATGTCGACGGGGAGCCCGTAAATATGCACCACCATTATGGCCTTTGTCCGGGGCGTTATCTTGGTTGCGACTTGGTTTACGTCCATGTTCCACGTGAGGGCGTCGCTGTCCACGAGAACCGGCGTCGCGCCGGCCCGAACGACCGCGGCTGCACAAGAGATAATGGTAAACGTTGGCAGGATTACCTCATCACCCGGACCGATGTTCAGTGCAGTCACCGCAGCATCCAAGGCAGCGGAACCGTTAGATACGGCAACAGCAAAGTTGCGCTCGACTTTTTTCGCAAGCTGCTCCTCAAATTGCTTTACGAACGGGCCCTCCGAAGAGATCCAGCCCGTGTTCAGACATTCGCTTACATAGTCCCTTTCGTTGCCGTCTAATAGGGGCTCGTTGACAGGGACAAATTCAGTCATCTGTTCTTTCCTTGATAATCACCCTGTCCCTATCGATTCCTTGAAAACGAGTCTTGTCCTCTTCGCCGACATGAGGACCTTGCTTTACCTCAATCATCTCTACCTCTTCCAGCACCTCGAAGCCATGTCCTCCAGCAACGAGTAAAATTACGTCTCCCGATCGCAATACTCGACTTTCCAGATAGTTCCTCTGGTGGTCGTAAAAATCGACACGTAGCTTCCCGCGCTTGAGGAGCAAGACCTCCTGAGTATAGTTCACCTCGCGTGGAACGGCGTTATGGACGTGGGCTTCGACGATCTTCCCAGCCGGGTGGCGCATGTAGGCTAATTGCTGTGATAAATTACTGGGCGTGAAAAAATGAATTCCACTCCGCTTGAATTTCTCGTATACCACGATGGCCAGTAGTTGGTTCCCGGCAGTGATGTGCTCGACGTGACTGTTCATTTCTTCATCTTCCCCAAAAGCCTTCTTATCGGTTTCTCTATTCTTGTTACGGATATAAACAGCTTTACTTGGTCGATAGCTATGTTGATTCCCAACCAAACCATTGATTTGATTTCTACAGTCTCATAGTAGCCGAGATAATGTGCCAAATCCTGAATATATCTTTGTATCAACCAGATCGCGCATGGCGACAATTTTTTTCTCCATTTGTGTATGGCATCGGCGTGGAAGCCCGCGATCAAGTTTCTTTTCTGCCAAGGACAACTTTTCTCTGAAAACAGCGATTCCGCTGTCCTATGAAACACGTTGAGCATGGTGTCCTCGAAGGGTACTCCTAGAAAGTGGCACACCTCGGTGAGAACCTTGCGTGGCCTTAGTACCAGATCTTCATAGAAAATGTGAAGCACGTTGTGTTGGTGAGGGTAGTGCAGAACAGACGTGATACATCTTCTCCATAACCGCGCCAATTCGTAGTACGAAGTAACATAACTTATTCTATAGTCGACGATGGATGTCGGCTTAATGCTCATCATAGAGGCTACACAATCTACGGGATCGCGGATAATGTGGACGAACTTGGCATCAGGATAATATCTGCTTATAGCAAGCATGCACCTTGCTTGGTTTGTTGTTTTCTCAATCCACTGTGCTTTTTTTTCAATATTGAATCCGTATAGTAAGTTTTCGAACGCGTCTCTTACTGAGATACCCGGTGACATCTTAACGTCAACAGGAACCTCGAAGCCTGTCATCATATGAAAGTCACGCCTAATAGTGTCAATGTCCCCAGCATTGATGGGTTGTTCGCTGTTGTAGTAGTCAGCTCCTAACAGCGGGATGATCCTCGAGAAAAAGGACGTCTCAGGAGCCGAAAAAAACTCAGTGTGAGTAGCGAGAATACTCTGCAGCAATGTTGTACCGCTCCTCGGAGCACCCACAATGAATACGCCGTTCATTATTTAAAAACCTGCTTGGGCAGACGTATAGGGAATCGCGCGTGTGTCCAAACGCCCGCTCTAAGTCTGGAAAACGTCAACATGAGGCTGTTCTGAATTAGCATAGTTGCCGTGGCCACAATGGCAACACCATGTGCTCCGTATCGATTCACAACCAAGAGTGCGCAGACGACATTGAGCAGACCACATCCCACACTAATGGACATCATCAATGTTTGATGACCCGTCATTATCAGGACGAGACCACAGGAACCTGCCCAGACATTTACAAACTGGCCGATACTCAGCAGGATAAGGACTGTAGCGGCTGCTCGATAGTAATCGCCGTATACGATCGCCAGCGTTTGCGGAGCAAACACAAGAAACATACCCAGTACAATGAAGGCAGGCACCGCTGCCCAAGTGGTCGTTGAACGCAGTGTCTCCTCAAGCTCATGGATTCTTTTTTCCGTGTGAAGTTTCGTAATAAATGATGGCACCACAGCATTCACGATCGCGAGCGGCATAGCGACAAGCGTCACAAAGCGCAGTGCGGCGCCGTAGATCGCTACCTCGTCGCCCGAACGAAAGATACCGATTATCCACAGGTCGGCCTGAGTCAAAGCGATGAGTGTGAGACTGGTCACCCAGATGGGCCAGGCAATCCTTAGGATTTCCACGGGACTTAGATCGTCTTCGGTGCCCAGACCGACCAACTTGTTTCGCAGGATGGGAAACCCCAGAGTGATGTTCAAGATAACAGCGGCGACAGAGATCACAACAACCTCGTGAACATTGCTGTCTTCGCGTACTAACCACATTCCCGCGAACAACAGTGCAGAAACTGTGCTCGTTAACACACCCCCGAACAAGGTAGCAAGGCGCACGTCGTGGAAACCGCGGAAACTTTCCGCTAGCAGTTCCTGCAGGGTTAACACGACGATCCAGACAGCAACGAAGAGAACAACATCAGCCAAGAGCGCCGCGTTGGAGAGTTTATCTGCTAACCAATTACCACCTCCCGCAATCACGATGGCTGCGACCATCGACGCGCCGAGGGCTCCCAAGCCAAGCACCAACCGCACGGCACGGGCCGCCTGCTGTGGGTGCTTTTGAGTGAGCGCCCTCGCCACTAGCCGTACTACCGTATACTTCAGTCCAAGTTGTGCGACGACCGCGGCTATGGACACCAGACTCACGATGAGGAAATAGGCGCCCATCTCCTGCGGTGCAAGCAGGCGGGCAACCAAGGCGTTAACGGCCAGTGTCATCGGGATAGATACCAACCTACCCGTCAGCACCCAGGCGCCGCCGGCGACGATCTGTTTGTTAATCGATGTCATTTCTACATCATGAATAGCAACCAGAAGGACACAAGTGTCGCCATAGGGTGGACTGCTGTTGGATTCTCTCTAGAGTTGAGTGACGGCGTGGAGAACTTCTCGATAGAGCCGCCACTCTTCCACGTAGTGAACTCTGTTGTGGGAACAAAGAGACTATCGTGCAGCGGAATAGCTCTTCCTGCCAGTCTGCACATGCCTATATAGACTCTCGAACCGTCTTGCGATCTCCGTCCAGTCGTAGTGTTTCTGAACCTTTTTGTACCCGTTGCTGGCAAGCGTGGCACGCAGCTCGTCTTCCTGCAGAAGCCTCTGCATAGCATGTGCTAACAACTGGGGTTCATTCGGTTCGACGAGAACTCCATTTTTGCCGTCCTCAACGACCTCGGCGATGCCGCCCGTTCGCGTGGCGAGAACGCACAATCGGGCAGCAAAGGCTTCCAGGAACACAACGCCTTGTCCTTCTGTGTCGCCGGACTCCGCCACTACAGACGGTCCAACAAAAAGATCCGCTGACGCATAATAATCCGGTAGTTCGTTGTTTGGGATTCGTCCCCAGAACCTCACATGGTTACCTAGCCCCAAGTTGTGCGCAAGAGCTTCAAGCGTTTGTCTTTGCTCGCCGTCACCCACAATCCATAATCTTGTTTTTTCCCTCAGTTCACGCTCAAGCAATGAGTACGCTTTTACTAAGTCATCGACACCCTTTTTTTCCACCAACCGGCCTACGAAAATTACCACCCGCACATCTGGCAGGTGCGCATCTTTCAGCCGTTGTCGATTTCCTGATGCGAAATGCTCGACATCCACGCCCATCGGAATGATGTGAGGAGTCGGAAGTGAGCCGTTAGCTTGGAACGCCTTGGATGTTTCTTGGGTATTTGAGGTCCAAGCGTCACTGTGGCGCAGAGAAAACCTTTTAACTCTTTGCATCAGAGTGCTTCTCAAAGCAAAGGCGTCGCCACCATGGGCAGTGATTACGATCGGCACAGGGTAGAATAACTTTGCCAAAACTGCCACGAGACCTTGGGGTATTACCCAATGGGCGTGTAAGACGTCGGGGCGTACCTTACGCAGGCATCGGNNACGCAGGCATCGGAACAGCGAGATCGTCATGCCTGCAACGAAAAATGGCACCTGCAGCCAGAGCAGGGGATTACGTTTTAGATTCGGTAATATGCCTGAACCATAAGCAAGCCGCTGCCATGGGCCCAGAAAGTAGCGAAAGCGCTGAACAATAACGCCGTTCTCAAATGTTGTTTCGGCCTTATGATCGGCGGGTGCGAGTATGTATGTCGCCAGTCCACGATCACGAAGACTATTCGCCAGGTTTCGCAGGAAAATTGACGCGCTATCGTCAGTGCGTCGTGGATAGCTTGATACCACCATGAGTACCCTTATTGGATCGTTCGCGTGGGTAGTGGAGATGCGGGATTGCATACGCACCACGGGCCTCTGACTATTGCTTAAGAGGTTTTTCGCAGTAACCAAACATAGCCGGGAAAGAAACCGTAAGCGAAACGCAAAACCACGGATGCAATTCTGGCTTCGAGAGTGCCGGGCTTGATCATATATTCGGCATGAAATAAGGCGAGCTGTTCTACTATTCTCCGAGGGTAGTCAACGACCTCGAACTCGCGCACAAGCCTTGGCAACCCCCAATAACTCAGATACCTTTCGTAGTGAAAGTCCCCACGACCGGATAAGCGAAGGTAAATATGGGCGATCGGCCTAGGCATAACATATAAGAAGGGTAGGTTGTAATGAGGCTCTCTTATGAATGTGAGTATCCGCAGAAAAATAGCAAATTCCGTTGACCTTAAGCACAGGACGCATCTCTGACATCAGATGGGCGCAGCTGGGAACATGTTCGTAGACTTGAGCGCATATGAGGATATCGAACGTGTCATTCGCGAAGGGCAATTTCATGGCGTCACCCATTGCGAATCGCACGTTTCTATCGCCGTGGTGTTTGGCGGCAAAGATGATAGTAGTTTCATCGATACCTATGCTGACGACAAGGCCAAAAATGTTGAGCAAGATAGCTATCGATGATTTCCGCAGAGGTGCCGATATCTAACAGGCAAAGAGAATGGAAAGCTTCTGCTGCCGTCATAGCTCTGGCCGTGTTTCCTGACACCGTGGTGACCGCTACTGTATCTTGCCGTAGAGAAGGTTAGTGATCTGTTCCGAAACTAGCCCTATGAGAAATACGACTACCGATGTCGTAAAAAGTAGGGCACTCATGTTCGTGAAGCGCCCCGCGGTCAACCACGTATAAACGTAATAACCGAAGCCAGTGATAAAAAAAGCAAAACTCACCGGCACGAACAGCTTAAGCGGCGAGTAAAGGGTTCCGACCCTGAAGATTATCAGCAGAAAACGGACGCCATCCGTAGCAGGATTGATATGGCTTTCCCCGATGCGGGTACCGGCATGAATGGGGATATACGTGACNNGGTTGTGGGGTAGGAAAAACCGTTCGGCAGCAGATAGATGAACTCCCGAAACTTGTCCGCCCTAACTGCTCGAAAACCGGAGGTGAGATCGTCTATCTTGTGATTCACCATCCAGCTTGCCAGTCTGTTATATAGGATATTGGCCCCCCATCTACCCAGGTTTGCGTGAGTGCGCGCGTTTCGCGCACCAACCACCATGTCGGCGCCTTCACCCAGCTTCGCTATCAGCTTACCGATGTCGGCGGGGTCATGTTGGCCGTCGGCATCCATGAAAACCAGAATTTCACCCGTCGCCGTGCGCGCTCCCGTCTTCACCGCGGCACCATTCCCCATGCTATACGGATGTGAAACGACTCGAATCTGATGCTGCTGACAGACAGCCAGGGTATCGTCTGTCGAGCCATCATTGACGACAACGATCTCGGCGTTTGGCAGCAGCCGTAGCAATGCCGGCAGAAGCTCGGCGAGACCTTGCGCCTCATTTTTCGCCGGCAGGATGATCGAGACACTCTCGGTATTCACTGCGTATCTCTCGCCTTGAGCTTGCTGTCTATTCTTGTAAGCAAGTCTTGAATTCTTTTGCTAGTGGCAGCGTCGAGCGGCGCGTGTTTCTGTCTCGTACGCGTAATCACACTCGCGGCGCGTTCGAGGTCGTTCAGCCGCAGGTAGGCTTCTGCTTCTTCGAGCCACAGCTCAGCATTGGTTGGATCGTACCGTCTGCTCTGCTTGGCGGCACTTAACGCCCTGGCGTAATCGCCATGGTCCAAGTATAGTCGTGCGAGACCGCTGGCCAAATAGCTCCGCGCAAGATTACTGTTTTTTGGATTATTCAACGCTAGCTTATACCAGCTCACTACCTTTTGATAAAGATGTCCACAAGTCTTCTGGCCGCGGTTAACACAGAAGGATATCTGCCCCAAGGTGAAACTGGTGTGCGCCCTGACGACCTCCTCGCGCAGCCGCCGTTCTATCTCATTGATGATCGCGTCGCTGACCTTCAGGCTTGTCCTGTCGGCGATGCGCATGGGAGCGACGAACGCTGGCAGACCGGGTATATGGAGGTCGTCGTTGACATTGGCTGGGGCTCCATTGACCGTTGTTTCCGATGCAGTTATCACGAGCTTGATTAATGCATACGGATTAGTCAGGTCGAGCTCGGCAGTTCGCTTATAGTGGCGCATGGCAGCCAAAGGATCACCCCGCTTTGAGTACAGTTCCGCAAGGATATATTGCGAGCGCGGGGAGCGTGGATGGTTCTGGGCGGCGCTCTCGATAATCCTCTCCTCACTAGCCCAGGTATGCGCCCGTGAGTAAGTGACGCCAGCGAGGACGGTAATGTAACAAGTGAGCAGGACTGTGCCGATCCGCAACCGACTCAGCTTTTGCGCCGCTATCGCCAGACCACAGATACTTCCCATGATGATACCAAAGCTTGGCAAATAGTTTCGGTGTTCGTGTGCTATCTCCAGGGCGATGAAGCTTGATTCCATACTATGGGCTACGAGAAACCAGAGCACTGCAAAGCTGAACAAAGCATGACGGCGATGGAACAACAACGCCGCCAGGACGATGATAATGAGGCCGAACACAGCAGGAAGCGTGGTCCACGGGGTCAATAAACCAGTGCTTATGGATATGTCATCATGGTAAATTCCGAAAGCATCGATACGCGGAAAGAAGATCAAACCGACATAGAACCACAGCACACGTGCTTCGGTTGACAAGCGCTGTGTCAGCGTGAAGTCCCGCTCGCTGTAACCGCTGAGAATCATCTCAGGGTGAAGTGCAAGCCATAGCAGTGCAACCGCACTCGGAAGAAACACCATCAAACCGTAGTACAAATGGAGTCTACGACGTGTGACGGTATCTTCCGCCGAACGATCAAAAATCGCGAGCTCCACCACAACGATCAGCAATGGCAGCAGCGCGGCATTCTCTTTGCTCGTCAGTCCTAATAGCGATCCTCCAATCAGGCCCAGGGTCATTAATAAATAGCCGTGACGACCGCCTTCTTGAATCCGTTGACGTCCATAAACAAACGTAATCAGCCCTGCAAGAACGAATAACGCTGACAGGCTCGTCATTCGCTGGACTACATAGAGCACGGATGTAAGCAACAGCGGGTGAAATGCCCAGGCGGCTGTGACAAGGCTTGGTAACCAGGACTGCAAGCGGGGCGGGATCGACAACTCTTTCCTATAAAGCCGCTCTAGTAACAGAAATGACAGCCAATAAACCAGGATTGCGTTAAGCAGGTGAATGACCAGATTGGTCGTTTTGTACACCAAGGTGTCTGCAAAGCCCCCCGCAGTGTAATGGTTCAAGCCGAACGTAAGAGCTGGCAGTGGTCGCTTGAGCACTCCACTTTGGTTGGACAACGCCGCCCTGCGCAAGCTCTCAGGCCGTAGATCGGTAAGGGCTACGTCCGAATTGAACGTAATATTGGGCTGGTCATCGAAGACGAAGGGCCCCTTGTCCTGGCGAATAAACGAAAGTCGTCACCAGCAGAATGAGCGGCAGTGCGAGAAATGCGTTCCGGTTAGCCATGAAATTCAGCAGGCGCATGTGCGGATTAGACATCCACTCTCACGTGGCTACTGACGACTCTTCGCTGCCTTTCTCATGGACTCGATTGTACGCGCAACCGTTTCGATCTCGCGATCACGCGGGTGCGGGTTCGTGCGATTGGCCTTACGCAGCTCACTTAGCACCAGTGCCGCTTTTTCGGTCTGACCCAGACCGATGTATAAATTTGTCAACTCGAACAGCGGATGCAAATAGATGGGGTCCATCTGGTAGGAACGGTAGAAGGCGTCAACGGCCTCATCGGTCTTGCCTTGAGCCAGCAACGTCCGACCGAGCAGATAATAAGCAAAAGAACGGTCGCGAATCGCGCGAGATTCGATCGACATTCGCAACCACTGCTCCATCGGCTTCTGTAGCGCCGTGCAACTGGTGCGCAGGCAGTTGCTGACGAATTGAAACATCATCGCGCCTAATGTGGTCACGCCGGAATCTTTCAAGCTTCTTAGTGTCTTCTCCTGGTCGGCAGCGCTAAGTTCTGCCCCCCCTTGGGCGGCGATCCAGTGCAAACTGATGAGGTATCCGGGCTCGTGCTCGTCAAGCTCGGCGGCGCGGCGCATCGCGCCCATGGCTTCCGCGTTATTTCCCTGCTTGGCGAGCAGCCAACCCAGGCTGGCCTGAGCGCGGGCGGAATTGGGGTGATGCAGGGCGGCGTAGCGGTATTGCTTGTTGAGATCGGACCACTGATCCGCACGCTGAAAGGTTGTCAGCGCGAAAACTATGGCAATCAACGGTAGCAAGCCCCAGAGCTTAGGCAGCTCCAATCGGCGTGTACCGACGGCGATCAGCTGCACAATCACGATCAGCGGTCCCAGGCAGGCAAGATAATTGCGGTGTTCATGCGCCAGCTCGAGCGGAATAATAGTCGATTCAATCAGATGCCCGACGAAAAACCAGAGTATGCCAAGTGCCACCAGCGGTTGCGATCGACGGGCGAGGAAGGCCGACACC
>JABAOD010032910.1_pt1 | contig 27216 bp, 26 predicted proteins | sample 7062151 | NCBI WGS metagenome assembly JABAOD01 (sample SAMN14538626, study PRJNA623070) | marine sediment metagenome | biome: marine biome [ENVO:00000428]; feature: marine pelagic biome [ENVO:01000023]; material: deep marine sediment [ENVO:00002113] | place: India: Gulf of Khambhat ... | reverse complement strand
TAGGACAAATTGGCGTTGGAAATGATGGTCAGGAGCACCTCAACCTGCCTGGGGGTCAGCGAGGAACTGCCACGATTCTGTCCTTGAGAGATGATCATTCTGGCGACTTCTTTGGAAAAGTAGACGCCTCCCTTGCTGACGGCGTAGACCGCATCCGTCAGGTGCACCGACAGCTCATCATCCTTCAGCAGGTAGCCCTTGGCTCCCGCCTCAAGCGCTCCTTCGACCAGGTGAGGGTCCACGTAGGCGGACAGGATAACGAACTGTGTCTCAGGGTAGCCAAGGCGCAGCCGCCGGACCGCGGGCAAGACCTGATAGCGTCCGGTACCGCGCACCGTTGTGCCCTGCTCCGCTGGAATGCCGAGATCAAGCAGCACCACGTCCGGCCGGTGTGCCTCGACAAGCGGTTCAATCTCCTGCCCCGCTGTACCTATGGCCACCAGTTGAAACCCGGGGTGGGATTCCAGCTGGTACCTCACCGATTCGTGGATCAGATAGTGGTCGTCAATTAAGAGAACGGTGATCGGGACAGTCACCTGACCTGCCTCAGTCATCCTTTGTTCATTATAGAAGGAAAAAAGAGGATACCACATAGCATCTCTGTGTTTTCAGCCCGACATCCGTGTGCTATGTACCCCCCTCTAGATGTCCCCTGGATGACCCGGCGGAGGTCCGAGAGCCCCGGCGGATCAGGCGCCCCACGCCCTAATGTCAGTTGTCGCTAGCGGAATTGTGTCATAGACAGCCCCCCTCTGGCGCCTGTATCATAAGCCTGGGAACACAGAGCTTCTGGCGTAAGCGCCAGGATCCATTTGCCGAGGTCCCTCCGGCCTCATAGTGCACTCCAATGGGTCGTTCAAACGTCCTGGCCATCCTCCATCCCAGGCGGGGGGTGGGAAAGACCACCATTGCCGTGAACCTGGCCGCCACCCTGGTGAAGGCTGAGCATTGGACTGTGCTGATTGATCTCGATCCCGAGTCGGACGCCAGCCGGGCGCTCGGTGTGGATCTGACCAACGGCAGCCGGTCCATTGCGGCTGTGATCCGCGGCAGGGCCCATTTACGAGAAATATGCATTCCCACGGCTTCGGGGATCGACTTGGTGCCGGCCCATCTGGACCTGGCTGTCTTCGGCACCGGGGATGGAGGCCATAGAGCGTCGCTCGTAGGGCGTCTGTCGGAGGAGATGGACGGGATCGATGCTTATGCGTTCGCCTTCTTGGATTGCCCTTCCGGATTGAACGCGCTCGTGCACACCGCACTGGCGCTGGCCGATCAGGTTCTCATTCCCTATCAGACGGATGAAAGGGAGCGCATCCCGGAGGCGCTGCGCAACTTGCTCAGCGAGGCACCCCATCCGACAAAGATCAACCTCATAGCCAACAAAGTAATCGGCGTCGAACACGAGACTGACGTCCATGAAAACGCAGGCGATCTGGAAGTTTCATATGTGGGGGCGATTCGCTACTCGCCGATGCTTCAGGAGCGAAACGCCCTCGGGCTACCGCCTGTGATCCTCGGGCCGGAGGATGAGGCAGCAAAAGACTTCGCAGAGCTAGCTGCCGAGCTCACATTCAACTGATATTCCGCCCTTGAGGGCAGCCTGCGGAACCCGCGCCGAGCAGGGCGATTCGCTTCCTTTACCGCTGGGGGCTCAGGACCAGGTTTGGTGGGAACCTCCATGAAGCCTGTTCATGCCAGCCTTCGTTTTGGCCTGACAACCATAGCCCCGCCTTTCCGCGTCGCGCATCCCTTATCAGCCGAAGGGATCGAGGCGCGCGTTGAGCTCCTCGTCGTCGGCCTGCTGCTTGAACAGCAGCCGGACGAAAGCCTGACGTTGACGATCCCCTTTAAACACGCCTTGGTCCTCATTGAGGTCCCGCAGAGGTGGGCCTCACCCCCGATCAGCGGCTCGCTTTCCATTCAGGCGCCCATCCAGGAAGTCGCCTCCCATTCGAGCCAGACGACCTTCGCGCTCGAGCTAGGCCGCGCGTCGCTGCGCCTTCAACCGTCACAGAAGGTCCAGGCAAGCATGGGCGGCGTATGCCTGCTCGATCGTGGGCCCTTCTTCGAGGAACTGACTCGACTCTTGACCCAATGGATCCGGGGCTATGGCCTCCGGCGCCTTTCCATCCTGGGACCTTCTGTGTCTCACCCACTTAGGGGCAGGCGCGCTCCCCTGCTTGAAGCCCGCGCGGGCGGCCTTCAGCCGATCGAGGCCGGCGGAGAAGGGCGGGAGGACCTTCTGCGGCTCTCAATCCCCGACATTCCCTGGCAGGACAAATCCGGTCCTCTTCTGGAGACGGCGGCGGCGGACCGGGCCCTCGAGAGACAGCGGCTGCACTGGCGCGTTTTGAAGGCCCGTGAGGAGGAGCGCAAGCGAGTTGCGCGTGAACTGCACGACCAGATCGCTCACGCGCTGGTTGGTTTGAACTACCAGTTGGCGGAGATGCGTGTTGATTTGAGCCCGGAGACGGCCTGCAAAGCCGCCGATCTGCAGAGAAGGGTCCGCCAGATCATGGTCGCCCTACGTCGGATTTGCGCGGACCTGCGGCCCCCGGCACTGGACAGCATGGGCCTCGTTCCGGCGATCCGCGCTTGGCTGCGAATGACGAGATCCCAGGGCTTGTGCCACATTTCGCTCAACGTTGAGGGCGACGAACAGCAGGCTATCAGTGAGGAGGTGGCGATCTGCATCTTTCGGGTCCTGCAGGAAGCGCTGCGCAACATACAGAAACATGCGGTCGCGGCGGAGGTGGCGGTGAGCCTGCGCATCGATCCAGCGCAGGTGGCGCTTGTTGTGGAGGACGACGGCAAAGGTTTTGAACTGCCTGAAGACTTGGGGCAGCTGACGATGGAGGGTCATTTTGGGCTCGCTGGGCTGCGCGAGCGGCTGGAACTCCTGCGAGGCTCTCTGCGTGTGACCTCCTCCCCCGGCCGGGGCTGCAGGCTTGAAGCCCGGGCGCCCCTGGCTGCGCCGCGGCCCGCGCCTCGAAGGGGATCAGGGAGTTGACTTATGGCGATCCGAGTTCTTGTTGCCGACGATCACCCGATCGTTCAGTCCGGCATCCGGATTGAGCTCGCCCGTCATCCCGGCATCGAGGTCGTCGGGGAAGCGGCCAATGGAGATGCCGCTTGGCGTCTTCTCCAGGAGCTGCGCCCCGATGTGCTCATCCTCGATATCCAAATGGGAGGCCTGAAGCCGGTTGAGGTCGTGCGGCGATCGAAGCTGCTCCCGTCTCCGCCGCGGATCCTGATCTTGACCGTCTGCGGGGATCCGGAGAACATCATCGGCATGTTCAAGGCAGGCGCAACGGGCTACCTCCTCAAAGATGAGGATCCCTCGGTGATCTCCCAGGCGGTTCGATCCGTAGCGCACGGTGAGGCTTGGTTGAGCACCGCGGTGGCCGAAAGCCTCATCGCCCACACGACCAGGGAGGAACCACCCCCGCTGGAGGAACTGCTCAGTCCCAGGGAAACGGATGTGCTCCGGCTGGTGGTGCAGGGCTGCAGCAACAGCGGCATTGCAGAGTCCCTGGTCCTCACGGAACAGACGGTCCGCAACTACGTCAGCTCGATCTATGCCAAGTTGGGTTTGAGGTCGAGGGTCGAGGCGGTCCTATGGGGCCTGGACCACGGGCTGGGCGAGCAGGGCTAGCAGCCTGCTCCGCGGGCGTCCGTTCGTGAGACAGGCCATGGCGCCAAGGCCAGCCTTCGGGACGAGAAGCGCGGCTCGCCCCCCGACCGGCCGTGCTCGGGAACGCCCAAAGGCGTCAGCCGCGCGCCGAAACCTCTTCCACCTCGCATACGCCTTACCAGCCCCAGGGTCGCCGTTCGCCTGCCAGGTGGGACACCTGGGCTCGGAGTAGGGGGCTCATTCTTGCTCACCGGCCTCCCCCATCCACTCCGGCCAGCGCCAGCCCGCAAGTCGCCAAGCGTGGCCTTCTACCGCCAGCGCACCAATGTAGCCCGGCGCCGGCGTTAGCACGTAGAGCCTCCATCGACTGGCTTCGTGCTCATCGCCCCCGATCTGGAGCAGCCGGACCGGCTCTCCCGGGGCAAGTGAAACCTCAACCTGGTCCAGCTCCAACGAAAGCCCATAGCCGGTCGCCTTTGCAAGCGCCTCTTTACAGGTCCAGTAGTGATAGAAGGCCTGCTGACGCACACCGCGTGGCAGGGCGCGGATCGAAGCATATTCCTGCCTGCAGAAAAAGCGTTCTGCAATTCGCTCGGCGTCCGAGATGGGACGGACCCGCTCCAGATCAACCCCGACCCGGCGTTCACGCGCAACGGTGTACAGGGCCAGATTGTGGGAGTGCGCCAGGTTNNCCGGTTTCCCATGCGACCCGTAGCGGAACTGGACCTGCTCCGGTTTCGCGTCCAGATAACGGGAAAGGATCTTCCGGAGAAAAGCGCGGCTGACAACGAATCGATCCCGGTCCCGGGCCGCGAAGTAGCGGGTGGCTCTCGACGTTTCTTCCTGGGTGAGGGTCTGGCGCAGGTCTGCGAGGGCCGACAGGCTTCGGTCCAGTGAAACACACCAGAGGTGAACCTCATTCCTCCTGAGCCTTGTGCCGGTCGGGGGAAGGATCTGCCGGCCGGTAGGTGGGCCGGACCTATTCACCGGCCCCTGCCCACACTAATTCCGACAGATCGTCCGTGATCGCCCTGACAATCGACCGCGGGACGAGGTTGAGAAAAAGATGTCCGCCGGGAAACATGCGCAGCATGAAGGCGCTCTGCGTTTGATAACGCCACGCCGCAAGGTCCCTTTCGCTCACTTCCCGATCCTGTAGGCCGCCGAAGGCGGAAATCGGACACCTGATCGGGTCTTCGCTTGTGTAGTGGTAGTTCTCGCACAGGGCGAAGTCGGCCCGCAAGGTGGGCAGCATGAGCCGCATCAGCTCGGCATTCTCAAGCGCGGTCTCTGACGCCCCGCCCAGACGGCGCAGTTTCTCTAGGAAGGTTGTTTCCGGGAGGTGATGGATTGGGGCCTTGGCGTCCGGGACCTGAGGCGCTCGATGGGCGGAAACAAACAACATCGCTGGATTGAGGCCGTGTTGTCTTCGCAGCTCGCGGGTCAATTCGAAACTGATGAGGGCCCCCATGCTGTGACCGAAGATAGCGAAGGGTAGGTCGAGATAAGGCAGGAGGACCTTCGTAAGGGAATCGATGAGGGCGGAAAGTCTGGAAAACGGGGGCTCAAGAAGCCGGTTTTCTCGACCGGGGAGCTGCACGGGGCAGACCTCGAGGTCAAGCGGCGAATTGTTGGGCCAGGCGCGAAAGATCGAGGCGCCGCCCCCGGCATACGGGAAGCAGAACAGGCGGAGACGCGCTCGGGGCCGCGGCCGGTAGTTGACGAACCAGGAGGCTCGAACGGAGGCGCTTTGCATGTGGTCCCGGTGGGCACCGAACTTGGCGCAGCCCGTGTCAGCGACCAAACGAGAGGCGGAGACCTGACGGGCGGTGTTGGCCCGAAAACGCAGGGCCGGAGCCCGGGAAACCCCTCAGCGCTTGCTCGCTTTGGACTTGGCGCCCGATTTCGAGCGCGTGCTGGAGGCTTTCTTCTTGGGTTTCCCCCGGGCTCCTGTGTCGGTCTGCCTCAAACTCAGAGGCCGCATGTCTGTCCAGACCTTGCGAATGTACTCCAGGCATTCCTCCTTCTCCCCGCTGATACCGGCATCACGCCAGCCGGGAGGATTATCGCGATCTGTCAGTTCGACCAGAGAATATTGTTCTTCGTGATTGACCACGACTTTGTAGGCTTTCATGCTCACTTGCCTCCCCGTGTCAAGGACACCTGTTCGATCGAACGCCCAACGGCGCTGTGGATGGCAGCGGTCTAGCGCCGCGATCCAGGCTGATTATATGTGCGAGTGCCTCCGGGGCCGGCCAAATGAGTACGCCTGTACTGGCAAGAATCCGTACGGCGGCCCTCAGCAACCTGGTATCCCCGTCTGTTTACAGGCAAAGCGCGGCCTGCCATCATGTCTACAGCGACATTATCGCCGGCGGGATGGCTTGATGACCAGACGCGAAGGCGCCGCCCTGATCACTGGCGCATCAAGAGGGATTGGAAGGGCCATCGCCTTTCAGCTTGCAGCTGATGGGTATGACATTGCCTTCTGCTACCGCTCCAGCCGGGAGGCTGCCTGCGCGGTGGAGGCGGAGATTGCCAAACTCGGCCGCCGAGTTTTTCATGAGCCCTGTGACGTCGCCGATTTCCAGGCCGTTCAGGGTTTTGTGCGCGCCTGCGAGGCGCAGTTTGGCACTCTGGAAGTGCTGGTCAACTGCGCCGGGATCGTCCGCGACAACCCCCTCGTGCTGATGGACGAGGGCGCCTGGTGCGAGGTGCTTGAGACCAACCTGAACGGTACCTTCAACTTCTGCCGGAATATCGTGTTTGGGTTCATGAAGCAGAAGGGCGGCAGCATCATCAATATGTCCTCCGTGGCCGGCATCTACGGCAATGCCACTCAATCCAACTACGCGGCATCCAAGGCCGGCATCATCGGCTTCTCGAAGGCGCTGGCCAAGGAATTGGCGCCGTAGAACATCCGGGTCAACGTGGTCGCGCCCGGCTTCATTGTCACCGACATGACAGCCGACCTGGACGAAAAGGCGCGTGAAAAGATGCTGAATGTCATTCCAATGCAGCGCTTTGGAGAGCCTCGGAACGTGGCTGACCTTGTGTCCTTCCTGATCTCTGATCGAGCCGAATACATCACCGGCCAGACCCTTCAGGTCGATGGGGGCATTTCGCTCTGAGCCACAAGGGTCCCGGATACGGAAAGGCGCAACCCCAGGAGGTAAATACGGTGAACGCTCAACCTGAGGAGAGCACGCTAGTCGCTGAGTTGCGGACCCTCCTTGCTGACGTCGTGGATGTGGACGAGGAGCTCATGGGCTACGAGACCCATTTCATCAATGACCTTGGCGTGGACTCTTTGATGGCTCTGGAAGTGATGGTCACCCTTGAAAGGAAGTACCAGGTCAAGCTGTCGGAGGGGGACCTGCAGAAAATGACGTGTCTCCGGGAGGTTCACGAGCTGCTGGTCGACCGGCTGGAGGCCGCGTCGTCGGTTGCGGCTGATCCCCAGGCGTGATGAACGAGATTCAAGACTACGCCCCGCCTCTGCAGGCCATCGATCAGATCCTCGAGCTTGATGATCAGGGGATCCATACGGCCAAGGCCGTCTCGGGGAATGAGCCCTTCTTTCCCGGTCATTACCCCGACCATCCGATTTTCCCCGGCGTGTTCGTCCTGGAGGCGGCCCATCAGGCGGCGGGCCACTATGTGGCTCGCCGGATCGAAGGCCCTCTGCGCGCCCGCCTGGTGCACCTTCAATCGATCCGATTCTTGTCTCCGCTAAGTCCGGGGGACCGTCTCGAAGTCATCTGCCGCTGCACCTCTTCTCCCGGTGAACGCCAGCTGACGGTCGATGCGGATTGCCGCCGTGGGCAGGACACGCCTGTGGCCCGGATCAGGCTCCAGTATGCCCTGGAGAGGCTTTGAAACGGTGCTCAACCACGCCGAAATACAAGCCATCCTCCCCCATCGTCATCCTATGCTCCTGGTGGACGTTGTCCGTTCCATCAAACCGGGGATCTCCATCCGCGCCGCCAAATGTGTTACCGGGAACGAAGCGTGCTTTGCGAGCCTGGCCGGCCGCGCAAATGGCAGCGGGCTCGTCTATCCTTTTTCGCTGATTCTGGAATCCTGGGGGCAGGCGGGCGTGATCTTGTGGATCCAGAGCGCCAAAGCGGCGGGCTACTCGCTTGACGGGGTGTTGATGCTCGCCGCCGCCAGGGACTGCTACTTCGAAGCGGAAGTCCTGCCCGGAGACACCATGGAGCACCAGGTTGAATTGGAAAGACTCCTTTCGGATACCGTCTTCTTGAGCGGCGAAACATGGGCCGGAGGGCGGCGCATCGCTCGAATGGAGTGGGTCGTGGGCGTCGTGCGGCCGGTTGAGGCCCTGGGGAGGTAGGCAACGGCGTGTCGGACAAAGTTGTGGTCACCGGACTGGGTGTTGTCTCTCCGATTGGCGACACGTTGGAGGATTACTGGAACAATCTGCTCTACGGACGGAGCGTACCGCAAGACTTTCCGTACGGGAATGACCGCCGCTTCTACTGGGTGGAGGATCGGTCTTTCTCCGGCGTTGCCCTCGGCGCGGGCGAAGCACCCGAGGGCAGAGCAACCACCTTTGCGATCCGCGCCACGGAGCTGGCGCTTGAGGACGCCGGCTTTGTGCCGGGCCGGCACGTCGACGGAATGGGTGTTTCCGTGGGCACCGCTATGGGCGAGAGTGACCTGCTCAGCCTGGAACGCGAGGGGGGCCCCAAGGTGAACCCCATGCGGACCTGTTTCTTCCGGGTGGGGGCGGCATTGGCCGATCGCTTTCAGCTGACCGGCCCCAACCTGAGCTTAAGCACAGCCTGCTCCTCCGGAGGCATCGGATTGAGCCTGGCCAGGGACGCCCTCCTTGACGGACGCGCCGAGGTCATGCTGGCCGTGGGCACGGAGGCATTCTCGCGCGTGGCCGTTTCCTGTCTCAATCGGATGGGTGCCCTGGACCGACTGTGCCGGCCGTTCGACGCAGAGCGCACCGGCACGGTCCTTGGAGAGGGTGCGGCGACGCTGGTCCTGGAAAGCGTGGGTCACGCGCTGCGAAGAGGGCGGGATCGCTGGTATGCCGAAATCAAGGGTTATGGATGGAGCTGTGATGGGTACCATGCAACGGCTCCCGAGCCCTCCGGACGGCAGATCGAGCTATCGATCCGGCGCGCCCTGGAGGATTCAAGCCTGATGCCGGATGACATCGGGTGCGTCATTCCACATGGCACCGGCACGGTGCTCAACGATCTCACGGAAAGCGAAGCGCTGGAGCGGGTGTTCGGAAGCGCCGTGGAGCGGCTGCTTGTCTGCGCCGACAAATCCCAGCTGGGGCACACCTCCGGAGCCGCGGGCACGTTCTCATGTCTGACGGCGGCTTTGATCCTGGATCGCGGGATGGTGCCGCCAACCGCCAACGTTCGCGCCGTGGACCCTCGCTGTCGAGTGCGTTTACACCTGGCTGAACCCGTCAGGGCCGTGGTTCAGAATGTGCTGATCAACAGCTATGGCTTCGGCGGCAACAACATCTCCATCATCGCAGGGAGCAGCAATGGGGAACCGGGCCAACTGGAATGAAGCGGTCGTCCTGACCGGAATCTGTCCGATCAGTCCGGATGCCATGAGCCTCCAGGAATTGGTGGCGGCCAGCGCCGGTCCACCAAAGTCGCTGCCTGCCGGCGGGCTGCGGCCGATGGACCGCTTTGACCCCCAGCGTTACCTCGGGAAACGGGGGTTCAAGTACCTCACGCCGGCCACCCGTTATGCGCTCGCGGCGACCTCCTTGGCCTGTGAGGACGCCGGCCTGGAAGACGGCCCTTATTCACCCGAGGAGATCGGGGTGTGTCTGGGGACGCACTTCGCGGTCCACCAAGTCCTTGATTCCATGGATGAAGTCATCCTGTCCGAGGGCGCGGAGGGGCTCCAGCCCATGCATGCTCCCAATTTCACGGCCAATCTTCCGGCCAGCTACATCTCAATGAAGCGGAAGTTCTTGGCCTTCAACCTGACTCTGACCAACCTGTTTGTGGCCGGACTTGAAGCCGTCCTTATCGGGGCCCAGGCAATTCGAAGAGGAAGGGCGCACCTGGTCCTGACCGGGGGAACGGAGGGGAGGCCGCCCGAGCGCGTCCGCGCTCTCCTGGGCGGATCGCTCGCCGAGGGCGCGGCCTGCGCGCTGGTCCTGGAACGCCTTTCGGCTGCGCGCGCTCGCGCCGCTCGCGTTTACGCCTCAATCGGCCGGGGCGCCTTCTGGTTCATCCCTCGCAGCCTCGTCGAGGGCGCCAACTCCGGGCCGCGGGCGGAGGCCATGCTCCAGAAGCATCTTGACCAGGTGCTGCCCGAAGGAGGCGGGGAACTTCCCGTCTGCGCCTTCGACCTGGACTTCCCCCTCAACCGGCTGGGCAGGCAGTGCCTGCTGCGCGAACTTGAGGGGCGCGGTTTCGAACCCCACCTGTTCCCGGTCCCGGGCTTGTTGGCTGCCGAGGGCTGCGTGGCCCCCCTGCTTGGGCTGGCGGCAGTTGCGGCGGTCCAAGGACAGGGCTTGATCTTCGCCGCGAGTCCGCAGGGTCATGTGGCGCTGCTCAATCTGGAGCCGGTGGAGGCGGCCGCCTCGGGCCTCTCAAAAAGCTCGACACGGGCCCAGGTGGAGTTCGGCGCCTGAGGCCGGGAGCGAACCGGAGGCCTGGGCGACCGGCGGCCGCATGGTCTTGAGGAGACTCTTGAGAAAACGAGCAGGCGCTCGCGCCAATGGCGTGATTTCAATCAGGAGGTATCAGCGCTGCTGAAAAAGGGAAGGGCCCCACTCTGCTGAATGCTGGCGGTGAAGAGGGCCGGCCGATCCTGTCTCGCAGCCCGTTAGCTTGGAGGAAAACCCCATGGAGAAAGTCAAAGACCGCAGCGACGAGATTCGCGAGATCGTAGCCGAAGTTCTGGAGCTGGATCCGGAAGAGATCACGGAAACCAGCCGGTTCAAGGAGGACCACGACGCCGATTCCTTGCGGGCGATTGAGATCTTGGCGCGGCTTGAGAAAACCTATGGCATCGAAATCCCCCAAACCGAGCTGGCCAAGATGACCCATCTGGCCGCAGTCTATGAAGTGGTCAAGGCCAGCGCGGGCTGGTCCGAGTGAGGTGATGGGACGCCGGGTTGTCGTCACCGGTCTGGGGGTCGTGTCGAGCACCGGGTTTGGCGCCGCCGCCTTCGCCGAAGCGCTCCGGGAGGGCCGCAGCGGGATCTCCCCGATCCAGAGCTTCGACACGACGGGTTTCCCTCACTCCCTGGGAGGAGAAGTCAAGGCGTTTGATCCCGCCCGATGGCTGAAACGGCTAGATCCCGCGAGGTGGGGCCGGACGAGCCAACTCGCGGCCGCCGCTGCCCGAATGGCTGTTGAGGACGCCGAGGTCGATCCGGGTTGGCTGTCCCGAACCCGGGCCGGCTGCGCGGTAGGCACCACGGATGGCGAATCTCAGCTCATCGATCTCCTGACCGCTGAGTGGGTGGAGGCCGGGCTGGAAAGGTTGTCCGCGCCGCTCGTGCGGCAGGTTCCGGCCAGCCAATTGGCGATCGCCGTGAATCGGGAATTGAACCTGGATGGGGAAGCGGTGGTCCTTCCCACCGCCTGCGCCGCGGGCAACTATGCCATCGGGTACGCCTTTGATCTCATTCAGAGTGGCGAAGTGGACTACATGATCTGTGGGGGCGCCGATTCGGTCTGCCGGAAGACGTTTGCGGGCTTCTATCGACTGGGGGCCATAACCCCTCTGGCCTGTCAGCCCTTCGACAAGAATCGCCAGGGGATCCTCACCGGGGAAGGCGCCGGCATGCTGTTCCTGGAGACGCTGGACAGCGCCCGAGCTAGAGGCGCACGCATCTACGTCGAGGTGCTGGGGTACGGGCTGAACTGCGACGCCAACCATATGGTTTCTCCCTATCCCTCCAGCATCGCGGAGTGCATTCGGCGGGCGCACAGCAACGCTGGCATCAAGCCGGAGCACGTCGACTACATCTCCGCGCACGGTACCGGCACGAAGGTCAATGACGCCGTGGAGACGAGAGCTATCCGAGAGGTTTTCGGGGATCGCATCCCCCCTATCAGTTCGATCAAGTCGATGATCGGACACACCATGGGGGCGGCCAGTGCCCTGGCGGCGGTCGCCTGCGCCCTGGCGATCTCGCACAGGTTCATTCCGCCCACCATCAACTTCTCTGAGCATGACCCGGAGTGCGATGTCGATTGCGTCCCTAATCAGGCCCGGGCGGCCTCGCTGCGCGTGGCCCAGAACAACGGCTTCGCGTTTGGCGGCAACAACGCTATCAACGTCTTTGGCGAGGAATCATGGGTGAGCGAGAGCCTGTACTAGCCCACCGCCTCGCAATCACGGGGTGCGGCGTGGTGTCCCCGATCGGCGTCGGCTTTCAGGACTTTGCTGAGGCCGTGCTTGAAGGTCGCTCCGGCACTTCGCCGGTGGACGGCTTCTTCGAAGAGAGCCTGCCCTGCGAACTGGCCTGTTTTATGCCGGATTTCGACGTGGCGGACTATCTGGGATCAAAGGGGACAACCTTCTACGACCGCACGACCGCGCTCGTGGTGGTGGCCTGCGGCCTGGCCCTGCAGACCAGCGACCTGGAGGTGACCGACCAGACCCGGGAGCAGATCGGGATCACGATTGGCTCCAGCATGGGCAGCATCAAAAGCATCAGCGACTACGTTCGAGAAACGCTGATCCAGGACCGTCCGTACCTGGTCAATCCGGTCCTGTTTCCAAATACGGTCATGAACTGCGCCGCAGGTCAAGCCGCCATCTGGCACCGCCTCAAGGGAGTCAACGCAACCGTGTCCGGTGGACAGCTCTCGAGCTTGCTGGCCCTGCGCTACGCTGCGATGGTTCTCCGACAAGGCTACGCCCAGGCGGTGCTGGTGGGTGGGGTCGAGGAGTTCTGCCCTCAGCTTGCGTGGGGTTTCCACCACGCGGCGGCGCTGGCCGACACGGATACGCTCCTCGGAGAGGGTTGCTGCGTGTTTGTGGTGGAGGAGGCCTCCGCAGTGCTCGCTGTGGGCAGGCGTTCCATGGCCGAGATCCTCGCTTGCGAGGCGGAAACCTCCGGCCAGGCGACCAACGGTTCAGCCCTATCCGAGAAGCTTGCGCGCTGCATCGAGCGCTCCCTACGGCGGGCCGGCAGGCAGGCCGAGCAGGTTTGGGCGGTCGCAGGCAGCTTCAACGGCGCATCCGCATTTGATCGGGTCGAGCTGGAGGGCATTGCTCGGGCGCTGGGCACGGTGCCCCCTCGCCTGATCAGGGTCAAGGATCTCGTTGGGGAATGCTACAGCGCGGCCGGCGCTTTCCAGCTGGCGGCACTGCTGGCCAGCTACCGCGGGACTTCCGCAGGGCAGGAACGCCTTGGGTTGGTCACCTCAGTCAGCCCGGACGGGATAGTCGGCTGTGCGGTGGTTCGGGGGTAGCGGCGATGCAGCTTGCCATTACCGGCGCGGATCTGGTCACGAGTGTGGGGGAGGGAAGGGAGGCCAACTTCCGCGCCTTCTGCCGCGGCGAAACCGGCAACAAGGCCCTCCTGGGCTTCGACGCGGCTCGTTTTCGCGCTAAGCGGGCCTATGAGATCGACGATCGGGACGGGGGCGGTCCGGACGTCAAGGGTCGGGCGAGTCGCTGGCTTTGCGGCAGTGTCGGGCGCGCCCTGCGCGAGGCCGGCCTTGACCCGGCCGATGAACGGGTGCCGGTCCTGGTCGGGACGGGTCTGCGAGAGCTGCGCAGCCTTGAGTTGTGGTGGGTTGAGGAAACCCCCCTGCATGTCTCCGAACTGCATTTTGCCGGCGCATTGCAGCAAGCGGTGGGTGTCGGAGGTCCGATCTTCACCTTTTCAAACGCCTGTTCGGCCTCCAGCTTCGCTCTGGGCCTGGGGGCGGACATGCTCCGCCTCAAGGAGGCGGAGGCGGTGATCGTCGCCGGATGTGACTCCATAGCCGAAAGCATGTACGGCGCGCTGGACCGGGTATCGCTCGTGCCGGCCGAGCAGGTTCAACCGTTCGACCTCCATCGCAAAGGGGTCCTTCTGGGTGAGGGGGCGGCGGCTGTGGTCCTCGAGCCCTGGGAGCGCGCCGTCGCCAGAGGCTGGACCCCTCTGGCGTCACTGCGCGGGGTCGGCATGAACTGTGATGCCTTCCATGAGACTGGACCGAGTCTGGAGGGCATCGTCGCCTCGATGCTCGACGCCCATCAGCGGGCCGCGGTGAGGCCGGAGGAAATCGGCCTGATCATGGCCCATGGCACGGGAACTCGCCTCAACGACGCCACGGAGGCCCTGGCGATCAAGCGCGTTTTCGGCGCCTCAGCCGCCGGGGTCATGATTAGCGGGCTGAAATCCCTGACCGGCCACACTTCCGGCGCATCGGGCCTGATGAGCGTGATCGTTGCGCTCGAGGCGATGCGCCAGGGCCGTGTTCCGCCGACCGTGGGCTTCACGCAACCTGTTCCCGAAGCGGAAGAGCTGGACATTGTCGCCGGATCCCCGCGGGCGGCCAAGGTTCAAATCGCCCAAATCAACGCCTTCGGCTTTGGGGGCGTCAACGCCGTGGCCGTTGTGGAGGGAGCGGCAGCGTGAACGCCATGGGAAAGATCGTCATTGCGGGGCTCGGCCTTGAGGTGCCGGGGGTCGCCAAGGCTGAGGACCTGCTGACACTTACGAAGCCTCTCGATCCAGGTAAGGCCTTCGATCCCGACCAGAAACTGGGAGGCAGAGGGCTGCGCTACAAGGATTGGGCCACCAAGCTGGCGCTGAGCGCGGTTGAGAACGCGCTGCGGGAGGCCGGTTTGCCCTTGAAGGAAGACCAACAACCGGAGGCTGTCGGTGTGGTCGTCAGCTCGAACCTTGGCAACGTGGACACGGTCTGCCGGGTGGCTCAGGCGCTGCACGATGGGTCCTCCGAGGACCTCAGCCCCATGGATTTACCGAACGCTTCGAGCAACGTCGTGGCGAGCACCATCGCCATCCGCTTCGGTTGCCGCGCTGTCAACCTCATGGTTTGCAATGGGGCGACCTCCGGCCTTGATGCGCTCTACATGGCCGCCAACCTCATCCTGGCCGGCAGGGCCCGGCGTGTGCTGGTGGTCGGGGTCGAACCTCGCAACGAGTACGTGCGCAGACTGATGGACGGTTCGCGGACCGGCGAGGAGGAGTCCGGCTCGGACCTGGGCCTTGGCGAGGGCGCCGCCTGCGTGGTCCTGGAGGCCGCCTCTTCCGCTCGCCGGTCGGATCTCCCCACGCATGGGAGGTTATCGGATTACCGGTACGCTCCGCCCGGAACCGCCCCGGACGGATTTGTGCGCCGGGTGCTGGACGGCGCTCCGGATCGTCCAGATCTATGGCTCCTGCCGGACGGCGGGCGGAGTTCGGCCCTCCGGCTGTCCCTGGAACGCGCCCTCGAGCGCTGGGACGGGGATCCGCCCGAGATCCTGGACCTTAGCGTTGGCCTGGGGGTGCTGTATGGCGCGCTGGGCGTCTTCCAGAGTGTGGCCGCCTGCCTGTGGTTGGCCCAACGCGCCGGCGGGAGCGCGCTTGCCCTTGCCGGAGGGGTGAGGGGCGACGGCCTGGCTAGTTTGCGGATCAGCAGTTTCGGAGCAAGTGCATGAAGGTCGATAAGGGTTCAGGTTCAAATCCTCCGCCCGCCCAGTGGTCGCGTTGTTATCAGCACCAGTTGGATGGGCAGACGCTGCGGATGTTCGAGTGGGCCAGACCATCCCTCCCAGCTCCGGCTTTGGCGATGGTTCACGGTCTGGAGGAAGGCTGGGACGTCTGGCTGGACCTCTGCCTGCGGCTGTCGGACCGCTTCAACCTGTTCAGCCTCGACCTCCCCTGGAGCGGCCGCCGCGGCTATCGCTGGGGGCACCGACGCTCGCCCGCGGATTGGCTGCATCAAATTCTCCAGGCGATGCCTATCCCGCCTGAAGCGCTGGTCGCCCACTCTTTCGGGGCCAATACAGTGCTGGAGTACCTGCAGCAATACGAAGCCCATGGCCTCCGGGCGGTCGTTCTGGTTTCCCCCTTTTACTGCCCGCGCTATGAGGACTTGGACTGGGCGCTCTATGAGCGTGTCGCCCATAATTTCCGCCGGGTGATGGAACACGGTTTGCGGGTTCGGAAGGGGGGACGGCCGGTGGATCCATCCATGCTTTCCGATATGACGGAGAAGGTCCTCGATCGCGTTGGCCCACTTGGCTATCTGGAGTTCTTTTCGCTCTACGTCCGCACCCCTGCTCTTGAGCTGGAACGCCTGCGTCTGCCCGTGCAGATCGTCAGCGGGGAGCAGGACTATGCCTCGACGCCGGCCGGAAATGCAGCCCTGGCCCGATCCCTGCCCAACGCACAGCTGGAGCAGATCCCTGCGTGCGGTCACTACTGCATGCTTGAACGACCTGATCGATTGGCGGAGGCGGTCCGCCGGTTTCTGACCGAACAGCTTGTCGCCTCCGAAGTGTATGGCTATCGAGGTCTTCGTGTCTCAGCTGGGCGCTGAGCGGCACCTAGCGTCCGCGACTCCGGGTAATCCCGAGGGCGCGAGGTCGGGGCCCACCGCCTTTCTAGGTGCGGCGACTGCTTGAGGGAGGAAGAGGGTCATGGAGAGGCAATTGGCTGAGACTTCCGTTTACACAGGGCGGCCTCGCTTTGAGGGCTCCAACATCTGCACCTGGATCGGCTTCAAGCACGTGATGTACCTGGTGGAAGAGGCCGTGCTGCATCAATTCCGGGAGCGGGGACTTGCCCCTCGCCGGCTCTATGAAGACCACGGCCTGTGTCTTGAAATCGTGGACTCATGGGTGCGCATCCTGCACGCCCTGCACATGGATGACCCGGTGACGGTGGAGGTGCATCCCGAAACCCGCCCCCAGGATCAGGAAATGAGCTTCGGGGTCAGGCTGTTTGTGGCACGGGATGAGCGGCTGAAGGCCCTGGCCGGGACCGTCAAGGTCCTCTTTCGCCGGGATCGAGGCGGCGTGCTGGACGATTCACCACCGGAGGGCCTCAGCCCTTACGTTCACCAACGAATCGATCGAACCGCAGAAGCGCCCCAGGTGGGCGCTGGGCCCACGGACGGCCGCGGCGGGCGCAAGGCCGACGATGACCTGCTTCTGGATTTGGCTCCGCCTGAGAGCAACGCGTTTGTCTGGAAGTGGCGCATTCCCTATTTCTACTGCCATTTCTCCGAACGAATCCAGCACTCGGGGTACCTCCGTCTGATGGAGGAGGTTGTTGATCTATTCCTGGCCGACCGGGGGATCTCGATTCGCAAGTTGCTCGACACGCACGGCTGGATCCCGGTCGTGCCGGAGGCTCGAATTGAGATCTTGCGCGAGGCGCACATGGAGGAACCCATCTACACCGTCTACACCGTGGAGGAGATCTTCAAGAACCTGACGTACAAGGCCCGGATGGACTGCTACGTTCCACGCGGCGACAAACTGATCCATACGGCCACGGGCCACATCGTGCATGGCTACGCCGAAATCCTGGACCGCGCCACCTGGTCGCTCGTGGAGTTCGACGCAGGCACGATGGACGCCCTTCGAGGGGGCTCGGGATGAAAAGTCGCTCGCCCCGCTTCTATTTTGCCTTTCGCAGTCCCTACTCGTGGATCGCGGCCCGGCTGCTGGAGGAGCGGATCCCCTCCGCGCCAGAGATGATCGAGTACCTCCCGTACTGGGAACCGGATGACACGCTCTTCGGGTTGCTCCGTCAGCGAGGCGGCGATCACCTGTACGCGCCTATGAGCCGGCAGAAGCATCTGTATATCCTGCAGGACATCAAGCGACTGGCGGCCAAACTCGGCTACCCCTTGGCATGGCCGGTTGACAAAGAGCCCTGGTGGGAAAGGCCGCACCTGGCCTACCTGAAGGCCCGTCACCTGGGAAAAGGCGGCGAGTTCTTTTGGGCCGTGTATCGAGCGCGCTGGGAGAGGGGGGAAGACATCTGCGCGGAGCCCACCCTCCGCCAGCTGGCAGTCGAGGCGGACCTGGACCCAGACCTCTTGACTTCGGCGCCCCAAGACCCTGAGATACGGCTTGAGGGCATCGAAGCGCTCTATCAGGCCTACGAGGAAGGTGTCTTCGGCGTTCCCTTCTTCAAGCTCGGTTATGAGAAGTTTTGGGGCGTCGATCGATTGGAAGAGTTTGTCAGCCGTCTTGAGGGTTCTCTTGCGAAGGAGGCTGCCGGTGCAGCGTGAGCCGAAGAACAGGCTGTCGAAGAGGCAACCGGAGTCATTCGAGCCGAGAACCGGCGCGCAGAGCGCTTCAGCCGGGGAAGCGCGTGTGTCGGAGGGGCTCGACCTCGAGTCGATCCTGGAGAAGAACCCGGAGCTGGCGGGAATCCCTCCGGAAGTCATCTTGCGGGAAGGAGGCTACGACACGGATACGGCAGGGGGGTGCGGTTGAGCAGCGGACGACAGGGGGGCGCTCCCTAGGCTAGGGCTGGGTGATGGCTCGCTATTTGCTGATTGAGACTCGAACGACATGGGACAGCGGCGGGGTGCGCGATTTCCTTGCGCTGGCCGAAGGGCTGGCCGAGGCGGGCGCCTCCGTTGACCTCTTTTTGATCCAAAACGGCGTGCTCATGGCCTATCCCGGAGTGGAACCTCTGGTTGAGAGGCTCTTGAGGTGTCCGGGCCTGACGATCTGGGTGGACGATTTTTCCCTGGCAACTCGCCGGCTGGCAAGCGAGCCGGTGGAGGGGCTTCGGATCGCCGGGATCGAAGCGCTTGTAGATCTCATGGCGCAGCCGGGTTCCAAACCGGTCTGGCACTGAGCAGCTCATGGCCACGCCATCCAGGCCTCGGACGATCTTTCTTGTCGTCATGGGTGCGCCCTATGAGTCGGAGCTGACGACGACCCTTTTCCGGTTGGTGGACGCGGCCCTTGCCCGCCGCCACAAGTTGCTGGTGTGGACTTGCGGCGGCTCCACGACCCTGACGATGCGGCAGTTGGGTGAGAGCAAACCCCGGAACCCGCTGCAGCTGAACGCGGACTACCCTTCCGCCCCCCGGCTTGTCCGGGCGTTGCTGAAGAGGGGCGATGGAGACATGCAGTGGCTCGTCTGCCGCCAGTGTATGGATGAGCGGGGAGCGATGGATCAAATCAAGGAGGTGGGGATTCAACCCCCCTTTCGATTCCTACAGTATCTGGAGCAGGCGGACGTCTGCATGGTCATGGGGGTCAAGTAGGGTGCCTCGAACCCTGGCGATTGTGGAGAGAGCATACCGCGGGACCTTGGAGGAGCAATATGCCCACATCCTGTGGATCTGCTGGTCCCTGCGCAAGTTTGGCGGCGAGATCGATGTCCTTCTGCGCGGAAACGCGGTCCTCTACGCGCGCCGGGATCAGGACCGGCCGGAGCTGGCTATCGGCGAGGTGGCCATACCCGGTCTGCCCGACTACCTGGAGAGTGTGGAGGGGCTGCTGAAAGACGGCAGCGCTGTATTCGCGGCAGGGGGGGATTTGGACCGTTTACACCTTGAGCCTGGCCAGCTGCATCCCGGCGTGCATCCGGTTGAGGCTTCCGAACTGGCGGATCTGTTCTCCGCGTATGACATGATCTGGTACTGGTAGCCGCAAGGCTGCACGTGAGATTTGAGGTGCATGAAGATGATGTCTAGCTCTGAGCCTCCCAACGACAGCCCTGTCGTACCGGCTTCTCTCGTCGATACGCTCCGAATCCGGGCGCTTCATCGGCCCGAGGCGCTGGCCTACGTCTTCTTGCCGGATGACGAGCAGGAGATCACCTTTACCTATGGCGACCTGGATCTGCGGGCCAGGGCGATCGGCGCCGAGCTTCAGCGTCTGGGCGCCGCGGGAGAGCGTGTGATCCTGCTTTATCCTCCCGGCCTGGAGGTGGTCGCCGCCTTCCTTGGCTGCCTGTACGCGGGCGGGGTGGCCGTCCCCGTGCCGGCGCCCAGCTCGCCCAGGAGTCTCTCTCGGCTGCAGACCATCATCGGCGACGCCCAGGCGAGATTCGCCCTCGGGACGACGTCGATCCTTTCCATGGTGGAGCGGCGGTCCGCCAGGGAGACGGAGCTGGGGTCCCTGCAGCTCCTCAATACCGACAGTCTTGCCGAGGGCGCCGCGGAGGGGTGGCAGGAGCCGGAGGTGGACCAGGGCGCCCTGGCCTACCTTCAATACACCTCGGGCTCGACCGGGACGCCGAAAGGGGTGGCCATCAGCCACGGCAACCTGCTGCATACTGCCGAGGCGCTCTCGCAGGCCTGGCAGGTCTCGCCTGACTCCCTGCACGTCTCCTGGACACCGGTCTTCCATGATCTGGGTTTGGTTGGCGGGGTTGTCCATCCCCTGTGCAGCGGCACGCCGGTGGTTCTGCTGCCGCCGCTTTCGGTCCTGCTCCATCCCATTCGCTGGCTGCGGACTATCTCCCGGTACGGCGCGGCGATCAGCGGTGGTCCCAACTTCGCCTTCGATCTGTGTGTGCGCCACACCACCTCGGAGGAGCGGGAGGGCCTGGATCTGAGTTCGTGGAGGCTGGCCTATAACGGCGGCGAGCCGGTGCGCAAGGAGACCCTGGATCGGTTCGCAGAGCTCTTCGGACCTTTTGGCTTCCGTCCCGAAAGCTATTTCCCCGCCTACGGATTGGCGGAGAGCACCCTCATGGCCACCGGTCGTGCGATGGGGGCCGGGAAGCCCCTAGCTCGAACGGTTAACAAAGCTTCCCTGCAGCAGGATCGGATTGTGGAGGTTCCCGTTGAAGACGAAGCCGGGCAGACTCTGGTGGGCTGCGGCCGAACCTGGCTGGAGCAGAAGGTCGTCATTGTCCAAACGGAGTCGCTGCAGCAATGCCCCTCCAACCGAGTAGGGGAGATCTGGCTCTCGGGGGCCAGCGTCGCCAAAGGATACTGGAATCGACCCAGCGAAACGGAGAAGCGGTTCCGGGCCTATCTCTCCAGCGGGGAGGGACCGTACTTGCGCACCGGGGACCTTGGTTTCCTGGACGATGGGGAGCTATACGTCACGGGCCGGATCACGGATCTGATCATCATTCGCGGGCGCAATCTCTACCCACAGGACATCGAACTGACCGCCGAAGAGAGTCATCCGGCTTTGAGGCCGAACAGCGGGGCTGCAATACCCGTGGAGGTCGCCGGGGAGGAGCGTCTGGCCCTCCTGCAGGAGATAAGCCGGGACTACGACGCGCCCAACCCGGAGGAGATCTTCGGGGCCATTCGCCAGGCGATCGCGGAGGAGTATCAAGTCCGGCCTTACGCGATCCTGCTCATCCGCCAGGGGAGCATCCCGAAGACCTCTAGTGGGAAGATCGCGCGCCGCCAATGCCGGACGGCGTTCCAGGACGGGAGCCTGAAAGTCGTGCATGAGTGGCGGGAGCCTATCCCGGTCGGTGGAGGTCAGGCCATGGCCGCCGGGGTGGACCCGGTCGTGGGCTCCCCGACGCCGGGCCGGGCGAAGACCGCGGCGGAAATCGAGGGCTGGCTGATCAGCCTGGTGTCGCAACGGATGGGCATGCAACCCGGGGAGGTCGACATCCGCCAGCCTTTCACCTACTTCGGCCTCGATTCGGCGGACGTGGTGCGACTGGTCGGGGACCTGGAGTCATGGCTGGGGCGAAGCCTCTCGCCTGCGTTGGTCTTTGACCATCCCAACATCGAGGCGCTCAGCCGCCATCTGGCCGTGGAGGCGCCCCGGGACCGCGGTCTCTCGGGGGTGCACGCGACCAGAGCCTACGAGACCGAGTCCGTCGCCGTCATCGGGTTGGCCTGCCGCTTTCCAGGGGCAAAGAACGCGGAGGAATTCTGGCAGCTGCTTCACGCGGGGCAGGATGCGGTAACTGAAATCCCCAAAGAACGCTGGGATGTGGACGCCTATTTCGATCCGGATCCTGCGGCGCCGGGGAAGATGTACACGCGTTGGGGGGGATTCCTGGAGCAGGTGGACCAGTTCGACCCCTACTTCTTCGGAATCTCCCCCCGCGAGGCCGCCAGCGTCGATCCCCAGCAGCGATTGGTATTGGAAGTGGCCTGGGAGGCGCTGGAGAACGCCGGTCAGGCGCCGGACAGGTTGAGAGGCAGCCGGAGCGGGCTGTTCATTGGGATCGGCGGCAGCGACTACTTCCAGCTGCATGCCGAGTCGCTCGACAACATGGATGCCTATACAGGCACAGGAACCGCTCTCACGGTTGCGGCCAATCGGCTCTCCTATCTGCTTGATCTGAAAGGCCCAAGCATGGCGATTGATACCGCCTGCTCGTCTTCGTTGGTGGCGGTCCACCTGGCCTGCCAGAGCCTGCGAATCGGCGAGAGCTCCCTGGCCGTTGCCGGGGGCGTCAACCTGATCCTGTCCCCGGACTGGAACGTCGCCTTTTCCCGGGCGAGGCTGATGGCCGCCGGCGGGCGCTGCCGGACGTTCGATGTGGACGCCGACGGCTACGTCCGGGGAGAGGGCTGCGGCGTGGTGATCCTCAAACGTCTGTCCGATGCGCTTGACGACGGGGACCAGGTCCTGGCGATCCTGCGCGGTTCGGCGGTCAACCAGGATGGCCGCAGCAACGGCCTTACGGCTCCGAACGGCGTGTCCCAGCGGGCCGTCATCCGCGAGGCCCTGCAAAAGGCAGGCGTAGCGGCCGGGCAACTCAGCTATTTGGAGGCCCACGGCACCGGCACCTCCCTGGGGGACCCGATTGAGGTCGAAGCCCTCAAGGATATCCTTGCGGACGACCCTTCGCCCCAGCCCTGCTACGTGGGGTCCGTGAAGACCAACATCGGACACCTCGAGGCGGCGGCCGGCATCGCAGGACTGCTCAAGGTCGTCCTTGCGCTTCAGCACGCGGAAATCCCCCGCAGTCTACATCTGAACCAGCTGAACCCTCACATCTCCCTGGAGGACACGCGTCTCAAGATCGCAGACCAGCGGCAGGCATGGTCTGCGCAAACCCGGACCCGCGTGGCAGGTGTGAGCTCCTTCGGCTTCGGCGGCACAAATGCACATGTGGTAGTGCAAGAGACGCCTGTTTTCAAGCCGGCTCCGAGCGAGGTCGAACGCCCGGCGCACCTGGTCACTCTCTCGGCCCAGAGCGAAAGCGCTCGGACCGAGTTGGCTCGCCGCTTCCAGGAACATCTGGCGAGGCGTCCCGAGCTCTCGCTGGCCGACGTGAGCTTCAGCGCCAACGCGGGCCGGTCGCATCACCCCTTCCGTCTGGCGATCGCGGCCGAGACCACGGGGCAGCTGCTTGAGCGGCTCGGCGCGTTGGAGGAGGGGCAGGCCGCCTCGGGCCTGCTCAGGGGCCAGGCGAAAGGCAGAAAGGTGCCCGGGGTGGCCTTCCTCTTCACAGGGCAGGGTTCCCAGTACGTGGGAATGGCGCGGCAGCTCTATGGTACACAGCCGACCTTCCGTCGAGCCCTGGAGCGCTGCGCCGAGATCCTTCAACCTCAGCTAGAGCAGCCCTTGCTCTCCGTGCTCTACCCGGAGCAGGGGGCCGCCTCGCCGATCGATGAGACGATCTACACCCAGCCCGCAGTGTGCGCGGTGGAGTTTGCGCTTGCCGAAATGTGGCGGTCCTGGGGGGTCGAGCCCCAAGCGGTCATGGGTCACAGCCTAGGGGAATACGTCGCCGCCTGTGTGGCGGGGGTGTTGAGTCTGGAGGACGCGCTCAGCCTGATCATCCTCCGCGGCCGGCTTGTGCAATCCCTGCCCCCAAACGGCTTGATGGCCGCGGTGTTCGCCCCCGAGGACCGGGTGGAGGCAGCCCTCTCGCCCCATGTGGATCACATTTCAATCGCCGCCGTCAATGGGCCCGAAAACATCGTCCTCTCGGGCCTTAAGGAGCCGGTCGAGGCGGTTCTTGAGACCCTGAAATCCCAGGGCGTCTTTTCCCATCGGCTGTCCATCTCGCATGCCTTCCATTCACCTCTTCTTGAAGGCATCCTGGACGAATTCGAAGCGGCGGCCGAGCAGTTCACCTACCAGGCCCCGCAGATTCCCTTTGTCTCCAATGTGTCGGGCCGCCTGCTGGAGCCCGGGGAGGTCCCTGGCGCGCAGTACTGGAGGCGCCATCTGCGCCGGACCGTGCGGTTTTCCAGCGGGGTCGAGGCCCTGGCCGAGACGGGGCTTCGGATCTTCCTGGAGGTGGGGGCCCATGCCGTGCTGACAGGCATGGGGAAAAGGTGCCTGCCAGACGAGGAGCAGGCGATCTGGCTGCCCAGCCTCGAGAGAGGCAAAGAGGACTGGGCGACGCTTCTGCACAGCCTGGGAACGTTGTACACACGGGGGGTTCCCATTGATTGGCTTGGCTTTGATCGGGACTACGCTCGCAGGCGTGTCCCACTTCCCACCTATCCGTTCGAGAGGCAGCGATGCTGGATCGAGTCCGCGGCCGCCCGGCAGGTCGGGAGGCAGGCAACAGGTCAGGCTCGAGGAGGGGTAGACATGTCCGCGTCTGAAGTTCCGGCCAAGCCCACGATTGATCGACGCAAGATCGTACTTTCCAAATTACGAGACATCGCCGGACCCCTGCTGCACATGGAGCCTGAGCGAGTCGACGTTGAGATGCCGTTCCTTGAGATGGGCGCCGATTCGCTTGTGCTTATCGAGGCCACGGGCACCATCGAGGAGACCTTCGGCCTGACCCTCTCGATCCGCCAATTCTTTGAAGACTTCAACACGCTGGTCGAGCTGGCCGACTATATCGATCGGAACTTGCCCCCCGAACTGCTCATGGAGGAAGTCGTCTCGGAGGAACCGAGCCCGGCCCCTGCGGTCCAGGCCCCCTCGCGGCAGGCTGAAGCTGCCCAAACGGCCGCGCCCGCCGCTGCACTTGATGCGGAGGCGGAGGGGGTGATCCTGCGCCAGCTTGAAGTGATGTCTCAGCAGTTGGAGGTGCTGCGAAAGGGCCGTGCCGGGGACGGGGATGGCCCCGCCCTTGCGGGCCGCCCGGCGCCCGAGGCCGACGCTCAGGCTGCCAAACCGCCGATGCGCGACCCTCAAATCGCCTCCGGACCGGCCGCGGTCTCGGAGCCGTACGTCCCTTACCATGCCCTCGAGGTCGGGGCGCAGGATCCGTTCAGCCCCCAGCAGAAACGACATCTGGAAGCCTTCACTGAGCGCTACTGTGAGCGCACCCGAGGCTCGAAGCAGTGGCGGCAGTCCAACCAAAAAGCACTCGCTGACCACCGGACCTCTCTGGGATTCCATCCAGCCACGAAGGAACTGGTATACCCCATCGTCTCGAACCGTGCGCTTGGTCCGAGATTCTGGGATGTGGATGGCAACGAATACCTTGATTTGTGTATGGGCTTCGGCGTCAATCTGTTCGGGCACAACCCGCCTTTCGTCCGGGAGACCCTGGAAGAGCAGCTGAAGCACGGCTTTGCGCTCGGCCCGCAGTGGCATGTTGTGGGCGAAGTTTCGGACATGATCTGTGATTTGACAGGGGTCGAAAGGGTGGCCTACGTCAACACGGGCACCGAAGCGGTCATGGCCGCCGTCCGGATAGCCCGCACGGTTCGGGCCCGCAGCAAGATCGCCATGTTCGCAGGTTCGTACCACGGCACCTATGACGGCGTCTTGATGAAATACCAGCTGAGGGACGGAGCCATCCACTCGGCGCCCTCGGCGCCGGGGGTTCCACCGGGCATGGCCGAGGACGTTTTGGTGCTGAACTACGGCAGCTCTGAGTCGCTCGAAGTGATCCGGAGCCACGCCGATGAGTTGGCGGCCGTGCTGGTCGAGCCTGTGCAGAGCCGCCGCCCCGATCTTCAACCCCGGGAATACCTGCATGAGCTTCGAGCGCTGACCGCCGAAGCCGGGATCGCCTTAATCTTCGACGAAGTGATTACAGGCTTCCGCATCCATCCCGGCGGGGCGCAGGCCTGGTTCGGAGTCGAAGCCGACCTGATCACCTACGGGAAGATCTTGGGGGGCGGCATGCCGATCGGGGTGGTGGCCGGCAGGGCGGCTTTCATGGACGCAGTTGACGGAGGGGTGTGGAACTACGGTGATGCGACCCATCCCAAGGCTCCGACCACGCTGGTGGTGGGAACGTTCTGTAAGCACCCTCTTGCAATGGCTGCCGCCTTGAGGGTCCTGAGGGAGCTGAAGCGAAGCGGTCCGGCGCTCCAGGAGGACTTGAATCGACGCACGACGGATATGCTGGAGGCCCTCAACGCCTGCTTCCGTGAGGCCAGCGCGCCGGTTGAGATGGTGAGCTTCGGGTCGCTCTTCCGCTTTACCTCGGTGGAAGACCTTGCCCCGCTCTTCTATCACCTCCTGGAAAGGGGCGTCTACACTTGGGAAGGGCGCACCTGCTTCCTGTCCACCGCGCATACCGATGAGGATCTTGACCGGATAGCACAGGCCGTGAAGGAGGGCCTCGAGGAACTGCAGGCGGGAGGCTTCCTCCGCAACCCGGACGTGATGGGCCGAAGGCCGCCGTCGGCCGGCCGACGCCCAACGCCTCCAGAAATGGAGACCGCAGAGGCCGTCCGGTCGATTCCCCTCACGGAGGCCCAACAGCATCTCTGGCTCTTCGCCCAGATGAGCGAGCAGGCCTCGCGCGCCGTCGCCGAGACGCTCGTTTTCCACCTGCGCGGGCCGCTGGAAGCCAGAGCCATGAGCAGCGCCGTGCAGGGCGTCGTGGATCGTCACGATTCGCTGCGGACGACCATTGATCGCAGCGGGGAATTCCAGCGCATCTCTCCCAGTCTCACGATCGAGGTTCCGCTGATCGACTTCTCTGAGCTGACCGGCGCGGAGCGTGAAGAGCAAGTTACGCGCTGGCTGCGAGAAGAGAGCGGGCGCCCCTTTGACATCCTTCGCGGGCCGCTGATGCGGTGCAGGATCCTGAAACTGGAGGCCGAGGAACACCTCTTGGCCATGACGATCCATCATACCGTCATCGACGGCTGGTCCCTCGGGGTCATCTTCCAGGAGTTGGGGGCGCTCTATACGGCGGAGTGCGAAAGGGCCCCGGCCCGACTCGCCCCGCCCATGCAGTTTGAGGAGTATCTACGCTGGCAGGAAGAGCAGCGCCTGAGCCCGGAAAGGGCGGCCAACGAAGCCTATTGGCTGGAGATGTTCTCGGATTCTGGCCCCATCATAGAGCTGCCGACCGATCTGCCCCGGCCGGCCGTGCGGACCTACAACGGCGCCAAAGAGTACGCCCGCTTTGACGCATCCTTCCTGGGCGATCTCAAGAAGCTGGGGGGCAAATTGGGCGGCACCCTGTTTATGACTCTCCTAACCGGGTTTGTCTGCCTGATCCATCGTCTCACGGATCAGGATGATATCGTCATCGGCATCCCGTCCGTGGAGCGGTCGCTGTCCGGCAGCGAGAGTCTGGTGGGTTACTCCATCAATTTGGTGCCGGTGCGCAGTCAACTGGCCGAAAACGCAACCTTCGTCGAGCACTTCGCCTTCATCAAATCGGCGCTCCTGGACAACTTTGAGCACGCGAACGTTCCCTTCGGCACGCTGATCAGGAAACTGAACCTGGCGCGGGATCCCAGCCGGGCACCCCTTGTGTCGGTCGCTTTCAACCTCGATCGTCCGGTCGCAATGCCGAAAATGGGGGATCTCAC
>JABAOD010002371.1_pt2 | contig 27260 bp, 27 predicted proteins | sample 7062151 | NCBI WGS metagenome assembly JABAOD01 (sample SAMN14538626, study PRJNA623070) | marine sediment metagenome | biome: marine biome [ENVO:00000428]; feature: marine pelagic biome [ENVO:01000023]; material: deep marine sediment [ENVO:00002113] | place: India: Gulf of Khambhat ... | reverse complement strand
GACGGGCGCCGCGCCAGCGGCGTTGCCTGGACGGTGAGGGGGCATCGCCGTCAAGCGCGCTGCCGGCGCGAGATCATCCTGTCCGCCGGCGCGATCGGCTCGCCGCAGATCCTCATGCTCTCGGGCGTCGGCCCGGCGGCGCACCTGAAGGAGATCGGCATCGAGCCGTTGCACGACCTGCCCGGGGTCGGCCAGAATCTGCAGGACCATCTGCAGATCCGCTCGATCTACAAGACCAAAGAGCCGATCACCCTGAACGACGAGGTCAACAACCCGATCCGCAAGATGCTGATGGGGATCGAATACCTGCTGTTCCGCACCGGGCCGCTGACGATCGCGGCAAGCCAGGTCTGCGTGTTCACGAGGACATCGCCGGATGTCGAGACGCCCGACATCCAGTTTCACATCCAGCCGCTCAGCGCCGATAAGCCGGGCGACGGCCCGCACCGGTTTTCCGCCTTCACTGCATCCGTCTGTCAGCTGCGGCCGGAAAGCCGCGGTCGCATCGAACTCAAATCCGGCGACCCGGCCGCGCACCCGGCAATCATTCCGAATTATCTCTCGACGCCCACCGATCAACGCATTGCCGTCGCGGCCATCAAGGTGACGCGGAAGATCGCCAACACGAAGGCCCTCGGCTCGCTGATCTCCGGCGAGCATGAGCCGGGCGCAGCGGTGCAGACAGACGAGGAACTGCTGGAATATGCCCGCAACCGCAGCCAGACCATCTACCACCCGGTCGGCACGTGCAAAATGGGCCCCGATCCCATGGCCGTGGTCGATCCGCGCTTGCGGCTGCACGGGCTGGAAGGCCTGCGCGTCGTCGACGCCTCGATCATGCCGAACCTCGTTTCCGGAAATACCAATGCGCCGGCCATCATGATCGGCGAAAAGGCGTCCGATATGATACGGGAAGACGCGCAATCCTGATCTTCCTGTTGCGAGTCCACGTGAAGGCGCGTTTATTATCGGCGGGTCGCGGGCCGGCCGCGCGACCGTTGAAGCAACGGAGGCGACCATGGGCTGCTGTCATCACTATTTCGCGGCGACCGAGGGCGGCGAGGGCGTGTTCTCCGTCGACGTCTCGTCGATCGCCTACGGGCCCGGCGCGCTGCGCGAGGCCGGCGAGCAGGCGAAGGCGCTCGGCATCGGACGCATCGCCCTGTTCACCGACAAGCGGCTGGCGGCGCTGGAGCATGTGGCGATCGTGAAGACATCGCTCGCCGCGGCCGGCGTGGACGTCGCCTATTACGACGAGGTCAGGGTCGAGCCGACCGACAAGTCCTTCAAGGCGGCGACGAAATTCGCCGAAGAGGCGAAGGTCGACGGCTTCATCTCGGTCGGCGGCGGCTCGGTGATCGACACCGCCAAGGCGGCCAACCTGTACGCGACCTACCCGGCCGACTTCCTCGCCTACGTCAACGCGCCGGTCGGCGAGGGCCGGCCCGTGCCCGGCCGGCTGAAGCCGCACATCGCCTGCCCGACGACCTCCGGCACCGGCTCGGAATGCACCGGCATCGCGGTGTTCGACCTGCTGTCGATGAAGGCCAAGACCGGCATCGCCTCGCGCCATCTGCGGCCGACGCTGGCACTGATCGACCCGCTGACGACGCATACGCTGCCGGCCAACGTGGTCGCCTGCAGCGCCTTCGACGTGCTCAGCCACGCGCTGGAATCGTATACGGCGATGCCGTTCACCCGCCGTACGCGTTCGCGTACGCCGGCCGAACGGCCGATGAGCCAGGGCGCCAATCCGTGGTCCGACCTCGGCTGCCGCGAGGCGCTCCGGCTGGCCGGCAAATACATGGTTCGGGCCGTGACCGATGCGTCCGACCACGAGGCGCGCGAGGGGCTGATGTGGGCCTCGACGCTGGCCGGCATCGCCTTCGGCAATTCCGGCGTCCACGTGCCGCACGGCATGGCCTATGCGGTGGCCGGGCTGGTCAGGGATTATCAGCCGGACGGCTACCCGGACGACGAGCCGATCATCCCGCACGGCATGAGCGTCATCGTCAACGCGCCGTCGGTGTTCCGCAGCACCGCCGCGGCCTGCCCCGAGCGGCACCTCGAGGGCGCCGAGTGCCTCGGCGCCGATACGCGCGGCGCCGGCGAGGCGGACGCCGGCGAGGTGGTCGGCGCGCGCATCGTCGAGCTGATGAAGCCGACCGGCATTCCCAACGGCATCGGCGGCGTCGGCTACGGCAGCGCCGACATCGAGGCGCTGATAAAAGGCACCCTGCCGCAGCAGCGCCTGTTGAAGAACGCACCGATGGAGATCGGCGCCGAGCACCTGCACACGATGTTCGAGGGCGCGCTCAGCTACTGGTAGGCGCCGGACGGCGGAATGGCGGATTTCGATCTCGAACCGGGGGAGACCGAGACGCTGCGGCACGCGCCGGGCTGGGCCGACGCCCTTGTCGTCGCGCTCATCCTGCTGGTCGAGTTCGCGATCCTCGCCGCCGCCTCGCGGGAATTCGAGGCGCAGCCGATGCGCTACGATCAGACGACGCTCGCGGCGATCATCGTCGCCACCCTGTTCATCGGCGCCGCCCTCCAGTTCGCGGTGCTGGCCATGCCGCCGCTGGTCACGCTCACCGACCGCCGTATCGTGCTCCGCCGTCGCCTCGGCTGGGACGAGCCGGACATGCTGCGGCTCGATGCGATCGAGACGGTTCGGCGGGAGGGCTGGCGGCTGCATATAGCGGGCGGCGGCGTGACCCTGGCGGTCTTCTGCCCACCGCTTTTTGCCCCGCGCCTCCGCCGCGCGATCGTGGGCGCGAGAACGCCGTCGTAAAGAGCCGAATTACGATAGCGATATCCGGGCTAGCGCAATCTGAGCCGGCTTGCGCCGGCCAGTCATGCTTGTCCCCCTCCCACCAGGGGAGGGGGTTAGTTTCTTGCGATCATACAAGAATTCCCCTCCCCCTTGATGGGGGAGGGCAGGGTGGGGGTGGGACTCACCGCCTCGGCGTCGAAATCCGCGTGCTGATGATTGTACAGTGCAGTAATTTGGGGTGGGGCAGTCGAGCGCGTGTCGGGCGCCTGATCGGGATCGGGCAGATACGGTCCGATGGACCGCCCGGCCGGATGTTAATCCGCAATCAAGCTTTCTCTGCAATTCTGTCGCCGGATGCTGCTGAGACGGAAAGGATTCGGACCATGTCGCGTCTCCATGAGATCATCGAACCGGGCGAGCGGATCGTCGCCCGCCACTGGCCGGACTGGCTGGTGTACCTGTTGCTGGGTGTCATGGTTCTGAGCGATGTCATGGTTTTCGCCATGCTTCTGTTTCTTGCGGGCGACGGCGATCCCGCGTTCCGGGACATGCTCTTGATCATCGGCGTTGCATTCGCGTTCTTTGCCGTCGTCACGGTCGCCGTGGTGTTTCATGCGCTCCGTCGCGCCATCGTCACCGACCGGCGTGTCCTCCTGCGTGACGGGTTGTTCTGGTCGAACCCACTGCAGATACGGCGGGAGATCATCGAGGACGTTCATCAGCAGGGGCAGGCCCTGGTCGTCAGCGGCGGCGGCCATACCCTCGAAATCCCGTGCCCGCCCGCGTTCGCCCCGTACATCCTGAAGGCCCTCGGACGCCAGCCGCAAGCCGCACCGGCGGAATAGGGCGGTCCGGCCCTTCGCGGGCTCGCTCCCAACCCTGCGTTAACCATCCCCGTTAAGCCGGCGCAAACCTTGACCTGTCATGCTGGCCGCGGTTGCAGCCAAGGGGGAGGGCCACGCTATGGCCAGTCTCAGGACAATCCTCGACCCGGGTGAGCGGATATTGCATCGCGGCAGCGTGCTGCGCACGTCGTGGCCGGCGCTCTTGTGGGTCGTCGCGATCATCCTGTTTCTTTCCGTCATGCTGATCGTGCTCCTCGCGGACGGCACCGGCCCGGGGCTGCTGGCGGCCGTTTCCGTCGTGGCGCTTCTCGACCTCATACTGATTGCGGCACTCGGACTTTTCGTCGGTCCATGGATCGGACTCGGCGAGACCTGCCTCGTCACGGACCGGCGCATCCTCGCGAAACGCGGGCTGTTCCGCCCGACGGTCGAGAAATTGGCCCTGGCCGACGTCGAAGACGCAGCATTCGAAGGCACGATGCTGCATATCAAGGGCAGCGGGCAGACGCTCGAAGTGCAGGCCCCACGCAACGGCCTGGGCGCCGATGTCCTGGCCCGCATCCTGCCGCGCTGGTTCCCCGACCCGGGCCGGCCGGCGGCGCCGCTGGGCAAGGTCCTGGAGCCCGGCGAGATCGTGCTTTTCCGCTGGCCGTCCCCGTGGTTCAACCGCGTCCTGTGGGCACTGTTCTTCGGGCTGGTGGGCTTGTTCCTGTGGAACGGCTACGGCTCGGTCCTGAAGAACGACTGGTCGGGCGTTCTTTCCGCGAGCTTCGTTATTTTCATGTTGCTTTCGGCCTTGCCCGACATCCGGACGGACTGGCAAAGCGTCGTCACCGACCGGCGGCTGTTACAGCGGTTCGACTGGGATGCGACCCGCCACCTGGATATCCCGCTCGCGGACATCGAGGCCGACTGGCGCTCCCGCTTCGCCGAGAAGCTCGCCGCAACCTGGCGCGGCCACGATCTCGACATTCCGGCCAGGAACGATCACGCGGAACGGATTCTCGCGGCGATCAACGCTGCGAAGGGGGCGGCGGCGTGATGGGCTGGTTCGGCCCGAAGCTGCAGGCGGGGGAGCGGGTACTGTTGCGCGTGTCTCCCTTGCCCCTCTGGCTGCCGGCACTGATCGCCGTCTCGGGCCTGGTTGCCTCGGTGCCCGCGATACTGCGGCTGGCAGCCGGTGAAGCCGTCGTTATCGAAACCGTGCGCGCGGCCGTCGGCCTGTTCGCGCTTGCAGTTGCGGTCCTCATTTACGGCAAAGCCAGAAACTGGAGGTTGCTGGCGACTGACCGGCGCCTGCTGGTGCGCAGGAGCCAGGATCGGTTTGAGGAAATCCTGCTGGCCGAGATCGACGCCGTCACGCGCTATTTGCTCGGCGACGGGCTGTTCGTGACCGGCGGTGGCCGGAAGATCATCGTTCCCTGCAAGGAAAGGAAGGCCGCCCGCATCCGCGCCGCGATCGCGGCCGCGAAAGGGGGCGCCCGCATGCGCGCGGCGATCGCAGCCGCGAAGAAGGCGCCGGCGTGACGGGCTGGTTCGACCCGAAGCTGGAGCCGGGGGAGCGGGTGCTGTTGCGCGACCCGGCGTGGCTCGGGTTTTACGGGGTGGCCCTGTTGGCGACCTCTGTGATAGCGGTCGCGACGCTGTACCTGTTGTCGGGCCGCTTTCGGGGGGAGCCGATCTCCGACCTGTCCGGCATGTGGCTGTTTCTGGGCGGGACCGCTGGTCTGACTGCGGGTCTCATGGCTCTGTTGCAGGCGGTACGGGACCGCTGGGCGATCACCGACCGGCGGGTCGTCGCGCGGCGAGGCGCGTTGCGCAGGACGGTCGAGGCGGTACGGCGTGAGCGGGTCGACAGGACCGCGTTGGACGGCGACGATTTGCTCGTCCATGGTGAGGGGCGGACCATGCGGCTGGACCTGAGCGGGGTCCGCGACGCCGCGCTGCAGGCCGCGCTCGGTGGAAAAGCGCCGCCGGCCGGCCACAAAGCAGCGGCCCTCGGCCGCATCATGGAGCAAGGGGAGAGCCTGGTCTGGCGCCATGCGGCCTTATGTAACTTGCGATTTCCCGGGGCACCCTGGTCCGCGGCGGTGACCGAACGGCGCGTTCTGCTGCGCCGCCTTCACGACCGCACACGTTACGACGACATCCCGCTGGCCGCCATTGCAGAGATCGAGGCGCCGCACGAGGGCAGCCATCGGGTCTATATCCATGCCAACGGCCAGCGCTACGAGTTTCGGCCGCGATCCTTGCCGGCCGCCGAGCGCATGTACGCCGCCATCGCGCGCGCGAAGGCCGCGACATGAACCGGCGGTTCAGGCGCCGGCTGCAGCCGGGCGAGCGCATCCTCGTGCGCTCTACGGACGGCACGACGGCGTGGTATCTGGCGGCGGGCGTCGTGGTTCTCTCCGTCGCGGCGTGGCTGCGGAATATCTGGGGCGTGCCGCTGCTCGGCTTCAAGTTCTGGGACGCGACCCTCTTCATGCTGCTGTTCTCGGTTCCCGCCCCGCTCGTGGCCTCGCTGTGGACGCGCTGGAAATGGGTGATCACCGACCGCCGCGTGCTGAAAGGCTACGGGCTGTTTGCCCGGGACATCGGCGCGATGCGCCACGAGACCGTCGAGACCGTGCGCCTGGACGACCGAAAGCTGGTCGTGGACGGCAGCGCATATCGGTGGGACCTGCCGATCAACCCCAATTTCATCCGGGCAGAGACCCTGCATCGGCTGTACGGCGACCGCTTCGGCGATCCCGGCCTGGCGGCGAAGCCGGTCAGCGAGATGCTGGAGGCCGACGAGACCGTGCTGCATCGCCGCTCGCCCCTCGTCACCGATCTCCTGCCATGGGCGGTGCTGCTGTCGGGGCCGGCCCTGCTGTTCTTCGGATTCGTGTGGCCGGGGGCGATGGAGCGCTGGTTCTTCATCCCGGCCGTCGCCATGGGCCCGTACCTGTTGTATCTGGGCGACATCGTCGCCTTCTGGCGGCAACGCGGCTGGCGGACGGTGCTGACCGACCGGCGGCTGCTGATCCGGCGGCCGCACTGGCCATCGCGCTGCGATGCGATTCCGCTGGACGCGGTCACCGAGGCCTACTGGGACTCGAAGGGATGGGAGCTGGTCGTCGTCAGCCCCGGTCGACGCGATGCTATCTTCTGCCTGCCCTGGACCGCCCGCCGCATCCTCGCGGCCCTCGAGCGCAACGACCGCGGCGAGGCGCTGGCGTGATGGGCTGGTTCAGACCGAAGCTCGAAGAAGGGGAGCGGGTGGTGCTGCGCCTGCCCATGCCCGAGCGCGTGCCCTGGCTGCAGGTCGGGTTCTGGCTGTTCTTTCCGCTGACATTCATTGCGGGCGCGTATCTGGCCCGGGGATTCGATCTGGACGACCCGCAGGACTGGCTGCTGGCTCAGTTTTTCGCAGGTGTGGGCATCCTCTCGGCTCTCGTGGCACTGATCCCGCCTCTCCTCTCGCGCTACCGCTGGCGGGTTCTCGTCACGGACCGGCGGGTGCTCGCCGTGACCGGCCGGCTGCCGCGCCGGCATGCCGCGCTCGATCGCAACGCCATCACCGCGGTTGCGCGCGACACCGTCAACCAGAGCCTCCTCTTCGACCTCGACGGCCGGCAGGTAAGCGTGCGGTTTCCCAGCCACTGGGAGGAGAACATGGTCCTCGACGCGATCGGCCGGGAAGCGGAGAGCATCGCCCCATGACCCGGCTCGACGCCATGCTGCAGCCGGGGGAGGCCGTCGTCTGGCGCCACGATCCCGAGTTTGCGATGGGGCCGAAATGGCCGTATGTGATGGGGCCCGGAATCCTGCTGGCGATGCTGGCGATCCTCGGCGGGGTGGTGCTGTGGAACGTGGACGTGCCGCCGCGCATCCTTCTGCTGGCCGGGCTGGTCTTCCTCATGCCGGCCCTGTTCTGCGCCGCGCCGCTGCTGTCGGGGATGTGGGCGCGGGCCGTCGCGGTGACGGCGGGCCGCATGGTCTGGCGCAGCGGGCCCGCAAGCGTCCCCAGCGGACCGCAGGACGGCGGCCTGCCGCCGGCTCAATCCGCTCTGCCGTGGCGAAGAGCCGCCGCGCCTGTCCCTGGTGATGATTCTGGCCCTGCCCTTCATCGCCTTCGACCGCTGGGTCATCCGCATCGCCTATGGCGGCCCATACAAATGCGACTGCCCGCCGGAAGAATTCGGGCCGGGACCGGCGCGTGGTCCCGGCAGGCGGACATGACCCGGCTCCAGCCGAAGACACGGACAGCAGGCTAACGCGGCGGCGCGGTGGAGCCGCGCACGACGAGGCGGACCTCGACGCGGGTGCGGTGGCGGGCCGTCTTGCCCTCGATGCGGTTGACGAGGTAGTCGGCGGCGAGCGCCCCCATCTCGCCGGACGGCACGTGCATCGTGGTCAGCCCCGGCGGGATGTGGCTCGACAGCTCGGCATCGTCGAAGCCGACGACCGAAAGGTCGCCCGGCACGTCGAGGTCCATCGCGGCGGCCTCGAAGACCGCCCCGTAGGCGAGCAAATCGTTGCCGCAGATGACCGCCGTCGGCCGCGCCTCCGGCGCTCCCGCGAGCACCGCGCGCAGCCCGTCGCGCCCGGCGCCGACGCTGTAGGGCTCCTCGATCAGGCGGTCGACGTCCAGGCGCAGGCCGCGCCGCGCCAGCGCTTCGCGCACGCCGACGATGCGGGCCGCGGCGCGGTCGTTGCCCTCGGCGATGCCGGCGATCATGGCGAAGCGCGCATGCCCAAGGTCGAGCAGGAAGTTGGTCAGCCGCACCGCCGCTTCGACGTTGTCGAAGCCGATGCAGGGATGGACCGCGTCGCCCGCATCGACCCAGGTGTTGACGTGCGGCACGCCGCGCGTCTCCAGCAGCGCATGGAGCGAGGGGTGATGCTCCGTGCCCGTCAGCATCAGGCCCTCGATGCCGCGCTCCAAAAGGTTGATCGCCTGGTGCAGCTCCTTGTCCGCGCGGTAGTCGGAGCTGGCCACGACCAGCGCGTAGCCGCGCTCGTTGAGCCGCGATTCGAGCCGCTGCACGCCGGTCGCGAAGATCGGGTTGTCGAGGGTCGGCACCACGGCGCCGATGGTGCGCGAGCGGCGCGAGGCCAGCGCCCTTGCCGCGGCATCGGGCACGTAGCCGAGCGCCGCGGCGGCGGCGCGCACCCGGTCCCGCAGTTCGGTGCCGACCTTGTCGGGCGTGTTCAGCGCCCGGCTCGCCGTCGCCGCCGACACCCCGGCCAGCGCCGCGACGTCGGACAGTTTGACCGTCTGCGACCCCGCCTGAAACCGCTTTCTCTTCGTGCCCGGTTGCATCCATCTAGCCTGCGCCCAAGCGTTGGCCAGAGCAAGGAAAAATGATATATAATAAAATCAAGATATTAAACGACATATTCTCCGTCTGTTCCGGTGTGCCCGCAAAATTTCTGTTGACAGCGCATGCCGGTCTTCCGTTAACTTCACACAATTAATGAAAGCGCTTTCATACGCTAGGCCCAATAGACATGAAAGCGCGCGGCCCGCCACGGGCATGAACGGGGAGGCCACGCATGACGCGGCCAGGACAGGACGGCACAGCCCAGGGACACGCCGGACGGCGCGGAAACGTCTATCTCGCCGTCTTCTTCGTCCTGTTCGGGCTGTTCATCCTCAACGTGCTTCTCGGCAAGGCCGTCATCCAGTTCGGCTGGGACGTGCCGTTCCTCCTGGGCGACGTTGCCGAATTCCTGCTCCTGCTCGTCTCCGCCGTCTTCCTGATGCTGGCGGCGCTGCGGCGCGAGCGGGCTCAGTCCGACGACAGACCCTAGAACCACTCGAACCTCACAGGGAGAACAGGAACAATGAACGATCGCAACGACGACACCACCCCCCTCCTGAAGCCCATGGTGGAGCAGGATCGCCGCGGCTTCATGCGGACGGCCGCGAAGTTCGGCTTCACCACCGCGGTGGTCGCGGCCGGGGCCGGCACGCTGGGCAAGCCGGCCGCGGCACAGACCCGGGCCGAGGAGCAGGAGCGCCAGCAGGTTGCCAAATACACGATGACGGTCGGCACGGCCTACAAGATCGGCACCACTCGCTCCTATCCGATCATGCAGCTGAACCTGAAGGAGAACATCCAGAACCTGACCAACGGCCAGGTCTATGTGAAGCTGGCCCCCGGCGGCGCGCTCGGCGTCGGCACGAAGCTGGTGGAGAAGGTCCAGGCCAACACGATCCAGGCGGCGCAGCACTCGCTGTCGAACTTCGCGCCCTTCGCGCCGGCGGTCGACCTGATCAACCTGCCGTACTGGTGCGGCGAGAACCAGCGCTTCGTCAATCTCGTGACCTCCGCCGTCTGGGAGCAGGAAGTGAACAGCCGCGTCAAGGCCAAGGGCTTCAAGCCGCTGTTCTATTTCTGCATCGACCCGCGCACCGCCGCCAAGCGGCGCGGCCTCAGCGACGAGCCGTTCCGCACCCCGGCCGATCTGCAGGGCATCAAGTTCCGGGTGCCGGGCTCGAAGATGCTGCAGCAGTACTACCGCCTGGTCGGCGCCAACCCGACGCCGGTCGCCTGGGGCGAGACGCCGTCGGCGATCAAGCAGGGCGTGGCCGACGCGCTCGACCCCGCGGTCGAGGCGCTGTACGTGTTCGGCTTCAAGGACATCCTGTCCTGGGTCACCTTCAACCGTTCGGTGCCGGACAGCCAAGTCTATTCCTGCAACCTCGAATGGTTCAACAGCCTGCCAAAGGACGTACAGGAGGGCATTGACTTCGCCAGCGAGGTCACCTTCCAGCAGAACCTCGCGCAGGTGCCCGCGTCGCGCGCCTTCGCAATGGCCGAGATGGCGAAGGCCGGCGTCAAATTCCATGCGCTGAGCAAGGACGAGTATGCCGCCTGGGTCGAGGCGGCCGGCCAGCAGCGCAAGGAATGGGACGAATGGAAGAAGGAGCTCGGCGGTTCGATCGCGACCTTCGACAAGCTGTACGAAGCGGCGAACACGCAGAGCAAGTATCTCGTCCACGACGTGTAGTCTCGATGGTCCGGGGGCGGCGCGGGCGCGCCGTCCCCGTCTTCCAGGTAGCTCTCAGCCAATCGATCGGAAGGCGGGTGGCGTGATGCTCGATCTGTTACGAAAGCTCGACCGGAACGGAGAGCGGGTGCTCCTGCTGATCCTCTATGCCTTCATCGTCCTGGTCATCTTCATCGAGGTGGTGCGGCGCTTCGTGCTGCTCTACTCGTCGGTGTGGGGCGAGGAGACGGCGCGCTACGCCTTCATCTACCTCGTGTGGATCGGCGCCGCGGTGGCGATCAAGGAACGCGCGCACATCCGCATCGACGTGCTGCTGCATTACCTGCCGCCGCGCGGCGTCGCGATCTTCTACCTGCTCGCCGACCTGCTGACCGCGGTGCTCGCCTGTTTCGCCATCTACTGGTCGATGGACCCGGTGCTGGTGTCGTGGAAGTTCGGCAACGTGACCGACGGGCTGCGCATCGTCCGCGTCTGGTTCCTCGCCGCCGTGCCGCTGGGCTTTACGCTGGTGATGATCCGCCTGGTGCAGTCGATCCTCCGCGATATTGCGGATCTGCGCGCCGGGCGAGCGCCCTATACGGGCGAGAAGCTGTTCGATTAGGGGGCGCCGGCGATGTACAACATGTATGGAATCCCCGAAGCCTCCACCGAACTCGGCTGGGCGATCGGCTTGCCGCTGCTCCTCATGGTGCTGCTGTTTGCCATGGCCGTGCCGGTGTGGGTGTCGCTCGGCATCTGCGCGATCGCGCTGCTGGTCTCGACCGAGGTGCTGCCGCTGACCCTGTTCGGCGAGGCGCTGTTCTCGGGCATCGACGCCTTCGCGCTGATCGCCGTCCCGCTGTTCATCCTGACCGGCGACGTGCTGGTGCGCACCGGCCTGTCGAACAAGCTGCTCGACGTCGCCGAGGCGACGATGGGCAGCCTGCGGACTGGACTCGGCACCTCGACCGTGCTGGGCTGCGGCTTCTTTGCCTGCATTTCGGGGTCCGACGCGGCCGGCGCCGCGGCCGTCGGACGGATCACGGTCAAGCGGCTGACCGAGAGCGGCTATCCGCGGCCCTACGCCTGCGCCCTGGTCGCCTCGGGCGCCTGCACCGGCATCCTGATCCCGCCGTCGATCGCCTACATCATCATCGGCCTGGTGCTCGGCATCTCGGCCTCGACGCTGTTCCTGGCGGCGGCGGTGCCCGGCGTGATGATCATGATCTCGATCATGATCACCAACGTCATCATCAACCGCCGCAGGGGTTACGAGCACAGTCGCGCCAGCTTCTCCTTCGCCCGCTGGGCCAGGGCCGTATGGGACGGCAAGTACGCGCTGATGATCCCCTTCATCATCCTCGGCGGCATCTATTCCGGCATCTTCACCCCGACCGAGGCGGCCGCCGTCGCCGTCGTCACCACCATCGCCATCGGCATGCTGCAGGGCACGCTGACCCTGGCCGATTTCCCGAAGATGCTGGAGAGCTCGGCCAAGGTGAACGGCGTCATCCTGCCGATCATCGCCTTCTCGCTGCCGCTGGCGCAGGTGCTCGCCGCGCTGGAGGTGCCGCAGACCTTCGTGCAGGGCATCACCACCCTGACCGACGAGCCGGTGCTGATCACCCTGATGATGCTCGGCATCTTCATCGCGGCTGGCTGCGTCATGGAGACGACGCCGAACATCGTCATCCTGTCGCCGATCATGCTGCCGCTGGCGCAGGAGATCGGCATGAACGACATCCAGTTCTGCATCTTCATGGTGACCTCGCTCGGCGTCGGCTTCATCACACCGCCCCTGGGACTCAACCTGTTCGTGCTGTCGGGGCTGACCAAGCAGTCGGTGCTCGGCATCGCCCGCCGCGCCGTGCCCTATGTGCTGTCGATGCTCATGGTGGTGCTGCTGCTGGCCTTCATTCCCGAACTCTCACTCTGGGCAATTCCGGAAAACCTCCGGTAGCCCGACCGGCAAAGGATCTACGACCATGGCTGTCGAATATCTGAAGAAAGCGCAGAAAACCCCCGCCACCGGCGAGGAGGACACACGCCGCATCGTCGCCGAAATGCTGGCCGATATCGAGGCGGGCGGCGAGGACCGCGTCCGCCACTATGCCGCCAAGCTCGACGGCTGGACCGGCGATATCGTGGTCTCGCGCGACGAGATCGCCGCCGCGGCCGAAAAGGTGCCGCAGCGGCTGCGCGACGACCTGCGCTTCGCCCATGACCGCGTGCGCAAATTCGCCGAGGCGCAGCGGGCCAGCATGACCGAGTTCGAGACCGAGCTGTCGCCCGGCCTGTTCGCCGGACAGAAGCTGATTCCGGTCAAGACCGCGGGCTGCTACATCCCCGGCGGGCGCTACGCGCATGTCGCCTCGGCGATCATGAGCGTGACCACGGCCAAGGTCGCGGGCGTCGACAACGTCATTGCCTGCTCGGTCGCCCAGAAGGAACAGGGCGTGCCGCCGGCAATCCTCTATACCGCCGACCTGTGCGGCGCCGACACGATCCTTGCGCTCGGCGGCGTCCAGGGCATCGCCGCCATGGCCTTCGGCCTGTTCACCGGCCATCCGGCCGATATCCTGGTCGGCCCCGGCAACCGCTTCGTCGCCGAGGCCAAGCGGCTGCTGTTCGGCCGCGTCGGCATCGACCTGTTCGCCGGCCCGACCGAGATCGCCATCATCGCCGATTCGACGGCCGATCCCGACATCGTCGCCTCCGACCTCGTGGGCCAGGCCGAGCACGGCCCGGACTCGCCGGCCTGGCTGATCGCCCTCGACCGCGGTCTCGCTGAAGCGGTGCTGGCCCGCATGGACGGGCTGATCGCCAAACTGCCGGAGGTGCAGCGCAACGCCGCCACCGCGGCCTGGCGCGATTACGGCGAGCTCGTGCTGTGCGACAGCCGCGAGGAGGCGGCCGACGTCTCCGATGCCTATGCCGCCGAGCATCTCGAAGTGCAGGCGCAGGATCTCGACTGGTGGCTCGACCGGCTGCGCAACTACGGCTCGCTCTTCGTCGGCGAGGAGACGACGGTCGCCTTCGGCGACAAGTGCAGCGGCACCAACCATATCCTGCCGACGAAGGGCGCTGCCCGCTACACCGGCGGCCTGTCGGTCGGCAAGTTCATCAAGACGGTGACCTTCCAGCGCATGAGCCGCGAGGCGAACCGCGACGTCGCCGCCGTGGCGGCGCGGATCTCGCGGCTGGAGGGCATGGAGGCGCATGCCCGGACCGGCGACGACCGGCTGCGCAAGTACTTCCCCGACGCGGATTTCGACACCGAGGCCGCATGAGCGACGCGTCCGTCCCGTTCGACCTTGCCGGCCGCGTCGCCCTGGTCACCGGCGGCAGCTCGGGGCTCGGGCGGCGCATCGGCTTCGCGCTGGCGCGCGCCGGCGCCGCCGTGGTGCTTCTCGCCCGCCGCGCAGAAATGCTGGATGAGGCGCGGCGCGAGATCGAGGCGGCCGGTGGCCGCGCTGCCTCGCTTGCCGGGGACGTCGCCGACACGGTCGCGATCGGCGGCCTGGCCGAGGCGGCCGCGCAGCCCTTCGGCGCCCCGGACATCCTGGTCAACGCGGCCGGAGTGAACCTGCGCGAGCCGCCGGCGGAGGTGACGATCGACTCCTGGAACACGACCCTCGCCCTCAACCTGACCGCGCCGTTCTTCCTCGCGCGCGCGCTGCTGCCCGGCATGAAAGCGCAGCACTGGGGCAAGATCGTCAACCTTGCGTCGCTGCAATCGCGCAGGGCATTCGCGAACGGCATCGCGTACGGGGCCTCGAAGGGCGGGATCGTCCAGCTGACCCGGGCCATGGCCGAGGCATGGTCGCGCTTCGGCATCACCTGCAACGCGCTTGCCCCTGGCTTCTTCCCGACCGAGCTGACGGCGCCGCTGTACGCTGACCCGGCGAAGCTCGCGGCGCTTGCGGCGCAGACGGCGATCGGCCGCAACGGCGAACTGAGCGACATCGACGGCCCGGCCGTCTTCCTCGCCGCGCCGGCCTCGGACTACGTCACCGGCCAGGTGATCTTCGTCGACGGCGGGTTCACCGCCAAATAGCTTGCTGCCGCAGGGGGCATGGAGATGAAGGCACTCGTCTATACCGCACCGCAGACGCTGGACTACCGTGACGAGCCGGAGCCGGTCCCGGCGGCCGGAGAGGCGCTGGTCCGGATCGAGGCGGTCGGCATCTGCGGCTCCGACATGCACGCCTGGCACGGGCACGATCCGCGCCGCGTGCCGCCCTTGATTCTGGGACACGAGGCGGCCGGCGAGGTCGTGGCCGGTGACGGGATCGGGCGTCGCGTTACCATGAATCCGCTGATCGCGTGCGGCCGCTGCACCTATTGTCTGACCGGGCGCGGGAATCTGTGCGAAAACCGCACCATGATCGGCATGACCCGGCCCGGCGCCTATGCGCAATACGTGACGATTCCCGAGCACTGCCTGATCGATCTTCCAACCGGCATGGACTCCGCCGCGGCGGCGCTGACCGAGCCGACGGCGACTGCCTGGCATGCCGTCAACCTCGCGGAGCGGACCGGCTGGCGACCGCTGGCGGAATGCGACGCCATGGTGATCGGCGGCGGTGCGGTGGGCCTTCTGACGGCGCTTGTCCTTCGATCGCGCGGCGCCCGCACCCTCGAGCTGGCGGAAACGAACGCGCTGCGGCGCAAAACCGCGGAAGGCCAGAACATCCTCTGTTTCGATCCGTCCAGGCCGCCGGCGGAGCCGGCGGCGGACGTCGTTTTCGATTGCGTCGGCAGCGTCCGCACGCGAGAGATGGCGATCCGCGCGGCCCGGCCGGGCGCGGTCGTCGTACATGTCGGGCTGCAGGAGGCGGCGGGCGGGGTGGATGTGCGCAAGATCACCCTGGCGGAACTCTCCTTCATCGGCGTGTACACCTATACCACCGCCGACCTGCGGGCGGCGGTCGACGCCCTTCACCGTGGCACCCTCGGAGATCTCAAATGGGTCGAGGCACGGCCCCTGAAAGATGGCGCCGAGGCATTCCATGAACTCGATGCCGGCCGGAGCGCGGCTGCCAAAATCGTCCTCCTGCCCCAGTAGAGGGTGGCGATCCGGCTGCGCACAACGGTTCCTTAACCGTTTTCCCATATAACCGGGTCGGATCCGCGGTGTTGCGGATGCACAGCAGTCGCCGCGGGCATGTTTCGAGGATCCATGACGGCAGTTCAGATCAGCCCGGCCCGGCTCGGCATCACCGCCGACAGGGCCGCCCTTTTTGCGGGAACATTTCTCGTCGCGCTGGCGCTGCTGGCCTTCGAGATCAACACCGTACGCACCATCAACTTCGCGGTCGGACCGAGCCTGATCTACCTGGCCATCGCGCTGGCCATGCTCGGGCTGAGCGGCGCCAGCTCGCTGCTCAGCCTGTTCGACATTCGCGCCGTGCCCGTGCGACGCGAGATCCTGCTGTTCTGGATGTGCGCGGCGATTGCAGCGCTGCTGGTGTACGCGCACTTCCTGGCCGCCGACCAGAAAGCGGCGTTGAATGCCGCGGTCGCCGAAGCCGGCCGGGCCGGCGGCCTCAAGGGCGTGCTGATCGCCGGAATCGGGCACGGGCTGAAGACCGCCTTCGTCGTCGGGATCGGCCTCAGCCTGCCGTATTTCCTGTTTGGCGCGCTGCTGGCGCTCCTGTTCACGACAAGCGACAGCCAGCTGTACGGCCGCCTGTACGCATCCGATCTGATCGGCGCCGCGGCCGGCTGCATGGCCGCGATCCTGCTCATGGAGACTACCGATTACGCAGTCTCCGTTACCGCTCCCGCCGTCGTCGTACTGTGCGCCGGCGTGGCGTACGTATGGCCGGTGCATCGGGCCCTGGCCGCAGCCGGAGCGGTCGCCGCCCTGGCGCTGGCCGTCCTGCCTCGCAGCGACTGGTATGCGGAGCGGATCGAGCCGCCGGTCAACGTCAACTACCTCGCCCGCGACTACGGCTACCGGGAGGAAATCCGCGAGGTGTGGCACGACTGGAACAGTTATACGCGGGTTGGCGCAGTGGTCTGGGACGGCGCCAATGCGCGCCCGCACGCCATGATGTCCCTGGCCAATGGCGACGGCATGGCTTGGGTGTGGCCGTACGAGACCAACGGCAATACGCCCTGGATCCACCCTGCAGCGCGGCCGGCGATGTTCCTCGACCCGCCGAGGAACGCGCTGGTCATGTTTGCAGGGGCCGGTGCCGATATGATGAGCCTTTACCAGTATGGCAGCGGAGCGACCCGGGTGACCGGCGTCGAACTCAACGCCGAACTGGTCGCCGGAGCGCGGCGCCTTCCCGGCTATGGTGTCAAGGAACTGTTCGATGAGCCGATGGTCGACCTCCACATCGAGGAAGGCCGCGTGTTCCTCGAGCGCGACACACAGCTCTACGATCAGATCCTGCTGTCGTTCAGCGGCGCCACCGCATCGTATTATGCGGGCGCGCTCGGCGGCACGACCCAGTTCCTGTTCACCTATGAAGGACTTGAAGCGCTCTTCGGGCGACTGACGCCGGACGGCTACGCGGTCATTTTGCAGGTCAACAAGGTCAACGTGATCGGCGCCCTGCGGCGCTATCTCGACGAGCACGACATCGGAACGGATCCGGCGCGCACCATCGTCATACTGTTCAGACATGACGATCCCGACCGGTTCTGGACCGGGACCTTCGACAACAACCCGCTGCTGTTCAAGCCGGCCGGCTGGAGCGACGCCGAGATCGACCGACTCGAGGCAAGTGCCGCAGCGCAAGGGTATCAGTTCGCTTATGCCCCGGCTCGGCCGACCCGCGCAGAGTTCGAACCCTACGCGCAAGTCATCGAGGCGACGGACCCGGGAGCGAGCCTGCGGGCGCTCAGCGCGGACACCGGGCTGAGATTCGAGGTGATCACCGACGACCGGCCCTTCTATCTCGACCTGTTCGCCAACGGCAATTATGTCGACTGGACGTTCTGGCGTACGGTGCTGTCGGGCAAGATCACGCGCTTCGACGAGCTTGCCCACGCCACCCGCGTGATCATTGTTGCAATGGTCGCGGTGTTGGCGTTCGTTGTCATCCTCGGGCCGCTGGCGGTGCGTCGCGGACCGCCGCGAACGTGGCGCTCGCTCTACCATCTGGCGTTCTTCTTCTGCCTCGGGGCCGGCTTCATGCTGCTCGAGATCGGCATCATGCAGCGCGCCAGCTTGCTGGTCGGCAATCCGGGCCTCGCCATCGCCATTGTCCTGGGGGCGTTGATCCTGTTCACCGGCGTCGGCAGTCTGGCCAGCGACCGCGTCTTCGGGGCCGGCCTCTCGCACGGGGCCGTGGCTGCGGCGGCGGCGCTCTACGCCGTCGCAGTGGGTCTGTTCATCGGGCCGGCGATCTCCGCGATGCTTACCTGGCCGCTGGCTGCCAAGATCATAGGGCTGGTGGCCCTGATCGCGCCCGGCGGCCTCATCGTCGGCCAGCTGTTCCCGCAGGGACTCGCGCTGGCGCAGCAGGACGATACGGCTCTGGTGCCGTGGGCGTGGGCGATCAACGGCGCGCTCAGCACGGTCACGGCAGGGGCGGCGCCGCTGATCGCCCAAGCCTGGGGCTTCAGTGTCCTGTTCTTCGGCTCGGCAGGGCTGTACGCGATCATTTTGCTGCTGCCGCCCTATCGGCGGCCAAGGGCGGCTGTCACTTGACGCAGAATTGAGCCGGCAATCCTTCAATTCCGCCGCGTGGCATGTTACTGCGGATTGCGGACGGCGGAGGAGAAGGCCGATGAAAGCCTCGGATCTATTCGTAAAGTGCCTCGAGCGCGAGGGCATCACCCATGTTTTCGGCGTGCCCGGGGAAGAAAACGCGGATTTCATGATGTCGCTGCGCGACTCGCCGATCCGGTTCGTCCTGACCCGGCACGAACAGGGCGCCGCGTTCATGGCCGAGGTGTATGGACGGCTGACCGGCACTCCGGCCGCCTGTCTTGGCACCCTCGGTCCCGGCGCCACAAACCTGATCACTGGCGTTGCCGATGCGAACATGGACCGCGCGCCGATGCTGGTGATCACCGGTCAGGGCGCGACCAGCCGGCAGCACAAGGAGAGCCACCAGGTCATGGATGTGGTCGAGATGTATCGGCCGGTCACCAAATGGGCGCAGGCGGTCCGCGACCCTGACACGATACCTGAAATCGTCCGCAAGGCGGTCCGCCTCGCGCGTGCCGAAAAGCCGGGCGCCGTGTTGATCGAGCTGGCCGAGGACATTGCCAAGCAGGAGTCGTCGACGGAACCGCTCGAGCCCCGGCGCTTCCGGCGTCCCGGCCCCGACGACAAAGCGGTCGATCGGGGCTGGGAGATGATCCGGTCCGCCGCGCGACCCATCATCATCGCCGGGAACGGCGCGATCCGCAAACGCGCCAGCAGACAGCTGCGCAAATTCTGCGAGGCGACCGGGATGGGGGTCCTCTGCACCTTCATGGGCAAGGGATGCGTGGATCGGGATGCGGACCACTGCCTGTTCACGATTGGCCTGCAGCAGAAGGACTACGGCGCGCTTGCGGTCGACGACGCCGATCTCGTCATCACCGTCGGTTACGACATGGTCGAATATCCGCCGCGGCTGTGGAACGGCAGCGGCGACAAGAAGATCGTCCACATCGATTTCGATCCCGCCGAGATTGACATCCACTACCACCCGGCGGCCGAGTGCGTCGGTGACATCGCGCATACGCTGTGGATGTTAAACGAGCGCGTCGTGCGGGACGGTACGGCAGATTGGGATTTCAGCCAGCAGCCACGGCTTCGGACGAGGATGCTGGAGGAGTTCGCGGAACACGCGGACGACCGCACGGAGGGCTCGATCCGCCCACAGAAGGCGCTGTGGGACGTCCGTCAGGCGCTCGGTCCGGAGGACATCCTGTTGTCAGGGGTCGGCGCCCACAAGATGTGGATTGCCCGTTATTACCAGTGCAACGAGCCAAACACTTGCCTTATCCCCAACGGCTTCTGTGCGATGGGAATGCCGCTGCCGGGGGCAATCGCTGCCCACCTTGTATTTCCCGAGCGCAGGATCCTCGGGATCGTGGGAGACGGGGATTTCCTGATGAACGTGCAGGAAATGGAGACGGCTCGCCGGCTGGCCGCCGACATCACCATGATGATCTGGGAGGACCGCAGCTATGGGCTGATCGCCTGGAAACAGGATAACGAATTCGGCAGCCATACCGACCTGTCGTTCGGTAACCCCGACTGGCTGGAGTTGGCGCGCGCGTTCGGCTGGCATGGCCAATATGTTTCGATGGCTGCGGAACTGCCGGCGGCGATCGACGATGCACTGTCTTACAGAGGCCCGTCGCTCGTCGTCGTGCCGATCGACTACCGGGAGAACCATCGCCTCAGCCAGCGGCTGGGAAAGATCGGCTGTACGATTTGATGCGCCGCGTCGCGCGACGACCTTCAACGCGGCTTCCTGCCTCCCTTCTTCGACTCGCCGGAGCCGGACTCTTTCGACAGCGCGGATTCCGAGAACCGCGCGAGGGCGCGTTCGGTGGCGGATACGACCGACTCGTATGCGGACGAGATGTTTTCTTCCATGTCCCGCCACGACTCCTGGCCCGCATCGAAGAACTTCCGGGTCCGCTGCTCTGCGTCCTCGGCCATCTGGCGCAGCCTGTCGACCTGCTCGTCGAACTCGCGCTCGGCGTCCTTCTGGATCTCCCAGCGCTTCGCGCGCAGGCGCGCAAGCTGGGCCGCCAGCTCGAGTTGATGGGCCTTGAACATCTCCTCGTAGTATTCCTTGGGCTTCATCCGCGTCGCTCCCCCTGTCCGACATCCGTGCGCTGATCCGGCTCCGCATCGCCGCGCTCGGGCCGAAACTCGCCATACCCGAACCCGTTCACACGGAGAGAACCGCCATGTTAGCGCAAATCTTGCGAGAGAGTCACAGCCGTTTCCTCATGAAAACCCGGTCGTAGCCGGCCTGTCTGCCGCGGCCCGTCTCCTCATACCCCATTGCCGCGTACATACGTACGTTTTCGACCATGGTTTCATGGGTATAAAGGCGTATTTCGCCATAGCCGCGCCGCACCGCCTCCGCTTCGGCGAACGCGACGAGAAACCTGCCGATGCCGCGGCCCTGCACGTCCGTATCCACCGCGACGTTGTCCAGGAGCAGATGGTCGCTCTCGGACAGCAGCACGACGACCCCGGCGATCCGATCCGCAACCTCGACAACGAATGCGGAGCGGTTCGCGATCCGCTTTTCGTAATCGTCCAGCATCGGGCCGGGCTCGCGCCCCATACGCGGAACGTACACAGCGTATGCCCGCCGCACGAGGTCACGGATGGCAGCCGCCTCCCCGACGCGCGCGGGGCGGATGGTCAGGCCAGATTCGTCGGTCACGCCGATCACCTCGGCACAGAAATCGCGTCAATCATTATACGGCCTCGGAACGGCACCGGAACCATCAATTCGAGTCCGCGGATCAACCTCCCGCCAGGACGGTCAACTGCCGGTGCAGTTCGGCGGGGATCGACACGCCCGTATAACGGGCCTCGCGGCGCCGCGCCTCGCGGTTGGCCCCCGGGACGTGGGTGCCCGGCTGTTGGCGGATCTGCGCGATCATGGCCTCCAGCCGCGGCGCGAAGGCATTGCCGGTGAAAATGTCGACCGTGGCGTCGGGGTCGACGGCGATCATCGTCTGGCCGACCCGCGGCGGCGCGCCCTCCGCATCGAAGAACGAGCTTGCCTCATATCCGTAGTTCGCGCCGGTCAGCGTCGCTGCCAGAATTTCCACCATCAGCACCAGCGCCGATCCCTTGGCGTCGCCCATCGGCAGCATCGTGCCGGCCATCGCCGCCTTGGCGTCGGTGGTGGGCCGGCCGGCGCTATCGACCGCCCAGCCCTCGGGGATTGGCTCGCCCTTCTGTGCGGCCACCATGATCTTGCCGCGGGCCACCTTGCTGAGCGACAGGTCGATCACCAACGGGGTTCCGGTGTTGCGCGGCGCCGCGAAGGCGATGGGGTTGGTGCCGAAGAGAGCCTTGCTGCCGCCCCAAGGCGCGATCGCCGCAGGACTGTTGGCGAACATGATGCATACGAGACCGCGCTCCGCCAGCCGCTCGACGTGGTAGCCGAGCGCACCGCAATGGTGCGAATGGCCGATCGCGGCGGCGGCGATGCCGTGCCGTCGCGCCAGTGGCGTCATCCGGTCGATCGCCTCGGAGATCGCCGGAAAGGCGAATCCATCCTTGGCGTTGACGCGAACGACCGCCTTGTTGGGTTGCTCGGTAACCACCGGAACGGCCGCACCGTTCACCTTGCCGGTGCGCACCTGCGCCGCATAGCTGGGCAGACGAGACAGGCCGTGACCAGACAGCCCGTCGGCCTCGGCGACGGACAGCGCGGTCGCGACGTGGCCCGCGTTCCGGTCGCTGGTGCCGCTGCGCACCAGGATGCGCAGCGCGAGGCCATACATTTCGTTGAGCGTGAGTGTCACGGTTTCCATTGGCGCCAAGTCCTGCCGAGCACGTTCCGTCCTGCAGACACGCTTGTAACTGATCCGGGCCTGTCGCGGGTACAAATCATTTCGCATGCAATCTTGTTTTACGGGTCGCTGCCACCGGCCGGCACGTCTCTGGTTTTCGTGTAATTCGCAAAAGGCGGGTCGAGATCCGTGTCTTGTCATCGGGCCGTCGCGCGCCGTCCCGGGCCGCAAGCGGGCAGACGGCGCACGGGCCCGCATGTCGGCGGCGGCCGATGCCTTAACGCGACACGAGATGATGCTTGCCGACAGGGACCACGGTACTCGCCTGCGGGCCTTTCTCGCCCTCGCCCGGGTGGATGACGAGGCGGACCTCGTCCCCCGCCTCGAGGGCCTCGAAATCGCCGTCGACGACGCTGTTCCTGTGAAAGTAGACCTCGCGGCCGTCGCTGGTCGCGATAAACCCGTGATCGTGCGACAGGCCGGCGATCGTGCCGTGCACGGGCACCTCGTGCGCCTTGATCCTGCCGCGGCGCTTGCGCTCGAAGTCCTCGAGCCGGCGGGTTGCGGCGTTGAAGGCATCGCGGATCGCCACGTACACGTCCTCGTGAGCGTGGTCCAGCGGCCTTTCATGGGCCACGACCAGCTCACCGCCGACGACGCCGAGATCGATGCGGACGTGGTAGAGCTTGCCGCGGTGATGATGCCGGTGCGGCGCCTCGATGACGATCCGACAGCTCATCAGATGGTCGGAGAACCGCTCCAGCTTCTCCGCCTTCTCCCGCACGTTCGCCTCGACGGCCTCGGACGAGTCCATATTCCTGAACGTGACCTGTACCGGAATCGCGAACATGGCATCCTCCGCACGTGGAAGCCGTACGCAAGCGAAGCCTGCCAGAAATCGGCCGCGAATGCGTTGATCAGGATCAAGCGCCGTCCTGAATCAGCCGCGCCGGCCACCCTGTGCCGCCGTGCCGAAGAGAAAGATCAGCCCGCCGATGGGCGGCCGCCACGGGGGCTGGCCGGCCCCCGATCGGGCGCGTCCGGCGTGTCGCCGCGACCGAACCCCTACTGGTGATCGTGGCCGTGGCCCACTTCGTCGGCATGGGCGTCGGGCGCCGGCTTGCCACCGTGTTCGTGGTGCATCATCTTCCTGGCCTTCGGCGTCAGGTTCGCCTCGCTGAAGCTGTGCTGCGCCTCGTCGTTGTGCAGGAATGCGATAATGTCGGCCAACTCTTCGCCGGTGAAGTAGATTTGATCGCCGAACGCCTCCTGCTGTGCCGCGATCATGCCGGGGGCGTGGTTCCACATCTTGGCCGCGAAGTCGAAGGGGTTTACCAGCCCCATGTTGCGATGCGCATCCATGGCCGGCGCGTCGTGGCCGCCGACGCCGTTGATGGCATGGCACGCCACGCAGCCCTTTTCGACGAACAACCGCTTGCCGCGTTCGGGGCTCATCAGAGGTATGACGAGGCGCGCCCCGTGGTCGGGCTTCATCCCGTCGCCGGCGACGTGGTTGGCCGATGCGGGCTCGGAGACTGCCGCCATGCCCATGAGTGCGGCAATGACCGCAATGGTCAGGATCTTTTGCTTCCTAGGATAATGGGGCATTGCTGGACTCCTGCTAGGCACTGTCATTGTCGTTCCGGATACCAGGGGCGCCGGCCCGGCACTGCTTGCCGGCACGCCCGACGGCGATATCACCCATGGTTTCGACGCATTGCCGGCTCTAACCGGGACGAGACAGCGAGTGTATAGCAAATCCGGCCCGGTGTGGGTCAACCCCAGCCGCGGCAGTCCGGTCTTTACCGAGGCTCTACACCGCCGCGCCGCGTACTATTCCTCGGTCTTCAGCAGGTAGTACTCGACCAGGATCTTCTCGCGGCTCAGCACGATCAGCGAGGCGGCCAAGGCAAACGCCGCGCCCTCGCGGATCAGCTCCAGCGGGAACGTCAGGCACAAGAGGCCGAGAATGATCCCGCCCCACCAGACGAACACGACGACGGACCGGTGGTCCCTGAACTCGGCAAGCAACTCGGGGTCGACCGGCCCCGGCTCGAACATGCGCGGGACGAGGACCTTGCGCACCAGCTGCCGAAGGCCGAACGCCATCGCGCCGCCTGAAACGGCGAATGCGAACTTCTCGACGAAGCCGCCATAGGTCACCGGCAGCGCACCGAGCAGCCATACCACGACGATCACGGTGACGAGGGACACACCGTTCACCGCAGCTGCCGCCGCGAAGCTCGTATTCAGGATGCGCTGCTTGTCCATGGCTCCTGGCCTTGGGCATACCGGACGGCCGTCTATCCGATGATACGGCGACAATTCTTACCAAGTGCTAAATCGGGTCAGCCGCGCCCCATGCGCCGGGCGAGGTCGAGCAGAACCTCGTCACCGCCGCGCCGGCCGACGATCGAGAAACCGACCGGACAGCCCTCGACCGTGGCGAACGGGATGCTGATCTCCGGCAGGCCGGCATGGCCGGCGGCGCCGGTCATCATCAGGATGCGCCTGCGCACATCGGCCAGCCGGTCCTGCGGCTCGCCGACCAGGGGAGCGATGCACGGCGCCGTCGGCAAAGCCATCACGGCACCTTCGGTGAGGATCCCGCAGAGCCGGTCGGCAAAATCGCTGCGCCAGCCGCTCCAGCGCGCAACCTCGTCATCGGCGATGGCGGAGATCATGCGGAACCGCTCGGCAATTCCCGGCCCGAACGCGGGATTCTCGGCCTCGATCCAGCCCCGGTGCGTGTGCCACGCCTCCCGCCCCTGCAGTACCATGTAGGCTGAGACCAGCGGTTCGGGGCCGAAATCCTCACCGATCAGTATGCCCTGCTGCGGCCCAACCAGCTCCTCCAGCCGGTCGAGCGCGCAGCCCAGCGCCGCCTGGACGGCGGCGTCGGCCAGCGCCCAGAGATCCTCGGGCACGTAGAGCCGGGTGAGGATTTCGGGCTCGTGCCAATCGTCGAACAGCACGTGGGCGACGCCGGACATGACGGCCGGGTCGCGGGCGAACCAGCCGATCGTATCGTAGCTCTCGGCCAGCGGCATGATGCCTTCGAGCGGGATCCGCCCGTGCGTCGGCCGCAGGCCGTAGATGCCGCAGAAGCTGGCCGGGATGCGCACCGAGCCGCCGGTATCGGAGCCGAGCGCGAAATGCGCTTCGCCGGCGGCGACCGCTGCGGCGGAACCACTCGACGAGCCGCCGGCCACCCGGCCCGGTGCATTGACGTTCACCGGCGTTCCGTAATGCGCGTTCTCGCCGATCAGCGAATACGCCATCTCGTCGGTCACGGTTTTGCCGATCATCGTCGCCCCTGCATCGACCAGCCGCTGCACGACCGGTGCCGAGCGGGCCGCCGGGCCGTGGCTCCGAAGCCAGTCGGGATTGCCGCAGCCGGTGCGGCAGCCCGCAATGTCGATGATGTCCTTGACCGCGAAGTCCAGGCCGCTCAACAAGGCATCCTTCGCACCCGCGATCACCGTGTCGCAATGGGCGATGAATGCCCCGATATCGCCTCTGATCATGGCCTCTCCATCCCGGGATTGCGAATTGACGCCGCGGACGGCATCGCGGAGAGTAGCAGCCCCGGCAACCGGCCTGATCGGCGAGATGACATGCTCATAGCACAGATCACGGATACGCACGTCAAGCCCAGCGGCGAGCTGCTGCTGGACCAGCTCGACAGCTACGGTGCGCTGGCACGCGCGATCGACCGGATCAATCGCCGCACCCCGCGTCCCGATCTTCTGGTCGCGACCGGGGACCTTGCGGCCGACGGCCGGCCGGAGGAATACGCCGCGCTGCGCCGGCTTCTTGACCGTGCCGCCATGCCCTACCTGCTGTTGCCGGGCAACCACGACATCCGCGGCAACCTGCGTGCGGCGTTTCCCGACCAGCCGTGGCAGGACAGGAACTTCCTGCATTACGTTGTCGAAGACTGGCCGCTGCGCATCGTCGCACTCGACACCGTGGTCGCCGGCCAGCCGCACGGCGAAATGTGCGCGGCGCGTTGCCGCTGGCTCGACAAGACGCTGGCATGCGCACCGGACAAACCGACCGTCGTCCTGATGCACCATCCGCCGTTCGTCACCGGCATCGCCCACATGGACGGCATGGGCCTGGCCGACCCGTCCCGCCTTGCCGAGGTCGTCAGGGCATACGGTCAGATCGTCCGCATCCTGTGCGGCCACATCCACCGTCCGATCAGCACGATGTTCGCGGGCGTGCCGGCCACCGTCGCCCCGGCCACCAGCTTCCAGGTCGAGCTCAAGCTGGACGACTCGAAAGGAATCGTGCTTACGAAAGAACCGCCGGCCTTCCAGCTGCACCAGTGGTCGGCCGAAGGCGGGTTGCTGAGCCACACCGCCTATGTCGAGGACTACGGCGCCTTTGAACGGCCAAAAACCCACACCAAGACGGAGGCGAAGGCGGGGTCGGCGCAAATTTGACGTCGATCGGCGGCCGGTTCGGGGAGTCATGTCGGTAACCAGAGGCGCTATAGCTGCGGGCGATGCGGCCACCGCGAATGCCGCCGCCGAGATGTTGCGCGACGGCGGCAACGCGTTCGATGCGGCACTTGCCGCGCTGTGCACGGCGCCCGTGGCGGAGCCGGTCCTGGCATCGCTGGCCGGCGGCGGCTTCCTTCTCGCCGAGCCCGCCGACGGGGAGCCGGTGCTCTATGACTTCTTCTGCCAGACGCCGAAGCGTAAGCGTCCCGCCGGGGAAATCGAGTTCTACCCGGTCGACGTCGATTTCGGAACCACGACGCAGGAATTCCATATCGGTATCGGTGCGATGGCGACGCCCGGCACCGTGGCCGGGCTGTTCGCCGTCCATCAGGATTTGGGCCGGCTGCCCATGTCCCGCATCGTCGAGCCCGCGGTGGCACTGGCGCGCGACGGGACCGAGATCTCGGCCCTGCAGGCCCACATCCTGAACATCGTCGAGCCGATCTACCTGGCCACGGCTAGCGCGACCGCTCTGTTCGAAAGTGCTGTCGAGCCGGGCCACGTGCTGCGGGAGAATGAAATCTACCGGCCCAGCGCCATGGCGGAGACCCTGGACGCGCTGGCCCGCGAAGGGCGCGACCTGTTCTACCGCGGCGCGGTCGCGGCCGAGCTTGTGGAAGCCTGCAGCGCGCTGGGCGGCACGCTCACGCGAGCGGACCTGCGCGACTACAAGGTGATCCGTCGGCGGCCGCTGCA
>JABAOD010006016.1_pt2 | contig 27287 bp, 25 predicted proteins | sample 7062151 | NCBI WGS metagenome assembly JABAOD01 (sample SAMN14538626, study PRJNA623070) | marine sediment metagenome | biome: marine biome [ENVO:00000428]; feature: marine pelagic biome [ENVO:01000023]; material: deep marine sediment [ENVO:00002113] | place: India: Gulf of Khambhat ... | reverse complement strand
CAGATCGAATGCGAGGCCGAGGGGCAGCGGGCCGAGGGAGGCGCCGACGACGCCGATCATCTGCCCCGCGCCCTGGATGCTGCCGAGGTGGCGGCGGCCGAAGTAGCGCGGCCACATGAAGGTGTAGTGGGACTGCAGTCCGGCGTTGGCGAGCCCGAACACGAGGCTGTATAGGATCATGCTGGTGAGGTCGGTGACCGACGCCAGCGCCACCAGCGCCGCGCTCATGATGAGCAGGGCGCTGGCGAACATCGGCCGCGTGGGCAGCCGATCCAGCAGGTAACCGAACACCGGCATGGTGATCACCATGACCACGGCGGACACCGAGAAGGCGCGCGCGGCCGTCTGCGCATCGAGCCCCTGCAGCGAGAACACCGACACCTGGTGAAAGAACATTCCGGTCACGAGCATCGACAGGCTGGAAAGCCCGAGGGCGATGATCCAGAAGCTCCGCGTGCGAAGCGCAGCGTGCAGCGTGAGCCCCGTGTGAGCCGCGTCCCGATGGCCCTGCTCGTGACGGCCGCTCGGCGCTTCGCCATCGGGCGCGAGCCCGATGTCCTCGGGCCTGTTCTGCACCAGCACTGCGAGCATCGGCACCAGCAGCGCCCAGGTGACGAGACCCAGCCACAGCCATGACGCGCGCCAGCCGACCTGATCGATCAGCCACTGGGCGAGGGGCGGGTGCACTGCCATACTCAGCGAAAATCCGAGGGGCATGAGACTCAGGGCGAAGCCGCGTCGCCGGCTGAACCACTGTGAGACGAGATAGCTGCTGCTCAGCGCGAGCGAGCCCTGACCGAGAAAGCGCAGCGCCGCGAATCCGAGCGCCAGGCCGAGCAGACCGGCCACGCGGCTGAAGCCGATGGCCGCGAGTCCGAACAGCACCGCGACGCCGAGCGCCACCCGGCGTACCCCGATTCGGTCGATCAGCCGCCCGACGTAGGGCAGTCCGAATGCGGCCACCAGGGTGGCCAGCGCGTAGGCCGACGATATCGAGGTACGGGAGATACCGAGATCATCGCTCAGAGGGGACACGTAAACGCTGAAGATATGCGATTGTCCGGGTCCGCTCGCAAAAAAGGCGAGGCCGCCGACACCGAGCATCACCCAGCCGTAGAATAGGCGTTGATTGATGCCGAGCGAGAGCGAGTCGCGCAGAGTCGAATGCTTAACCAACAGCAATGGTCGTGAGCAGAAAATGAACGCGAAATTATCCGGTTCACGATGAGTCTTGCCAATCTTTATCTCCACCGGCGCCAGGAACGGCGCGTGCAGCGCGGGCACCCGTGGGTGTTCAGCAACGAGGTAGCCATCGATCGCAGCCCCCTGACGGCGTTCGAGCCGGGCGACTGCGTCAACGTCCTGAGCCATTCGGGTAAGCCGCTCGGCACCGCCTATGTCAATCCGCATTCGCTGATCTGCGCGCGCATGCTGAGCGCGGAGCCCGACTGCGTGCTCGACGATGCCATGCTGGCTTCGCGGATCTCCGAGGCGCTGGTTCTTCGCGAGACGCTCGGCTGGTTACCGTTCTGTCGCCTGGTTTACGGCGAGAGCGACCGTCTGCCGGGACTCGTTGTCGACGCATACGGCGACGTGCTCGTCGCCCAGATCGGCACCGCCGGCATGGAGCGCATGCGCGACGGGATCGTCGCCGCCCTGCTGGAGCTTTGCCGGCCTTCGGCGGTGGTGCTGCGAAACGATCTCGCGAGCAGGAAACTCGAGGGGCTCGACACATACATCGAGGTCGCCCATGGTCACTGCCCGGAAGCCGTCAGCGTGCGAGAGAACGAGACCGAGTTCGAGATTGCACCGCTCGCGGGGCAGAAGACCGGCTGGTACTACGACCAGCGATGCAATCGCGCGCTCGTCGCGGAGAGGTCGCACGGCCGCTCGGTGCTCGACTGCTTCAGCTACGTGGGCGGCTTCGGCATCCAGGCGGCACGCGCGGGCGCCGCATCGGTGCTGTGTCTGGATGCTTCGCAGAGTGCCCTCGAGTGTGCCGCCCGTAACGCCTCGTTGAATGGCGTCGAGGGCACGGTCGAGTTGCGCCGTGGCGATGCGTTCGACGCGCTGCGAGCGTTGCGCGACGAGGGCCGGCGCTTCGACGTCGTCGTGGTCGATCCACCGGCGTTCATTCGCCGGCGCAAGGACCGCCGCTCGGGCCTGGAGGCCTACCGGCGCCTGAATCGCCGTGCCATGCAGGTTCTCGCTGATGACGGCTTGATGCTGAGCGCGTCCTGCTCTTTTCATCTGAGTCCGGAAGAGCATCAGGCGATGATTGCCGGTGCCGCCGATGACGTGGGCAGGTGGATTCAGATCCTCACGCGCGGCCACCAGGCGGCCGATCATCCGGTTCATCCCGGCTTGCCGGAGAGCGAGTATCTGAAGGCGTTGCTGATACGGGTGGTGCGAGGCTAGGCGCTGCTTGTACGCGCCGGACGCTCGGGCGGGTTAGAATGGCCGACCATGCTCGCCTACCCTGATATCGATCCCGTCGCGTTTCGTCTCGGATCCGTAAGGATCCACTGGTACGGCCTGATGTACCTTCTCGGATTCATTGTCGGCTGGTGGCTGGGACGGGTACGCGCGAAGGATCCGCACCGCAACTGGAGCGGTGCGGCGGTCGATGACCTTCTGTTCTACATTGCCCTCGGGACCATTCTGGGCGGGCGCCTGGGCTACGTGTTTTTTTACGATTTTGCGCGCTTCGCGGACGAGCCTCTGTCCGTATTCAAAATCTGGCAGGGCGGCATGGCATTTCACGGCGCTCTGATAGGCGTGATTCTCGCCATATGGTGGTTCGCGCGAACGCGCGGCCGGCGTTTCTTCGATGTTGCCGATTTCGTTGCTCCACTGGTGACCCCGGGTATCGCTTTCGGAAGGATTGGAAATTTCATCAACGGTAATCTGTGGGGAGCACCTTCCGACCTTCCCTGGGCGATGGTTTTTCCGCATCCGCGTGCCGGCGGCGTTCCGCGCCATCCGTCTCAGCTCTACGAGGCGTTGCTCGAGGGAGTCGCGCTTTTCGTGATCGTGTGGGTGTACTCGCGGCGTCCGCGTCCCACCATGGCCGTTTCGGGGGTGTTCCTGGCCGGTTACGGCGTGTTCCGCTTTCTCGTCGAGTTCGTGCGCGTACCCGACGAGCATATCGGCTACATCGCGTTCGATTGGGTTACCATGGGCCAGGTGCTCAGTGCCCCGATGATTATCGTTGGCGCGCTATTGGTGTGGTACGCGTATCGTTTTGCAGTCCCAGATACGACCCCTCCAACCATGCCGGCGCGATCGCGTCGAAAAGGAGGCAGAGAAAAGCAGCGATGAAACAGTACCTCGATCTCATAAGGCACGTTCGTGATCACGGCACGCACAAAGATGATCGTACGGGCGTTGGCACAATCAGCACGTTCGGTCACCAGATGCGTTTCGATCTGAGCGCGGGATTCCCCGCTGTCACCACCAAACGATTGCATTTCCCTTCGATCATTTACGAGCTGCTCTGGTTTCTGCGAGGTGAGACCAACATCGCTTATTTGAAAGAACACGGCGTCAGCATCTGGGACGAGTGGGCCGACGAAAACGGCGAGCTTGGACCAGTCTACGGATATCAGTGGCGATCCTGGCCGGGCCCCAACGGTGAGCACATCGATCAGATCGCGCGGGTCATCGAGAGCATTAAAAGCAATCCCGATTCCCGTCGTCACATCGTTTCAGCCTGGAACGTTTCCGAGATCGAGCGTATGGCGTTGCCGCCTTGTCATCTTCTGTTCCAGTTCTATGTGGCCGATGGCCGTCTTTCCTGCCAGCTCTATCAACGCAGCGCGGATCTTTTCCTCGGTGTGCCGTTCAACATCGCCTCTTACTCCTTATTGACACTCATGGTGGCGCAGGTGACCGGTCTCGCCCCGGGGGAATTCGTGCATACCCTCGGTGATGCGCACCTTTACCTGAATCATCTCGAGCAGGTGGAAACGCAGCTCGAGCGCGAGCCCTATCCGCTGCCGAGCATGAGGCTCAATCCGGCGATCACCTCGATATTCGACTTCGACTACGACGACTTCGATCTCGTCGACTACCGTTATCATCCCGTTATAAAAGCGCCGATAGCCGTGTGACGTGGCAGCGCGCCGATGCAGCTAACCATCGTCGTCGCCATGGATCGAAATCGCCTGATTGGCGACGAAGATCGCCTTCCCTGGCGGCTNNCTTCAAGGCGCTCACCATGGGCAAGCCGATGGTTATGGGGCGGCTCACCCACGAGTCTATCGGCAGGGCGCTGCCGGGGCGCAGGAATATCGTGCTGAGCCGCGACCCGCACTATCGGGCAGAAGGTTGCGAGGTAGCCGCAAGCCTCGACGAGGCGCTGGAGCTTTGCGCGGGCGTCGACGAGGTCATGATCATCGGCGGCGCGCAGCTCTACGCCGAGGCGCTGCCGCGCGCCGATCGCCTGCACCTCACCCTTCTCGATGGGAGCTTCAGCGGCGATACCTGGTTTCCGCCCTACGACCGCAGTCAATGGCGGGAAACGTTTCGCGAGGATCACCCGGCCGGGCCGGATGCCCCGTGCCCGTACAGCTTCGTGGTTCTCGAGCGCGCCTAGCGGTGGCTACGCGTTTCGCCGCCGGGCGGGAACACTGAACCGGCGCCCGTCATCGAGACGTAACGCCGTCAATCGCCCGCCCCAAACGCAGCCCGTGTCCAGGTGATACACGTGGTGTGCGGGCTCGAGCGGCTCGTTGATCTGCAGCGTCGCCCAGTGTCCGAAGACAATCGACTCTTCGCGGCTGCGGCGGTTGACCGCCGCGAACCAGGGCACCAGCTCGCCGGGCTGACTGCCCGGGGGGCCGCTGTGCCTCAGGTCGAGGCAACCGTCGGCGTCGACGTAGCGAATGCGCGTGAGCGCATTGGTGATGAAACGCAGTCTTTGTGAGCCGGCTAGCTCCGCGTCCCAGCAGCTCGGCTCGTCGCCGTACATTTCCCGCAGAAACTCCGTGCGCGCGTCGCCGGCGATTGTGGCCTCCACCTCGCGGGCGAGACGCTCGGCTGTGGCGATGTCCCACTGGGGCGGCAGACCCGCGTGAACCATGGTGTAGGGTATGCCGGCTTCGCGCACCAGCAGCGGCTGTCGCGACAGCCAGCCGAGCAGCTCGTTCGCGTCGGGCGCCTCGAGGATGTCGCGCACGGTATCCTGGGTGCGCAGCTTTCGCACCCCCGCGGCAATGGCGAGAAGATTGAGATCGTGATTGCCGAGCACCACCTTCGCGTCGCCGCCAAGCTCGGAGACGAAACGCACAACGTCGAGGGATCGCGGTCCGCGGTTGACGAGATCGCCGACGAACCACAGCCGGTCCTCACCGCGACGGAACTCGAGCTCGCGCAAAAGCGCCTCGAGCTCGTCGAAACAGCCCTGAACGTCGCCTATCGCGTAAACGGACACCGAAAGAACCCTCGAGCATTCATCGACGGGGACAGTGGAGCACAGAGACGGCGCCGCCCATCGGCGCGCTGCTCAATGAAGGATATTCGGAATCGACAGCCGGAATAGCGGGATCTCCGTATCGAAGGCCACGCCGTCGTCGGCCATCATCTGATAGCTGCCTTNNTGATAGCTGCCTTCCATGGTTCCGACCGGCGTCTCGATGAGCGCCGCGCTGGTGTACTGAAAGTGTTCGCCCGGCACGAGCCGCGGCTGCTCACCGACGACGCCCTCGCCGCGCACCTCCTGCACCTTGCCGTCCGCGTCGGTGATGACCCAGTGGCGGGTGAGCAGCTGGGCCGGGACGGTGCCCACGTTGCGGATAGTTACCGTATAAGCGAACACGTACCTGCTGGAGTCCGGCTCGGACTCGTCGGCGATGTACACGCTCTTTACCGCAACTTCGAATCGGTAGTCAGGGCTTTCCGTTACCATGCCGCGCATTTGAACTGAATCGTTGAGGGCTTTCAAGCAAGCCGTTCAACTGTACTAGAGCGTCAGCGATCCCGCCAGGATCCTGCACTGTATCGCCTCGCTGAGGTGCGGCGTCTCGATGTCCTGCGCATCGGCCAGATCGGCAATCGTGCGCGCGACGCGCAGCACGCGATGTGTGCTCCGTGCCGAGAGACGCAGACGCTCGATGGCTTTTACCAGCAGGCGCCTTTGTGCGCAGCGCAGGCGGCAATCGCGGTCGACCTGCGCCACGCTGAGCAGCTGGTTCGGGCAGCCGGCGCGTGCGAGCTGTCGCTCGCGCGCCCGCGTCACGCGGACACGAACGGTCGCGCTTTGTGCGCTCTCGCGTTTGCCGGCCGGTTGCATGTGTTCGATCGGCAACGGCGGCACTTCGATCTGCAGATCGATCCGGTCGAGCAGGGCCCCGGAGACGCGCCTGCGATAACGCAGAACCTGCTCGCGGGTGCAGCGACAGCGTTCGCTATGGTCACCCAGATGGCCGCAGGGACACGGGTTCATGGCCGCTATCAGCTGAAAGCGCGCAGGAAACACGCAATGCCGGGCGGCGCGTGCGATGCTGACGCTACCCGACTCGAGCGGCTCGCGCAGAACCTCGAGCACCCGCCGGTCGAACTCCGGGAGCTCGTCTAGAAACAGTACGCCGTGATGGGCGAGCGAGATCTCGCCGGGGCGCGGCTGCGCGCCGCCGCCTACCAGAGCCACGCCGGACGTCGTGTGGTGCGGAGCGCGGAAGGGACGCCGACCCCACCGGGCGATCGGTGGAAGCTGTCCGCTCACCGAAGCGACGGTCGCGTGCTCGAGCGCCTCGTCCTCGGTCATGGCCGGCAGGATGCCGGGAAGACGCATCGCCAGCATGGTCTTGCCGGTGCCGGGAGGCCCCACCAGCAGCAGGTGGTGCGCGCCGGCAGCGGCGATCTCCAGGGCGCGTTTGGCCCGGTGCTGGCCCGAGATATCGCCGAGATCGGGGCCGGCGTCGGGCGCCGCGGGGGCGCTGTCGGCGACATGCGCCTCGAGCGCCCGGCCGAGCGCGAGATGCGCGTACACCTCGCGCAGAGTCGAGGCCGGCAGCACGCGCAGCGCTCTCGCGAGCGCCGCCTCGTCGCCGTCGGCACGCGCCACCACCAGCGCGCGCCCGGCGTCGCGACAGGCCAGCGCCGCCGGCAACACGCTGCCGGTGCGTCTCAGCGTGCCGGTGAGCGCCAGCTCGCCGACGAACTCGTGGGCGTCGAGGGCGTGGGTCGGGATCTGGCCGCTCGCAGCGAGTATGCCGAGCGCAATCGGCAGGTCGAAGCGCCCGCCCTCCTTGGGCAAGTCCGCCGGGGCCAGGTTCACGGTGATATGGCCGTCGGGAAACGCGAAGCCGCTGTTCATGAGCGCGCCGCGCACGCGATCCTTGCTCTCCCTGACGGCCGCCGCCGGCAGCCCGACGATGGACCAGCGCGGCAGTCCGCCCGTGAGGTGCACCTCCACCACCACGAGCGGCGCCTCGATGCCGAGCCTTGCGCGGCCAAAGACCACCGCGAGGCGCCCCGCGGATCCCTCGCCGTTCATGGCAGGGAAGCCTAGCGGCGCGGCGCGCGCCGGCCCAGGGGCGCCGGACGCGCCGTGTGTGCGGAATTCGCCGCCCCGAGCGGGGTCTTACGACCGCCGTTCGGCGTCGACGCGCTGCTCGAGCTCGGCGACCTTCGCCTCCAGCGCCGTCAGCTTCTCGCGAGTGCGGGCCAGCACCGCGGCCTGCACGTCGAACTCCTCGCGGCTGACGAGCTCCATGCGCGCCATTGCCGCCGACACGGCAGCGTGCAGGTTGTTGCGCAGGTCTTCGTGCACGCGACCGAAACCGGCCGGCAGGCCTTCCGCGATGCGCTTGACCAGCGCGTCCAGGGTCTTGGGGTCGATCATCTCGTCATCCGTCTCTGCGGCACATTCGGCGTGTCGGTGAGGGCCATTTAGCCCGATGCATGGCGGCGGCACAAGGCGGGCGCTGCTCGGCGATGAGCGCGCGCTGCGGGCAACACGCTCGGGTCCCGTCATGCTCAAATTGCCAAGCGCTGCGCATAATGCGCAGGGGACCGTCGTCCCGACACCGACACGGCGCCGGTGTCACCCCTATCCAAAGCCCCGGGGGATACCTAAAATAGTGCGTTGACCGGCGCATTGGCGGCCGGAGCCGGGGCAAACGCCCGCTATCGAGGTAATCAATGGCCGGCAGGCTACTCGACAAGGCAGTCCTGAAGACACTGGTTCCGCCCCAGTCGCTGAACCACGACAATTTCCAGGAGCTGGCGCAGAAGGCCGTCATCGAGGACGTGCCGGCGGGACGTGACGTCTTCAAAAAAGGCGACATGGACCGCAAGACGGTCTACCTGCTGGAGGGGGAGCTGGAGCTTCGCAACGACACCGGCATCGCCGGTGTGCTGCGCGGCGGCTCCAAGGAATCGAAGCATCCCATCGCCAATCAGCAGCCGCGCCAGGTGACCGCCAAGGCCAAGAGCAAGTGCACGGTCGTGCGCTTCGACACCGATCTGCTCGATATTCTCCTCACCTGGGACCAGCTCTCCGGCATCGAGGTCAGCGACATTTCGATGGACGACGGTCCCTCGGGTGCGAACAATGCCGAGGGCGGCTCGAGCGGCGACTGGATGACCCGTATTCTCCAGTCCAAGGCCTTTCTGCGTATCCCTCCCGCGAACATCCAGCACATGTTCATGCGTCTGCACGAGATGCCCGTCAAGGCCAATCAGGTCATCGTCAAGCAGGGTGACGATGGTGACTATTACTACATCATCAGCCACGGCAAGTGTAAGGTGACCCGGGCCTCTTCGTCCGGATCGCGCGTGACGCTCGCCGAGCTCGGCGATGGCGACGCCTTCGGCGAGGAAGCGCTGCTCTCCGACGGGAAGCGCAACGCGACTGTGGTCATGCAGACCGACGGTCTGCTGATGCGCCTGTCGAAGGACGATTTCAATCAGCTGCTCAAGGCGCCGATGCTCAAGGAGGTGGATCTCGAGCAGGCCAAGGCGATGGTCAAGCAGGGCGCGGTGCTCATCGACGTGCGCATGGAGAGCGAGCACAAGGCGGGCAGCATCAAGGGCAGCATCAACGTGCCGCTGTTCATGCTCAGGCTGAAGTCGGAGAGCTTCGATCCGAGCAAGAAGTACATCTGCTACTGCGAGACGGGCAGGCGCAGTCAGGCCGCCGCCTACATCATGAGCGAGGCCGGTTTCGACAGTCACGTGCTCAAGGGTGGCCTTCAGTCCATCGCCCAGTCTCAAGGCGGTTAGACGACATCGAACAGGCAGCCCCCGCGGCCGTGGACCGCTACGCGGTCATGGGCTATCCCATCGCGCACAGCAAGTCACCGTACATTCACGGCGCCTTTGCGGCGCAGACCGGGCAGAGGCTTCGCTACGAGGCCATCTGTGTCGCGCCCGGCGGCTTTACCGAGGCGGTGGCCGCCTTTCGCGAAGCGGGGGGGCGCGGCCTCAACGTGACCCTGCCCTTCAAGGAGGAGGCATTCGCCATCGCCGACAGCGCCAGCGAGCGCGCCACCCTGGCGGGCGCCGCCAACACGCTGTGCTTTGACGCCGGCGGCAGCTGCCGGGCCGACAATACCGACGGCGTCGGCCTCATCCGTGATCTCACGGACAACCACGGCATCGTGCTCGCGGGCCTGCGCGTGCTGCTTCTCGGCGCGGGCGGCGCGGCACGCGGGGTGATCGCACCGCTGCTGGCGGCGAACCCCCGGTGCCTGGTGATCGCCAACCGCACCCACGGGCGCGCCGTGGAGCTCGCCCGGCGTTTTGCCGGGGCCGGCGAGATCTCGGCGCGGGAATTCGCGGCGCTCGAGGAAGACGCGTTCGACGTGGTGATCAACGCCACCTCGGCGAGCCTGCAGGACCAGGTCCCGGACGTTGCGTTATCCGTAGTGGCGCAGGGCGGCTGCTGCTACGACATGATGTATGCCGGGCAAGACACGCCGTTTGTTCGCTGGGCGCGTCGCTCGGCCGCGGCCGTGTGCGTGGACGGTGTCGGCATGCTCGTCGAGCAGGCTGCCGAATCGTTTTTCCTCTGGCGCGGCGTGCGACCGCGCACCGCGGAGGTGATCGCAGCGTTGCGCGAGCAGCTCGCGGTGGCCCGGTGAGCGCCGCTCGGGGCCTGAAAGTTTCCGCTGGCCAGGCAGATAGGCGTGTCGTATTAATCTAGGTTGTAAGCTTATGCACATAAGTGCGACGCCCGCTGCGCGGGCGCGCCGATGGCGCGCCGCGACCCCGCCGTCAGCTTGCCGTGCCTCTTTAAGCCATTGTTTTACTGACAGATAGTGCAAATCGGCTAATTTGTCGCCAATCTGTCACAAGGCCTCACGGGAACAGCCGCGGGGGCCGTTTGTCGCAAATTCTCCACAAACTTATCCACAGAAATTGTGAACAAGTCGCGACCCGGCTCAGGCGCCGCGGGGGCCTGCGTGCAGGGCGTTGGCAAGCGCCGCGAGGCGCGCGAGATCGAGCGTCTCCGGGCGCGCTTGCGGATCGATGCCGAGCGCTTCGAACTCGGCCTCGCCCAGTTGGCCGCGCAGGCTGTTGCGCAGGGTCTTGCGACGCCGGGAGAACAGGTGCGCCACGAGCCGTTCGAACGCGCGTGGATCGACCAGCCTCACGAGCGGCTCGGACCGCACGCGCAGACGCACCAGCGCCGATGTGACCCGCGGCGGCGGGCGAAAGGCCCCGGCACCGACCTCGAAGAGCTTCTCACACTCGCAGATCAGTCGCACCATGATGGTAAGCCGGCCGTAAGAGCGCCCGCCGGGCTCGGCGGTCAGCCGATCGACCACCTCCCGCTGCAACATGAAGTGCATGTCGGTGATGATCGCCGCCTGCTCGAGAAGGCGGAAAAGCAGCGGCGTCGACACGTTGTAGGGCAGGTTCCCGACCACCCGCAGGCGCTCGCCGGGAGCCGTCAGCCGGGCGAAGTCGAAATCGAGCGCATCACCGCTATGCACACTCAGGCGCGGGTCGCCCGAGTGAGCGTGCTCGAGCTTTGCCGCCAGATCCCGGTCGAGCTCGATGACGTCGAGGTGGTCGCAGCGTTCGAGCAGGGCATCGGTCAGCGCGCCCAGGCCGGGGCCGATCTCGACGATGCGTTCGCCGGGCTTGGCATTGACGGCGCGCACGATGCGCGCGATCACCGACGGGTCGTGGAGGAAATGCTGGCCGAAGCGCTTGCGCGGTCGGTGGCCGGTCACCTCGGGCGGCTCCTGAACCCGACGCTCACTCTTCGAGGCGGTATTCGACGTAGGCCTCGTCGCGAATCTGGCGGAGCCAGGCCTGCAGCTCCTCCTCGACCTTGCGCCTGCGCAGCTCATTGGCGGCCTTGGCGCGTTGGACGTCCTGGGTGCTGTCGCGGTCGCGGCGAGCGAGCACCTGAACGATGTGCCAGCCGAACTCGGTCTCGAACGGCTCGCTGACCTCGCCGTCCGCGAGCCGATCCATGCTCTTCTCGAAAGACTGGATGGTGTCACCGGGATTGAGCCAGCCCAGATCGCCACCCTTGGCGGCCGAGCCGGGATCGTCGGAATTGGCCCGCGCGAGCTCGCCGAAGTCGGCACCGTTGACGATACGCGCACGCAGCACGCGCAAGCGGGCACGGGCGTCGTTGCTGCTGATGACCTCGTTGGTTTTGATGAGTATGTGCCGGGCATGGGTCTGATTGATGACGTGGCGCTCGGCGCCGCGCACGTCGAGCAGCTTGATGAGGTGAAATCCGCTCGGGCTTCGAATGATGTCCGAGACCTCGCCCTTCTCGAGCTCCGGGACGATGCTCTCGAAAATCGTCGGCAGCTCGGCGGCCTTGCGCCAGCCGAGATCGCCGCCTTCGAGTGCCTGGCGGCCGTCGGACTCGGCGGCCGCGGTACGGCCGAAGTTGGCACCGCCTTTGAGGCGGGCCAGGATGTCTTCGGCCTTATTCTTGGCGGCTGCCAACTCCTCCGGCGAGGCGCCGTCGGGAACGGCGCTGAGGATGTGACCCACGCGGTACTCGGTAATCTCGCTGCCCTGCTTGGCCCGGGTGGCAAGATAGTTGTCGATGTCGCGCTCGGTAACCTGAACCCGATCCTGAACCTGCTGCTGCTGAACCCGGTTCTTGATCAGCTCGTTGCGAATCTCCTCTCGGAAAGCGGCGAAGCTGTACCCGTCGCGCTCGAGAATGTCACGGAATTGTCGCAGACTGAGCTTGTTGTCGCGGGCGATATCGGCGATCTGGCGGTTCAGCGTCTCGTCATCGATGCGAATTCCGATGACCGCGGCCATCTGCATCTGAAGGCGGTCGAGTATCAGCTGCTCGAGAACCTGTTTCTCCAGAACGTCTTTGGCCGGGGCAGGCACACCGGAATTCTGCAGTTGCTCGACGACCGTTCGCATGCGTGCCTGCAGCTCGCTTTGCACGATGACGTCGTCGTTGACCACCGCGATGATGCGATCGATCTCGATGATCTCGGGCGCGCTCGCGAGCTGTGCACGCGCCGGGCCCGCCAGGGCCAGGCCACCGATCAGAAGGAGCGCCGTTAACGTGCTGGAAGGCCTCAAAAGTCGTTCTCGTATCCGGGAATGCTGCGCTCGAGAAAGTCGACCGTGCTGCGGCCGATTCCGGTCAAGCCCTTGAACTCGATCTGGAGGAAAAATGCATCGGTCAGCTCGGTGCCGCTCAGATAACGTCGTATCACCGTGCGGAAAGCCCAGCAGCAGCTCTCGTACTCCAGGCCGCCAAAGGCCTCCACGGTCCTGTCCTGTGAAAGAGAATATGCCCAGCGGCCCACGAAACGCCAGTCCCCGGAGATGGGCCACGCCATGGATGCGTCCGTCTGTTCGAAATCGCCGCGCTCGTAGCTGTATGAGAGGTTGACGACACGCAGGGGATCGGGCTGATAGCGAAGCCCCAGGCTGTTTCGCTCTAACTGGTCCTCGCCGATATCCCATTGCAGCCCGGTAACGATTTGCCAGCGGCGGTTGAGCGTTGCCGTGAGATCGACCACCAGAGGCGAGGCATTCGAAGTCTGCACCGCCTCGCCCGGCAGGGTTACCTCGCGATCGCGGAAATAACGAATCTGACCGATGTCGAGCCGCAGGCGTTCCTCGCCGGTGCTGCTCTCGAGCAGGCGCGACGTGAGGGCAATGCTGAGCTGATTGGCATCGCCAATGCGGTCGGCGCCGGTGAAGCGGTTCTCGCTGAAGAGCTGCGAGAAGCCGAAGTCATAGACTCCGGTGTCGAAAATCGGCAGGTCATCCTGATTCTTGAACGGCACATAGAGATAGAACAGGCGCGGCTCCAGGGTCTGCCGGAACCTGCGACCGCCGATCGACCAGTCCCTGTCGAAGAACATTCCGGCGTCGAGACTCAGGCTCGGGACCGTGCGCGTCAAGCTGCTCGATTGGCCGGGTGCAGTCTCGTCCAGCTCGTAGTGCGTCAGGCGCAGGCTCGCTTTCGGCACCACGAACCAGGCGGCGTCGCGCCACTGGTAGCTCAAGGTCGGCATCATATCCAGGCGTTGACCGATGACGCCGTTGTCGCGATCGAAATTCACGAATTCGCCGTGGCCTCCGGGAACGAACCGCCGGTTCACGCGCCGCTCGTGCGCCGCGATGCGCAGCTGAGGCAGTCGCTTGTACGGCCGGTCGGCGGGCACGATGGTGGTGTCGAGGGTCTGGAATGCCTGGGTACGCGCAAGCGCGCTCCAGCCCCTTCCGGCATATGTGATGTCCCCGGTTTGCTCGAGATAGCTCTGGCTGGCGATGGCGAGGTTGGTGCCGAGATCGGTGAAGTAGTCGGGATCGGAGACCCAGTTGAAATTGACATGCGCGTTCCAGCGGCGTGCGAACGCGCCGTCGTGCTGATAGCGAAACGCGCCCCGGTAGTCGCCGAATTCGCTGTCCTCTGGAAGATACTCTCCGGCCAGGAGCCCGCCGCCGCGCGTGGTGAGATAACGGTACTCTCCCTGAAGCTGCAGACCCCGTTTCGTCATGAGACGGCCGGCGAGCGTCGCGTCCTGGTTGGGCGCGATATTGAAATAGTAGGGTACGGTCAGGTCGAAGCCGGTGGAGTTTGCGATACGCACCGTCGGCACGAGCAGGCCCGATTTGCGCTTGTTGCTGAGAGGGAAGCTCGCGTAGGGTGTGTACAAGACCGGAACCCCGCCGATCTCGAACCAGACATTGCGCGCGGTGCCGACCTCCTCGGAGAAATCGAGCTCGAGCTCCTCGGCTTCGAGCTTCCACACCTCGGAGCCCGGATTGCAGGTCGTGTAGTCGGCGTTGTTGATGGTGACGATCTTTTCGCCCGTGATCACCGCTTCTCCGGCACCGCCACGGCTGTGATTTTCGATGAATATGAAGCTCGCATCGTTCAGCTCGGTCGTTTCGTTGCGCAGATCGAGATGTGCGCGTTCGCTCGACGCGTAGGTGCCGACATCCCAGAACTCGACGTTGCCCTCGACATCGATGAGCTCTCTGGGCTCGTCGTAGGTGAGGCGATCGGCTTTGAGCAGCCGGGTGCCGCGCTTCATCTGCACGTTTCCGCTCAACGTCGAGATGCCGCCCTCCTGCACATCCGCCGCATCACCCGCCACCTCGATGGCTTCGGGATCCTCGGCACGGCTGACGAACAGCGGTTGCGGCGGAAGCTGCAGCACCGCGCCGCATTGGGCCCAATCGGCTTCGGCGGCCGCCGGCGCATGCTGCCAGAGGAGGGCCATCAAAGCGCAGATAGCGACTGCGAGGCGGGGAGAGTGAAAGCGTCTCGACCGTCTATTCACGCAGTTCGTTCTCGTCGAGAGCGGGGCCGGCGAACGATGGCACAGATAACGGCTCGTTTCAAAGTCCGCGGCGCCAGCGGTGGTCTTTCAGTCGCCTCGTGCGGGATCCATCTGTTGCCAATCCAGCGTGTGCGTGCGCACGATTTCGGCCAGGGTCGCGATGTGATTCGGATCATCGTTGAGCGCCGGGATGTAGTGCAGGGACTCGCCGCCGCAGGCGCGGAACAGCTCCTCGCCGGCCATGGCGATCTCCTCGAGGGTTTCCAGGCAGTCGGCCGAGAACCCGGGGCACAGAACGTGGACCCGACGCACCCCGGAAGCGGCCCACTCGCGCAGCAGGCTCTCGGTGTATGGTTGAAGCCACTCCTCGCGCCCTACCCGCGACTGGAACGCGACGGCCCAGTCGCCGTCGGCCTCGCCGAGCTGCGCCGCCAGCAGCCGCGCGGTGCGCATGCATTGCGCCTGGTACGGGTCGCCGGCGTCGCAGTAGCGCTTCGGCAGGCCGTGAAACGACATCAGCAGGCGCGCGTCGTCCGGGTGCTCGCGGCGCGCGGCGCGCACGCTCTGCGCGAGCGCCTCGATATAGCCGGGATGGTCGTGGTAGTCGGACACCAGGCGCAGGTCGGGCACGTGGCGCGTCCGGCTGAGGGCCGCGAACACGGCATCGTAGGTTGAGCCGGTGGTGGATGCCGCGTACTGGGGATAGAGCGGCAGCACCAGCACGCGACGCGCGCCCCAGTCTTGGAGCGCCCTCATCGCTGCAGCGATGGAGGGCTCGCCGTAGCGCATGCCGAGAGCGACCTTGACGGTGCCGTGCAGGCTGTCGGCGAGCGCGGCTTCGAGGGCGGCTGCCTGGCGCCTGGAGTTGACCAGCAACGGTGAGCCCTGTTCGCTCCAGACCTCCCGGTAGGCGGCCGCCGAGCGCCGCGGCCGCACGCGCAGAATCACGCCGTGCAGGATCGGCAGCCACAGCCAGCGGGGCAGATCCACCACGCGCCGATCGCTCAGAAACTCGGCCAGGTAGCGGCGCACCGCCGCCGTGGTGGGCGCTGCCGGCGTGCCGAGGTTGGTGACCAGCACGCCCATCGGGCGCTTGTCGGCGGCGGCCGCCTGTGCGCTTTCCTGGTGTCGGTTCGCGTTCGTATACAATGTCGGATCTCTTTGGAGCGTGCGCGGACTTCGCCCGTGTGGCCGCGCCTGGCGGCACACCACACATCAATCCGGCGGCAAACACAAGCGCGCGTGACGATCTGACTGGATATCGGCAAAAGACGCAATGAGCATCCGTGAGCAGGCAAGCGCCGATCCTTCTGCAGGGCAGGCGATGATGAGCGTCGACGAGGCGCTCGAGCTCATGCTCGCCCGCGCGCGGCCGCTCGAGGAGACCGAGCAGGTGCCGCTCAACGACGCGCTGGGACGCGTCCTCGCGCGCGCCGAGCGATCGCCCATCGACGTTCCGGGGTTCGCCAACAGCTCCATGGACGGCTACGCGATACGTGCATCGGACGCGGCCCTCGATGGTCCGGTGAGCCTGCGCCTGACCCAGCGCATCGCCGCGGGCGAGATCGGCGCCGGGCTCTCGTCCGGCGAGGCGGCGCGCATTTTCACCGGAGCGCCGCTGCCCGATGGGGCCGATACCGTCGTCATCCAGGAGGACTGTCGGGAGGATGGCGGCGTGGTGCATTTTCGCGGGCCAGCGGTGCCTGGCGACAACGTGCGCCCGCGCGGCAATGACATCCTCGCGGGCAGCGAGATTCTCGCCGCCGGCACCCGCCTGCGACCCCAGGAGCTGGGGCTGGCGGCGTCGGTGGGGCTGGCGCGACTCGATGTCGTGCGGCGGCTGCGAGTGGCGATCTTCTCCAGCGGTGACGAGCTGGTGCAGCCCGGCGAGCCGCTGTTCGCCGGCGCCATCTACAACTCCAACCGTTACACGCTCGGCGGGCTGCTGAGCGGCCTCGGCTGCGAGATCGTGGATCTGGGCCGTGTCGAAGATACGCTCGAGGCGACCGAGGCAGCGCTGGTGGCGGCGGCGAGGGACGCCGACGTGGTGGTCTCCAGCGGCGGGATGTCGGTGGGTGAGGAGGACCACGTGAAGCGGGCGCTGGAGCGCACCGGCCGGCTCGAGATGTGGCGGGTGGCCGTGCGGCCCGGCAAGCCCCTGGCCTACGGGCGCATCGGCGCGGCGGACTTCATCGGCCTGCCGGGCAACCCGGTCTCGACCCTGGTGACCTTCTGCCTGTTCGTGCGGCCGTTTCTGCTTCGTCGACACGGCGTCGCCTCGGTGCAGCCCAGCGCGCTGCGGGTTCCGGCCGCATTCGCCTGGCCGCATCCGGGCCGGCGCCGGGAATACGTGCGCGCACGCCTCGAGCGCAGCGCAGACGAGATCACCGTGGCGATTTACCCCAAGCAGGGCTCGGATGTGCTGACCTCGACGGTGTGGGCCGACGGCCTGGTCGAGATCCGGGAGGGCAAAACCATCGAGCCCGGCGAGCGGGTGCCGTACTATGCGTTTTCCCAGCTATTGTCGTGATTGACGGGACGGTGCCGATGAGCCGCAGCAGCCGCGTCCGCATTCAAACCGCCGCGTTCGACACCGCCGCCGTCATCGACGCGCTGCGCGCCGACAATCCCGCGATCGGCGCCATCGCGAGCTTCATCGGCCTGATGCGCGACGTCAACGACGGCAGCCCGGTCAGCGCCATGACCCTGGAGCACTATCCAGGCATGACCGAGAAGGCCATCGAGGCCATCGTCGCCGAGGCCGAGGGGCGCTGGGATTTGATGGGCGTCACGGTGATCCACCGCGTCGGCGAGCTGCGCCCCAGCGACCCGATCGTGCTGGTCGCGGTGGCCAGCGCCCACCGGGGCGATGCCTTCCAGGCCTGCGAGTTCATCATGGATTTCCTCAAGACCCGGGCGCCGCTGTGGAAGAAGGAGCAGGTGCCCGACGGCGCGCGCTGGGTCGATTCCCGCACCAGCGACGATCGCGCCGCGCGGCGCTGGAAGGCCTGAGGCCCCGGAGCGCTGGTTTCCCGGGACCGGTGCCGGGATGGTGCAAAGCACAAAAAACGGTTGACAGGAGGGCTCCGAGGCGGCTATGTTGCAATGCATCAATTGATGCGCTGCACAATTGCCCGAATCGTCAACTGTTGGCCCCGTTGGGCCCGAGAGGTAGGAAACATGGACAAGGCCGTAAGCAACGTCTTCGAGAACGTCACCGAGGCCCACAAGAAGGCGGTGGACGCCCTCATGGGCTTCAACAAGATCGCCGTGCGCACCCAGGGTTTGCTCGCCGGCCAGCAGCTGGCCGCGCTGGAGAAGGTCTTCGACGCCGGCACCCGCAACCTGCAGCTGGTGAGCGAGACCCGGGATCCCCGGGAGCTGGTGGCCCGCCAGACCGAGGTCGCGGTGGAGCTCGGCGAGACCCTGGTGGCCGTGGCCCGCGAGGCCCTGGACATCCAGGCTCAGGCCCGCGACGAGGTCGCCACCCTGGTGGAGGACGGCTTCAAGGCCGCCAACATTCCGGTGGTGAACATCCCGGTGGCCGCGAAGGCCCCCAAGGCTGCCAAGAAGGACGCGTGAGCCGATAGCGCGACGCCTGTCGCGCAGGCCAAACGCAAAGGGCGCCCCAGCGGGGCGCCCTTTTTTTTTACCGGCAGGCGCCGGGCGCGCGGCGCAGCCGCGGCGCACGCGCNNGTCGAGCCGGTGATGAAGCCGGCCTCGTCGGCCACCAGAAACAGCACGCCCCTGGCGATCTCATCGGTATGACCGAGTCGTCCGACAGGAATGCCCGAGATGATTTTCTCGAGCACCTTCTCGGGCACCGCGCGCACCATGTCGGTGTCGATGTAGCCGGGGGCGATGGCGTTCACGGTGATGCCCTTGGCGGCGCCCTCCTGGGCCAGCGCCTTGGTGAAGCCGTGGATGCCGGACTTGGCCGCGGCGTAGTTCACCTGGCCGTACTGGCCGGCCTGGCCGTTGACCGAGCCGATGTTGACGATGCGCCCGAAGCCGCGCTCGCGCATGCCCTCGATGACGCAGCGGCACATGTTGAAGCACGAGGTCAGGTTGGTCTGAATGACGCTGTTCCACTGCTCGAAGGACATGCGGTGCAGGGTGCCGTCGCGGGTGATGCCGGCGTTGTTGACCAGGATCTCCACCGGGCCCAGGTCGGCGGCGATCTTCTCCACCGCCGCGGCGCACTGCTCGAAATCCGCCACGTCGAACTTGAACGCCGGAATGCCGGTCTTCTCGCTGAAACGGGCCGCCGCCTCGTCGTTACCCGCATAGGTGGCGGCAACGCTGTAGCCGGCTTCCTTGAGGCCCACGGAGATGGCCTCGCCGATGCCGCGGGTGCCGCCGGTCACAATTGCTACGCGTGACATTGCTGTTGCTCCTTACTCCTCTGGAGTGATGTTCGTTCGCTGGTCTCAGGTTCGTTCCACGCACATGGCGATGCCCATGCCGCCGCCGATGCAGAGCGTGGCGAGGCCCTTGCTGGCGTCGCGCTGCTGCATGCCGTAGAGCAGGGTGGTGAGCACCCGCGCGCCGGAGGCGCCCACGGGATGCCCGAGGGCGATGGCGCCGCCGTTGACGTTGACCTTGTCGGTGTCCCAGCCGAGATCCTTGTTGACGGCGCAGGCCTGGGCGGCGAAGGCCTCGTTGGCCTCGATGAGGTCCAGATCCTCGACGCTCCAGCCGGCCTTCTCCAGCGCGGCGCGGCTCGCCGGGATGGGACCGCTGCCCATGATCGCCGGATCCACGCCGGCGGTTGCCCAGGAGACGATGCGCGCCATGGGCGTGATGCCCCTTTTCTCGGCTTCCGACGCGCTCATGAGCACCAGCACCGCGCTGCCGTCGTTGATGCCCGAAGCGTTGCCTGCGGTCACCGTGCCCTCCTTGTCGAAGGCCGGGCGCAGTCCGGCGAGACTCTCGGCGGTGGTGCCGTGCTTCGGATACTCGTCGGCGGAGACCACGGTCTCACCGCGGCGCGTCTTGATGGTCACCGGTGTCAGCTCGGCGTCGAACTCGCCGGCCTTCTGCGCCTGCTCGGTCTTCTGCTGGGAGTGTGCCGCAAAGGCATCCTGCTCCTCGCGGGTGATCTGCCACTTCTGGGCGACGTTCTCGGCGGTGTTGCCCATGTGGTAGCCGTTGAAGGCGTCCCACAGGCCGTCCTTGATCATGGTGTCGACGAGCTGCGTGTCGCCCATCTTCTGACCGTTGCGCAGGTGCACGCAGTGCGGCGCCTGGCTCATGCTCTCCTGGCCGCCGGCCACCACCACCTGGCTGTCGCCGAGCCGGATAGCCTGGTAGCCCAGGGCCACGGCGCGCAGCCCGGAGCCGCACAGCTGGTTGATGTTGTAGGCGGTCTTCTCCACCGGGATGCCGGCGCCCACGGCGGCCTGGCGGGCGGGGTTCTGACCGGTGCCGGCGGTGAGAATCTGCCCCATGATGACCTCGCTGACGTCCTCGGGGCTGACGCCGGCGCGCTTGAGGGCCTCGGCGATGGCTACCTGTCCGAGATAGGAAGCGCTCACCGACGACAGGGCGCCGTTGAAGGCACCGATGGGGGTGCGCGCCGCTGAGGCAATGACGACATCGTTCATTTTTGAATCCCCTCCGTAATGAATGGGCTCGCTGCGGACGGTGGCATTATACGCGCCTTATGTTGCATTGCAACATAATCCCTCGCCGGCCGCTTCAGGCGAGCTCGGCGAGACTCTGCTCGAGGATGTCGATGGCCCGGTCGAGCTCGGCTTCCTCGATGGTCAGCGCCGGCGCCAGGGTCACGACCCGGCCCATGGAGATTTTGAAGCTCAGGCCGCGGGCCAGGCAACAGTACATGAGCGTCTCGGCGAGCGGCGCGACGCCGTCGCCGTGCGCGGCGGCGAGCTCGACGCCGAGCAGCAGACCGATGCCGCGAACGTCGCGGATGCGCGGGTCGCCCTCGGCCATCGCCTCGAGCCGCGCAAGCACGCGCGTGCCCAGTGCGGCGCTGCGATCGAGCAGGCCTTCCTCCTCGATGACCTCGAGGGTGGCGAGGCCGGCGGCGCATCCGAGCGGGCTCTTCTCGTGGGTGTAATGGCCGAGGGCGCGGTCCGGTGCAACGTCGAGGGCCGCGCGCACGATGAGCGCGGCGAGCGGAAATACGCCGCCGCCGAGGCCCTTGCCGATGACCAGCATGTCGGGCACCACGTCGTAATGCTCGCAGGCGAACATCTTGCCGGTGCGTCCGAGCGCGGTCGGGATCTCGTCGAAGATCAGCAGCGCACCGTGCCGGTCGCAGGCCTCGCGCACGATGCGCCAATAGTCCGGCGGCGGCACGTAGGGTGTCGAGCGCACGGTCTCGGAGATCACCGCGCCCACGTCGCCCTCCTTCTCGAGGACGTAGTCGACGTACTCGGCACACTTCAGGTTGCAGCGCTCGCCGCAGTCGAACGGGCAGTGCATGGGATCCGGCGGCGGCACGTGCTCGGTGCCCGGCAGCAGCGGCCCGATGTTCTTTCGGAACAGGGATTCGCCGCCGACGGAAACGGCGTCCAGGGAGGCGCCGTGAAAGGAGTCCCACATGGAGACTGTCTTGTGACGGCCGGTGGCGGCGCGCGCCAGCTTCAGCGCCATGCCGACGGCGCTGGTGCCGCCGGGCGCAAACAGCACCTTGGCGAGGTCTCCGGGCGCCAGCTCGGCGAGACGCTGCGCGAGACGGATGGCGGTCGTGTTGGTGAAGCGGCGGGTGCAGAAGGGCAGCTCTTCGAGCTGGCGCTTGAGCGCCGCGACCACCCGCGGATGTCCGAAGCCCACCTGGTGCACGCTGTTGCCGTGGAAGTCGAGCGTCCGGCGGCCGTCGAGATTCTCGAACGCGGCGCCGGCTGCCGCCTTCAGCACGTCGAGGCATGGCGTCGACAGCGATTGGTGCACGAAGACCTCGGCGTCCGCCTCGAGCCAGCGACGCGTCTCGGCGGACACCTGCTCGTCGAGCCACGCCGCGCGCTGTGGCGACAAATTGGATTCGCCTTCGGACAGCAGGCCGGGGCTCGCGGCTTCGCCGGGGATTTTCTTGTCCGCTTTTTTCATGGCGCGAGGATGTCACTCGAGGCGTGCGTCGCGCAACGGTCCATCGACGCGGAGCGCGTCTGCCGGCGGCTGGCGCGCGCGGGCGAAGCGCCGCGCGCCGCCTTCCCATGCCTTCGACACGTTCTGTGCGCGTGCGTCAAATGCTCGAGGAAACAAGGGATTAAGCACCTCGTTCGTATTGCTCGCGCGGCTCCAGCGTCGTCTATAGTTGATCTCAGTTTGAGCGAACGTGCGCATCCGAGCGAGATGCGCCGAACCGGGGGAAGCACCAATGCAGCAGTCATTGCAGCACCCCGCCTTCGAGGCGGTGCGGGCACCACGCGGCGTGGGATCTTCGCCAGGCCGATCCTCGTCGGCGCCGAGGGTGGCCGCCGCAGCGCTCGTCTGGCTGGTCGCATCGCTGACATTCGTCGCCAGCGCGGCGGCCGGGGAGAGCGGGCCTGCGCCCGGCAGCACCTCAGGGGCCCGGGCTCTGCTGGTTGTGCAGGACACCGTCGCGCGCGTGCTGGCCGCGGTGTCCCGTCACGGGCAGCAGGGTCGGGCAGAGCCGGCGAAGGCGCTGGCCGCGGTCGAGAAGATCGTCATGCCGAGCGTCGACCTGGAACGCGTATCCCGGCTGGTGCTCGGCAAGCACTGGCAAAGCGCGAGCGCGGCGCAGCGCGCGCGATTCAAGCGTGAGTTCGGCTCCCAGCTGATGCGGACCTATGCCATCGGCGTCATCGACTATCTGATGTTCTCCGAGATGGTTGGCAGCCAGGTCACCTATCTGACACCCATTGTCAACGAGGACAGCGGTGTGGCAATCGTGCCCACCAAGGTTGGCAACTCGGCCATCCAGGCACGCGTCGATTACAGGCTGCACCGCCGCGACGGCACCTGGAAGGTCTACGACGTGATGGTCGATGGTGTCAGCACGGTGCGCACCTACCGAAGTTCCTTCATCGCTGAGATGAGCAGGCACGGCATCGACCGTCTGATCGAGCGCATCGCGGCGAAGAACCGTGAGTTCGGGCCGACCTGACGGCGAATCCCGAAACCCGCGTGCGTCGTTCGGCAAGCGCCGCGTGTGAGTGAGCCCGGGCGCGTCCTCGTCACCGGCGCGACCGGTACGGTGGGCAGCCATCTCGTGCGCTGCCTCGCCGAGCTGGGTGTGCCGGTGCGCGCCGCTTCCCGCAATCCATCCACTTCGGGCGACACCACCGGCCACGTGGAAACAGCGCGCATGGATCTGCGCGAGCCGATGTCGACGGCCGCCGCCCTCGAAGGCGTCGAGCGGCTGTTCCTGGCCACGCCACTCGAGCAGGACATGGCGGAGTTGGCCGCACGGGTGGTCGATCAGGCACGGCACGCCGGACTCCGGCAGGTGGTGCGGTTATCCGCGTTCGGCGCCGGCGGCCGCGCGTCGACGCGCCTGGCGGCGGTTCACGAGCAGACCGAAGCGCGCCTGCGCGAGAGCGGCCTCGTTTGGGCGTCGCTGCGCGCGAACGCATTCATGCAGAATTTTTTAACCCAGTTCGCCGATAGCATTCGGCGAGCCGACCGGTTCTCGGCATGTCAGGCCGACGGCCGTGTGAGCTTCATCGACGCGCGCGACGTCGCCGCCGCCGCGGCCTGCCTGCTGACGGCGCAGTCGCCGCCCGCGCAAGCCTGCTTCGAGCTCACCGGTTCGCAGGCGCTGTCCAATGACGACGTCGCGCGCGTGTTGAGCCGGGTGCTCGGGCGCCGCATTCGCTATGTCGACATGCAACCCGGCGAGACGCGCGCCGCTCTGCGCGCCCAGGGCATGTCAGCCTGGCTTACCGACATCGTCATGGAGCTGTATGCGCTCAGCGCTGCAGGCGGCGCCTCGGCAGTCACTTCCGACGTCGCAAAGCTGCTCGGTCGCCCGCCCATCGCCTTCGAGACGTTCGTGGCCGATCACGCCGATGCGTTCCGATAGAGGGCTCCTCAGGATGGGTGTGGCCGCGGCGGCTTGCGCATGCCGATGCGCCCGATTCCCGGCAGCTTGATGGCCGGACGCAGCACGTCGATGCCGAAGTTGAGCGCGAGCACGTTGAGCTCGAGGCCTTCCTGGCGCGCGAGGGTGACGCCGAGCAGCCCGTAGAGCGAGAGCTGGCCGCCTGTGCCGCTCGGCGCGCTCTCGACGACACCGCCGTTGGTGAGAAAGTCTTTTCCGATCGCTGTGGCCGGCAGATCGAGGCCGAGCTCCGGCACCGAGCGGGCCACGTGCGCGGTGAAGGTGTTGCTGTTGGGGCCCGGCCAGAGGACGTACTCGCGTACGAAGGGGTAGCTGGCGACCGCCGCCTCGATGCGCGGTATCGCGGCCGCCGCCGCCGCGCCGCGCAAATCCGCCAGTAGGTCCGGCCGTGCGCCGTACCAGAGCCGATCGGGCAGATCCGGCACAGACACCACCACCGGCAGGTTCTGATACCTGCGCCAGCCCACCACCTGGTGAACGGTGTAGCCGTCGCCGCCGGGCGGCTTGCTTCGTCGCGATCCACGTGTGCACCGCCAGTGCGCCGCGCCAGTTGAAAGCGCGCGCTGCATAGACCTGCACCACGGCTTCCGGCGCGCTGTCCGGTAACGGCGCCAAACCCGCGCTCGAGCGATCCGCCGTGCGCCAATCTCGACCGATGTTCACGTCCTCACACGAGACCGCCAGCAGCGGCCCTGCCAGCACCACGCCGAGAGCCAGCGCACCGCGCCTCAGCCAGCTCATCGGTGTGGGCCACACGTCGTCCGAGGCGTTCGACGGCGCCCACTGGTGTGCCGATGCGCGCTCACGCACCTGCCCGTCGGCGCAGCTCCGCGAGCAGATCATCGCCGATCTCGACACCGCGGGCACGCGCATCGGCACGTTTCGCGTAGCGCCTGTCGCCGGGCAGTCGCGCGCCGGCCTGTGAGTGCACGTCGGCGACGAGCGCCTCGACGCGATCGAGAAAAGCGCTCGCGCCGAACGCTTGCGGGCTCATGACCAGAAAGGTCTGCGCGACGCGCGGCGGTGGTCCTTCGGCGCTGAAAAAGGAGCTCGCCTCGAAGGCGAAATTGGATCCCGCCAGCGCCGCGGTCAAAAGCTCCACCATCATCGCGAGGGCTGCGCCCTTGGCGCCGCCGATCGGCACCATGGTGCCTGAAAGGGCGGCCCGCGGATCGGTGGTGGGACGGCCTTCGGCATCGAGCGCCCAGCCCTCGGGAATCGCCTCGCCGCGCTTCTCCGCCAGCATGACCTTGCCTCGGGCAACGGCACTGAGCGAGAGATCCACCACCAGCGGCGGTTGTGCGTGGCGCGGACAGGCGAAGCCGATGGGATTGGTGCCGAAGCTGCCGCGCGATCCGCCCCAGGGCGCGATCCCCGCCGGCGTGTTGCTGAACCCGAGCGCCACCAGGCCGCGGGCGGCGACCTGCTCCACGTGGTAGCCGCACGCGCCGCAGTGGTGGGAATTGGCGATAGAGAGGGCGGCGACGCCGGCATCAGCGGCCACGCCGACGGCCCGCTCGAGCCCCACGCGGATTGCCGGGTAGGCGAAGCCGTCGGCAGCGTCCACGCGAAGGGCGGCCGCCGCGGGCTGCTCGAGTCGCGGAACCGCGTGGCCGTTCACCTTGCCGCTTGCCGCCTGGTCGGCGTAAAAGGGCACCCGCGACACGCCGTGGGAAGCGAGGCCGTCGGCGTCCGCCGCCACCAGCGCGGCCGCGACGCTGCGCGCGTTGGCTTGCGAGGTGTTTGCTGCGACGAGCGCCGCGCACGCCAGCTCCTCGATCGCGTCCAATGAAATTCTGCCCATGCTCTCGGTTGACTCCTCAGCTCGCCGGGGATTCTATCAGCGAGTGGCGAATGACATGAGAGTTCGGCGCCCAGGTGCTATGGTGTCAGTCGGATACCGGAGGCCGACGCTTGCCCGCGGTCTGCCGTCTCCGGCCTGCTCGAATGAGCCGAATCACCGCGTTTCCCATGTCGCCGCCGGCCGGCGACGGTGGCTTCCGGCACGGCCGGGCAGGCGTCGGCGCTGCTGAGGTCATTGGAATTTTCTATTCGACTTGGCTTTGCGCTCAGGCATGATGGCAGGGAAAGGGTCGCATCTTGGCTGAGACTCTGACACTGACGCCTCAGATGGGAACGGTATTCGCGATTCTCGCGTTTGCCGTGTACCTGTTCGTCTTCGAGGTGGTGCGTGTCGACGTTGCCGCCATCCTCATCATGCTGGCGCTGGGGCTCAGCAACATCGTCCCCACCGAGTATCTCTTCGACGGCTTTGCCAGCAACGCCGTCATCTCCATCATCGCCGTCATGGTGCTCGGCGCGGGGCTCGACCGCACCGGGCTGATGTCGCGACTGGCCATCTACATTCTCAGGCTCGGCGGCAGCAGCGAGAAGCGGGTCGTGCCGATCGTCTCCGGCACCGTGGCGGTAATCTCGAGCTTCATGCAGAACGTCGGCGCCGCGGCTCTGTTCCTGCCCGTGGTGAGCCGAATCTCCACCCGCACGGGGATCGCTCTGTCACGTCTGCTGATGCCCATGGGATTTTGCGCCATCCTCGGCGGAACGCTCACCATGGTGGGCTCGAGTCCGCTGATACTGTTGAATGACCTCATTATCAATGCCAACAAGACTCTGCCGGACACGGTCGCGCCTCTGCAGACATTCCATCTTTTCTCGGTGACGCCGGTGGGCATCGCCCTGGTGTTGGCAGGCGTCGGTTACTTCATGGTTCTCGGCAAGCTCGTGCTGCCGAGCGTACGCGGCACCACCGCGGAGCCCGGTGTCACCAGCCGCTATCTCGAGCAGATCTACGGGATACAGGGCGACATCTACGAGGCAGCGGTGCTTCTCGAGAGTCCGCTGATCGGTAAGACCGTCGCAGAGGTGGAATCGCTCGAGAATGCGCCCTATGTGGTCGGCGTATTCGATGGAAAGGACATGCGCGTCGAGCCCCCCGGTCCTTTCCAGATCCCGGCCGGTGCCATGATGGCGTTCATGGGCAGCGAGGGGCAGGTGCGCGAGTTCTGTCGCGGCAACAATCTCAAGCTGAACAAAGGTCTCGAGGTGTTCATGGAAGCCTTGAGTCCGTCGCGCGCAGGCATCGCCGAGATCGTGATACCCCCCGGCTCGACGATGATCGGCAACACCATCGTCGACATCCGTTTGAGACGGCGTTTAGGTGCGAGCCTGCTCGCAATCTATCGCGGTGAGGAAGCGCTGCGCACCGACCTGCGCCAGCAGATTCTGCGCGCGGGCGATACCCTCATCGTCCACACGCGCTGGCCGGATCTGCAGGAGCTTTCCGAGGATCGCAACTTCGTGGTGGTGACCGACTTTCCGCGACAGGAGCTCGTTCGCGAGCACAAAGTCAAGGAGGCGATCGGATTCTTCGTGCTCGCTCTGTGCCTGATTCTGTTCACGCCCCTGCCCGTATCGGTGTGCCTGATGACGGGCGCCATCGGCATGATCGTGAGCGGGGTGCTCACCAT
>JABAOD010028337.1_pt2 | contig 27293 bp, 26 predicted proteins | sample 7062151 | NCBI WGS metagenome assembly JABAOD01 (sample SAMN14538626, study PRJNA623070) | marine sediment metagenome | biome: marine biome [ENVO:00000428]; feature: marine pelagic biome [ENVO:01000023]; material: deep marine sediment [ENVO:00002113] | place: India: Gulf of Khambhat ... | reverse complement strand
GGCCACGCACCTGCTGATCGTCACGATCACAATTAGCGCCTTCGTCTACGCCCTCTTGTTGCGCTATTTGGTCGCCAAACACGAACTCAAGCAACGCACGGTTTCGGAAGAACGCACCCGCATCCAAGCGCTGCTGTCACGCATCCGCCCGCACTTCGTTTTCAGTAGCATGAATGTTATCGCCAGCCTCATCCGCAGTGACCCGAAAAAGGCGGAGTCGGCCCTCGAGGATATGGCCGACTTGTTCCGTATGATGTTGAATCAGAACGAGATGTTGGTGCCGCTCAAGAACGAGCTCGATGTGGCACAGAAATACCTAGCGATCGAGGCCTTGCGGCTGGACAACCGCCTGACGGTCGACTGGGACGTCGGCAAGTTCCCGCGCAAAGCGGCTATGCCGGTACTGACCTTACAGCCGTTGCTGGAGAATGCCATACGTCATGGTGTCGAGCCTGCACCCGCGGGCGGCGTCATCAGCGTGCGACTGTGGGAACACGAAAATAGCATCTATATTAGGATCATGAACCCGATTCCACGCGTGCGGGCCAGAAGGGTGGAGGGCGACCAGAGCATGTCGCTCGAGGACATCCGCCTGCGTTTCCACAGCCATTATGGCGATGCGGCGCGCTTGGACTACGGTAGCGAAGGGGATCACTTTGTTGTAACGGCGGTTTTGCCGATTCGCGGAGAGAAGTTGTGAGGATACTGATCGTAGACGATGAGAAACTGGCACGAGATCGCCTGCGCGAACTGCTGTCGGACATAGGCGGGTATGACGTCATCGGCGAAGCTATGAACGGCAACGAGGCCGTCGAAAAGTCGGCTGAGCTCAACCCCGACATCCTGCTGATGGATATCCGCATGCCCGGCATGGACGGGCTTGAGGCGGCGATGCATCTAAGCGGTATGGATAGCCCGCCGAGCGTTATTTTCACCACCGCCTACGATCAGCACGCGCTAGACGCCTTTGAAGTCAATGCGGTCGACTACCTCTTGAAGCCGATCCGCAAGGACCGGCTGGCCAATGCGCTCGGCAAAGCGCGCAAGCTGACCGCCAAACAGCTGCACGAGCTGAGTCAGGCAAGGCCCGAACCACCGACACGCACGCATATCAGCGTTCATCTGCGCGGGAACATCCGGCTCGTCCCGGTACCGGAGATTGTCTACTTTCTGGCCGACAGCAAGTATGTCGCCGTGCGTACCGCCGCCGAGGAACACTTGATCGAGGACTCGCTGGTCAACCTGGAACGGGAATTTGCCGACAAGTTTCTGCGCATTCACCGCAATGCCCTGGTGTCGACGGCCTACATCAAGGGCATAGAGAAAAGCCCTTCGGGCACCTGGCAGGTGACCCTCAAGGGTATCGACCGGCGCCTGGACGTGAGTCGCCGCCACGCCGCCGCCGTGCGCCGCTGGGCGCGCAACCGTCCCAACCCCAACTAGCATCTGCTGCAAAGAAAAACTGGTCGCTGGCACGAGCGGTCAGCCATTTGACTTGGCTGCACGCTTCCAACACATTAGGGTTCTGTCAGTCCGGCCGGTTAGACATGGCAACAACCCTGCGCATTGCCACTCGCAAGAGTGAGCTCGCTCTATGGCAAGCTAACTATGTACGCGCGCGCCTGCTCGAGCTTCATCCGCAGTTGCAGATTGAACTGGTGAAGCTTACGACGCAAGGTGACAAGATTCTCGATGCGCCGCTTGCCCGTGCTGGCGGCAAGGGGCTTTTCATAAAGGAACTCGAGCAGTCCCTATTGAGCGGCCGTACCGACATCGCCGTCCATTCGCTCAAGGACATGACTGTGAGTCTGCCGGAGGATCTGCATATCGCCGCTGTATGTGAGCGCGAGGATCCGCGCGACGCGTTTGTGTCGAATCAGTATGCCGACCTTTCGAGCCTGCCCGCAGGCGCGCGCGTGGGCACGTCGAGCTTGCGGCGCCAGTGCCAGTTACGAGCAGCCTTTCCGGAGCTGGCCATCGAAACCCTACGTGGCAATGTCAACACCCGCTTGCGCAAGCTCGATGCAGGCGAGCTCGATGCCATTATCCTGGCGGCGGCAGGTCTAAAGCGCCTCGGCCTGGCACAGCGCATACGTGCCTATCTCGAGCCTGAAGAGATGCTGCCCGCGGTCGGTCAAGGGGTCGTATGCGTGGAATCACGCCGCGATCATGCGCTCAGCAGCTTATTAGCACGCCTTGATCACGCGGCCACGCGGCACCGCGTGGCGGCGGAGCGCGCTGTCAACGCGCGCCTGGAAGGTGGCTGTCAGGTCCCCATTGCCGCGTATGCGCAGATTGAAGGCCAATCGATGTGGCTGCGTGCCCTGGTCGGCTACCCGGACGGGCACGCTATCATCCGCGCACAGACCCACGGACCCGTTGACCAGTCGGAGTCGCTCGGTGCCTGGGTCGCAGACGAGCTGCTCGCTCGTGGCGCCAAGGACATTCTCAAGTACGTTTATACTCACGGTGACCGGGCCTGAGGACAAGAGTCTCGCCGGGACGCGCGTGCTCGTGACACGACCGGCCGAACAAGCGCACAAGCTGGTGCAGCTGATCGAAGCCGCAGGGGGCATCGCCATAAAGTTCCCGACAATCAAGATCGATGAACCGTCGGATCGCGCGGCCCTGATCGAGCGGATTAACGAGCTGAGTGGTGCTGACATCGCCATCTTCGTCAGCACAAACGCCGTTAATATGGCCATGCCATTGATCGCTGGCCGGTATTGGCCCCTCCCGCAGCAACTGCAAATCGCCTGTATCGGCCAGGGTACGGCGGATGCGCTTAAGCGCTTCGGCGTGCACGCACCCTTGGTACCCCACGAGCGTTTCGACACCGAGGCATTCTTAGGTCTGCCCGCGCTGCAAGATGTACGCGACAAACGCATTATTATTTTTCGCGGCGAGGGTGGACGCGAGCTGCTGGCGCAAAGGCTACGAAGCCGGGGTGCTGATGTCCAATATGCTGAATGCTACCGACGCGTACTGCCCGGTGAGGACGCGGCAGCGCTGCTGCTACGCTGGGCACGGGGTGAAATCGACGTCGTGACGGCGACTAGCGTCGAGGCGTTGCAAAATCTTGTCGCCATCGTGGGCGAGGCCGGACGTGCGCCGCTGTTGCAGACACCGATCGTGGTCATCAGCCAACGCGTGGCCGCGACCTGCCGAAAGCTCGGCTTTGTGCGCGGACCCTACATCGCTAGCAGCGCCAGCGATGAGGGAATGCTGGACGCTATCAAAGCATGGCGGGCGTCGCAAAAGCCCGTATAATCACCAGACTTTCACGCACGACAGTCAGTCTATGGCGCCGGAAAACTCAAAAGAAAACCAGTCAGCCGAGAAGCGGCCGGACGCAACATTGCCCGCCCAAGAAGGCGCGGCTGAGCCCACACCCGTTGACCAACAGGCGAGCGCCGACGAGGCAAGCGCGGGCGAACCATCCAGAGCGACCCGACCTCGCACCGGCACCACCGTTGTGGCGGTCCTGGCGCTGTTGTTCGCGGTGTTGGCGCTGGCCGCGGGGGGGTATCTCGGCTACGTCTATTACGAAAAGCAGCAGCCGTTCAATGCCGAGCTAAGAATGGTGCTGAAAGATACACGCAGCGAGACAGCAAAGATCGAAGAAAAACGAGCTGCGTTACAGAAAGAACTCGATGCCTTCAAAGGACAACTCGAGCAGACCCGCGAAGTGCAGGATACGCTCCGACGCGCGGTCGACAAGATGGTTAGCGACCTGGGTCGCAATCGCAACGATTGGGTCCTGGCCGAGGCCGAGCAATTGTTACTCATGGCCAACTACCGCTTGCAGCTCGCACGCGACACGCAAACGGCGGTTGTGGCCTTGCGTGCGGCTGACCGGCGTTTGGAACAGCTCGCCGATCCCGCGCTCTTGCCCATCAGAAAGCTTATTGCCGACGAGATTACCGACGTGCAGTCACTCGGGCGCGCAGACGTTCCGGGCGTTGCACTACAGCTCGGCAGCTTGGCAAACGCAGTCGGTAAGTTGCCGCTCGACACGGATCGAACGTTTCGACCGCTTAGCACGGCCGCAGTAAGCCAAGCGGCCGAGGGCGAAAAGTCCGGCTGGGGGTTTCTGCGCGAAATGTGGCTAGACCTGATAGGTCTGGTCCGCATCCGCGTGAGCGGAGACGTACAAAAACCCTTACTGTCGCCCGAGCAGAGTTACTTCCTGCACGAAAATTTACGGTTGATGTTGTATGGTGCCCAGCTGGCGGCGCTGCACGGTGACAGTGCCACCTATCGTCAAAACATTGACGCGGCAAGGGCGTGGATCAAGGACTACTTCGATGCCGACGCGCAAGCCGTGAACAACGCCCAGCAAGAGCTTGGACGACTTGTCAACGAAAAGATCGTGATCGAGCCGCCAGACATCTCCGGCTCACTGGATGCTTTGCGAACGTTCATGAAAAAGAAGGAAAGCGGCTGATCTCCGTAAACGCTTGTGAAAATCCTGATCCTAATCCTAGCGGTACTCTTTGTTGCCGTGCTGGCGACGTTATTCGCGGTCGAGGACCCCGGTTACGTCTTGCTTGCGCGCGCGCCGTGGAGTATCGAGATGCCGCTGACCCTGTTCGTGCCGCTGATCATTGTAGCCTTCATCGTGCTGCACGTGCTTTGGCGCCTGCTGCGTGGCATGTGGGGACTTCCGCATGATGTCGCGCGTTGGCGCGTGCAACGGCAGGCGGCAAAGGCGCGGCAGGCACAGATTCAGGGGCTGGTGCTTCTCGCTGAGGCCAATTGGGCGAAGGCACAGAGCGAGCTAACGTCATCGCTGCAGCATACGGACAGTCCGTTAATCAATTACCTTGCCGCAGCCTGTGCGAGCCAAGCGATGGGTGACACGGAAAAGCGGGACGAATATATCGCGCAGGCGCAAAAACACTCGCCGCGGAACAGTCTGGCAGTCGCCATGACGCAGGCGCACCTGTACTCGTGGACTGAACAGTACGAGCAAGCGCTGGCGACGCTTTCAGAGTTGCGGACGCAAACGCCGAAGCATAAGCACGTGCTGCGGCTATTGCTGCGGACCTACTTGGCGTTGCACGATTGGACGAGTCTGGCGGCATTGATTCCAGATCTGAAGAAAAATAAGGTGCTGTCGGCACAGGAGCTGGAGGAACTCGAGCTGAAAGTCAGTCGCGAGTTGCTTGTGTTGTCACTGCCAGCAGGTTCGCTCGACGTGCTGCAGCGGGCCTGGAACGGGATACCCAAGTCGCTGCGCCAACATCCGAGTTTGATCGCGATCTATGCCGCCCAGCTTATCAAGCAGAATCAAATGAAGGAGGCGGAAACGCTATTGCGCGACGCTATCAAACGAGGGTGGAACAGTGAGCTGGTGGAGTTATACGGGCGGGTGCGTACGGATAACTCGGAAGCGCAGTTGGCCAACGCCGAGGCTTGGCTGCGGGAAAGGCCCGAAGACCCAAGCTTGCTGCTGACGCTGGGGCGCTTGTCGCTACAAAACCAGCTCTGGGGCAAAGCCCGAAGCTATCTCGAATCATCACTTCAGCGGCGCCCGATGGCGCAGACCTACGGTGAGTTGGGCGCGTTGATGGGGCAATTAGGAGAAGCGGACAAGGCCTTTGATTATTATCGGCGCGGCCTCGAGAGTTCCGTGAGCGAAATAGCAGGTTCCCCGCGTCCTTCTCCAACGACAGTGCCAACGCGCCGGCGTGCGACCGGGTGATAGCTGCACCGCAAGCGGCGGGACCCCAGCGTCATCCGCGTTCATGACTGAACTCAAAAGAATCGAAATATAAACGATCCTCCGGCAGGCCGTGCGTGTGAAACGCCGTTTTTCCGGCCTCGATCATCGGTGGCGGACCACTCGCATATATATCGTAGTTACCCAAATCCGGATAGTCTGTCGTGAGCGCGTCGTGCACCCAACCTGTACGCCCGCGCCAACGGTCCTCAGCATCGACCTCGGACAGTACGGGCGTGTAATGAAAGTTGGCGTGCGCATTCGCCCAGGACAACGCTAAATCGTGCATATAGAGGTCCCGCTCGCGTCGCGCACCCCAGAAGAGATGCATCGGTCTTGGATCCTGCTTGGCAAGCGCATACTCGACGATGCTCTTGATGGGCGCAAAGCCCGTACCGCCTGCCATGAGCAGGATAGGTCGTGCACTGTCGTTGCGCAGAAAGAAAATTCCGTAAGGACCCTGGAGGCGCAGCAGCTCGCGTTCCTTCATGCCGTTAAAAACATGGTCGCTGAACTGTCCACCGGGGACACGGCGCACGTGAATCTGCAGCAGTTCATCGTCATGCGGGGCGTTGGCAAGTGAGAAGCTACGGCGCGCACCGCCGCGCAGCAGGATATCGATGTACTGACCTGCCAGAAATTGCAGACGTTCGCTCTGCGGCAGCCGCAGATACACCGCCATCACGTCATGAGCCAGTCGCTCCAGACGCATTACCCGACACGGCAGCGTCCTTATCGGTATGCCCTCCGCCGCAGTCACCTCGTGCGCCTCGACAACCAGATCTGTAAGTGGCCGTGCTTGGCAGAACAACGCTTTACCGCTGGCGCGGTCTTGCGCCGATAACGCTTTCTCTTCGTACTCGCCATGGTGCACACGACCGCGTACGATCTTGCCTTTGCAGGCACCACACAAGCCACTGCGGCAGCTATAGGGCAGTGCCAGGCCATGCCGCAAGGAGGCTGCTAATATGGTCTCGCCTTCCTCGGTGGCAAACTCATGGCCACTGGGCTCGACGTGTACCTTGAAACTCATCGTCGGTGTTTTGTAGACAAAGGACGAAGGATAAAGCGCATCATTGTAACCTCGGCGTTATAGTGTTGCACCCCCATTGCTGCGCTTGTAGCATTGATATGCGTGGCAACCGGCTAACACGTCGACGACACTGACCGGTCGATGTTGTTGACAAACCTGTACCACCTGCCTTTAATTGCGCACCGTGCCTACTCATCCCGCGGATTTGCAATCTGCCCCTGCGCGACGCGCCGAGGTTTTGGTCGAAGTCAGTCATGTATCACGTGCCTATGGTGACATCCAAGCGGTCAGAGACCTGAGTTTCTCAATCTACAAAGGCGAAGTGTTGGGGTTCCTTGGCCCTAACGGCGCTGGCAAGACCACCACCATGCAGATCATCAGCGGCAATCTTGCGCCTGATGAAGGCACGGTATCGATCAACGGCCACGATCTGCTGCGCGATCCGCGCGCCGCCAAGTCGGCGCTCGGTTATCTGCCAGAGCAGCCGCCGCTTTACCAGGAGCTGACGGTGGATGAGTATCTCGACTACTGTGCAGCGCTTAACCGCATCGAGCGCAAGCGTCGCCGGGGAGCACGCGAGCAAGCTAAGGAACGCTGTGGGTTGCGGGATGTTGGTCAACGTCTAATCGGCAACCTGTCGAAAGGTTTTCAGCAACGTGTCGGGCTCGCGCAGGCGATCATTCATCTCCCGCCGGTAATCATTCTCGACGAACCGACCATTGGTCTCGATCCGATTCAAATCCGTGAGATCCGCAAACTGATCCGCGAGCTCGGGGAGAATCATGGCGTGATCCTGTCAACGCATATCTTGCCCGAGGTGCAGGCAAGCTGTGATCACGTACAGATCATTAGCAACGGTTCACTCGTGCTCAACGACAGCATTCAGGGACTCGCCCGGTACATGAAATCGGCATCACTCTCGGTCGCCTTCCGTCGCCCGCCGAGTGCGTCGGCGCTCGAACGGGTTGCGGGCGTGAGCATGGTGCAATTTAATGACACCCATCGAGCGCAGATCTTTCACCGCCCGGATCATGATCCGACCGAGGAGATCGTTTCCCTGGCAGCCAAGCAAGACTGGGGCTTATATGAGATCCGACCGCTCGGCGGGTCGTTGGAAGAGCTTTTCGTTGAACTCACTACGGAAGGAGTCAGCGAGTGATCTTCAGCATCGCCTGGCGCGAGCTCAAGAGTTTGTTCCTGTCACCGCTGGCGTGGGCGATTTTGGTAGTCGTGCAAGTCATACTCGCGTTCTTGTTTCTCAGCAACATCGAGTACTACTTGCAGTTGCAGCCGCAGCTGCTGGCGATGCGCAACAGTCCTGGCGTCACCGAGCTCGTTATCGGCAGACAGCTCAGCAGCACAGCCATCGTGCTCCTGCTGGTCATGCCCTTACTCACGATGCGACTCATCAGCGAGGAACGTCGCAATCGCACGCTTGCCCTGCTCTTCAGCGCACCTCTGTCAATGAGCGAGATCATTTTCGGCAAATATCTCGCAATCATGGCCTTCGTGGGGCTGCTGTTGGCGTTGATTGCGCTCATGCCGCTGTCGCTCCTCGGTAGCGCCAATCTTGACGCCGGAATCGTCGCTGCCGGACTGCTCGGCCTCGCCCTTTTACTCGGCAGCTTTGCCGCCGTTGGTCTATTCATGTCCACGCTCACGCAGTATCCGGCAGTTGCAGCGAGCAGTACCTTTGGCGTCCTGCTGCTGTTCTGGTTGCTGGACTGGTCTGGAGACGAGAATAGCTTGCTCGCTTATCTTTCGCTGCTTAACCACTATGAGCCGTTTTTGCGCGGCGTGTTTGACAGCACCGATGCCGCCTACTACTTGCTCGTCATCATCATGTTCCTGGTGCTCAGCATACGGCGTCTTGACGCTGATCGGCTTGGGGGATAAGGGTGCAGCACTCGCGGCCTTCCAAATTGCAACTGCGTTTAGTCCACAGTGTATTCGTGCTGTTGTTCTTGCTGGTTATTTCCCTATTGCATTGGTTGAGCCAGAGCTATCAGTTTCGCTTCGACTGGACAGCCAACGCCAAGAACTCGCTCTCCGCAGCCAGCATCGCGGCCATCAATACACTCGACAGACCGGTGCAGGTGAGCGCGTTCGTCAGCGAGCGTGCAAATCTGCNNGCTCTCCGCCGCCAGCATCGCGGCTATCCGGACACTTGATACGCCGGTGCAGGTCACCGCCTTTGTTAGCGAACGTCCCAATCTGCGCAGGGCCATGCGCGAGATCTTCGCGCCCTACCAAAGGCACAAACCCGACATCGAGCTGAAGTTTGTCAATCCCGACACCCATCCCGACCGAACCCGTCAGGCGGGTGTACGTGCAGAAGGCGAAGTGATACTCGAGTATGGCGGCGCGCGCGAGAATCTTGACCGCCTCGATGAAGAAACTATTACCAACGCGCTGGTACGTCTTGGACACCGTGGTGAACGTTGGCTCGTGTTCTTGGATGGCCACGGTGAGCGCAGCCCGGATGGTCCAGCAAACTTCGATTTGTCCCAGTGGGCGAATCAGTTGCGTAAGCGCGGTTTCGATACGCGCACGCTCAATCTCGCCGAGCATCCGCAGATCCCGCAAAACACGGCTGCACTGGTCATCGCCGGACCGCGCGTGAAACTGCTGCCGCGCGAGGTCGAATTGATCACCCAGCATCTGGCCGACGGTGGTAACCTACTTTGGCTGGGCGACCCGCAACCGCTCCACGGGCTCGAGCCGGTGGCGGAGATGCTCGGTATCGAGTTTCAACCCGGGGTGATCGTCGACCCCTCCTCCGAGCCCATCACTGGCAACGCGACCGTCCTTGTCGTAACGCGCTACTCGAAACATCCAGCGGTGCGCGACTTTCGCAACGTCACGTTGTTTCCAAGTGCCACTGGGATCAGGTCGCACGCGACCGAGGGCTGGCGCAGTGAGGTGTTGTTCGACACGCGCACGGCCGCCTGGTCCGAGACTGGCGTGCTTGGCGGATCCGTGGAGCTCAACAAGGTCGAGGATATTGCCGGCCCATTTGATCTGGCGATCGCGCTCACACGCGAGCACGGCGACAGGGAACAGCGTGTAGTCATTGTGGGCGACGGCGATTTCCTGTCGAACCGCTTCTTGGGCAATGGTATCAATCTTGACCTCGGCATGAGTCTCGTGAACTGGATCACGCGCGACGACGCGTATGTCAATATTCCTGTCCAAGTCGCGCGCGACCGCACGCTGACACTCACGCCGACGGCGCGTGTCATTGTCGCTGGTGGCTTGTTGTTCTTGCTGCCGTTAGCGCTTGCCGGTAGCGGTGCGTTTCTTTGGACGCGGCGGCGCAAGCGTTAACGCCAGACGGCACCGTTCATGTTCGATCGCTGGCTGCTCAACCTGGGGTTGTTCCTGCTAGTGGTGCTATTGGGCCTGGCGGTTTACTACCTGCGCACTACCGAGCAGCAGCCGTCCGCTCCGCCGCTGACGCAACTGAAACCTGAGGACATCGAACGCGCGCGCATCCTCTTCGCCGATGGCGACGAGGTTCGCTTGCAGAAACAGCATCAACGCTGGGTCCTGGTGACGCCAGTGCAGGCGCGCGCCAGTCAAGCGATGATACGCAATCTCCTGACGCTGGCCACAGCCAGCAGCGCAATGCGGTGGCCAGCGAGTGCCGACAATGTGAAAAAGTACGGCCTCGATGTTCCCACGTTAAGGATATGGCTGGACGATGTCGAGGTGGGTGTCGGTGTGGAGCACGCTTTCAAGGATGCGCGCTACGTGCTTCACGACAGCCAGGTACACCTGGTCTCTGCGCGCCACGTCACGCCGGCTGCCTACCGCTATCGTAATCTCCTCGACCGGCATCTGCTCGAGGAAGATAGCAGCCCTGTGGCCATCGCGTTGCCACAGCACAGCCTGCGGCGGCAAAATGGCAAATGGGAGATACAGCCTCCCGATGTCGCACTGACCCCGGACCAGATCAATGCGTTCGTGGATGATTGGCGTTTTGCCCACGCCTTCGCAGTCGAGACCTACTCGGGTAGGCCCGTTCTTGATCGCGTGCGCCTGCGCCTGCAACATCAAGGCACGAGCGAGCAAAAAACGCTCGAGCTCGCTATCCTGAGCCACGCGCCCGAATTCGTGCTCTACCGGGCCGATGAAGGGCTTGAGTATCGATTTACCGAAGCCATCGGAAAACGTCTGTTAAACATAAGAAGCGAATAGCGCATTACTACCAGCAACCGGCAAGATATCCCTTTGTCAAACAGACGCAATGCACAGCGGTGCGCCTGGCGTGGAATCATGCTTGCTCCTGATTTCTGGCTTGCACGTTCCAACTTGAAGGCACGGCGGCGTCACTGATTCATGCCCGAGTTACCGGAAGTCGAAACAATATGCCGCGGCATCACGCCGTACGTGCACGGGCAAACGGTGCGCGCCGTAGTCGTGCGCCAGCCGCGCTTGCGTTGGCCTGTCCCGCGTGCCCTCATCGCCAAGCTGCCCGGTCAGACCATCGACAGTATCACCCGCCGGGGAAAGTACCTGCTGTTGGGGACGAACGCCGGTACCGTGATCGTACACCTAGGCATGTCGGGCAGCCTGCGCATCGTGCCGCAATCAATCACACCAGGGAAATACGATCACGTTGACCTCGTGTTTACCAATGGCGACTGTTTGCGCTTGCGCGACCCGCGGCGCTTTGGTGCGGTGTTGTGGACACCGACCGATCCCGCCCGCCACCGGCTGCTTGCGCATCTAGGACCGGATCCGCTGAGTGCTGCCTTTAGCGCCGATTACCTCTACCGTCGCTCACGCGGCCGCCGACGGGCGATTCGAGATTTCCTGCTCGACGGCCGCGAGGTCGCCGGCATCGGTAACATCTACGCCAACGAGGCCCTGTTCGCCGCCGGCATCGACCCGCGGCGCACCGCCGGTCGCATCAGCCGCCGGCGTTATGGCCGTCTAGCGCGGGCGATCCACGCAACGCTGCGCCGCGGCCTTGCCAAGGGGGGCACGACGTTGCGGGATTTTCGTGACAGCCATGGGCGCCCCGGCTTCTTTCAACTGGCGCTGAGCGTATACGGGCGAGCGGGCAAGCCGTGTCGACGCTGCGGCAAGACCGTGCGGGCCCAGCGTCTAGGGGGCCGCCGGGTATTCTTCTGTTCACACTGTCAGTTGTGAGCAATGTTTGAAGCGGGAGCTGATATTTTCCAATCAACTCCTTGATTGTTGAGCATTTATTGCTATTCTGGATTATGGGGACTTCATGCGCAGGGACGCGCCACTTGAAACCGACAGTCGGGACACAGCCGCCGCCCGTCCTGGCGAGCGGATGTTACGTTGCCATACGCCCGTGCCGGTGACTCATGGCACGCACGGATTGACTAGAATTGACTGTGCAATCAGGCTAGACCTGCGATGAAGAATGAAGGCATAGAAAAACACTTCGCGGCGTACAGCAGTTGGCGTAAAGGACTGGCCGAGAATATTGCTGAGTTCCGCGATTGGCTGCACTCCCAGCAGCTGAGCGACGCACAGATCGATCAGCGACTGGAGCATGTGCTCACAACCCTGCGCGACGACAAGCTCTATATCGCCTTTGTTGCCGAGTTCGCGCGCGGCAAATCGGAACTGATCAACGCGATCTTCTTTGCCAAGTTCGGTCAACGTATTCTGCCTTCGAGTGCCGGTCGAACAACCATGTGTCCCACCGAGCTGATGTACAACCCGGATCTGGAGCCGAGCCTGCGTCTGCTGCCGATCGAGAGCCGAAAGAGTGGCACGACCATCACCGAGTACAAGGGATTCGCTGACGAATGGAAGACGGTGCCGCTCAATCTCAAGTCGGCGGGAAAGATGGCCAAAGCGTTGCAGCATATCGCTGAGCTCAAGGCTGTTCCGCGAGAGGAAGCACAGGAACTCGGGCTGCACGTCGCTGACGACGAAACACAGATCGGCATGCGGGTCAACGAGCAAGGCAAGGTAGAAATTCCAAAGTGGCGCTACGCGCTCATTAACTTTCCGCACCAGCTGCTAGAACAAGGTCTGGTTATTCTCGATACGCCCGGCCTGAATGCTCTGGGTGCCGAACCCGAACTTACGCTGAATCTGCTGCCGAGTGCGCACGCCGTGCTATTTGTGCTGGCGGCTGATGCCGGTGTTACCAAGTCCGATATCGAGGTGTGGCGCGAACACATTGGCACGCACAAAGACAGTGCGAACAAAGGCCGCCTCGTTGTGCTGAACAAGATTGATGGCTTGTGGGATGAGCTACGCGACTGGGATGAGGTTCAGCGCGAAATTGGTCGGCAGATTCGCGAGACAGCCAAGCATTTGCATATCCCTGAGCACAACATACATCCCGTGTCGGCACAGAAAGCCCTGTACGGAAAGATTAAGGGCGAGCGCAAAACGCTCGAGCGTAGTCGTATCATGGCGCTTGAGGAAGCGCTTGGCAAAGAGTTGGTGCCCGCGAAGCGCGAAATCATTCGCGAGCACATCATGGATGACTTAGACGAGATTATCGATGCCATGCGCGCTATTATCGCCCAGCGTCTAAAGGGCGTGCGCGAGCACATGGGAGAGCTATCCAGCCTGAACGGCAAGAACATGGATGTCATCGAGCACATGATGAAAAAGGTCAAGGTTGACAAGGAGGTTTTCGAAAAAAGTCTGCAGCGCTTTCAGGCCACACGTAGTATTTTCGCCAAGCAGACCAACCAGCTCTATTCACATCTCAACCTCAAGGGCCTAAACACGGTTATCGCCGAAACCAAAAAGGACATGGAAATCAGCTGGACCACTGGTGGGCTCAAGACCTGTATGCAGAAGTTCTTTCAGTACGCGCGCGATACCATGGAGCAGGTGGCCAGGCAGACGCAGGAGATCAAAGAGCTTATGGACGGCGTCTACAAGAAGTTCCAGGAAGAGCAGGGCCTGTCGAAGGTCAAGCCTGGCAGCTTTTCGATCATGCGCTACCTGCGCGAGATCAAACGCCTACAGACCAAACATGAGCAGTTCACCGGCAGTCTGTCCCTGGTCATGACAGAGCAGAAAGCGGTCACCCGGAAATTTTTCGAGTCCTCCGTCGCCAAGGTGCGCGCCATCTACAAGATGGCTAACCGCGATGCCGATAGCTGGCTTCGCACCATCATGAACCCGATGGAAGCACAGGTGCGCGAGCGCCAGATCCAGCTGCGCCGACGTCTGGAAAGTATCAAGCATATTCACCAGGCCAGCGATACCCTCGAGGATCGCATGAACGAGCTTGAGCATATCCGTGCTGGCATGGTCGAGCAGCAAAGGGCTCTCGACAAGCGCGTCGAGGATATGCTGCTGCTACTCAACAGCGCCGAGACCAACGAGAAGAAGCGCCTGGAAAAATCCGCCTAATCTTTCTGCTCAGTTCGACCGCTCGACCCAGGTTGCGCCCTCGCCGCGCGGATCACTGGCGGCTTCTAGCCGGTGCTCATTCTTGAACCAGGTCACAATTTGCATGTTTCCGTACGTATCGTGTTGCTTGAGTCGGTGGCCCAACGCTTGCAACTGCTCGAGTTCAGGTTGGTCAAAAGCGCCCGACTCATAGCCCACCTGATCGGGCAGATACTGGTGATGGAAGCGGCGCAGCGTCACCCAGTCCCGAGTCCGCCCGCGTTGCTCGGCGACCTCCAACGTCGCCAATAACACCATGGTAATGATGCGGCTACCGCCCGGCGTTCCCAGGATGGCCACGACCTCGGGAGATTCGAGAAAGGTTGGCGTCATACTCGACAACGGTCGCTTGCCTGGGGCGATGGCGTTCGCCTCGTTGCCCACCAACCCATAAGCGTTCGGGACCCCCGGTTTTATCACAAAGTCGTCCATTTCATTGTTCAGCAACACACCGGTACCCGGCGGCATGAACGCCGACCCGAAGGCAGTATTGACCGTTAAGGTGGCAGCCGCACGGTTACCCTCCCGGTCAATCACCGAAAAGTGGCTCGTCTGGGTACCGCCGATCGGGGTTTCGGTGGGTGCTAGAACATCGTTCACGGTGGCACGCTTGAGATCGATGGTTGCCCTTAGCTCGGCGGCATATCGGGAATTGAGCAGCCGTTTCACGTCGACATCGACAAAATCCGCATCACCGAGATAGCGCGCACGATCGCGATAAGCGCGGCGCATGGACTCAATGATGACATGCGCACGCGTACCCTGCGTGAATCGCTCGAGATCGAAACCCTGCAAGATATTCAGCATCTCAATCAGCACGATGCCGCCCGACGACGGTAACGCGGCCGAGGTAATGCGCAGATCGCGATAGTGGCCCTGCACTGGGGAACGTTCTTTCACCTGGTAGCTTGTAAGATCCTCTAGCGTCCAGATACCGCCTGCCGCACGCACACCGCTGACCAACTGTTCGGCGACTGTGCCATCGTAGAAGCCGGCGTGACCCTGTCGTACCAGGCGTTCCAGAACGCCCGCCAGCTCCGGCTGGCGTAACTCAAAGCCTTGCTCCGGGGCCACCCCATTATCGAGAAAGATGCGCGCCGCGGCCGGTGATGCGTTGAGCGCTTGCAAACGCCTGCCAGCCAGCTGACGGTAGCGTGGCGTGACGACAAAGCCCCCCCGTGCCAGTGTGATCGCCGGCGCCAATGAGCGTGATAGCGGCAGTCGACCATAACGGCGGGCAACGTGGACCAATGCCGCCGGCGCACCCGGTATGGCGGCAGCCAGTGGCCCATCGAGGGACAGGCGCGGGATTGGCCGCCCGTCCTTGGCGAGATACATGTCAGGGGTCGCCGCCAGCGGCGCGCGCTCGCGTGCATCGACCATGGTGGTCCAGCCGTCGTCGGCGCGATACAGCAGCCACAGGCCGCCGCCACCGAGGCCCGAGCTGAAGGGCTCGACCACCGCAAGTGTGGCAGCAATGGCGACGGCGGCATCAAAGGCGTTACCCCCTTGCTCGAGAATGGCGCGGCCGGCGTCAGTGGCCAAAGGATGGGCCGTGGCCAGCGCCGCCGTGCCGGGCCCTGCAGTTTCGGCAAGGCCCGCGAGCGGTGCAATAGCGACCCAGAGGAAAACGACGAAGCCGGCCCAGAGGTGTCGATAGTGCTGCGGCCATATTCCATCTACTGACGATGTCGGCTCAGCACTCACTCGCTGGCTCGGTCTTGGAGGGTAGCCGTGGCTCACCCGAGTCTTTCGCTCAACGCGGCGGCCACACGCGGATGCACAAAGGCGGCCACGTCGCCGCCGAGCTTGGCGATCTCCTTGACGAGCGAAGCAGAGATAAACGTGTCCCGTTCCGAAGCCGGCAAAAAGGCAGTTTCGATATCGGGTGCCAGACGCTTGTTCATACCCGCCATCTGGAACTCGTACTCGAAGTCTGATACCGCACGCAGGCCGCGCAAGATTACCCGCGCGTCATGGCGTTGTGCGCAATCTATCAACAAGTCATCGAAACCGTCGACGGTCACACCCTTGATATCGGCCACAACCTCGCGCGCGAGCGCCATACGTTCCTCCAAGGTGAACATCGGCTCTTTTTCCGGATTAGCCGCAACCGCAAGAACGACCTTGTCGAACAGGCGCGCTGCGCGCCGCACCAGATCGGTGTGGCCATTGGTGATGGGATCGAACGTACCGGGGTAAAGTGCCGTTATTTTCATTTTCCCTCCAGCTGCAGAGTGCCGGCTGGTCGCAGCTAAGTTGGCGACCGCCGACCCGTGAGATACCACGCACCTCAACGTGGCGTACGCACCAGATGATACCCTACTTGGCCTGCGGTCTGACTACGCAGACGTTCCCAAGCGGTTGGAATCGGCAACGCTTTCATCTGCCGTGGTGCCTCGATATAAACCAGCCCACCAGGACGGATCCAACCCCGCTCTTCAAGCAGCTCGCTTGCCAGAGCGATCAAGTGACTTTCAAACGGGGGGTCGAGAAAGACGATATCGAAGGGTTCCGGTGGGCGGCGCAGGTACTCGATGGCATCGCACTCGACCACGTGCGCCGCCTCTGCGCCTAGTCGAGCCACGTTCTCGCGCAATGTGGCAGCCACCTCGGGCGACGCCTCGACCATCACCACGCTTGCAGCCCCGCGAGAAAGCGCCTCCAAGCAAAGCGCCCCGGTACCGGCGAAGAGGTCTATACAGCGCGCTCCAGGCAACCACGGATCAAGCCAGTTGAACAATGTTTCGCGCACGCGATCGGGCGTAGGGCGCAGGCCAGCGACCTTGGGCACAATGAGGCGCCGTCGACGCCAAGTGCCGGCGATAATGCGTATGCTGCCCGGGTAATCGGCGGCGGCGCTTTGGCGCCGCCGATTCCCACGCGCCGGGGGACTGCGCCGCGATTGTCGTCTGCTCCTGCTCGTTGTCATCGCCAACAGATCCCGTGCAGCTGACCGCACCCAGTGTGCCACACCTCGCTTCTCTTAATCTCTCTGCTCTCCGATGTTACGATGTCTGCGAAGAGCAATGTAGCGACAGCGTGGGCCTTTTCGACAACACCGTTTCGAGCCGCCAGCACGACAGCACATCGCGTCAGCCGCTAAGCAGCCGTCTGGGCGCGACACGGCGTTCGCTGACGCGCAAGCTTGGCGATTTACTGCTTGGCAAGCGTGTCATCGATGCCACGCTGCTTGAAGATCTGGAGACTCTGCTGCTGTCCGCAGACGTGGGCGTCGGGACGACCCAGCGCCTAGTCGATCAAATCAGTACGCAACTGGCGCGCAAGGAGCTTGTTGACGGCGAGGCGGTCTATCGCCAGTTGCGACAGGGCATTTTGGACATCATCGAGCCTTGCAGTCAGCCGTTGGTGATTAGAGCCGATGCGCGCCCGTTTGTGATTATGATCGTCGGCGTCAATGGCGTTGGTAAGACCACCACGATCGGCAAGCTCGCGCAGCGGTTAACCGCCTCCGGACTGAGCGTGATTATTGCGGCGGCTGATACCTTCCGTGCTGCAGCGATTGAGCAGCTGCAGCGCTGGGGTGAGCGCGCTGGCGTGCCGGTGATCGCCCAGCACACCGGTGCCGATGCCGCGGCGGTGACGCACGATGCGCTTAACGCGGCACGTGCGCGTCAAACGGATGTGCTAATCGTCGACACTGCCGGGCGCCAACACACGAATGTGTCGTTGATGGGCGAGCTGCAAAAGATTACGCGCGTGCTAAGAAAGATCGATCCGCAAGCGCCACACGAGGTGTTGTTGGTCGTCGATGCGGTGACCGGGCAAAATGCTATCTCTCAGCTCGATCATTTCCGCAACGCGGTCGGTGTCACAGGCTTGTGCATAACCAAGCTCGATGGTACCGCTAAGGGCGGCATATTGATCGCACTGGCCGAGCGCAGCACGCTGCCGATCCGCTACATCGGTGTCGGCGAGGCTATTGATGACCTGCTCGACTTCAACGCCGAGCAGTTTGTGAAGGCACTGTTTGCTGCAGATGCCAGCGCGGAAAAGCAGGGCCCTGACTGAAAACAAATACAGACTTGCACCTTGAGTTCTCGTATCTGACGGGATGATTCAGTTCAGTCACGTATCGAAGCGATACCCGAGCGGCCATGATGCACTCAAGAATATCAGCTTCGATCTCGCGCGTGAGGAAATGGCATTTCTTACCGGGCATTCCGGCGCCGGTAAGAGCACACTGCTCAAACTCATTACCTTGATCGAACGGCCGACGCGCGGACAGGCGATTGTCAACAGCAAGAACCTAGCGCGAATCGGGGGTCGGCAGATCCCATACTTCCGCCGTAATATCGGCATCGTGTTCCAGGACTGCAAACTACTCCACGACCGAACGACCTTTGACAATGTGGCGCTACCCTTAGTAGTTGCCGGGTTGCCGCCCTGGGAGATCGGTCGGCGTGTGCGTGCTGCACTTGATAAGGTCGGATTGCTCAAGAAAGAGCGTGCTTATCCTATTACCTTGTCAGGAGGCGAACAGCAACGTGTCGGCATTGCACGTGCAGTCGTCAACAAGCCGCCTTTGCTCCTGGCTGACGAACCGACAGGCAATCTCGACGACGCTTTGTCGGACGAGATCATGGACCTGTTTCACGAGTTCAATCAGGTGGGCGTGACAGTCTTGATTGCAACGCACGACCAGCGCCAAGTCAGGCGGCTACAGAAACGGGTGCTCGAGCTGCGTGAAGGCGAGCTGGTTCACGATAGCGGGGGCGGGAGCGCATGAAGACCTATCTGCTGCGCCACGTGCAAGTATTCTTCTACAGCCTGGGTCAGCTTGCGCGCACCCCCCTTGCCTCGCTGATGACCATTGCTGTCATCGGCATTGCCCTGGCGCTCCCCAGTGGCCTTTACCTGCTAATCGACAACGCCCAGCGGGTCAGCGCAGGCTGGGACGGTAGCCCCAAGATCTCCTTGTTCCTGAAACAGGACACCAGGGAGAAGGTTGCAAAGGGGCTTGCCGAGAAGATCCGCCGGATGCCTGCCGTCAGATCGGTCGACTATATATCTCCTGACGAGGCTCTTGCCGAATTCCGCAGGTGGTCAGGCTTTGGCGATGCCCTCGATGCGCTCGACCACAACCCGCTTCCGCCCGTGCTGATCGTGCAGCCGGCGGCAGGCAGTGTGGACCCGAATGCTATCGAGCAGCTCCTCCATGAGCTGCGTCGTCATGGCGACGTCGAGTCAGCGCAGCTCGATCTTGCATGGGTCAAGCGCCTGTATCAGTTGCTGCAACTGGCACGCCGCGGTGTCTGGATTCTGGCGGTCTTGCTGGGTCTCGCGGTTATATTGATCATGGGTAACACGATCCGTCTGGCCGTACTGAATCGCCGTGACGAAATTGAGATCGTCAAGCTCGTCGGTGGGACCAACGCCTTTATTCGCCGACCCTTTCTGTATACCGGGCTAGTTCAGGGGATCGCTGGGGCGCTGGCGGCCTGGGCGCTGGTGAGTGCGGTGCTGGCCTTGTTGAGCCAGCCTATTGCCGATCTCGCCCGCTTGTATGCCAGCAGCTTCGTGCCGCAGGCCTTGGGGGGGCGCGGGATGCTCATCTTGCTCGCGACGGGCGGGGCATTGGGGTGGCTGGGCTCACGATTCGCAGTCGGACGGCATCTGCGTGACATTGAGCCTCGCTAAGCTATTGATGCTAAATAGATAAAGAAAGAAGCGGGGTTGGGTGAAGTAGGAACTTTTGACGGATTTGGCACTCTGACGGGGCGAGTGCTAAAATCGGGGCCTAACAGCATGGCCTCTGTGCCTAGAGAGGTTGCATATACGATGAGTCAGGCTTTGCCTATTCCGGTGTCGATCACCGACGCCAGTTTGGCCACCTACATCCAGGCCGTGAATGCCCAGCCGGTGCTGAGCGGCGGCGAAGAGCGTGATCTCGCACTGCGGTATCGCCGCGAGGGTGATTTGGAGGCGGCGCGCTTGCTGGTGCTGTCGCACCTGCGCTATGTGGTGCGCATTGCGCGGCAATTCACCGGTTATGGCTTGCCCCAAGCTGATCTGATCCAGGAAGGCAACATCGGCCTGATGAAGGCCGTCAAGAATTACGACCCGACGCGCGGTGTACGCCTCATATCCTTTGCCGTGCACTGGATCCGCGCGCAGATCTACGACTTCATTCTGCGCAACTGGCGCATGGTCAAGATCGCCACAACCAAGGCACAGCGCAAGTTGTTCTTCAATCTGCGCAAGAACCGTGCGCGGCTGGAGTGGCTCAAACCCGATGAGGTCGACGCCATGGCCGAGACTCTCGATGTCTCGCCCGAGACCGTGCAGGAGATGGAGTCACGCATGAGCGGTGCCGATGTCCCCTTTGACGGCGACGACGAGAGCGATGACGATCAGCCCCGCACTTCACCGGCGGGTTATTTGCAGGACATGCGTTTCAACCCCGAGACCTTGGCAACCGCGGCCGATAGCGAAACGTCGCGGCACGAGGACCTGAGCGAGGCATTGACGGCACTCGATGAGCGTAGCCGCGACATTATCAAGCGGCGCTGGCTGGACGAGGAGAAACCCACATTGCACGAGCTCGCCAGGGAGTATGGTGTTTCGGCTGAGCGTATCCGCCAGATCGAGAAGAAAGCGCTCGCGACGATGAAAAGCAGCCTCGTCGCCTGAACTCTCGGCTTACCTGACTTGGTAGTACAAAGGCCTCCACGCGGAGGCCTTATTCATTTCAATTCAATAAGCCGGCAAAGCTACATTTTCACCTTGCTTGCAAATGCACCGCAGCCGTCACGTTTCCATAATCTCCCACCGCTGCCGCCTGGCGGCGCGCCGCAGTCGTCGATCCGGACATACCGCGACTGGATATCCAACCCGACTCAGCAGCGGCAGATCATAAGCGTCATTCGCGTAGGCCGTGCATTCGGCCAATGTAAAGCCTGACTCCGCACACCGTGCCGTGGCAACGACGACCTTGTCTCGGTAGAAAGGGTGGCACACAGGTGGGTCGGCGGTGAAAATCCCGTCCTTTTGCGCGCACACCGTTGCCGCGACCGCGTGCGCACCCACAAAATCCGCGATGGGGTGGACGAGGAAGTCCGGTGCACCGGAAAGCAACACCACGGCTTCACCGGCAGCACGGTGTATTTGCAACCGCTCCAGCACGGAACGACGCACACGGCCTGATACCCGCTCATGGACGAAGACATCGGCGATGCGCGTAACGTCGCTCACCTCCAGGCCGGCAAGATAGGCCTTGTTCTTTACCGCTGTCAGCCAACCGTAGCGCAGCCCAAAGCGCAAGAAGAAGCCAAGCCCGCTGGCAATCTGTCGCCTGCCGAGCAGGTGCCGGTGCCACAGATGAGTGACGAACAGACGCTCGATACCCGCGCCCTGAAGCAGGGTGCCATCGACATCAACGAGTACACAGGCCACCCGGTAATCAGATCCCCACTATGCTCACCAGGAACCGATCGAGCCCGTTTGCGTAACGTCGCCCCGTTACCAGCAAGGCATCGTTATGACTGCCGTTAATTTCGAAAAAATCTTTCGGCGGTTGCGCAGCTTCAAACAGGGCGTAACCGTGCTCGACAGGCACGATGTCATCCTCCCGACTATGGACCACGAGCACGGGACAGCTCACTCGCTGCAAATAGTCCTTGGTCGTGTAATGAAAGCGTGTCAGCCAGCGTACGGGCATAAAGGGATAGAACCGCGCTGCCAGATCGGGCACGCTGGTAAAGGCAGACTCGACGATGAGGGCGCGCGGCGTGTGCTTACTGGCGATATAGGTGGCGATGGCGGCGCCCAGTGAGCGGCCGAATACGATGATTTGCGACGGCGGGACGCCGCGTTGTTCGACCAGAAAGCGCCAGGCCGCTTCCGCATCGCGATAGGTACCGATCTCGTCAGGCCGCCCAGCGCTGTGACCGTAGCCACGGTAATCGAAGATAAGCGTGCTCAGACGCAGGCGGTTAAACACCTGCAGCGAGAGCATGCGATGTGAAATGTTTCCCGCGTTCCCATGAAAGAAGAGCACGACTGCCCTTTCGTCCCGTGCGGGCACGTACCAACCGGAAAGGGCGACGCCATCCTGTGCATTGAAGCTCACTGATTCATAGCGCAGGCCGAATTGTTCGGGTGTGGCGACCAGTTGTCGCTGTGGATAGTAAACAAAGCTATCCTGATAGAAGTAAAGCAACCCCGCGAAGATGGCGTAGGCCCCAACGAGCGTCAAAACGATCAAGAGGAAGCTGTTCCACATATGTTGGCGAATCACTGGCGACACTCTATAAAGCGGGTGCAGTTGGCGACCGATCAGGTGCACGGAGGCCGCCCATTGCAGTGAACCCTATATTTGCAGCTGCCCAGCGCCGTATCAACCGGATTCGCAGAAAAGGCTTTTGCGGGTGGAAAATTAGGTATAGTTTAGGGCCACTCCTGCGAACCTAGGGACTGTCATGCAAAGCTTCAAAGTCGGACATGCAAGCGATGCCGACTGGCAGCGCGCAAGCCAGTCTTGTCTGGCGCAAATCGGCGACGTGCCACACCCGTTCACCTTGGGGTTTTTGTACGTGACAGATGCGTTTGCCGCGCATTTGCCCGACATACTGAGCCACTTCAAAGCGGGGACCGGTATCGAGCACTGGGTGGGTACCTTGGGCATGGGCATCTGTACAACTGGGCAGGAGTATTTTGATCAACCAGCGATCGCGGCGATGATCACTGCCTTTCCGGAAGATTCCTTTCGCGTGTTCCCGACCATCGACGCCAACCTGCACGAGTTTGTGCGCGCCAACGGTGACTGGTATGCAAAGGCAGACGCGCATTTCGGCATCGTGCACGCCGATCCGCGTAACTCGAACATCCCGGTGTTTATAGCGGCGCTAGCGGACGAAATCATAAGCGGTTTTCTGGTCGGCGGCCTCACGTCATCACGCGGCGCCTATTCCCAAATTGCGGAGCAAGTGACGGAAGGCGGCATGTCGGGTGTACTGTTCGCTAGCGACGTGCAGGTCGTAACCGCACTGACCCAAGGTTGCTCGCCGATCGGCAATCAGCATGTGGTCACTGAATGTGACGCCAACATAGCGATCACGCTTGATGAGCAACCGGCGCTTGACGTGTTTCAGGAGGACGTCGGCGAGTTGATTGCACGTGATCCCCGCGGTGCAGCAGGTCATATCTTTGCCGCGCTTCCAATTCGCGGATCCGATACCGGCGATTATCTGGTGAGACACTTGACTGGCTTCGATCCCGAGAGAAAGCTGTTGTCGGTGGATGATCTGCTGGAACCCGGCCAGATGATGATGTTCTGCCGCCGCGACGCCCTAGCCGCCTACCAGGACATGCTGCGCATGCTTAAGAGCATCAAGGGGCGTCTGACAGGTCCGCCGCGCGGTGGCGTTTATTACTCTTGCGTCGGGCGCGGACCGAACCTGTTCGGCAGGAACTCGGAGGAGCTCCGCACCATTCAGAGCCAACTCGGTGACTTTCCGCTCGTAGGCTTCTTCTGTAACGGCGAGGTCTCGCATAATCGGCTGTACGGTTATACTGGTGTACTAACTGTCTTTCTCTGAATCGCGTCAACCGAGGAGCATGTCGTGGAACTCGTGTTACCGCCACTTTTCTTCTTCGACAAGTACGGTGAAGAGAAACGCGAACGCCTGGCCGACATTAAGGCGGAAAGCGTCCCCAAGGAAGAGCGGCGGCTTTTCTGCGCGACCTGTCGCAACCTCATTACAAGCCAGGACGACCGCATCAGCGTCCAGGGCGGGCAGGAGCACACTTTTACCAATCCTCNNGCTGTTTTCGCGACACATGCGGCTGCGCGCACATTGGTGATCGCATGTCGGCCTGGAGCTGGTTCCGAGGTTTTTCCTGGCGCGTTGCCTTGTGCGGCGATTGCAACACGCATCTGGGCTGGCTGTTCGAGGCGCCGGACGAGCGATTCCACGGCTTGATTCTCAGCCGACTGACGTCGGTACATTAACCCCTTCGTCTCGCCCCTCCCCGTCACTCCCCCATGAAGGGGTAGGGTGGGCGATAACTTGCCTTACAGCTCTTAGCGAATTCTCCCCACTAGCCGCTAGGACGTTCTTCCCGACTTATTGGGGAGAAATGGGAGGGGTGGTGAGTTGCATTTCTACCTGTCAAAGAGCAGTATTGTCACAACGAATAACATAATCGGCGCTCTGCCATGATGGCACGCACTTGCAAGGGAACTGCTCATAGACCCGTGTTTCCCCTAGTCCCCGTCCACATTCGAGTGGCAGCTTTTCTCATAGTCGCTCATCTCGCTGTTCTGGCTCTCCCAAGCTTCGCCACCGACATCGCTGACCTCGCCTATGTGACCAACTGCAGTGACAATACCGTGTCCAGCTACGATGTCGATAGCGCCACCGGTCAGCTGCGGCGTATCCACGATGTCGTGACCGCGAAGTGTCCTCTCAGCGTCACCGTGCACCCCTCGGGTCGATTCATATACGTTCAAAACGCCGGCGCCGATTCTCTATCGGTATACACTGTCGACGCGGCGACAGCCGCGCTCAGTGCCGTGACAACAGTGCCAACAGGCCAAGGACGCGCACCTGGACGGGCAATCGTCCATCCTTCTGGCAAGTTCCTTTATGTTGCGAACCATGGCGCCAAGTCCATCTCGGTCTACAGTCTCGACCTGAAGACCGGCGTGCCCACGCCTATCGACGGTTCGCCGTTCCCCGCGGGGGCTCCGCCCGGATCGCTCGCGGTGCATCCCACAGGCCGATTTCTTTACACAGCGAACTTCGACGCCTGGAGCATTTCGGGCTACGCCATCGGTGAAAAGACTGGCGCCCTGACACCCGTTCGCGGCTCACCGTTTGTCGCCGGTGCGTATCCCAAGTCGATCGGCGTCCACCCGAGCGGTAAGTTCGTTTACGTCGCAAATTTTGGTTCGCACGACGTTTCTGCCTACCAGGTCGATGCAGCGACTGGCGTCCTGCACGAAGTGACACCATCCGTCTCGGCAGGGATAAAACCCGGCTCAGTGGCGATTCACGACAAGTTTGTTTATGTCGCTAACATGCGGACACAGGATATTGCGACTTACCGTATTGATCCGAACACAGGCGCGCTGAAAGAAGTGCAGCCACGGATGAAGACAGTCGGGTGGCCGGAAGGCATTGCTATCTATCCCCACAGGAACGCGATCTATGCGACAAGTTATTACGATGAAGAGGTTTTGGTGTCGGCCTTCACGATCAACGAGAAGACAGGCGCGTTGACGGCGGGAACGCCGCTACATCACGGCAAGTTGAATCGGCGCTCCTATTACGCCGGCGTGACCTTGAGCGCGCCTCCGATTCCGCTGCTGGCACAAGGCGCGCTGCGCGTCCTTCTTGGAACACCGATTGCCACGTCTCCACCTCCCCCGCAAGTCGCACTGATTCTCGATGCCTCCAACAGCATGTGGGGGCAAATCGCAGGGGGACGGAAGATCGACCTGGCGAAAAAGGCGCTCACCTCTCTCATTCAAGACCTCCCCGCTAACAGCCAGGTTTCACTGCGAGTCTACGGCCATCGGCAACCGAAGGAACTCAAAGACTGTCAGGATTCCACCTTGCTGGTGCCTGTTGGACCGCTCAATAAGGCCAAGCTCATCGAGCAGGTACAGGCAATCACGCCGCGTGGCATGACGCCGCTCGCCTATTCCTTGAAACAAGTGCTAAGCGACATCGGCAATGCGCCGGGCGAAAAACTGGTGATCTTGGTGTCCGACGGCAAGGAGAGCTGCGGAGGCGATCCCGTGGCCGCGGTCAAAGCTCTGCGTGCCCAGGGGGTCGATATGACACTCGAGGTCGTCGGGCTTGCCATTGCTGACGCCGCCACCAAGCGCCAGCTCGATCGCATCGCCACGCTCGCTCGCGGTCGTTACCGTCCCGCCAAAGATGAATCGGAGCTTAAAGCCGCGCTCGCCGATGCCGCACGTCTGGCGTTCACGGTCGAAGACCAAAACGGCATGGGCGTGGCACGCGGAATGATTGGCAGCGATCGCTTGTGTCTCGAGCCGGGCAATTACCGCATCCGCGTGCGCAGCCCCACACAGACCTACACCTTCACCAATGTCGCCGTTGCCCCGGGTCAGCAGACCCACGTCACCCTGGTCCCCAAAGACGAGGCACTCAGCAAGGCCACCAGCCGCAGTGAGACCCTCATCCAGCCCTGCCCCGTTTCCGGCAACCTCGCCGAGGGCGCACGCACACGCTAGCTGTAGCGTGCGCTTTAGGCGTCCGAAGTTGATGCCTTTTTATGTCCCTTACTTCAAAGACCAGAAGAGCTCTCTTAATCAGAGAGTTGATAGTAATTCCTCTGGACTATAGATAGTGCGCAATTCTCGTATCTCACCAAGCTCAACGCTTCCTGTTAAGGAGCAAATCTGGTGATTGGTAATGATCCACATCGACGCAAATTCCGCTTTATATTTTCTAACTCTGTCGCAAACCGCTTAATAATCCAACTCGCGAGCAGAGAAGTTAGCATAGATTAGCAAGTTGAGATTCTTTGCCGCGGAGTACCGTTTTTCCACCTTTTCCTTCACAGCAGTAGCAATCTAAACAGGGCCTTCAGTATGCCCTCTTTCCGGCTCATAGGGTCGAGTGGGGAGAGTGCCGTCAGGTTCTGGTATGTAATCATCTCCCATCTGTCTTGCTGGCACATCGGCGATCGTGGTCTGGAAGGGAAACTCGCCTGCCTCAGTTTTTAGGATAAAGTCAGTATCACTATACTCTTCCAGCTCAACGCTGATGGAACATGGCCTCACGAATTTTTCATACCCAAGCCCGAAACGAACAGCACACCACATTTCTTTGAGTTCCTTGTGCTGTGGCTTTCGGATGAATTCGGCGGGTGAAATGCCCGCTGCCTTGGCATGGAAGATCGATTCCAATTCTTTGGGTTTATAGAATCTGCCCATTCGTTTCGACATCTGAGTATCTAAATAGGAAGAGTTCTCGTTGCCCCTCGTACTCTAGTATCGAAATCTAGTCTACGGCACTTTGATTGCGTTCGTCAGCCGTAGGTCATGAGCCATTAATGGTTGTTGTTGCGCCTTTCGCCGAGCCGAACGCCGACGGGAGACGAAGCGCGGCCCGAAGGGGCGCGAGAGGG
>JABAOD010007586.1_pt1 | contig 27368 bp, 27 predicted proteins | sample 7062151 | NCBI WGS metagenome assembly JABAOD01 (sample SAMN14538626, study PRJNA623070) | marine sediment metagenome | biome: marine biome [ENVO:00000428]; feature: marine pelagic biome [ENVO:01000023]; material: deep marine sediment [ENVO:00002113] | place: India: Gulf of Khambhat ... | reverse complement strand
CCATCGGGAATCCTGTAGGGGAGACTGCGTCGGGATCGGCGACCCCGACGGAGGTCTCATTCCACAGCGACACTCCAATCCAATTGCCCACGGAGGCGAAGGACGTCATGGTGACCGTGACGTAGAGGATGGTGGTGTCCCCCGCGCGAATCCAGACTGGATCGATGAACGCGATGGAGGCGATTCCCGAGATGAAGCTCCTCGGGGGCCGCAGCGGTCGGTCACGGAGAGGATTTAGAACGGCATCGCCGTCGGAGTCTTCCCATAGCCTCACAAATGACACATCGGTCGGGCCCGGAGGATCCCCGGTCAGATTCAGCCTGAGATGGGAAAGACTAGTCAGGTTGTTGTCGGCGGTGAGATTCAGTTGTAGCATGAGCACATCCCGTTGACCCGGCTCCACGGTCCCAGGAGACCTGTCCCAGCCCTCGACGGTGACGGTGGTCTGCCAAGGCGCCAGAGTCGGCGTCGGTGGGGGGAGGAAGTCGATCGCGAGCGACGAGGAGAGGGGATAGGGGTAGTTCTGGCCGGCCAGCCCGCGAGCGTCCTCGATCCCCACAACGGGCGCGTGCAGCAGCGCATTTTGTGTGGTGTTGTACTGCAGGGTGANNCAACCTGAAATGTCTGGGGGTCACTAGTCCCATACACCACGGTCGAATTCCACGTGACCACGGCTTTCATGGGGGATGAGGTGTTGTCGATCCAGAGGTGCACGTCATCGCTCGCGGGGTCCGAGGGATCAAGGTCCGCACGGAAGGCATAGACCGCGTTGTTCGGCGGCGAGCCCGAAGGGGGGCTCAGTCTCGCGTGGGGGCAATACGAGTTCTGCCCGTAGGGCCCGGGCGAGAAGGCAATCCATCCATTGGAGCAGACGTAGATTGAGTCGTAGGTGAGGCCGTAGAAGCTGAAGTTGAATCCGAGGTCGTAGGGGCCGAGGAACACGTCGTCCGCCATCCCCAAGGAGGTGTTGTTGTTGATGCCGTTCACCCAAGAATAGCTAGCCGAGGGGGTCGTGGCGTTGCTATCAATCATGGTGTAGCCGTACGCGTCCGGAGGGAATCCGCGAGCGGCGGCACTGGGAACTAGACCTACAGTAGGAACGAGGACGGCCGAGAGGACCAATAGGAGTCCGATGACCCGTGCATGGTGGGCGCCTCGCCCCCCTTCGTTCACCAACTGGCTGACCCCTCTTTGCCATTCTCGCGTGCAGATTTATGCTTTGCGCACAGGCCCCCTCGGGCGTTCCAGGCAATGCCGATTCCCCGGGAACGGATGAGGACGCGGTACGGGGGTCCCCACCATATCGGCTCATCACCCCCTTGCGGTCCGCCCTACAAGCCTTTTAGCTCCGGGTGACTATGGGCGCCCGTGAAGGTCCCGCTGGAGTGCGACCCCCTTGATAGCCTCCTCGAGGGTGGTGTGGAGGCGGGGGCCCTCACGCTGTTCTACGGGGAGGCGGGGAGCGGGAAGACGAACGTGTGCCTCCAGCTCGCTCGGAACGTCGCCCGGGAGAAGAAGGTCATCTATATCGACACCGAGGGCGTGTCCCTGGAGCGCCTGCGGCAGATCGCCGGGGACGCCTTCGAGGCCGTGGTGGAGAACATCCTGTTTTTCGAGCCGTACGACTTCGGGCAACAAGAGAAGATGGTGGGGCAGGCCGCGAAGCTCGCCGAGGGGAGCGAGGACATCGGCTTGATCGTCTTCGACTCCGCCACCCTCCACTTCCGCCTCACCCGCAAGGAGGACTCCCGGGACGAGCGGAAGTCCCTCACGGGGCAGATTACGAAGCTCCTGCGGGCGGCCCGCAAGCGCAAGATCCCGGTGGTCCTCACCTCTCAAGTCTACACGGACCTGGACCGGGGGACCTACGAGCCCCTGGGCGGCCACGTGATGCACCACAGCGCGAAGGCCATCGTGCGGTTGGAGAAGATCGGGGAGGGGGTCCGCATCGCGACATTGATGAAGCACCGTCACTTGGCGGAGGGGCGGAGCACCGAGTTCCGGCTCACCGCGAAGGGAGTGGAGTGACCGTGACTCCTCAGGATGCGGCGTAGTACGCGAAGTCGGGACGCTTCCGGAGGTCGGCAAGATAGGCGGACGACGCAGCCGCGAGGAACGACGAGCTGATGACGAACCCGAGGACCGCGAGATTCGGCCCGACGCCGAACGCAAAGCTCGCGCTGAGGGTATAGTTCAGCAGACTCCCCGCGAGGAGAATCGTCGCCATCGCCCCGAGGCGGCGGAACGCCATCGCGAACACCGCGTTGCTCAGAAAGAGGGAGAAGAGGACGATGCCCACCAGGGCGAGGCGGAAGACGGCGACGCTCTCCGCGTTCCCCCCCGCAAGGCCGATGACGATGGGCTCGGCCAGGACGAAGGCGAGGCCCGTGAACGTTACGGAGGCCACGAGGACCCGGAGGAGGAGGCGATTGTGGTACCGGGCCACCTCCCGCGCGAACGGGGCGGGGTCGGTGAGGGAGGCCTCCCTCGAGCGGCGCTCCAAGTACTCTGAGAGGCGGTAGATGAGGGGGTACTTCACCGCCGTAATGGGGACCAACATCAGGAGGGCGATGTCCACCCCGATCTGGTAGGATCGGTTGTAGTTCAATGCGAAGGGCCCCACCCCCGCTCCGAACCACGAGATGAGCCGGTCGCCGAAGAGGAAGACGAAGTAAAGGGTTCCATAGAGGAGGTACGGAAGCCCTTCCAGGGCGAGGACCCAGAACTTCGGCGGGTTCACCTTCGTCGGCTGCTCCCGCCGCGCATAGAACGGTGGGTCTTCGGGTCGCCTCGCCACCTCCGGCTCCGAGAAAACGAAGGCAATCATGAACGCCAGGCTGACCGTGAGGAGGAGGCCGAGGCCCACTACCTGGGACCCCACGACGGCGGGCACCCGGGCGGCGCCGGCCGCCGAGAAGGCCTGATAGGCGGCGAACATCCCCGTCAGGGCGACGACGGACGTCACGATGAGGGCGACGTACTTCCGCAACGCAAAGACCGGGGCGACAAGGAGGCGGTAGAACCCAATGAGCACGATGTACAGGGCGCTCAGGACGGCCATCTCCACGGGCAGGCCGATGAGAGCCACTTCGATGAGGGCGAGGGTGCCGGCGACGGAGAAGACGACGACGCTCCCCAGGAGCAACTCCTTCCGCATGACGAACCGGGCGAGGGGCCGGTTTCCCTGAAGCTGGTAGTAGGTGACCTTCCACGAAGCGAACTGCTGCAGGCCCCCCGTCGAGACGAGGCCCAGCACGACCCCGAGGCCGATGGCGGTGCTCACTTCCACGGGGAGGTCCTTCGCCGCCCACAGGGACTGGCCTCCCAGTAGGAGCGCGACAAGCATGATCACCCATCCTACGTTGTAGAACGTCCCGGCGAGGTAGAGGGTGACACCCCGCAGCTGCCGCCGCTCCACTACCCGCAGCGGCTCCTCCCGGCCATAGGGGTTCGCCACGGCCACCACTGCCTCCGCCAAGCCGAAGAGGTCCTCGTACCCCATCGCCCGGGCATCCTCGTCCTTGTACCCTAGCGCCTCCAGGATCACCGCGCCTTCCCGCCCGTCCTTCAGGTTCGACTCCACGTCGCAGACGGTGCGGGCGACGGCGTCCAGGCTCAAGCCGTCACGAGGCGTCGCGATCCCTCCTCGAACAGAGCGTAGATCCTCCGGTACGCGTCGATGAAGCCGTCCACCGTGTAGCGCGTAAGGGCCCGCTCCCGAGCCCGCTCCCCGAGTTCCTCCCGGAACGCCGGATCCCTCAGCAGGCGGAGGATGGCCTCTCCGAGCCGCTTTGGTTGCCGGGGCGGGACGAGGAGCCCCGCATCCCCAAGGGCCTCCGCCACCCCGCCCACATCCGTGGCGGCGATGGCCTTCCCGCAAGCCATCCCTTCAATGAGGGCGAAGGGGAAGCCCTCTGAGATGCTCGACATGACGACGACGTCCCCCTCGTTGTAGGCCACCTCCGGGACTCGGGTGAAGCCCCGGAACTCCACGCAGTCATCAAGGCCGAGCCGATCACGTTCCTCGAGGCAGAGGCGGGCGTAGTCCGCGTCGGGAGATGGTCCGTAGATGAGGCACTTCGCATCAGGCAGGGCCCGCTGTACGTGCGCCATGGCCTGGATCAGATTCAGGGCGTCCTTCAGCCGGTCCACCCGGATGACGGCAACGACCGTCGGCCCGTCGTGGGGCCGCGGCGTCTCCAGCGGTCGGAACACCTCCCCGTCCACGCCATTGTAAACGACCTGAACGCGCTCTGGGGGCACGCCCAAGGACCTCTCCCATCGGGAATTGAAGCGGCAGACGGGATAGACCCGTTCCGCGTAGTGGTAGTTCAACCTGGCCAACGAGGTGTGGAAGTTTTCCCAGAAGATCTTCGCAGGGAAGCTGAGGGGCTGGTTGATGAGATCCAGGAGTCGCTCGCGGATGTATATTCCGTGCTCCGTGAGGATGTTGGGCGTCCCGTGCTCGAAGCGCGCCATCACCCCGACGATGCCCGCGATGGAGGCGATGGCCGAGTGGGCCAGGTCCGCTTCCGGCGGGCGGACGTTCAGGACCCTCAGGTAGCGGCCGAGGGCGCGTAGGGTGTTGATGGCCTCGTACAGGTCGAGGGTCGCCAGGAGAGGGTCCTCCTCCATCAACGCCCGGTACGCTTCCCACAGGGTCCGCGAGCGCATCGCGTCCCGAAAGCTGTGTTCCAGNNATCGCTTCCCCCAGGAGGTCCGGCCGCGGAGCCCCCTGCTTCACTTGGTCGAAGAACCGCTCGAAGTGGGGGAGGAAGGCCTTGTCCAGGGTGGCGGGGGTCGTTCGGGCGCGCCGTCGTACCGTCGGGCCGAGGCGGGCCGGGAGGTATTCCTCCGGGAGTTCGGAACCCCACAGGGGCACGGTGATCACCTCGCGCACATTGGGGGGAAGGGCGTACCGAACCTCCACGTGGGGGTTGCTCACGACGCTCACGATGCGGAACGCGTGCTCCCCCAGGCGGTTCACCAGAAGGTCCGCCCAGGTGGAGACGCCCCCCATGTAGTGGGGGTAGACTCCGGACACGAGGAAGAGGACCCGCACGGGGCGTCACCCGGCCCCCGAGGCCGCGTCCAAGGCGCTCTGCAGGGCCTCGCGGTATCGGGCGGCCTCGGCGGTCCCCTGCTCGTCCCCGGAGCGCCGGTAGCACGCCTCCGCCCGGTCAAAGAGCTGCAGGGCGTTCAAGGGGTTCGACGCCAGCGCCAGCCGCGCCGCCTCCATGAAGAGCTCCGCGGCTTCGTGGAATGCCGTCCCCCCGTCCACTGCGAGCCGGGAGAGACACCGGGCGGCGGACGCCGAACTAAGGGCTGCGCGTGCGTAGCGGTTCCGCCCCAACCAGGTTTCCTTGTCCCGGGCGTACGCCTCCGCAGCCGCGCCCAGATCTCCCTCCAGCTCCAAGCGTCGGGCATGCAACCACGCGTTCGAATCGTCGGTGACCTTCTCGGCCCAGGTGCGCTTCTGGGGGGGTTCGTAAGGATCCTCCTCCGCGCCCCGCATCAGCCGCTCGAGAATGGCCGCTCTCCATCGGCGGCGACGACTCGCCAAGCGATACTCCCCCCCTCAATCTGCCCGACGAGCGATACATTGGTATACTAGGTGCTTAAGGGTTGTGGTGCCGACGCCTCCTACCACTCCCGCTTCAGGGAATACTGGGCGACGGTGTTCAGGGCGTCCTCCAAAGCGGTTGGCGCGCCGCGCAGCGCACCGGTCGCCTTAACTAGGAGCTCCTCACCTTTGGCCCTCGCCGCCCCCGCGGCGCCGTAGCGATCGAACAGGGAGATGACCCAGGCGACCTCCTCCTCCTTCGTCCCCTCCCGCGAGGCATCGAGGATGTCGTAGAGGCGGTCCCGCTCCTCCGGCGTGCATCGCCCGGCCGTGTACACCACCAGGTAGCTCCGCTTGCCCTCCTTGATGTCCGAGCCCCGCTCCGCCCGCCCCTTGGCTTGAGTCAGGTCCAGCGCGTCGTCCGCGATCTGGAAGACGGGGCCCAGGTAGCGGCCGAACTCCTGAATGGCCTTCAGCACACTCTCATCGGCGCCCGCGGCGATGGCCCCGCCCACGGCGGGCGCCGCGAGGTAGTGCCCCGTCTTCTCCATCACGATGTGGAGGTAGTCCTCCTCCGTGAGGTCCCGCCGCGTGCGGGCGTTCAGGTCCATTGCCTGCCCCTCCCCCGTGTGGCGGATGGTGTCCACCAGGAGGTCCACGAGGCGCAGGACCTGTTCCTGGGACAGCCCCGCGTCGGCGGAGCTCAGGGCGGCCTCGAGGGCCTTCACGTATAGGTAGTCCCCCACGTTGATCCCGTGCTCCTCCCCGAACCGCGCCCAGATGCTCGGGCGGCCCCGCCGGACCTCGTCGCCGTCCTGGATGTCGTCGTGGACCAACAGGAAGTTATGGAGGAGCTCCGAGGCCACCGCGAAGGGCAACGCCTGCTCCCGCGCCCCCCCGAGGGACTCGCACGTCAGGAGGCACAGGACCGGCCGGAGCCGCTTCCCCCGCTGCTTCCGGTCCTCCACGTCCAGCCCCAGGGCGTAGAGGGAGGCGTCGTGGAGGTTCGGGATGGGGTCGGCGGCCGCCAGGAAGGTCTCCAACTCCTCGTCCACCAGGCGGGACGCCTCGTCCAGGTAGGCCTCGAACTCCTCGGGCTTCACGGCACGCCTCCAGAGGGCGGGCCCCGGATCGCGCGCGCCTCGTGAAGGCCCCGCAGCCAGTCCGCCGAGGGCCCGCGGAGGATGTGCTTCCCTTGTCGCAGGGCCTCCAGGTCAGCGGCCCCCGTGAGGAACATCGCCGCCCGGACCTCCTCCAGAATCGTGTTCAGCTCGTCCACCACAGCGTGGTACGACTCCTTCGCGGCCTTCAGGAGGCCCGAGGCCATCCCCGCCGCCGAGGCCCCCATGGCCACCGCCCGGGCCACGTCCACGCCGTTCCGGATGCCGCCGGTGGCGAAGACCGGGAGGCCCACGTTCGCTTCGAGGACTGACACGGGGGTGGGGATGCCCCAGTTCCAGAACGTGATGCCGAGGCGCTCCCTCAGCGGGTCCGTCTCCTCCCTGGCCCGGAAGTGCTCCACGGCGGAGAAGCTCGTGCCGCCCAGGCCCCCCACGTCCAGGCCCGCGACCCCCGCGTCCCTGAGGGCGAGTGCCACGTCCCGCGAGAGGCCCGCCCCCGTCTCCTTCGCGAGGACGGGGAGTTCCGCCGCGACCCGCCCGATGGCGGACAGCACCCCCTTGGCCTGCCGGTCCCCCTCGGGCTGCACGACCTCCTGCAGGTAGTTCAGGTGGATCGCCAGGACGTCGGCGTCCACCATCTCCACCGCGTGGCGGGCGTCCTCCAGGGTGAAGGGCTCCTTCCCCCGCTGGGGGATGAGCTGGGGCGCCCCGAGGTTCGCGATGCGCAGGGGCATGTCGTAGTCCTTGATGACCGCGTACGTTTCCTCCAGGGCCGGGTCCTCCAGGGCCTGCCGCTGGCTCCCGACGCCCATGGCGACCCCGACCTCCGCCGCCCCCGCGGCGAGGTGGGCGTTCACCTCCTTGCCCCCGCCGAAGCCCCCCGTCATGGACGAGATGATCAGGGGGGCCTTCAGTGGCCGCCCGAAGACCGTGGTGGCAAGGTCGATGGCGTCCAGGTCCACCTCGGGGAGGGCGTTGTGGATCAGCTGCACGTCGTCCCAGTAGTTGTACGCGGCCCGCACGTCCTCGCCGAGGACGATGTCCACGTGGGCGGCCTTCCGCTTCTCCGTCATCCGGGCCGCCCCCTGGCGAGGGTGCCCAGGACCTCCGCCCCGTTCAGGGCGGCGGCCACCCGACCGGGCGCCCGGCCGTTCACCGCGTAGGCGTCCGCCCCCAGGCGGGCGATGGCCAGCATCACGTTCGCCTTCAGGGCCATCCCCCCCGTGACGTCCACCACGCCCTCGTCCTCCCGGATGTGCAGGTCGTCCATGGACTCCAGCTCCTCGAGGAGGCGGGCCTCCCCGTCGTTCTCCGTGTAGATGCCGTCCACGTCCACCGCGAAGACGGCCCGCTGCGGGTGGAAGGCCCTCGCGAGCTCCAGCATGAGGTCGTCCCCGGAGCAGATGGCCGCGCCCCAGACCTCGTCGGGGACCACGTCGCCGAAGGTGACGGGGGTGAGGCCCAGGTCCAGGAACTGCCGGAAGGGGGCGGGGTCGAAGGCGCCCAGCTTGCCCTCCCGGTACGTGGTGACGAGGCTCGCGGGGACGGAGACCGCCCGGACCCCGGCGTCGATGAGGTGGCTGAGGAGGAGGAGGTTCAGCTCCCGCACGTCCCGCTGCACCTCCGCGACCCCCCGGAGCTGCTCGCGCTCCTTGATGCCCAGGTGGAGGGCGTGCTTGTGGGCGAGGATGTGGCCGAAGGACCCGGCGCCGTGGACGATGACGAGGTCGGCGACCCCGGCGGCCTCCTGGGCGAGGCGGCGGACCGTCTCCTCGTCGAAGGCCTTCATCTCGTCCTTTCGCGTGATCGTGCTCCCTCCGAGTTTGAGGAGGATCATGGTGGGTGCCCGAGGATTCGGGTGGGGTTAGATATAGTTTCGCGGGAGGCCCCCTGGATGGGTCCTCCAACCGAAATGCGGAGCCTTCTTGACGGAGGCGGTGGCTGAGGCCCTTGAGGCTCCCACATGGCCGCACCGCCAATCCGATCCGTGGAGCGGGTCCTCCAAAGCCAACCGACCCTCGAAGGCGCGGGCGTGCGCCTGCGCCGGGCGTTCGGCTTCCGCGAGGCCCCCACCCTCGACCCCTTCCTGTTGTTGGACGACTTCGGCTCCCACGACCCCCACGACTACCTGGCCGGCTTCCCCTGGCACCCGCACCGCGGCATCGAGACCATCACCTACGTGCTCTCGGGCACCGTCGAGCACGGCGACAGCCTGGGCAACCGGGGCGTNNAGGACAGCCTCGGGAACGCCGGTTCAATCCGGTCCGGGGACGTCCAGTGGATGACGGCGGGGAGCGGCATCATCCACCAGGAGATGCCCCGGCCCGACGAGAGTCCCCTGAAGGGGTTCCAGCTGTGGGTGAACCTCCCCGCGGGGCACAAGATGATGGTCCCCCGCTACCGCGACATCCATCACGCGACGATCAAGGAGGCCACGGTGGGCGAGGGGGCGGCGGTGAAGGTCATCGCCGGCGAGGTGGCGGGGGTCCGCGGGCCCGTGCAGGACCTGGTCGTGGACGCGGAGTACCTGGACGTGGCGGTGGAGCCCGAGATGCGGTTCGACCATCCGATTCCCGCCGGCCGCCGGGCGTTCGCGTACGTCCTCCGCGGGGACGCGCGGTTCGACCCGACCTCGCCGGGACGCATCGGGAACGGGAACCTGGTCATCTTCCAGGACGGAGAGGGGATCTCCGTGCAGTCCGGGGAGGAGGGCGTGCGGTTCCTGTTGGTGTCCGGGACGCCCCTGGGCGAACCCGTCGCCTGGTACGGGCCGGTGGTCATGAATTCCAGGGAAGAGCTGGAGACTGCCTTCGAGGAGTATCGGAAGGGGACCTTCCTCAAGCATCCGTAGCTGTGCCCCCGGCTTCCTGCTGGCCGCTCCTGGCTGTCTGCCTCCTCTGTCTGGCGGCACAAACGTTATGAGGTACCCTCCCCCTCTTTCCGGACTGACTCCGTCCGTGGAGCTGAGATACCATCAAACAGCTTGTCCTCGTATCGAACCGGCTTCCAGTGACGGTGGAGCGCGGGAAGAACCGATTCAGGTTCCGAGAGAGCATCGGCGGCCTGGCGACAGGGCTAGATTCCTTCCGTCACGCCCGCGAGTGCGTCTGGATCGGGTGGCCCGGTCTCGTCTCGGAGACCCTGCATGAGGACGAAACCAAGGAAGTGCACGCGCGCCTGAGGGAGGAATATTCCTGTCACCCCGTGTTCCTCTCGAGGCGGGAGATGGACGCCTACTACGAGGGATTCTGCAACGGAACCCTCTGGCCCCTTTTCACGTATTTTCCCCAGCACGTCGTGTATGACGACTCCTGGTGGGCCGCCTATCGCCGCGTGAACGAGCGCTTCCTCGATGCCGTTCTGGAGGTCGTCAGCGCGGGAGACACCTTGTGGATCCACGACTACCATCTCATGCTCCTCCCCAAGTTGGCGAGGGAGGCCCTTCCGGGCCTCCGCATCGGGTTCTTCCTCCACATCCCCTTCCCCTCCTTCGAGCTGTTCCGCCTCCTGCCTTGGCGGCGGGAGATCCTGGAGGGCCTCATGGGTGCGGACCTCGTCGGCTTCCACACGTACGACTACGTCCGCCACTTCCAGGACAGCGTCCGGCGTCTCATGGGCGGGGAGCAGACCGGGGACCTCATTACCATGGACAGTCACGTCCTCCGGGCAGACGCCTTCCCCATCGGCATCGACTTCAGCCACTTCGCCGAGACAGCGGAGACCCCGGAGGTCGAACGAGAGGTCGCTCGCATCAGGGAGCGGGTGGGACGCCGCACAATCATCCTGTCCTTGGATCGGCTCGACTACACGAAGGGGACCCTGAAGCGTCTGGAAGCCTTCGACCTCTTCTTGGAGGAGAACCCCCGCTACAAGGAGAAGGTCACCCTGGTACTCGTCACGGTCCCGTCCCGCACAGGAGTGAGTGCCTACGCCGCGCTGAAGAAGCGGATCGATGAGGTCGTCGGCCAAATCAACGGGAGGCATGGGACTATCGGCTGGGTCCCCATCTGGTATCTGTATCGGGCGGTGGATTCCACCACTCTCGTCGCGCTCTACCGCGCGGCCGACGTGGCGCTCGTCACGCCCTTACGCGACGGAATGAACCTCATCGCCAAGGAGTTCTTGGCGACCAGGACCCACGGGGAGGGCGTCCTGATCCTCAGCGAAACCGCCGGCGCCGCGGAAGAACTCGGCGAAGCGCTCCTAGTCAACCCGAATGATCGCGGCGAGGTCGCAGCGGCCCTGCGGCGGGCGCTTGAAATGCCCCTCGCCGACCAGCAGCAGTCCAACGGGATCATGCAGGAACGTCTCCGCCGCTACGACATCCTCCGATGGGCCGAGGACTTCCTGGACAGGCTGGCGGACATCAGAGAGCGGCAGCGAGAGTACTATGCGAAGCGGCTCACGGCGGAGATGAGGCGGTCCCTCCTCGAAGCGTACCGGGAAGGTCAGGAGCGGCTGCTCCTCTTCGATTACGATGGGACATTGACGCACTTCCACCGGCGGCCCGAGCGAGCCCGTCCCGATCGGACTCTTCTTCAACTGCTCCGCGAGGTCGCCCGCGAGCCCAGGAATGAGGTCGTCCTCGTGAGCGGGCGGGACCGGCGTACTCTGGAGGGTTGGTTCGGGGAGGAGCCTGTCGGTCTCGTGGCGGAACACGGAGCCTGGACCCGTGTGAGTGGTGGGCGGTGGCGGCGATTCAAATCGGTCAGGGACGACTGGAAGGCCGAAATCCTTCCGATTTTGGAGTGGTACACGGATCGGACGCCTGGGTCCTCCGTCGAGGAGAAAGACTTCTCGCTGGTGTGGCACTATCGTGGAGTCGACCCTGAAATGGGCACGCTGCGTGCGCGGGAGCTCATGGATACCCTCCACCATCATTCATACAGTGGACTTGGGTCTCGGGGCAATCCAGGGCAAGAAGGTGGTGGAGGTCAAGAACATCGGGGTGGACAAGGGTAGCGCTGTCTCCAAACTCATGACGGGGGGGAGCTGGGACTTCGTGTTGGCCGTGGGTGACGACGCATCGGACGAGACCGTGTTCGCGGTCCTCCCAGAGGATGCCTACGCTGCGAAAGTTGGCTACGGTCTGACGCGCGCCACATTCAGCCTCGAGTCTCCCGAGGCGGTGCGGGCGCTCCTGGCGGACTTCCTAGCGTCCGCCCCGGCTGGTCCGGAGGGTCAGTGACCTCGTGAGCGGGGCGGCTTGCCAGCTGGGATTCACGTGGCCGAGGAATGAGGATGTGTGAAGCGCCCAGGTGGCCCGGGTAGTCACCGGAGTCGCGATGGACGACCCGACTCACCAGGTGCCGATCCCACTCGTCGCTACGCCATGGAGGGATCAGGGCCCACGACGCCCGGAATCCCTTCCCACAAGACATCGTACAACAAAGCCTAAATGCGCTTCTCTTTCATCCTAGACCCATGACCAGCGCGGGCCCTGGCCGTGGCCTGGGCGAGGCTGGGGCCCGTCGTCGCAGACGGACGCTGCTCCTCTTCGTGGCGCTGGTCGCCGTCTTCTCCCTCCTTTTGACGTCCGTCCCCGCAGCCGCCCAGGAGTCCACCCAGCGCATCCCCTTCCCGGAAGGCTCGTTCGTCATCCCGATGGACGACAAGCAGGCGGACCGGCTGCAGGCCTTCGGCCTCGTCCACTGGCTCCTCCGGAACGGCGTGCCCATCTACCGCATCCTGGCCCCGCCGGAGGTCATCCTGGCCACCACCTCCGTCCAGAGCCTCGACACGAGCGGGCTGGACCACGACGTGTTCGCCGGCGGCCCCGTCCTCGTCTGGAGGGCCTACCGCACGGAGATGGACGCCGCCCGCGGCGCCTTCCCCACCGTCACGGTGGACACCCTCTACGTGACCACCACCCTCTCCCAGACCCTCCCCGTCCGCGAGCCCACCCGCATCCTCCTCATCAAGGGCCCCGTGAACTGGGGGCGGACGGAGGAGCTCCTGGACGACATGGGCATCCCCTACGACATCCTGGGCATCGACGCGGTGGAGGCGGACCTGCAGGCCCTCGACGCCTACAACCTCATCGTGGACGACTGCCCGGGGTGGGACGGGGACGTGCCGCCGGCGGTGGCGGAGGCCCTCCGGGCCGTGCCGAGCCGCGGAGCCCACCTGATCTTCACGGACCGGGCCCTCGGGGACCTGGTCGCCGTCTTCCCCGACCGCCTGAGCCTCGGCCTCACCGCCCAGGGCACCTACACCTCCACCGTCCACGTCCTCCCCGAGTCGCCCGCCCAGTTCACCGGCGCCGAGACCCTGGAGATCTACACGGAGCGGGGCGGCCGCATGATGCGAACCGCGCAGTCCCAGTTCGTGCGGATCATCCTGGACACCGACGAGTACCCCTCTGACCCCTGGGACGAGGTGCCCTTCCACTACCGCATCCTGGCGGCCTACTTCTTCGAGGGCCGGGGGACCGTGGAGGGCTTCGCGTACCACCCCCAGGAGCAGGCGGCGGACGCCTACGTCCTGGCCAGCGTCCTCTACGGCAACCGGTTCGTGTACACGGGCATGGTCCTGCCGCCCGCGCCGCCTCCCCCCGTGCCCCTCTCCCCGCCGACCCCCGTGACGGTGCCGCCCGCGCCGCCCCCGCCTCCACCGCCCGCCCTGGCCATCGCGACGGGGGGCGTGGCCCCGGGCCTCGCCGCCGGCCTCGTCCTCCTGCCCGTCGCCGCCGGGCTCCGAATGCGCGCGGACCGCCTGCGGCCGCGTGTGCGCGTCGCCGTGACCGCGAGGTGAACCATGACCCGACCCACCGGCACCGTCGTCCTCATCGCCGCCCTCATCCTAAGCGCCCTCCTCGCCCCCCTCGCCGCGGCGGACCCGGTCCCCGGCACGCGCGGCGGGGATTCCTGGGACCCGGGCGGCTTCGAGGCCAACCTGCTCCTCGAGTACACCCCCAGCGAGCCCAAGGACCGGGATACGGTCACCGTGCGGATCGAGGCCCTCAACGACACGGCGATCATCGACGCCGTCCTGGACCTCCAGGTCAACGGCGCCTACCAGGGCGGCATCTCCTTCTTCCCCGCCCGCGAGGACCTCACGGCGGCGACGGCCGTCATCCCCGGCCACCCCCGCGGCGCCCGCATCACGTTCAACGTGACGGCGTGGGACGCCCGCTACGTCCGCCTGACGTCCCAGGACATCAGCTACGTGGTGCAGGGCTCGGGCCTCGGCTGGCGGTACGAGACCTTCCAGGAGAACGTCCTCGTGAACGTCTCCGAGAGGCGCCCGGAGCCCTGGGAGCCCGTCCAGGTGACCATCACGGGCACCGATGGCGTCGTCCTCACGTCCGGCATCCTGTGGATCGTCTACGAGCTCCCGGACCGGGGGAACAGCTCCGGGGCCATCCCGTTCCGGACCCTCAACGCCTCCGCCCTCGTCGCGGACATCCCCGGCTACCCCCTGGGCACGCGGGTGGAGTACTGGATCCACGTCTCCGACGCGGACAACGTGACCATGGAGTCGCCCATCTACGCCTACGGGGTGACGCTCCGGGCCTTCGACTACCCGCGGGAGCCCTTCCCGGTGGCGTGGGACTTCGCGGGCCCCGCCGCGGCCCTCGTCATCCTGCCGCTGCTGCTCCTCCAACTCTGGCGGCGTCGCCGCCGGGAGGGAGCGTCATGAGCCCGGAGACCGCGCGCGCCGGCGGCCTCGCGTCCCTTGGCCCGCGCCTCCGTTCCATCGCGGGCACCACCTGGGCCCGGGTCCGCTCGGATCCGGAGATCGCCCGGGGCCTCGCCCTGGGCCTCCTCACCCTCGTCGCCCTCAGCTGGATCCCCTTCTACCCGGCCTGGGTCCTGGTGCTCCTCGCGGTGGGCCTGGGGGGCATCGGCACCCGGGCCCCGTACCTGGCCACGGTCCTCGTGGGCGTCCTGGCGGTCTTCCCCGCGGGGCACCAGAACGGCGTCTTCGGCTTCGCGATGCTGGGGTTCGCCCTCCTCGTGGGCGTGGCGGCCTTCTTCGACTGGCGGTTCGGCTTCCTCATCTGGCTCACCGTCTCCCTGGCCCCCTACGGCCTGGCCCCCGCCGTCCCCCTGGTGGCGGCGTTCCTCTTCCCGGGGCTCCTCGTCCTCAGCTCCAGCGTCTTCGCGGCCGCCTTCCTGGTGTTCCTGGCGGTCTCGGGCACCCCCCTCGCCTTCGGGTTCTTCGTGAGCCCGCCCCACGATTACAGCTTCGTCCTCTTTGCGAACCCTGCGCCCTCGCCCTTCGTGCCGGGGGCCATGGTGGCCGCCTTCGAGGCCATCCGGACCGCCGACGCCACCGTCCTGGTCGAGGTGGCGGTGGGGAACGTGGGCCTCTCCGTGGTCCCCGTGCTCCAGGCGGTGACCTGGGTCCTGGCCACCCTGTTCGCTCTCCAGTACGCCGGGAGCCCCTCCCGCCGGTGGCGGCTGGGGTGGGGCCTCGCCGCCGCCGTCGCCCTCCTCGTCGGCTTCTTCGGGGCCTGGGGGGCGGCCGGCTACGCGTTCACGGCGCCCGTCCTCCTCGTCGGCCTCGGCCTCGTCCCCGTGGTCCTCGTGGCCTTCACGGTGGGCCCGGAGATGCGGGAGGCCTTCGCGCCCCTCCTCCGGGGCCGCGCCTCCGTGGGCACCCGCCTCGGGGGCCTCGCCGCCCGGGCCGACACCCGGACGGTGAAGGTGGGTGGCCTGGAGGACGTGAAGGAGGACCTGCGGGACGCCCTCCAGGTGCCCCTCCTCCACGCGGAGCGGGCCCGGCGGTACGGGGTGGAGCCCACCCGGGGCCTGCTGCTGTTCGGTCCTCCCGGGTGCGGGAAGACCTCCCTGATGCGCGCCCTGGCCAGCGAGCTGAACGTGGAGATGCTGGCCATCAAGTGCAGCGACCTGATGTCCAAGTGGTACGGGGAGAGTGAGGAGCGGATGGTCTCCCTGTTCCGGGAGGCGCGGGAGCGGGTCCCGTGCATCCTGTTCTTCGACGACGTGGACGCGATCACGAAGAGCCGGGACCTGTACGCGGGGGACGACGTCACGCCCCGCCTCCTGAGCCTCCTCCTGTCCGAGCTGGACGGCCTCGACCGCACCTCCGGGGTGGTGGTCGTGGCCTCCACGAACCGCCCGGAGCTCATCGACCCCGCCTTCCTCCGCCCGGGCCGCCTGGACAAGTCCCTGTACGTCCCCTCCCCCGACCTGCGGGAGCGGGAGGCCATCCTGGCGGTCCACGCCGAGGGCCTCCCCCTCTCCCCCAAGGTGGACCTGGGGGCCATCGCGAAGCGGACGGAGCACTTCAGCGGGGCGGACCTGGCCTACCTGGTGCGGGAGGCGTCCACCCGGGCCCTCAAGCGCTCTCTCGCGGGGGAGGAGGGCGACGTCATCACGATGGCGGACTTCGCCGCCTCCCTGGAGCGGGCCCACCCGAGCATCACCCCCGCGATGCGCGAGGCCTACGAGAAGCTCCGCATCCGGTTCGAGCGCAAGGCCCACGAGATCGAGCGGACGGAGGAGCGGGACCTGGTGGGCCTGCGCCTCGTGGGCCAGACGGCGGCCTTGGTGCGCCGCCTGGACGAGGGCATGGGGGTCCTCGTGCGGAACCCGGACCTCGTCCGGGACCTGGGCATGGAGCCGTCCCCCTCCGCCCTCCTCGTGGGCCCCCAGGGGTGCGGGAAGGGCACCGTGGCCGAGGGGCTGGCGGAGGCGCTGGACGTGGACCTGCGGACCCTGGAGGGGGCCGCCGTCCTCGCCGCGGACCGCCCGGGCCTGGCGATCCTGGAGGCCTTCGAGCTCGCGAAGGAGGCGGCGCCCTGCGTCCTGCAGATCCGGAACGTGGAGCAGCTGGCGCAGAACGACCTCCTCTCCACCCTGCTGAGCGCCCTCTCCGCCCTCCACGCGGAGGACCGGGTCCTCGTCGTGGGGACCACAACCCGCCCCGACCGGCTCCCCCCCGAGCTGCTGCGGCCCGCGGCCTTCGGGCGGGTGGAGCTGGTGCCGCCCCCGGGCCCCCGGAGTCGGCGCGCCCTCCTGGCTCTACATCTTGACCCCGAGCGGGTGGAAGGCCTTGACGAGGCGTTCCTCGAACGCCTGGTGAAGCGGACGAAGGCCTGGACGGCGCGGGACCTCCTGCTGCTGATCACGAACGCGAAGCTGGCGGCCCTGCAGGCGGTGCGGACGGGCAAGGGATGGGAGGCCGAGCCGGCGTTGCGGCGGGAGCACCTGGAGGCGGCTCTGGCGGGGGCCCGGTCATCCATGTCGGCGGACGAACGGGACGCCTACCGGGCCTTCGCCGCGACGGTGCGGGGGGAGACCCGATGAGCCTCGTGGACACCCTGGTCATCGCGGCGGGGCNNCTCGTGGACACCCTGGTCATCGCGGCGGGGCTGGGCCTCCTGGGCCTGTTGCTCCTCGCAGGGCGCTTCCCCCGCGGGCGGTTCGACTGGCCCTGGGACCGGTCCCGGACGGGGCGATGGTTCGTGTCCCTCTCGATGCTCCTGTTCACCCTGGCGGTGTCCTTCTACGCGTTCTCACAGATTGCTTGGCCGGACGCGGCGACGAACTTCGTCGTCGTCGGGTTGGCGGTCTTGGTCGTCCTCGGGGCCATCTCGCTCCTGTCGCCTCGGGCCGCGACCCGGTGATGTCGCCTGGTCCCACCACCGGACTTCGAGCCGGTCCCCGAGGTCCCCGGACGAATTGAGAGGAGGACCCTGGACCGGGTGGATGCGGCAAATACCCTGTCGGAGAAGCTCGCCCGCGTGGCCTCCCCCACCGTCGACGGGTCGATGGACTATGTGGGCTTCGGCTCCACAGACACCGCCTCCCTCGGATGGAGCCGGCGCCTATTCCTCGACTACTGTCAGCGGGCAGATCCGGAACGGCCGAAGGGATACCCTTCCCCCTCTGACCATTCCTCATGTGGTCGGCGGTGGCTCGAGTCGACCGGGTTCTTCGCGGGCTGACGAGTCCAGAGGACGGCTCAGTCTGGCCGAGACCAGGCCTGCGAGAATCCCACCCGCCATCAGCACCTCGGGACCCCATGCCAACCATCCCTCCCGGAGCCCCCTGAGCACGGCGTAGGTGACAACGCCGCACCAGCCTAAGGCGACTCCACCCTTGACGGCTCTCCTCCCCCTATCCTGGTCTCCGTCCATGAGGAGGGGAACACTCACAGCAAGCATCATTCCTGGAAGGATTCCGAACAGTATCAGTAAGGCAAGAAGACGTAGACCGTCCCAGACCGTACCGAATCTCCCCGGTGGGTCCAGTGTCGTCAAGACTTCAGCGCCCGTCAAGGCTCCGACCAGAATCAGGATGGCCCCGGTGGCGGCCAGTGTCGCGCTAGCGCGTCGCCGGGCGGGGCCTTCCCACCGGTCAAACATGTTTGGCGGCCATCATGGACAGCCCAGATGAACCCTCGGTCGCTCTGACACGTTCGACATGGACTCCTGTGCTCAAGTCGGCCAGCTCCCTTGGGCGGGCCCTCTGTATCACCTAGTTGCCTGGGAAGTGCCCGTTGACGGAGTCCGAACCCTCGACGTCTCCCTCACAGAACACTGGCCCAAGGATTAAATAGCCCACCCTCTTTGAATCGCGGGCCCATGGCGAACAAGCCCGCCCGCATGTACCGCGAGCCCCGCGGACAGGCGTACACGCGAAAGGAGTACATGGGGGGCATCCCGGCCTCCCGCATCGTCCAGTTCGACCAGGGCGACCCCTCCGGGGACTACGACCTCTCCATGAGCCTCGTGGCCAAGGAGGCCTGTCAGATCCGCCACATCGCCCTGGAGTCCGCCCGCATCTCCGCGAACCGCTACATCCAGAAGAGGGCCGGGAAGGCCTACCACCTGAAGATCCGGGTCTACCCCCACCAGGTCCTTCGGGAGAACAAGGTCGCGGTGGGCGCCGGGGCCGACCGGATCTCCGATGGCATGCGGGCATCCTTCGGCACCCCCGTGGGCACCGCCGCCCGGGTGAAGGCCGGTCAGCGCCTCTTCACGATCCGCACGACCCAGGCGAACGCGGCCCACGCGAAGGAGGCCCTGCGGAAGGCGGGCATCAAGCTCCCCACCCCGTGCCGCATCGTCGTGGACGCGGACAACGCGTAGTTGGATAGGGTTTTTTATCGACGCCCCCCGATGGGCGGGAGGATGGCGGAACTCATGTTCGACCTACATACGATGGACGAGGCCGAGGCGGCCTCGTTCGGGGCGCCCATCGCCCTGCTGTGGCGGGCGTCCCGGGACGCGGAGGTGCCGCCGACCCTGGTCTTCCGAGCCGCCGACTTCCCGGAGCGGGAGGAGGGCGGCCGTCTCGCCTGGGACGCGGAGCTGAAGCTCTCCAAGGCTTTCGACGCCGCCGGCGGAGAGGGGGCTGCCGTCACGACGTGGGACGAGGGGGCGACGCGCGGCACCGCGGAGTTCATCGCCGACAAGCGCACGCTGCTCCAACGCCTCCCAGCCATCCTGCGGGAGGCCTCCACCGACGCGGTGCTCACGGTGGGCTTCCATCCCGCCCCGTCCGCCCGCGGACGCGCCCGGGTCGAGAGGAGCGCCGTGGAGCCCGAGGAGGGGAGCGACCTCCTGGAGGCCCGGCTCTGGGAGGGGGCCATCGATGCATGGCGGGACCTCGCCGCCTCCCTCGAATCCGACCTCCTCCTGGCCTGGGCCCGCGTCGAGGACCGCGTCTTCCTCACCCGCGTGGAGCGGCGGGAGCCCGCCCCCGAGCCCCTGTCCCTCCCCGCGAAGGGCATCCCATGGAAGGACGTCCAGGCGAGGCTCCGCACCGCCCAAGAGGCGGACCTCAAGTTTGCCGATGGCCGCATCCTCGGGTCCATGTGCACCGCGCCCCTCCCGGAGGCGGTGCGGGCCGCGAGCCTCTTCCCGGAGGCGAACCTGGGGAACCCCGGCCTGTCTCCCGGTACCGCGGCGCTGGAGGAAGAGGTCATCCGGATCCTCGCGGCCCTCCTTCACGGCCCCCGGGCTTTCGGGCAGATGATCTCCGGGAGCACCGAGGGGAACATCACCGCCCTCTGGGTCGCCCGGAACGCCACGGGGAAGAACGAGGTCCTCCTCCCGGAGAGCGCCCACTTCTCCCTCCACAAGGCCTGCGACATGCTCCGGATGACGCCCGTCGTCGTGGCCCTCGACGAGGGCTACCGCATGGACGTGGACGACCTGCGGGCGAAGCTCACGGAGGACACCGCGGCCGTCGTGGCCATCGCCGGCACCACGGAGCTCGGCCTCGTGGACCCAGTCCCGGAGATCGGGGCGGCCCTCGGGGAGGACGTCTTCCTCCACGTGGACGCCGCCTTCGGCGGNNCGCCGCCTTCGGGGGGTTCGTCCTGCCGTTCCTCGAGGACCTGGGGCGGGACGTCCCGCCCTTCGACTTCCGCGTGCCCGCGGTCTCCACCCTCACCCTGGACGGCCACAAGATGGGCCTCGCCCCCATCCCCTCCAGCGCCCTGCTCGTCCGGGACCCGGACCTGATGGGCGAGATCGTCCACCGGTCCCCCTACCTCACGAAGCTGGAGCACTCCGCGATCCTCGGGACCCGGGCCAGCTCCGGCGTCGCCGGCACCTACGCGGCCCTGATGACCCTCGGGCGGGAGGGCCTCGCGGACAACGTGGCGAAGTCCATGGACGTGACGGAGTTCCTCGCCGCGGGGATCCGGGACCTGGGCCTGGAGCTCCCTGTCGACCCCGTCATGAACATCGTCGCCGTCCTCGTGGACGACCCGGAGGCGGTGCGGGAGGCCATGGCGGCTCGCGGCTGGGTCTTGTCCATCTCCCGCCATCCCCCCGCCCTCCGCCTCGTCGTCATGCCCCACGTCACCCGGGCCCACGCCGAGGCCCTGCTGGCGGACCTGGAGGCCGTGGGCCGGGACCTGGGAGCCCTATGATCACGGACCACCACGTGGGGACGGTGGCCGCCGAGGTCAAGCGGCGGGGGGCGGAGCGGGTCGGCCTGCAGTTCCCGCCGGGGATGATGCGGGAAGCCGCGGAGGTGGCCCGCCAGGTGGAGGCCGCCACGGGGGCCGAGGTCCTGGTGTCCGGCGCCCCCACCTACGGCGCCTGCGACGTCCCGCCGATGCCCGTCGACCTGATTGCGAACTTCGGCCACGCCCCCATGCCCTACCTGAACGACGACGCCACGTTCTTCGTGGAGATCGGGGACGAGGTGGACGTGGAGCCCGTCCTGGAGCGGGCCCTCCCCCGCCTGGAGGGGAAGGTGGCCCTCCTGGCCCCCATCGAGTTCGTCCCCGCCCTCCCGCGGGCGAAGCGGTTCCTGGAGAAGCAGGGCGTCGACGTCGTCCTCGGCGAGGGGAGCACCCGCCTGGCCTACCCCGGGCAGGTCCTGGGGTGCGACTTCACCGCCGCGACCCTCGCGGGGCGGGAGGTGGACCTCTACCTGTACATCGGCGGGGGCGACTTCCACCCCCTCGGCGTCGCCATCGCCACCGGGAAACCCGTGATCGCGGCGGACCCCCGCCTCGGGGAGGTGCGGGACATGGCGGAGAAGGCGGACCGGGTCCTCCGGCAGCGCCACGCCGCCATCACCCTGGCCTCCGAGGCGCAACGGTTCGGCATCGTCGCGTCCACGAAGATCGGGCAGGACCGCCGGACCCTGGCGGCTTCCCTGAAGCGGGCATGCGAGGACGCCGGGCGGGAGGCCGTCCTCTTCGTCACCGACGCCGTGGCCCCGGAGGCCCTCGACGCCTTCGACGTGGACGTGTGGGTGAACACCGCCTGCCCCCGCCTCGCCACGGACGATTACCTGAAATGGTCGAAGCCCATGGTCACCCCCCAGGAGCTCCTCATCGCGTTGGGGAGCCGCACCTGGGAGGACTACCGGATGGACGAGATCGTGGGCCCGCGGGGGGAGGCCGATGGCTAGGGCCGTCGTCCTCCTCTCCGGCGGCCTGGACTCCGCCACGACCCTGGCCATCGCCGCGAAGGAGGTGGACGAGGTGTACGCCCTCACCGTCCGCTACGGCCAGCGCCACGCGCGGGAGCTGGAGAGCGCCCGGCGGATCGCGGCCCACTTCGGCGTCGCGGGGCACCAGGAGGTGGCGGTGGACCTGAAGGGCTTCGGCGGCTCCGCCCTCACGGACGAGGCCGCGCCCCTCCCCGCGGACCGCTCGGAGGCGGAGATGCGGGAGGCCATCCCCCCCACCTACGTCCCCGCCCGCAACACGGTCCTCATGGGCCTCGCCCTGGCTTACGCGGAAACCCTCGACGCGGAGGCGGTGTACATCGGGGCGAACGCCCTGGACTACAGCGGCTACCCGGACTGCCGCCCGGAATTCTACGAAGCCTTTAGGGAGGTCGCCCGTCTGGGCACGATGCGCGGGGTCGAGGGCCACCCCATCGAGGTGCGCCATCCGCTCATCGACGCCACGAAGGCGGAGATCGTCCAGCTCGGCGCGGACCTGGGCGTCCCCTTCGAGCTCACGTGGAGCTGCTACCGCGGCGGCGAGCGGGCGTGCGGGCGGTGCGACTCCTGCCGGCTCCGGAGGAAGGGCTTCCGGGAGGCGGGTTTGGAGGACCCCGTGCCCTACGAGGTGAGCGCGTGAAGAACCCGGAGGTCCACGAAATCTTCTTCTCCCTGGAAGGAGAGGGGATGCTCATCGGGGTCCCCACCACCTTCGTCCGCCTGTCCCGGTGCCCCCTGCGGTGCACGTGGTGCGACGAGCCGGAGGCCTTCGAGGCCGGGACCGTCATGCCCATCGAGGACATCCTCGAGGCCGTCCGCGCGCACCCCACCCGCGTCGTCTGCGTGACCGGCGGCGAGCCCCTGGCCCAGGCGGCGGCCCTCCCCCTGATCCAGGCCCTCCTCCACGAGGGTTACCACGTGGTCCTGGAGACGGGCGGGAGCGTCTCCATCGAGGGCCTCCCGAACCACGAGGAGCTGTGCATCTCCTACGACGTGAAGTGCCCCGCCTCCCAGATGCACGACCACATGCGCCTGGACGAGATGGGCCTCCTCCGGAAGAAGGACCAGCTGAAGTTCGTCATCGCGGACCGGGGGGACTACGAGTACGCGAAGGAGGTCCTGGAGGCGCACCCCGTGAACTGCGAGGTCATCTTCCAGCCGGAGGGGGGGAGGGAGCTCACGGCCCTCGCGGAGTGGGTGCTGGAGGACGGCCTGAACGTCCGGGTGCTGCCGCAGCTGCACAAGCTCATCTGGGAGGACACCCGGGGGCGGTAGGCCCCGGAACCGGAGGGAACGACGATGCCCGTGCGGACGCCGGAACAGCTGGACATCGGAGGGAAGGCCTACCAGCGGCGGCGCATCTTCGCCACCGCCCGCGCCGCGGAGGCGTGGCGGGACCAGCTACGGGGCCTGGAGTTCGAGGCCGAGGTGCGACCCTTCTCCGACGAGGGCGAGACCGTCTACGCCGTCTACGTCCGGAACCCCAAGGGGCACCCGTGGGCGCGGATCAACACGTACACGGAGGGTTATGGTTAGCTGTCCGGAGTGCGGCGAACCCCCCGAGGACGAGCCCCACATCGAGCACGCGCTGTACGACAACACCTTCGTCTGCCGGAACCTCCACCGCTGGCCCTGCGACTGCGAGGCGCGGCGGGACGCGCGGCGGCTGGACGTCGACGCCCCAACGAAGGAGGGGAAGGACCGGGGGAAGCGCTACCGCCACGGCGGGAGGAAGGGGAGCCGGGAGCGGACCGATCTAGGGACGTAGGGTCTCCCTCAGAAAAATGGATATCCCGCCCGCCCATAGCGGCGGCCATGGGCTACTCCGGGGACGTGGGGGCCCTCCTCGAAGCCGCGGGCGCGGGGGAGGGCGACGAGGTCGAGGTCGTCGACGGCGACCGGACCCACCGCGGCGTCGTCATGCCCCACCACGCCTTCAGCGGGGACGACGTCCTCACGCTCAAGGTGGACACCGGCTACAACCTGGGCCTCGTCGTGAAGGAGGGCACGCGGGTGGCGCTCCTGAAGAAGGCGGAGGCCAAGGCCCCCTCCCGCGACTCCCGCCCCGCGGAGGCGGACCTGCCCACCGTGGCCTTCCTGGGCACCGGGGGCACCATCGCGTCCTACGTGGACTACCGCACCGGCGCGGTGCATCCCGCCCTGAGCGCCGAGGACCTCACCTTCTCCGTCCCGGAGCTCGCGGAGATCGCCAACGTCCGCGCCCGGGTCCTCTACAGCCTGTTCTCGGAGAACATGAAGGTGGAATACTGGCAGCGCCTGGCGGAGGAGGTGGCGGCGGAGCTGAACGACGGCGCCGCGGGGGTCATCATCCCCCACGGCACGGACACCATGGGGTTCACCGCCGCCGCCCTGGCCTTCATGCTCGGCTCCACGCCCGGGCCCGTGATCCTCGTGGGCTCCCAGCGCTCCTCGGATCGCCCGTCCTCCGACGCCTTCCTGAACCTCGTCTCCGCGGCCCGCCTGGCGTCCTCGGACCTGGGGGAGGTCGTGGTCCTCATGCACGGCGAGACCTCCGACTCCGTCTGCACCGTCCACCGCGGGACGAAGGTCCGGAAGATGCACACCTCCCGCCGGGACGCGTTCCGGAGCGTGAACCAGCTCCCCCTGGGCTCCGTGTCCGTGGAGGGCGATGTCCAGCTGTCGTCGGTGGCCCGCCCCCGGGCGAGCGGGGAGGCGGCGGCGGACACGGCCATGGAAGAAGCGGTGGGCCTCGTCCACTTCTACCCCGGGCTCTCGGCGGAGACCTTGCGGGCGACCCTCGAGCCCCTCAAGGGCCTCGTAATCGCGGGCACCGGTCTGGGCCACGTGGCGGAGGACCTCGTTCCAGTCCTCGGGGAGGCCGTGGACGCCGGGAAGATCGTCGTGATGGCCAGCCAGTGCCACTACGGGCGGGTGGACCTCTACGTCTACGAGACGGGGCGGGACCTGGTGAAGGCGGGCGTCCTTTCGGCGGAGGACATGCTCCCCGAGACCGCGTACGTGAAGCTCATGTGGGTCCTGGGGCACACATCCGACCCTGAGGACGTCGCGCGGCTCCTGGCCGAGGATCGGGTGGGCGAGCTCAACCCCTCCCTCCGCGTCGGCGAGGACCTTTCGTTCGAGGGGTAGCCCTCAGGCGCGGCCCGTCACCTCAAGGTAGAGGCGCAGGTGGTCCCGCAGGAGGCGGGTGATGAGGAAGTGCTCCCGCACCCGCTCCCGGCCTGCCGCCCCCATGGCCCGCCGGCGTGCCTCGTCGTTCAGAAGCTCCAGCGATCGGTCCGCCGCCTCTTGGACGGAGGACACCAGGAACCCGTGCGTCCCGTCCTCGACCTGGAAGGCGATGCCGCCCACCTTGCCGCCCACCACCGGCACGCCCTTCCAGAGGGACTCCGTCACCGTGAGGCCGAAGCCCTCCCGCAGGGACTTGACCAGGCCCACGGTCGTCGCCCGCTGCAGGACGTTCACCTCGACGGCCTCCAGGTCCGTGAGGAGATGGATGTCCGGGTCGTCCCCCGCGTGGTCCGCGGTGCGCTCGTACCACGCCCACCCTTCCGGATCGTCCTTCGCCATGGAGCCCACGAGGGCGAGCTGCACGTCGGGGACCTCCGCCTTCACGAGGCGGTAGGCGTCGATGACGCCCAGGGGATCCTTCCACGGGTCGTAGCGGCCCACCTGGCTGAGGAGGGGGCGGCCGGGGTCGAAGGGGAGGCGGGCGAGGACCTCCTCGTACTCGTCCGGCGGCAGGTCCCGGTTCTTCTCGCTCCGCGGGTCGATGGCCGGGTGGATGACGTGGCTCCCGCGCAGGGGCGCGTGGCGGGGCACGTAAGCCTCGTCGCTGAAGAGGCACCGGTCGTAGGCCGCCAGGTAGGGCGCCAGGATCTCCAACGCCCGCGGGTTCGTGACCGTCAAGTCGACGTGGCACCGCCATAGCCACACCCCCCTGCGCTCGCAGAGGGAGACCAGGGGCGCCGGCTGCGGGTCGTGGACGACCACGCAGTCGAAGTCGTCCACGAACGTCTCCGCGTTCAAGGCGTTCGCCCGCCCGTAGGTCTCCAACATCCCCGGCGTGAACTCGATGTCCGCCCCCTGGAGGGCGTTGTGGAGGGCCTTCGTCACGATGTGGAACTCCTCGATGCCCTCGAGGACGAACCAGTGGGCGTCCAGGCCCACGTCCCGCATGAGTGGCAGGAGGCTGTGGAGCATCTCCGCCACGCCCCCACCGTACGCGGTGGCGTTGATGTGGGCGACCCGCATCCCCCGCGCCCGGTCCGCGAGGTCGAGAACCTCCCCGGCGGCCGCCTCCCCGATGATCTCGCGGTAATCCGCAAGGCGGCTCTCGGCGACCTCCACCTCCTCCAATGACGCGCCTCCACCGGGGGCCCGAATCGGGCGGCGGGCAAAGAGTATTAATCGCTTAAACCTTCCTCGCTGTGAACGGGAGGAGGCCATGGCCCAGGTCCTCTTCAGGCACCTCACGAAGCGGTACGGCGACGTCGTCGCGGTGGACGATCTCAACCTGGAGGTCCAGGACACGGAGTTCGTCGTCCTCCTCGGGCCGTCCGGTTGCGGGAAGACCACGACCCTCCGATGCCTCGCCGGCCTTGAGTCCCCCTCGGAGGGGGAGATCTACATCGGGGACCGCCTGGTGAACGACTTGGACCCGAAGGACAGGAACGTGGCCATGGTGTTCCAGAGCTACGCCCTCTACCCGCACATGTCGGTGCGGCGCAACATCGAGTTCCCCCTCAAGGCGGAGGGCCTGGAGCAGGGGGATCGCCGCAAGAAGGTGGAGTGGGCGGCGACCCTGCTGGGCATCGACCAGCTGCTCGACCGTCGGCCCCGCCAGCTGTCCGGCGGCGAGCGGCAGCGGGTCGCCCTGGCCCGGGCCATCGTGCGGGAGCCGAGCGTGTTCCTGCTCGACGAGCCGCTCTCGAATCTCGACGCCAAGCTGCGGGCCGCAGCCCGCGACGACCTGCTGGAGTTCCAGCGTCGCCTGGGGATCACCACCATCTACGTGACCCACGATCAGGTGGAGGCGATGGGCATGGGGGACCGCATCGCCGTGATGAACGCCGGCAAGGTGCGCCAGCTGGGGACGCCCGAGGAGGTCTACCACGACCCGGCCGACACCTTCGTCGCGACCTTCATCGGTTCGCCCCCGATGAACCTCATCGACCGGGGGACATTCCTCCTCGGCTTCCGGCCCGAGCAACTGCTGCCGGCGGCCGTGGGCGATCCGACCGGGATGGCGATGACCTTCCACGTCAACCGGGTGGAGAACCTGGGAGCCGAGCGCTACCTCTACGGCTTCATCCGGGGCTTTGGGGACGACATCAAGATCATCTCCATGCTCCCGGCCACCGTGACCGTCCCCATCGCCGAGGACCAGGACCACGCCTTCGCCGTCGCCCGCGACAAGCTGCGCTACTTCGACGGGGCCACCGGCATGCGCATCAGCTCGCAGGCGGTGTGAGGAGGGCCGGGTTCTCTATGGCTACCACCACCGCCCGCCCCCAGCGCAAGCTCTACCTGTTGGAGAACGAACGCTTCCTGGCCCCGCTGATGATGTCGCCGGCGATCCTCTACATCATCGCCCTGGTCGGCATCCCCTTCGTGCTGGCCATCCTCTTCGCGTTCACGGACGTGACGGTCGGCGATCCCGACCTGGGGCTGGTGGGGTTCGACACCTTCCAACGGGTCTTCGACGACCCGGTCTTCTGGCGCTCGCTGCGCAACACCTTCGTGTTCGCCCTCATCTCCAACGCCCTGGTGGTGATCTTCGCCACCATCCTC
>JABAOD010001369.1_pt1 | contig 27476 bp, 28 predicted proteins | sample 7062151 | NCBI WGS metagenome assembly JABAOD01 (sample SAMN14538626, study PRJNA623070) | marine sediment metagenome | biome: marine biome [ENVO:00000428]; feature: marine pelagic biome [ENVO:01000023]; material: deep marine sediment [ENVO:00002113] | place: India: Gulf of Khambhat ... | reverse complement strand
GAGGCGCCAAGTGCTCAGACGCGGAGTCTTCGCATCGCACCCTCGCGGGCACATCTTGACGCCTCCTGAACCGTTCCGTCTGCAGATATCTCGATCCGAAGTGCCCGGAGGCCTTCCGGACCGGTCCACCTGCTGGCTTCCCGATCCACACGCCGCCCGGTCCGAGAACCTCGCGGCGTGCAACGGAATGCTCGGCGATATTTCATAAAAATACAATAAAAAAATGCACTCAAAGCCCAATTTCTTGTGGATTATTTCGTGTTTAAGCTGTGCATAGATCCTATATTCTTGTGGATAAGAACGTGTATTTCATGTGGACAAGTCCTTCAGTCGCGGACAGATCCTGTCGTACCGTCCACCGCTGTCCGGCGCACGGCCGGTCGCCGGAATGCCGTGGCAGACACAGACAGATCTTCGTCGCAAAAAAGCTTTCCCTGGTCGGTCGAACGCAAATACCCTGAGCGACGGTCCATCGAGATGCGCTTTTCGGAGCAAAGCGCCGGCCGGCGCTGGAGTGAGATTCGAATGAACACGGACGTCATCGTAAGCTGCGCCGTCACCGGGTCGGGCGACACGGTCGGCAAGCACCCGGATATCCCGATCACGCCGGAGCAGATCGCCACCGCGGCGATCGAAGCCGCCAAGGCCGGCGCGGCGATCGCCCATTGCCACGTGCGCGAGCCCGGCAGCGGCAAGCCGAGCCGGCGCGTCGACCTGTACGAGGAGGTCGTCGAGCGGATCCGCGCCAGCGGCGTCGACGTCGTCATCAACCTGACTGCCGGCATGGGCGGCGATTTCGTGCCCGACGCCGACGACCCGACGAAGGGCGTCGAAGGCACCGATCTCGTCAACGCGCGCCAGCGCCTCGCCCATGTCGAGGCAATCCGGCCGGAGATCTGCTCGCTCGACTGCGGCTCACTGAACTTCGGCGACAGCCTCTACATCAGCACGCCGTCGATGCTGCGCGAGATGGCCGCGCGTATCCAGGAGCTGGGCGTCAAGCCCGAGCTCGAGGTCTTCGAGATGGGCCACCTGCGCTTCGCCAACCAGCTGGTCAAGGAGGGCCTGGTCGATCAGCCGCCGCTCTACCAGATCTGCCTCGGCATCCCATGGGCCGCCCCGGCCGACGCCGACACCATGCGCATCATGCGCGACCAGCTGCCGGACGGCGCCAACTGGTTCGCCTTCGGGATCGGCCGGGCGCAGATGCCGATGGCAGCGACGGCGGCGGTGCTGGGCGGCAACGTGCGGGTCGGGCTGGAGGACAACCTCTACCTCGACAAGGGCGTGTTCGCGACCAACGCGCAACTGGTCGAACGGGCCTGTGAGATCATCCGGCTGATGGGGGGACGCACGCTCACCCCGGGCGAGGCCCGCGAGACGCTGGGCCTGCGCCCACGCAATTGACGGGAGAACCGCGACATGGCTGACGTGAGGCGTCTGGCCCTCATCGGGACCGGGGTGATCGGCGCCGGCTGGGCGGCGCGCTGCCTTGGCCGCGGCATCGACGTTATCGCCAGCGATCCGGCCCCGGACGCCGAGGCGAAGCTGCGCGCCGCAATCGACAACGCCTGGCCTGCGGTCGAGAAGATCCATGTCACACCGGGCGTCGCGCCGGGGACGCTGACCTTCGCCGACCGCGTCGAGGCGGCGGTCGACGACGCCGATTTCGTGCAGGAGAGCGCGCCCGAGCGCGAGGAGCTGAAGCGCGCGCTGCTGGCGCGCATCGATGCCGCCACGTCGCCCGAGGTGACCATCGCCTCCTCCTCGTCAGGGCTGCTGCCGACGCGCATCCAGGCCGACTGCCGGCATCCCGAGCGCGTCGTCATCGGCCATCCCTTCAACCCGGTCTACCTGCTGCCGCTTTGCGAAGTGGTCGGCGGCGAGAAGACCGCGCCCGAGACGATCGATAGGGCCTGCGCGTTTTACCGTTCGATCGGCATGCATGCGCTGCACGTGCGCACCGAGATCGAGGGGTACCTTGCGGACCGGCTGCAGGAGGCGATCTGGCGCGAGATCCTGCATCTCGTGAACGACGAGGTGGCGACGACCGGCGAGCTGGACGACGCCATCCGCTACGGCCCCGGCCTGCGCTGGGCCTTCATGGGCACCAACCTGATCTTCCACATGGCCGGCGGCGATGCCGGCATGCGCCACATGCTGGAGCAGTTCGGCCCGGCCCTGAAGCTGCCCTGGACCAAGCTCGAGGCGCCCGAGCTGACCGATGCGCTGATCGACCGCATGGTCGCCGGCACCGAAGCCCAGGCCGAGGGCCGGACGGTCAAGGAGCTGGAACGCCTGCGCGACAACTGCCTGATCGAGATCATGCGGGCGCTCGAGAAATACGACATCGGTGCCGGCAAGGTGCTGGCCGAGGACGCCGCGCTGCGCAGGACGGAAGGCGGATCGTGATCCCGGCGCGACCTGATGCTTCGAGACGCCCCTTTCGGGACTCCTCAGCATGAGGCTCCGCCGTCCGTGTCTTCATCCTGAGGAACGGCGATGCCGCGTCTCGAGGGGTAAGGCCGCTCCGCCAGCGCCGCGATAGAACCGGAGAAACGCAATGGATTTCGGGCTGACCGAAGAGCAGAACATGGTGGTCGAGACGGTCCGCGCCTTCGTCGAGACCGAGCTGTACCCGCTGGAGGCTGAGCTGGAGCGCAGCGGCCAATTGCCGCGCGAGATCGGCCGCGAGATCCAGGACAAGGTGCTGGCGATGGGCTTCTATGCCCCGAACATCCCCGAGGAGTTCGGCGGCGGCGGGCTCGACAACCTGACCTTCGCGCTCCTGGAGCGCGAGCTCGGCCGCACCTCCATGGGCCTCAACCACTGGTGGGGCCGGCCGTCCAACATTTTGTGCGCCTGCACGCCCGAGCAGCGGGAGCGCTACCTCATCCCCTGCGTCAAGGGCGAGAGGATGGACGCGCTGGCGATGACCGAGCCGGACGCGGGCTCCGACGTGCGCGGCATGAAGTGCACCGCCCGCCGCGACGGCGACGACTGGGTGATCAACGGCACCAAGCACTTCATCAGCCACGCCGACATCGCCGATTTCGTCATCACCTTCGTCGCCACCGGCGAGGAGGAGACTCCGCGCGGGCCACGCAAGCGCATCACCTGCTTCCTGGTCGACCGCGGCACGCCAGGCTTCGAGATCCGGCCGGGCTACAACTCGGTGTCGCACCGCGGCTACCACAACTGCATCCTCAATTTCGACGACTGCCGGGTGCCGGACGCCCAGATCCTGGGCGCGGAGGGCCAGGGCTTCGAGGTCGCCAACGACTGGCTCTATGCGACGCGGATAACGGTGGCGACGATGTGCGTCGGCCGCGCCCGCCGGGTCTTCGACCTCGCCGCCGAATGGTGCGCCACCCGCAAGCAGTTCGGCCAGACCATCGGCAAGTTCCAGGGCGTGTCCTTCAAGCTCGCCGACATGATCACCGAGATCGACGCCGCCGACTGGCTGACGCTGGCGGCGGCCTGGCGGCTGGATCAGGGACTGGACGCCAACCGCGAGATCGCCTCGGCCAAGCTCTACGCCTCGGAGATGCTGGCGCGGGTCACCGACGAGGCGATCCAGATCCACGGCGGCATGGGGCTGATGGACGACCTGCCGCTGGAGCGCTTCTGGCGCGACGCCCGGGTCGAGCGCATCTGGGACGGCACCTCGGAGATCCAGCGCCACATCATCTCGCGCGCGATGCTGCGCCCGCTGGAAAGCTGACCCGCATGACCGCGGACGCCCTGCAGCGGCTGCTGCGCCCGGCGACCCTCGCGGTGATCGGCGGGCGCGAGGTGGCGGAGGTCGTCCATCAATGCGACAAGCTGGGCTTCGCCGGCACGATCTGGCCGGTCAGCCACAAGCGTGACAGCATCGCCGGGCGCGACTGCTTCAAGCGCCTCGAGGACCTGCCGGGCGCACCGGATGCCGCCTTCATCGCGATCCCGGCGGAGCCGACCATCGAGGCGGTCGCGCTGCTCGCCGCCATGGGCGCCGGCGGCGCGGTCTGCTATGCCTCCGGCTTTCGGGAGGTCGCCGCGGACGGAATCGCCCGCCAGGACCGGCTGGTCGCCGCCGCCGGCGCCATGCCGATCCTCGGGCCCAACTGTTACGGCTTCATCAACTACCTCGACGGTGCGGCGCTGTGGCCCGACCAGCAAGGCGGCGAGCGCGTCGCGCGCGGCGTCGCCATCGTCACGCAGAGCGGCAACATGGGCCTGAACCTGACCATGCAGCAGCGCTCGCTGCCGCTGGCCTATCTGATGACCCTCGGCAACCAGGCCGCCATCGGCATGCCGGAATGCATCGCCGCCCTGTCGGCGGACGATCGGATCGCGGCGATCGGCCTGCACATCGAGGGGCTCGCCGACCTCGCCGCGTTCGAGCGCGCGGTCGCACTCGCCCGCCGCCGCGGCCTCCCCGTCGTGGCGCTGAAGACCGGCCGCTCGGTCACCGGGGCCGAGATCGCGCTCAGCCACACCGCCTCGCTGGCCGGCCCGGACGGGCTGTACGACGCCTTCTTCGCGCGGCTCGGCGTCGCCCGCGTGCATTCGGTGCCCGAGTTCCTCGAGACGCTGAAGCTGCTGTCGGTCACGGGGCCGCTTCCCGGCACCCGCATCTCGTCGATGAGCTGCTCCGGCGGCGAGGCCTCGCTGATCGCCGACATGGCCGAGGGCCGCGACATCGCCTTCCCGCGCATGACCGACGACCACCGCGCCGAAGTCGCCGCCACCCTCAATTCGCTGGTCAGCGTCTCCAACCCGCTCGACTACCACACCTTCATCTGGGGCGACGAGGAGCGCCAGACCGAGACCTTCACGGCGATGCTGCGCGGCGGCTACGACCTCTCGCTGCTGGTCCTCGACTTCCCGCGGCCGGACCGCTGCCGGCCCGACGACTGGTGGCGCACGGTCAACGCCATCGTCAACGCGGCCCGCCGCACCGGGCAGAAAGCCGCCGTCGTCGCCTCGCTGCCCGAATGCCTGCCGGAGGAGGTGCGCAGCTACCTTGTCGAGCAGGGCGTCGCACCGATGCAGGGCATCGCCGAGACGCTGACCGCAATCGAGTCCGCCGCACGCGTCGGCCGCGCCATGGCCGACGGCGACCCCCCTGCCCTGCTGCGCCCCGGCCCGGTCACGCATGCCGGCAGCCGGGTCCATGACGAGTGGGAGTCGAAGCGCTTGCTCGCCGCGCACGGACTCGCCGTGCCGGAGGGTGCGCTGGTCGCCTCGCCCACCGAGGCTGTAGCGGCCGCCGAAGCCTTCGGCTACCCGGTCGCGGTCAAGGCGGTCTCGGCCGAGATGGTGCACAAGACGGAGCACGGCGCCATCGCACTCAACCTCATCGATGCCGACGCGGTGCAGGACGCCGCCGAGCGCATGGCAGCGCTCTCGCCCCGCATCCTCGTCGAGCGCATGGTGAGCGACGGCATCGCCGAGCTCATCGTCGGGATCGACCGCGATGCGCAGTTCGGCCCCTATCTCGTGGTCGGCTTCGGCGGGATTCTCGTGGAGGCGATCAGCGACAGCCGCACCCTGCTGCTACCGACGACTCGCGAGCAGGTGCTGGCGGCGCTCGGCGCGCTGAAGACGGCGCCGATGCTGGACGGCTATCGCGGCCTGCCGCCGGCCGACAAGGACGCCGCGGTCGACGCCGTCCTGGCGGTCGCGGCATTCGCCGCCGATCACGCCGAGACGATCCTCGAGCTCGACGTCAACCCGCTGATCGTGCGCGCGCAAGGGCAGGGCGCCGTCGCCGCCGACGCCATGGTGCGCGTCGCGGAACCCGATTGAGGAGGACCTGAGCCATGACCAGACCGGTGATCATCGAGCGCCGCGGCGCGGTGCTTGAGGTGACGCTCGACCGGCCCAAGGCGAACGCCATCGACGCGCCGACCAGCCGCATCATGGGCGAGGTCTTCGCCGGCTTCCGCGACGACAAGGAGCTCCGCGTCGCCATCCTGACCGGTGGCGGCGAGCGCTTCTTCAGCGCCGGCTGGGACCTCAAGGCGGCGGCCGAGGGCGAGGCGGTGGACGCCGACTACGGCGTCGGCGGCTTCGGCGGCCTGCAGGAGCTGCGCGGCCTCAACAAGCCGGTGATCGCCGCGGTCAACGGCATGGCGGTCGGCGGCGGTTTCGAGCTGATGATCTCGTGCGACATCATCGTCGCCGCCGAGAGCGCCCGCTTCGCCCTGCCGGAGATCCGCTCCGGCACCATCGCCGATGCCGCCACCGTCAAGCTGCCGCGCCGCATCCCGTACCACGTCGCGATGGAGCTCCTGTTCACCGGCCGCTGGATGGAGGCGGCGGAGGCCAAGCACTGGGGCCTCGTCAACGAGATCGTGCCGGCGGACAAGCTGATGGCACGGGCTCGCGAGGTCGCCGCCCTGCTCGCCGCCGGCCCGCCGCTGGTCTACGCCGCGATCAAGGAGGTCGACCGCGAGACCGCGCACCTGCCGGTGCAGGAGGCGATGGACCTGATCACAGGCCGGAAACTCAGGACCATCGAGACGCTCTACTCCAGCGAGGACCAGCTCGAAGGCGCCCGCGCCTTCGCCGAGAAGCGAGAGCCGGTGTGGAAGGGCCGGTAGCGGGCGCGGGGCGCCGGCGGCAGGTGGTGCTGGCGGCGCGACCTCATACTTCGAGACAGCGCTGCGCGCCTCCTCAGCATGAGGCATGTGTCAACGAGTCCCTTTGAGCCTCGTCCTGAGGAGCGGCGCAGCCGCGTCTCGAAGGGCGAGGTCGCTAGCCAGTCTAAGCCGCCTGCTCGCCCGCCGTACCGTACCAGCCGTCCAGCCTTGTCCCGCCCATCGCCTCCTCTCCGCTCTCGCCGGCGCCGTCCCTGTCCACCCCCCAGGGATGATACGGATTGCAGTGATAATCTCCAAATCGCCGCCGCCCGCCGCCCCGCGCCGGTGAAACGAGCCCATGCAAAGGCGTTTTCTGCGGGTTTGCGGGGGGCGGTCGGCCGGCAACAGGTATCGATGCCGGCTCTCATCTATAACGCCAATCGAGGCACCAAGTCCGCTATACTGGCGCTCCCGTGGAACGCATGGCGTAAAATACGGGCATACGACCTGGTTCGTCGGGGACGGGGAGATTGAGCGACGCGTTGCGTACGCCTTTATAGGCCAGCCCATGCCATACAATCTCAAAGCCACCCACAGCAGCGCCGGAGAGGAGGACGGTGTGCTGACCGTCGGTTTCGCCGACGATGCGGCATCCCCGTCTCGGTATCTCCTCATAACAGAGGCAGCTGGATTGCGACGCGCAGGACCGGCGGCTTGGGATGGACCGGATCTACCTCGAGGTCGAATCCCAGTCGCGGTGCGCCTATGGCGGGCTGCTGGCGATCTCGGTCGGGGGCCGGACGCTGTCCTTCCGGCTGGATACGGTTGCCGCGCGGGCCTTGCAGGTCGATGGCGAGATACGCGTTGAATTGACGCGCGACGATCCCGCGACGCAGGCGGCACTGGCCATGCTGAAACGCCTCGCAACGTTGGACGGCATTGCCTTTGAAGAGTGCGGGACGTGATCGAAACAGGGCGTACCGCCGCCCCGCCCCCTACTCCTTGACCACCAGCTTGTAGTCCGGGGTCGGGTTCAGGGGGCAGGAATAGACGTATTCGCCGGGGGTGAGCTCGATCTCGTAGTCCTTGGTCGTGCCCTGGGCAAGGCCGCCGCCGGAGACGCTGGGCAGGGTCGCGCGGTTGACGATGCCGTCGCCGCGCAGCCAGAAGCCGAGGCCGTAGGGCACGTTCCTGTTGGTCACGCGGAAGACGTATTTGCCGGGCTTGAGCGTCATCGGCTCCGCCGCGGCCAGCCGCGCGGCCCCGGTGGCCTTGTTGATCGCCTCGCAATCGGCCTTTTTCGCGGATTTGTAGCCGTGGTCAACGCCGCCCTCGGATTCGAGGAACTGGCAGGGCGTCTGGGTCAGCTCGATGACGGTCGGCCCGGCCGCAGGCGCCGGGCCGGCGACGATGAGGGCGAGCCCCAGCGACAGGACCGAACCGGCCAGCGTATTGCGTTTCATGTGTATCTCCATCGCCAACAAATACGGGTTGCCCCGCATATGCGCCGCGGCGGCGGCGGCGGCAATCAACGATGCATCACAAACACGTCAGGGCGGTTCGATGCGAGGTGAGCGGCGGCAACGGCATCGCCTTCAAATGTGAGACCGGAATGTCAGGTTCTAAAGTGCGAATACATTTCTGATTTCGTTAATCAGGTCCTCCATCTGCCGCAGTGCTATGTCCAGGTGGTGGCGTATTCTCGGCTTGATATCTTCCCGGAAGAACTTGGATGCGGACCCGCTTGTCGGTACCGGTGTTTCCTCGATGAGCTCGATCAGGAAATCGGCGGTCTGTTTTTCCATACTCACAAAGCGGTCGATCAGGCGCACGATCTTCGCGAATTTTTCCTGGACCGCACCCTCAAACAGATCCTGTGCCTGGATCGCGGCACCGCTATATTCACGAACTATATGGTTACTCTCTGAAACATGATTTATTACATCCTCGAATGTCTGCATTCCCCGTATTTCAGACATTTGCAAGGGTTTACCCGGCGATTTCTTGGTCTTTTGAATGAGGTCACGAACCCAGAGACGGACTGTATTTTCGTATTGATCGATATGTTGTCGCAGAGCGATATGCTTCTCATTTATTTTCCCGAACAGCATACGCTTCTGTTCTTTTCTGTGTTCCTGCCGCTAAACGTAGGCACCGGTAAAGGCCGACGCCGTTCCGCCAATCAATCCGAAGGTGCCACTCACCAACGCTACAAGGACTTCCCGTTTCGTGGTGCTAAGGGGCATTTGAAATCCCCACTATCGCAAGAGACGGCTGACGACACTCGGTCGAGGCGCTGCAACCTGGCATCGTGTCATAAATCCCCAAATTCGTTAAGGTTCATTTTGGACAATCTTCGGCCCGACTGCCGGAAGGCGCGCGGACGCTGTGTCAGGTCCTGCCGTCGTGCCGCCGCGGCGGCTCGACCGGGCCGCCGGCCTCGATCCAGGCCTCGAGGCCGCCGTCAAGATGGGTGACGGGGGCCAGGCCCATGTCCTGCGCCGCCTTGGTCGCCAGTGCCGAGCGCCAGGAGACGGCGCAGTAAAAGATGAAGGTCCGGTCCTCGGCAAAGAACGGCCTGTGGTAGGGACTTTTCGGGTCGATCCAGAATTCCAGCAGGCCGCGCGGCACGTGGCGGGCGCCGGGGATGCGGCCGGTCTTGGCCAGCTCGCGCACATCGCGCAGATCGATGAACAGCACGTCCTCACGCCCGTGCATGTCCAGCGCCTCATGAACCGAAAGCACGCGGATCTCGCGGCTGGCCGCGGCCACCATGTCGGCGACCGAGCAGGTGATGGTCTGCGGCATTTCCGTCCCTCTCCTCGCCGGCGCGCCGCGCCGGAGCTATAAGCATGCATGGTGCGACGGCGTCTGCAAGCACCGTGTACGATAGGTGCGTGTGTCGGCCGGCCAACTCGTGGCATGCTGGGCGCGGCGGCGCAGGGAGGACGGGGCAGGCGGCGAGAACGGAGGTCCGGCATGGAGCGAACGATCCGCTGGCTGAAGGTCAGCTTCCTTGCCGGCGCCGTTGCCGATGTCGGCATCGGCATCCTTACGCTGATCCCGGCGCGCATGGGCGAAAGCACGGTGACCTACCCCATGGGCCTCGCCGCGACGCTGATGTTCGGCTGGGCGGTGCTGCTGCTGTGGGGATACCGGGCGCCGGTGGCGCGCAAGGGACTGCTCGTCATCACCATCTTCCCGGTCATCACCGGGCTGATGGCGAGCGGCGTCTTTGCCGTCGCCGCGGGCCTCTTCCCGATCGAGCGCATCGTGCCCACGACGATGCTCGGGCTCGGCCTCATCGCCCTGATGGGCACCAGCTACCTTGCCGCGCGGGGACTCGAGTCGGGGCGCTAGCGCTTTGTGCAACCGGTTTTCCGCGGCATTCGCCGGTCACGGCGGTGACGCCCACCCCCACCCTGCCCTCCCCCATCAAGGGGGAGGGTATATTTCTTTGCATTTGCATCAAGTTAACCCCCTCCCCTGGTGGGAGGGGGCAGGGGGAGGGGGACAAGCGAAACCTGCCGGCGAAAGCCGGCGCCGTATTCAACGAGCCGCATCCCGCGCTACCCCGCAACGCCCCGCGCGAGGCGCGGGTAGTACGCCGCCAGGGTGAGGCCGCGCAGGGCATTCATCGCGATCAGGGCGAGCCACAGGCCGTGATTGCCCCACAGCGGCACCAGCGTCCACAGCGCCATGACGTAGAGCGCGGTGGTGATGATCGCGGCGTTGCGCATCTCGTGCGTGCGGGTCGCGCCGAGGAAGATGCCGTCGTAGAGGTAGCACCAGACGCTGATCAGCGGCATCGCCACCGCCCAGGGAAGGAAGTCGCGGGCCAGGGCGCGCACCTCGGGGATCGTCGTCAACAGGTCGATCAGCAGCCCGCCGGCGACGGCGAAGGCCAGCGCCGTCGCCACAGCGGCGATCCCGCCCCAGCGCATCGTCGCCCGCACCGCGCCGGCGAGGTCCGCCCGGCTGCGCCGCCCGACGGCACCCCCGACCAGGGCCTCGGCGGCATGGGCGAAGCCGTCGAGGGCGAAGGCGGAGGTCGAGACGAGGTTGAGCAGCACCGCGTTGGCGGCGAGCGTCACGTCGCCGAGCGTCGCGCCGCGGTCGGTGAACAGCGCGAAAGAGGTGATCAGCAAAAGCGTGCGGATGAAGATGTCGCGGTTGACGGCGAGCATGCGACGGAAGCGGGCGGAGTCGAGGATCCGGCGCCCCGCCGCGATCGGACCCAGCATCCGCAGCCTCTTGGCGGCCAGCACGAGGCCGAGCGCCAGGGCCGCGTATTCGGCGATCAGCGTCGCCGCGGCGACGCCCTCGACGCCCCAGCCGAAGCCGATGACGAAGACGACGTCGAGGATGATGTTGAGGCCGTTCATGAACACCTGCAGGACCAGCGGCCAGCGTGCATTCTGCAGGCCGAAGAACCAGCCGAGCAGGACGTAGTTGGCGAGCGCCGCCGGCGCGCCCCAGATGCGCACGGCATAGTAAGCGGCCCCCTCCCCCTCCACCGCCGCGCTGGCGTTCAAGAGACGGAAGGCGAGCGCGCCGACTGGCCCCCGCACGATCAGCAGCACGGCCCCGAGCCCGAAGGCGAGCAGCAGCGCCCGCGCCAGCACGGCGCGGATCTCGGCCGCGTCCTCGGCACCCCAGGCCTGCGCCGTCGGCCCGGTCGTGCCCATGCGCAGGAAGCCGAAGCCCCAGTAGACGAAGTTGAAGATCAGCGCGCCGATGGCAACGCCGCCGATATAGCGCGCGTCCGGCAGGCGGCCGACGACCGCGGTGTCGACCATGCCGAGCAGCGGCACGGTGACGTTGGACAGGATGATCGGCCCGGCCAGCGCCCAGATACGCCGGTTCCAGGCTCGCGGGTCTGCAGCCGGGGCCGCCGGAGCGACCTCACCCTTCGAGACGCCCCTTCGGGGCTCCTCAGGGTGAGGCTCTGATTTACCGGTCCTCATCCTGAGGAGGGCAAACGGCCCGTCTCGAAGGATGAGGTCGCTGCCCAGACTTTTCGACGGGCCCTCACCCCTTCCCCACCCTCTCATAGGCCAGCAGGGCGCCGGCGAGATCCTCGAGCGCGGCGCCGGTGGACTTGAACAGCGTGATCTCGTCGTCGGACGCGCGCCCGGCATGCGCGCCGCGGCACAGGTCGTAGAGGTCGGCCGCAATGTCCTCGGGCTTGAGCACGCCGCTCGCCAGCGGCTGCACGAGGTCTCCGGCCTCGACGGTGGCGCCGGCGCGGGTGTCGCAGAACACGGTGGCGCGGCGGATGCAGTCGTCGTCGGCCTCGCGCATCTGCGGCGTGAAGCCGCCGATCAGGTCCAGGTGCTGGCCCGGAAGCAGCCAGGCGCCGCGGATCAGCGGCTTCGTCGCCAGGGTCGCGCAGGAGATGACGTCGGCCTGCGCGACGGCGGCTTCGAGGTCGGTGGCGACGCCGGCGTCGATGCCGTCCCCCAGCCCTTCGACGATGCGCGCCGCCCGCTCGGGATTGCGGCCCCACACGGTGACCCGCTCGATCGGGCGCACGGCGCGGTAGGCGCCGATTTGGTTCAGGGCCAGCCGCCCGGTCGCGACCACGAGGAGATGCCGTGCATCCTTGCGGGCAAGGTAGTCCGATGCGAGGGCCGAGGCGGCCGCGGTGCGCCGCACCGTCAGCTCGCCGCCGTCGATGGTGGCCAGCGGCTCTCCGGTCTTGCCGTCGAACAGCACGTAGACGCCGTTGACCGCGGGCAGGCCGCGCGCCGCATTGCCCGGGAAGACGTTGACCAGCTTGATGCCGAGATGTGCGCCTTCGGTCCAGGCCGGCATCAGCAGCGCCGTCGCGTCCGGCTCCCCGGGCACCGAGACGGTGTGGTGGTGGCGCACCGGCATCACGCAGTCGGCGCGGAACATCTCGCGGACGGCTTCGATCAGCGGCCCGAACGGGGTGCACCGCCGCACCGTCTCGGCATCGATCATGCGCATGACTCGCCCTCCCCCGCGTGCCGGACTCGCGGCGCATCCTGCGGAGCGGGGCGGCGAAACGCAAGTCCGGCAATTGACATGACCGATCGGGGGGCTTATCCCTCTGCGGCCGTTTGACGCGCCCCCGATGGAAGGGGAAGGAATTATGGGCAAGGGGAAGAAGAGAGCGACGCGGCCGCAGACCCAGGCGGTTCGCGGCGGCCTGACGCGGAGCCGCTTCGACGAGACCTCCGAGGCGATCTACATGACCTCGGGCTACGTCTACGAATCGGCCGAGGAAGCCGAGGCTGCCTTCAAGGGCGACGCCGACCGCTTCATCTATTCGCGCTACGCCAACCCGACCGTGGCCATGTTCGAGGAGCGGCTGCGCCTGATCGAGGGGGCCGAGGCCTGCATGGCGACGGCGAGCGGCATGGCGGCGGTGTTCGCGGCGCTGATGAGCCTCTTGAAGGCCGGCGACCGCATCGTCGCCTCGCGGGCGCTCTTCGGCTCCTGCCATTTCATCGTCAACGACATCCTGCCGCGCTACGGCGTGACCCACGAATTCGTCGACGGCGCCGACGCGGCGCAGTGGGAGGCGGCGCTGGCGACGCCGGCGCAGGCGGTGTTCCTCGAGACGCCGTCGAACCCGGCGCTGGAGATCATCGACCTCGACATGGTCTCGGCGCTCGCGCACCGGGCCGGCGCCCAGGTCGTCATCGACAACGTGTTCGCAACGCCGCTGCTGCAGCGGCCGCTGGAGCTCGGCGCCGACATCGTCGTCTATTCCGCGACCAAGCACATCGACGGCCAGGGCCGCACCCTCGGCGGCGCGGTGCTCGGTTGCAAGGACTTCATCACCGGGGAGCTGAAGACCTTCCTGCGCCACACCGGGCCGGCGTTGAGCGCATTCAACGCCTGGGTGCTCGTCAAGGGGCTGGAGACCCTAGACCTGCGCGTCGACCGGATGTGCGAGAACGCGCTGGAGATCGCCCGCTTCCTGGAAGGCCACAACAGCATCAGCCGGGTCCTCTACCCGCATCTCGACAGCCACCCGCAGGCACTGCTGGCGCGCCGGCAGATGCGCAAGGGCGGCTCGATCGTCTCCTTCGAGCTGGCCGGCGGCAAGGCCGATGCCTTCCGCTTCCTCGATGCGCTGGAGATCATCGACATCTCCAACAATCTCGGCGATTCGAAGAGCCTGATCACCCACCCGGCGACCACCACCCACCAGCGCCTGCCGGCCGAGGAGCGCGCCCGCCTCGGCATCACCGACGGCCTGGTGCGGCTGTCGGTCGGCCTCGAGGACGTCGAGGACCTCAAGGAGGACCTCGCGCGGGCGCTGGGCGGCTGAGGCGCGGCACCGGCGGCGCCGGGATGGCGGACCAGGACAGCAGACCGGTGGAGATCGCCCTGGAAGAGACGGGGGCGATCGCCGCGCCGCCCGGCGCGGTGCCGGTACCTGCGGCAGAGAACCACTTGGCCGGCATCGCCCTGATGGTCGCGGCGATGATGGTGGTGCCGTTCATGGACGCGCTCGCGAAGTATCTGAGCGACCGCTACGCCGTCACGCAGCTGACCTGGGCGCGCTTCTTCTTCCATTTCATGATCCTCGCGCCGATCGTGCTGTACCGTCACGGCGGGGCGGCGTTGCGGCCCGCACAGCCGGTCCTGCAGCTGGTGCGCAGCGGCTTCACGCTGCTGGCCACGATCCTGTTCTTCGGGGCGATCGCGCACATGCCGATCGCCGATGCGCTGGCGCTGCTGTTCGTCTCGCCCATGGTGGTCACCGCGCTGTCGCCGCTGCTGCTGGGCGAGCGCGTCGGCCCGCGACGCTGGGCCGCGGTCATCGCGGGGTTTCTCGGGGCGCTCGTCATCCTGCGTCCCGGCTTTGGCATGGCACAGCCGGGCTCGTTCCTGGCGATCGGGGCCGGCGTGGCGTTCGCGCTCTATACCCTGCTGACGCGCAAACTCGCGGGCAGCGGGTCGCCGCTTATCACCCTGGCCTATACCGCCGTGACCGGCGCCGTGGTGATGAGTGTCGCCGTCGTCCCCCACTGGGTCACGCCGCCGCCGGGCGAGCTTGTGATGATGGCGGGCATCGGCGCGATCGCGGCATTCGGGCATTTCCTGCTGATTCGCGCCTTCGACCACGCCCCGGCCTCGCTGCTGGCGCCATACAGTTATTCCGAGATCGTCATGGCGACGGCCGTGGGATGGTTCATCTTCAGCGATTTCCCCGACGGCTGGACGTGGACGGGCATTGCCGTGATCGTTGCAAGCGGGGTCTACATATCGTGGCGCGAGGGTCGGAGACCGACAAGATAATGTAGAAAGCGGCGTTGCATTGTTGGGACGCGGTGGCTAAACTCGCGCGGTGACGAGGGGATGTTAAGGCGGTTGCAACCGTTCCATTGAGGGAGGTACCCGGATGTTTTTCCTGCGCAGATATTCCCGATTTGTCGCTTTGCCGCTGGCGGCCCTGATGCTGGCCGTATCGATGCCCCTGGGGGCGGCGCAGGCGGCGCTGGTGAGCACGGACCAGGTCATCGACAAATCGGAAGTCGCAGCCGACAGGGCGCAAGTGGCCACGTTCCTCGCGCGTGAGGACGTACGCCGAAACCTGCGGGCCATGGGCGTCAATCCCGACGAGGCGGCCGCCCGCGTTGCCGTCATGACGGACGCCGAAGTGCGGCAGGTGGCGGCACGGATCGACGAGCTGCCGGCCGGCCAGGACGTTGCGGTCGCGCTGATCAGCGCGGCACTGCTCATTTTCCTTGTCCTTCTGATTACCGACCTGATGGGGGTTACCGACGTCTTCCCGTTCGTCAAGGGCGGCAAGGCGCGACGTTAGGAGCCGGTTCGACGGCGCCGCCGACCCCGCGGATGAAACGGTGGCCGGCGGCCGTCCGAAGCCGGGGTGTGGTTTGGATGCACATGCGTGGCCCGACCCGTGCGGGCCACTGTGTGCATGTTTGATGGTGGAAAGGTGATTGCCCCATGAGACATTTTCGGAATCTGCGTCCCATGATCGCCATGCCCCTGGCGGCAGCCATGTTTGCGGCGTCGATGCCGTTCGGCGTCGTGCGGGCGGAAATGGTGCCGACGGAGCGGGTCATCGAGCGCCGCGAGGTCGATGCGCGGCGCGCCGAGGTCGCCGCCTTCCTCGCGCGATCGGACGTGCGGGAGCGCATCGCCGCACTCGGCGTCGCCCCGGACGAAGCGGCAAGCCGGGTCGCCGGCCTCTCCGATGCGGAGGTGCTCCAGGTGGCGCAGGAAATCGACAACCTGCCCGCCGGGCAGGCCCAGGGCGTCTCGATCGTGGTCGTCCTGCTGTTGATCATCATCATCCTCCTGCTAGTCTAGCCCCGGCGCGACTGCGCGACGGCGCGGCGTCCACGGACATGAAGGCTCCTCGACCGGCATGCGGATCGTAAGGCGTATTGTGGCCACGGCTCTCCTGCTGACGGCGGCGGCATGTGCCGGCACCGGGCAGACGGCCCAGCTGCTCCGCGACCCGGGCACGCTGCCGCCACAGGCCATGGTCGCCGATGTGCCGTTCTTCCCGCAGGAGCGGTTCTACTGCGGCCCCGCGGCGACGGCGATGGCGCTGGCCTGGACCGGCCTGCCGGTCACCCAGGACGACCTCGTGCCGCAGGTCTACACGCCGGGCCGCGAGGGCACGCTGCAGCCGGACGTGATCGCTGCGGTGCGTCGCAACGGCCGACTCGCGGTGACGATCGAAACCCTGCCCGACCTTCTGGCCGAGCTCGCCGCCGGCCGGCCGGTCCTGGTGTTCCAGAATCTCGGCCTGTCGTGGGTCCCGCAATGGCATTTCGCCGTCGCCATCGGTTACGACCTCGAATCGCGCGACCTGATCCTGCATTCGGGCACCACCGAGAACTACCGGCAGCGTCTCGGCACCTTCGAACGGACATGGCAGCGCGGCGGCTACTGGGCGCTGGCCGTCCTTCGGCCCGGCGAGCTGCCGGTCAACGCCGACGAGCTGGCGGTCCTGCGCGCCGCCGCCGGCCTCGAACGCGTGGCGCAATACGATGCCGCCGCCGCCGCCTACCGGGCGATCGGCGAGCGCTGGCCGGGCAGCTTCGAGGCGCATTTCGGCCTCGGCAACGTGCGCTACGCGCTTTCCGACCTGGTCGGCGCCGAGGCCGCCTACCGGCAGGCCATCGCGGCGCGACCCGAGGCCGCGGGACCGGCCTGGAACAACCTTGCCTACGTGCTGGCAGGCCTGCAGCGCAACGAGGAAGCCATCCGCGCCGCCCGCGAAGCGGTCGCCAGCGACCCCGACGACGCCAACTATCGGTCGACCCTGACCGAGCTGTCCGCACGCTGACGCCGGGCCCGGCAAGACACAGGAATAATTTCTTCCCTTGGGTATTTCCTTGCGCCAGTATTGCCGCATACGAACGGGATTCGCGTCAATGAATCGCCGGCCCAAAACAGAGGAGAGTTTCATGCTTCACCGGACGACACCGACCCCCTTTCTGCGCGCACGGCTGCTCGCCACGACGGCGCTTGCCGCGTTCGCCGGCGCGCTGAGCGCCCTGCCGTCGAGCCAGGCGACCGCGGCCGGCTTCGCGCTGAAGGAGCAGAGCGCGAAGGCGCTGGGCAACGCCTTCGCCGGCGCCACCGCAGGGGCCGAGGACGTGACCTACATGTTCTTCAACCCGGCGGGCCTGACCCGGCAGGAAGGCCACCAGGCCGCGGTCGTCGGCAGCTACATCATCGTGAGCGGGGAGACGAACAACGCGAACGCTGTGGGCGTCCCAACCGGCGAAGCGACGTCCGGCGATGCGGCCAAGGATGCCTTCGTGCCGGCCGCCTACCTGATGTGGTCGGCGAGCCCCGATCTGAAGCTCGGCGTCGGCATCAACGCGCCGTTCGGCCTGACCACCGAATACAGCCAGACCTGGCAGGGCCGCTTTCACGCCGTCGAATCGGCGATGATGACGGTCAACGTCAACCCGGCCATCGCCTACCGGGTGAACGAGAACCTGTCGCTCGGTTTCGGGTTGCAGTTCCAGTATATGGACGTAACGCTGAGCCAGATGTCGCCCGGCGGGCTCGCCGAAGTCACGGGCGACGACTGGGGCTACGGCGTGACCTTCGGCGCACTTTACGAATTTTCCAATGCAACGCGCATGGGGCTGGGATACCGCTCCCAGGTCGCGCAGACCCTGGAGGGTAACCTTACGGTCGCCGGTGCGTTTGCCAGCAATGCCGAGGCGAAGTTCACGTCGCCCGACACGATCTCCGCCGGTGTGTTCCACGAATACAACGACCAGTTCGCGGTCATGGCGGAGACGGTGTGGACCCGCTGGAGCACGTTCGACGAGCTGCGCATCGAGAACGGCAGCGGCGGCCTGATCAGCAACACGCCGGAGGACTGGAAGGACGTCTGGTTCTTCGCCCTCGGCGCGACCTGGAAGCCCAGCGAGAGCTGGACCCTGCGCGGCGGCATCGCCTACGACCAGACGCCGATCCCGGACGACCGGCGGACCCCGCGCATCACCGATGAGGACCGAACTTGGCTCGCCATCGGTGCGCAGTTCCACCCGACGCCGAACATCACCATCGATGCCGGCTATACGCACATCTTCATCAAGGACGCGGTGGTCAACCTGCCGGCTGGCTATACGACCCCCGCGCTGCCGGCCCTGACGGCGAACTACGAGAACAACCTCGACATCCTGACGGTCCAGGCGGTGTTCCGGTTCTGATCGGGAGCACAGACCGCGTCACGCAAACGGCCGCCGGAACGCTCCGGCGGCCGTGTCGTTTCCGGGCCCGCGCGTGCGTCAGCCGTCGCGCCAGCGCCGCACCGCCCGCCAGGCCAACGGCATGAGGGCCGCAGCCAGAACCAGCTTGAAGGCATCGCCGATGAGGAACGGATAGAGGCCCCAGGCAAGGATCGGCTTGTCCCAGCCGAACAGCGCGCCGAGCCACAGCAGGCCGGGGACGTAGATCGCGATGTTGCCGAGCAGCATGGCCAGCGCCGTCGTCGCCGCGCTGCGGTCCCAGCCGCGCTCGGCGAGCCAGCCGACCAGCGCCGCCGCGGCGACGAAGCCGACGAGGTAGCCGCCGGTGCCGCCCATCATGTAGGCAAGGCCGATGCCCTTCTCGGGCGTGCCCGCGAACACCGGCAGGCCGGCCGCGCCCTCGGCGAGGTAAAGGAGCAATGTCGCGCCGCCGAGGCGCCAGCCATAGGCCATGCCAAGGGCGAGCACGACGAAGGTCTGCATGGTGACCGGCACCGGATAGAACGGCACCTGGACCTTGGCCGACAGGGCCAGGAGCGCAGTTCCGGCCAGCGCCAGGACCACCAGGCGGAGCGGCGTCGAAAGCCTGCCCTCGGGCCAGACGGCGCCGATCAGGGTCTGCTGCGGGAAGGTCGTCGAACTGCTCATCGCGATCGCCTCTCAAATTCGTGTTCGTGTTCCGGTCGTTTTATAACGGCCCGCCCGGCGATTCCCTAGCCGAATTTGTTGTTGCGCGGGAATCCCTGGGGCGGCAGGCGGCCGGCCTGGGCACGTTTGCCGAGCCAGCCGTCGAGTCGGGTCTCGGTGCGTTCGCCGCCGCCGTGTTTCCAGGACAGGCCGTCCGCGCGGCGGAACACCTTCACGTCCGACAACCCGCCATTCTTGTAGCGCTGCAGGATGACGCCGCGGCCGCGCGTCATCACCGGTACCTCGTCGAGCCCGAAGATCAGCAGCTTGCGGTTCTCGCCGATAACGGCGACCGAATCGCCGTCGACCGGCACGCATGTGGCGGCCTCCACCTTGCCGGAGACGTTGAGGACCTGCTTGCCCGCGCGGGTCTGCGCCAGCACGCCATCCTCCTCGACAACGAAGCCGCGGCCGTCGCTGGCGGCGACCAGAAGGCGCCGTCCCGGCCTGTGCACGAAGATGGCGACGACGTCGTTCTCACTGCCGAGATCGAGTATCAGGTTGAGCGGCTCGCCGAAGCCGCGGCCGCCGGGCAGCCTGTCGGCCCCCAGCGTATAGAACCGCCCGTTGGTAGCGAACACCACCAGCTTGTCGGTGGTCTCCGCATGCAGGTGGAAGCGCGCGCCGTCCCCTTCCTTGTACTTCAGGTCGGTGTCCGCCGGCAGGTGGCCGCGCAGCGCCCGGATCCAGCCGCGCTGCGAGCACACCACGGTCACCGGCTCGCGCTCGATCATCGCCTCCACCGGCACGACGACCGCGGCCGGCGGTGCGCCCAGCACGGTGCGGCGCGGCCCGTAGCGCGGCTCCTTGCCGAACTTGTCGCGGATCGCGCGGATCTCGCCGGCAATGGCCTCCCAGCGGCCTTCCTCGTCGCCGAGCAGCGCCTTGAGCCGCTTGCGCTCCGCGCCGAGCGCCTTGTGCTCGCCCCTGATCTCGACCTCCTGCAGCTTGTGCAGGCGGCGCAGGCGCAGGTTCAGGATCGCGTCGGCCTGCGTCTCCGACAGCTTGAAGCGCGCCATCAGCCCGGCCTTGGGATCATCGGCCTCGCGTACGATGCGAATCACCTCGTCGATGTTCAGATACGCGATGAGGTAGCCGTCGAGGATCTCGATGCGTGCCTCGACCTTGCCCAGGCGGTGCGCCGTGCGCCGCTTCAGCACCTCGTGCCGGTGATCGAGGAAGGCCTGCAGCACGTCGCGCAGGTTCATCACCCGCGGCGTCTGGTCGGCGTCCAGCACGTTCATGTTGAGGCCGAACTTGACCTCCAGGTCGGTGTTGCGGAACAGCGACTCCATCAGCAGCGCCGCATCCACATTGCGGCTCTTTGGCTCCAGCACCAGCCGGATGTCCTCGGCCGATTCGTCGCGCACGTCGGCCAGCATCGGCAGCTTGCGGTTGAGCAAGAGGTCGGCGATCCGCTCGTGCAGCTTCGACTTCTGCACCTGGTACGGGATCTCGGTGACCACGATTTGCCAGGTCCCGCCCTTCAGCTTCTCGACCTCCCAGCGGGCGCGCAGGCGCAGGCTGCCGCGGCCGGTGCGGTAGGCCTCGGCGATCGCCTCGGGCGATTCGACCAGCTCGCCGCCGGTCGGGAAGTCGGGGCCCGGCATCAGCGACAGCAGCTTGTCGAAGCCGGCATTCGGGAACTTGATGAGGTGCAGCAGCGCGGCGCAGATCTCGCCGACATTGTGCGGCGGGATGTTGGTGGCCATGCCGACGGCGATGCCGGTGGCGCCGTTGGCCAGCAGGTTCGGGAAGCCCGCCGGCAGCACGACCGGCTCCTCGCGCTCGCCGTCATAGGTCTCGCGGAAATCGACGGCGTCCTCGTCGATGCCGTCCATCAGCGCCTCGGCGATCTCGGTCAGCCGCGCCTCGGTGTAGCGGTAGGCGGCCGCCGGGTCGCCGTCGATATTGCCGAAATTGCCCTGCCCGTCGACCAGCGGGTAGCGCACCGCGAAGTCCTGGGCCAGGCGCACCATGGCGTCGTAGATCGCGGCGTCGCCGTGCGGGTGGAAGTTGCCCATCGTGTCGCCGACGATCTTGGCGCATTTCTTGAAGCCGGCCGTGGGGTTCAGCCGCAGCTCGCGCATCGCGTAGAGCAGGCGCCGGTGCACGGGCTTGAGCCCGTCGCGCACGTCGGGCAGCGAGCGCGCCATGATCGTCGACAGGGCATAGGACAAGTAACGCTCCTGCAGGACGTCGGCGAGCTGCGCCGGCTGGGCGCCGTTGTCGTCGGCCGCGGGACGGCTGGCCATCGGGGAATCTCCTACCAGATATGGTGTCTGTTGTTTGGCCTTATACTATGTCTCGCCGGTCCGCGTCGAGCCCGCGCAGATGGGTGATGAGCCGTTCGCGGGCGTCCGGAGTCTTGCGGCCGTGCGGCGCGAACACGTGGCGCTCGAGGAACCATCCGGTCAGTCGCACCCCGTCGAGCACCTCCTGCACGTCGGCCGCGCCGCCCCCGGGGGCAAGGAAGGCGGGCAGCGGCAACAACCTGTCGTGCCAGGGCTCGCCCGCCGACAGCGAGACCGCCCGGCCGCTCCGCGGCGACACGTAGGCCAGCTGATCGTTCCTGCCGGTCGCGGCACAGGACGAAAGGTCGAGCCCGAAGCCGAGATCGGCGAGCAGGAACAGCTCCCAGCGGACATAGGACTCGGCCCAGTCGGGCGCCTCCAGCCCCTCGAGGAGGCCGCTGAGCGCCCGGTATAGCTCGGGGTGCGGCGCCCGCTCCGGCAGCGCCGTCTCCAGCAGCGCCGTCGCCGAGGTGAGCGCCGCCAGCGGCCCCGGCCGGTCGTACAGCGCCGCACTGCTATGCAGCGGCTCCACGGTGAAGGCGCCGAGATGCTCCTCGAGCCGCGCCCGCCACGTCGCCGCGAGAGTGTTGCCCGGCTGCAGGACCCCGCGCAGGCGCCGCGACGCGCCGCCGCGCACCAGCCCCGCATGGCGGCCGTGCTCCGCGGTCAGCAGGCTGACGATCGCCGCCGCCTCGCCATGCCGCCGCACCGCCAGCACGATGCCCTCGTCACGCCATTCCATGGGGGGAGTTTAGCAGATTTCCGCTTCACTCCGGCGGCGGGGCCACCACCTTGGCGTAGGCGTCGCCTTCGACGATGCGGCCGACGTTGCGGAACACGTCGAGCGTGACCTCGAAGGCCTCTCGGGTGATCTCCACGTGCTCCGACCAGTTGCCGAGCTTCTGGTATGCGGCGATGGTGCTGGCCAGCACCGCGGGGTCGATGTCGGCAAAATGCGACTGCTCGGCGGCGGCGATCTCCTCAGGGGGTGTCGCGTTGATCCATTTGCGGGCCTTGCGGTAGGCGCGCATGAAGGCGCGCGCGATGTCGGTCGCGAGCCACTCGCGGGTCGCCGCGAGGCTGGAGAAGGCGCAGGGCCCGATGGCATCGCCCAGCCCCGCGACCACGTAACCGACGCCGTCATGCTCCAGCTGCTGCGGCGCCGGCCCCTGCTGGTGGATGTAGTCGCCCTCGCCGGCGCGAAAGGCGGCGTCCATCTCGTCGACATTGCCGGCATCGACCGCGACGATCGAATCGTAGTCCAGGCCCTGTTTCTTGCAGGCGTATTTGAACATCGCCAGCGGCTGGCCGCCGTGGTCGACCAGCACCCGCTTGCCGGCGAGCGTCGACCATTTGAAATCGGGGTCGGGCGCCCGCGCGGTGAGGAAGAAGCCGTCCTTCTCGTTGACCTGGGCGAAATGCACCGCCGGCGGGTCCTCCCCCTTGGCCAGCGCGGCCAGCCCCTGCGACGGCGCCGACTGGACGACATGCGCCGAGCCGTCGAGCAGCGCTGCGATCGCCGAGACGCCGGGCGGCGAGACCGACAGGTCCGGCTCCAGCCCCTCTTCGGCCAGGAAGCCGCCGGCCGCGGTCGCGATCAGCGGGCTGTAGAAGGCGGAAAAGCGGGTGAACTGGATGTTGATGCGGGTCATGTTATTTCCTTCCGATTTCGCATGGCGGCGATCAGTCGTCTTTCTAACACATCAAAGAGCTGCATCATTGCGAGGCGCGCAGCGCCGCGGCAATCCAGCAACGGCGGCTCATCTCGCGCCACCCTGGATTGCTTCGCTCCGCTCGCAATGACGAATTTCTATACCTCAAGCCGTCACCCGCGCATCTCCACGCCGGCCCACTCCTCGATCACCCGGGCGATCTCGGTGAAATCGGAGTCGGGCCCGAACTTCGCGTTGGTCACCGCCATCATCTCGCGCACCACGGCGCCGACCAGCATCGGCACGCCGAGCGCCTCGGCCTCGTCGATGCACAGGCGCACGTCCTTGTAGGCAAGGCCGGTGGCGAAACCGGCATCGAAGCGGCGGGTCAGGATGCGGTGCGGAAACTTGTCCTGCGTTGCACTGTTGCGCCCGGTACCGGCGTTGAAGACGTCGACCAGCACGTTCGGGTCGAGACCGGCCTTAACCCCCATGGCGACGACCTCGGAGGTGAGCGCCAGCGCCGCCACCGACAACAGGTTGTTGCCGAGCTTGGCGACCTGGCCCATGCCGGGTCGCTCGCCGACGTCGAACACCTTGCCGAACACCGCGAGCACCGGCTCGAGCGCGGCCCGCTCGGCCGCGGGGCAGGCCAGCATGACCGCCAGCGTGCCGGCCACGGCGCCGGCGACGCCGCCGCTGACCGGCGCGTCGGCCCAGACGATGTTGCGTTCGGCCATGGCGGCAGCGACCTGCCCGGCGACGGTCGGCCCGGTGGTCGACAGGTCGACGGCGCAGCGGATCTTTTTGCCGTGGATCAGGCCCCCCTCCTCCAGCGCCACTGCCTGCACCACGGCCGGCGTCGGCAGGCTGACCAGCACCATCTCGGCAGCCGAGGCGACCTTCGCGGCCGATTGGGCGATCCGCGCCCCGCGCGCCGCCAGCGGTTCGGTCGCCGCCGGGTTGGTGTCGTGTACGACGAGGCTGTGCCCGGCATCGAGGAGCCGCGCCGCCATCGGCCCGCCCATCTGACCGACGCCGACGAATCCCAGTGTCTGTGCTGCCATCGCCCTGCCTTCCTGTCTGCCCTTGGCCCCGCTATTCCGCCGGCGGCGCGTCGAGCCGCGCGACCCAGCCCTCGAGCGCCTGGTTCGGCGCCGGATAGCGCGCCATCACCAACGGATCGTGCCCCGGTATCACATGGCCGGGCGAGTCCGCGAGCCGCTTGATCGTCGCATAGCCTTCCAGCATGTCGCCGACGCTGTAGACGATGGGGAACGGTCGCCCCTGCTCGATATTCGCATAGAAGTGCGTCGCGTCGGAGGCCAGGACCACCCAGCCGCGCCTGGTGCGCACCCGCACCACCTGGATGCCGGCGGTGTGCCCGCCGACCCAATGCACGCTGATGCCGGGCGCAAGCTCGACGGAGCCGTCGTGGAACGCGACACGTCCCTCGAATACGCGCCGCACCATGACCGCGACATCCTCCGGCTCGAACGCGCTGCTGAGCGCCTCGTGACACATGCAGCGCCCCGTGCAGTACGCCATCTCGCGATCCTGCACGTGATAGCGGGCGCGCGGGAACAGGTCGTGATTGCCGGCGTGGTCGTAATGCATGTGGGTGAGGATCACGTCCTCGACCTGCGCCGGGTCGATCCCGATCGCCTTCAGCCCTTCGGCCGGCGGATTCAGCATCTCGCGCCCGCGTTTCTCGGCCATGTCCGGGGCGAATCCGCTATCGACGACGAAGGTCCGGTCCTCGCCCACGATCGCCCAGACGAAATAGTCGAGCGGCATCATCACGTCGTGCGGGTCGCCGCCGATGAAGTTGTAGCGCGACAGGCGCTCGTGCCGCGCATATTTGATCGCAAAAATCTGGTAGGTATCGGCCATGTTACGTGTCCTCCGTCCGCGATTTCCGTTCGTTTGCGCCGCCCCTAGACGTCGAAATCCAGGCCCAAGTCGCGGTAGCGCTCCCGGTCCTCGCCCCATTTCTCGCGCACCTTGACGAACAGGAACAGGTGCACCCTGCAGCCGAGCATCTCCTCCAGCTCCGCGCGGGCGGCGGCGCCGACCGACTTGATGCGCTGGCCGCCCTTGCCGAGGACGATCGCCTTCTGGCTGTCGCGCTGGACGTAGACGACCTGGCCGATTCGCACGCTGCCGTCGGGCCTGTCCTCCCACTCCTCGGTCTCGACGGTGAGCGCATAGGGCAGCTCCTGGCGCAGCTGCAGGAACAGCTTCTCGCGGGTGATCTCGGCCGCCAGCAGGCGCTCCGGCATGTCGGAGAGCTGGTCCTCCGGATAGAGCCACGGCCCTTCCGGCAGGCGGCCGATGATGGTCTCCATCAGGTCGTCGACGCCGTCGCCGGTGGTCGCGGAGATCATGAAGGTATCGGTGAAGACGCCGCTGTCGTTGAGCTCGGCGCTGAGCGCCAGCAGCGAGTCCCGGCGCACCAGGTCGATCTTGTTGAGCGCAAGCATTGCCGTGCGGCCCGCCTTTGTGAGCCCCTCGACGATGCGCCGCACGTCGCCGGTCACCCCCTTTACGGCGTCGACCAGCAGCACCACGAGATCGGCATCCGCGGCGCCCGACCAAGCGGCGGCGACCATGGCGCGATCGAGCCGTCGCCGCGGCTCGAAGATCCCGGGGGTGTCGATGAAGATGATCTGGGCGGCGCCGCGCAGGGCGATGCCGAGGACCCGGGTGCGGGTCGTCTGCACCTTGGGCGTGACGATCGAGACCTTGGCGCCGACCAGCCGGTTGAGGAGCGTCGACTTGCCGGCGTTCGGCGCACCGATCAGCGCGACGAAGCCGCAGCAGCTCGGCGCGCTCTCAGCCATTGCCGCCGCTCTCCTCGAGGCGCTCGAGAAGCCGCTCCGCGGCGATCTGCTCGGCGGCCCGCTTGGTTTGACCCTCACCAAGCTCCGGCGGGAAATCTCCGACCCGGACCTCGATCGTGAACAACGGCGCATGGTCGGGCCCGCTGCGCGACACCTGCCGGTAGGACGGCAGCGCCAGCCCGCGGCCCTGGGCCCATTCCTGCAGGCTCGTCTTGGCGTCCTTCGGCGGCATCTCGGTCTCCTCCATCAGCGGCGACCAGTGCCGCAGGATGAACGCTCGCGCCGCCTCCAACCCGCCGTCGCGGTAGACGGCGCCAATCAGGGATTCGCACACATCGGCGAGGATCGCCGGGTTCTCGCGTCCGCCCGCCTCCTCCTCGCCGCGGCTGAGATGGATCAGCGCTCCGACGCCAAGGTGCTGGGCGACCTCGGCCAGCGTCTCGCGGCGCACCAGGGCAACGAGCCGCTTGGCGAGCGCACCCTCGTCCTCGTCCGGGAACGCGTCGTACAGCATGTCGGCGACGACCAGGGCGAGCACACGGTCGCCAAGGAATTCGAGGCGTTCGTAGGTGGGCTGGTCGCGTCCGGCAGCGCTGCGATGGGTCAGGGCGATCCGCGGCAGTTCCGTGTCGCGGAACGTATGGCCGATGATGTCCGTCAGTTCATCCATCGCGGCGACCGGTCGCGCCGGTCATTCGATGCCGTCGAATATCCGGCTGAAACGGATGAAGAAATTGTCGGGCTCGTGGCCCCAGTTGATGGAAAAGAACAGGATCTCCGCACGGCCGATGAAGTTCTGCGCCGGAATGAAGCCGATGACCCTGCTGTCGGACGAGTTGTCGCGGTTGTCGCCCATCGCGAAGTATTGGCCTGGGGGGACCGTGTATTCCGGCGTGTTGTCGAGCCGGTAGGAATCACCATGCTCCTCGACGATCCGGTGCACCCGCCCGTTGGGCAGGGTTTCCAGATACTGCGGCACCATGCGCCCGGGCCGGATCTCGTAGTCCTCGATGCGCTCCCGCTTGACCGGCTCGCCATTGATGTGCAACACGCCCTGCTTGACCTGTATGGTGTCGCCCGGCACGCCGACGATCCGCTTGATGTAATCCTCCGACAGGTTCGTGGGATTGCGAAACACCGCGACATCGCCCCGCTCGACCGGGTCCTCCCAGATCCGCCCCTCGAACGGGATCATGCCGAAGGGGAACGAGTATCGGCTGTAGCCGTAGCTGTATTTCGAGACGAACAGGTAGTCGCCGATCAGCAGCGTCGGATACATCGACGACGACGGGATGTTGAAGGGCTGGAAGGCGACGATGCGCACGGCGAGCGCAATCAGCACCGCATAGAACACTGTCTGGACGGTATCGTTCCACAGCCACCGCCGCAGCTGGCCCGGCTCCGCAGCGGTGCCGGCATCCCCCGCCGCCGTTGCGACAGGCTTTCCTGTCTCGGTCTTGCCGTTGTCTGATGTCATGCGGTCCCGTACATCCCTACTGTAATGCGCGCGCGGCGGTGATAGGCGCTGCCGCTGGTCGCTGTCAAGGCGTTGAGATACTGACGACGCAATGCGGCCGGTCACTCAGCGCCATGGAACAGCCGCTCGAGCCGGTTGCGGGATCCCTCGCTGGAAAACCGGAAACGCGGCCCGTTTCGTCACGCCGCCGTGCCGTCCACGGCCGAGATGATGACGATCGCC
>JABAOD010006713.1_pt1 | contig 27506 bp, 27 predicted proteins | sample 7062151 | NCBI WGS metagenome assembly JABAOD01 (sample SAMN14538626, study PRJNA623070) | marine sediment metagenome | biome: marine biome [ENVO:00000428]; feature: marine pelagic biome [ENVO:01000023]; material: deep marine sediment [ENVO:00002113] | place: India: Gulf of Khambhat ... | reverse complement strand
TCATCTGGAGGATTCGGGTGCGAAGGCGACGGGACTAGTAGAAGGGGGCATTAGCCTCCCTGCCTCCCGAGGACAAGAGCCACTGGAGGGATTCGAACCCTCGACCTACGGTTCTCCCGCTAAGTTACGAGACCGTCGCTCTGACCACCTGAGCTACAGTGGCCACTCCTCAATAAGGAATGACGGGATAAAAGATTCTGGCCGGACGGGAGGCCTGATGAGAAACTTATATTTGCCCCCCATAACCTATCTCGTCCCCGACAGGAGGGGAGTCGATTGCGGAAAGACGACTCGACGGACGACGAGCTACTGCAATCAATGCAACGCGCCTCCATGGATGTGGAACCGGTCATCGACCCTTCCAGGCCTCAGGGCTACTTCTATCCTTTCTTGGAGGACGAAGGTCTGGATCCAACGTCCGTTGAGCCCCTCGAGGCGCTGGTAGCCCGAGGGGAACTGGAGAGGAAGCTGAAGTACAAGCTCCGCATCTGCCCGAAGGACGGGAGCCCTCATCTCAGGACCGCCCTTTTGTGTCCGTCATGCCAGTCCGAAGACATCTCGAAGGAGGTTCTGATAGAGCACTTCACCTGCGGTTACATAGCCCCCGAAGCTCGGTTCAAGGCCCCGGATGGGCTAGTTTGCCCGAAGTGCGGAAAGAGGCTCAAGCTCCTCGGGAAGGACCACCGCAAACCCTCGGACTTCTATCGATGCGGCGACTGCGGGGAGGTAACCTACATTCCAGAGGTCCACCACCACTGCACCCACTGCGATGAATACTTCGACACCTCAGAGGTGAGTGAGAAGTCGCTGTATTCCTACTTCCGAAGAGATGAGGTGCCTTCGGCCCTGAAAGAGGTGTTGGCCAGGGCCGCACAGGTCTTGGAGGGTGCCGGTTATGAAGTCGCTGTCCTTCAGAAGGTCGAGGGCAGATCTGGGGTAAAGCACGCTTGCGACCTCTTCGCCTTCAAAGAGGTCATGGGCCTCAGGACGGAGGTCCTGATGGACATATCCCTCGCCTCCAAGGAGGTGTCCTCGAAGCCCCTCGTGGGTCTATTTGGCAAGGGTGAGGACGTCGGCATCAGCAACCTTCTCTTCGTTGCGTCTCCAGGCCTAGAGGAGTCCGCCAGGGGCTACGCTAGGTTTCACGGCATCAAGGTCCTGGAGGCCGAGCGTGAGAAGGTCCTAGAAAGGCTCCCTGACTTCCTCTCTGAGGAGCTATTCATCGGCAAGGAAACGGAACAGGAGTAGCTTCCCGATGAAGAAACGGCTTGTGGCGGTAGGGGCGGTCATCCTCATCGTCTTCTTGGGCATGTTCCTGCTGCTGCCGGACCGCGGGACGAAGATCCTGGCCTTCACCTCGGCGGTTCTGGCGGCTGCCTTCTACCTCCTGGCCATATGGAGAGAGCTGAGGAGGGACAGCACCAACAGATGGCGGAGGACAACGTCGGCCTACAGCCTCATCCTCTTCTGGATCCTCTTCCTGACCCTCCCCATAGTCTACGCAGTGACAGTCCTCCTGGCGACTCCCTTTGCAGCCAGTAGCATCCTCTTCATCATCTCCCTCATGGGGCTCACCTTCACCCTCTTCTACGATTTCATCAACCTGCCCCTAGCCCTCTACCACAGGGAAATGGAGGAGCGCAGGCTCCGTCGCCCTCTCAGCAAGTACCCCCTCGTCACCTTCCTGGTCCCGGCCCACAATGAAGAGAGCTGTATCGAGAAGACGATAGAGGCCCTACTGCAGGTGGACTATCCGAGGTTTGAGGTGGTCGTCGTCGACGACGGTTCCCAGGACAGCACCCAGAGATTGGCCCGGCAGTACACAGCCGAGGGCGTCCGGGTGGTCCACAGGCCCAACGGGGGCAAAGCTGCCGCTCTGAACCTGGGCCTCTTCTTCTCCAAGGGGGAAATCATCGTCACTGTGGACGCAGACAGCCTGGTAGCGCGAGATTGCCTCAAGGAGCTGGTGAGGCTTTTCGCCGACCCGAGGGTAATGGCCGTTTGTGGCAACGTCAAGGTCCTCAACAGGGTGAACCTACTCACCCGGCTCCAAGCACTGGAATACATCGTGGACATCAACATTGCCAAGCGGGCCTTCGACGTCTTCGGCTCCACCATGGTCGTTCCCGGCGTCCTGGGAGCTTTCCGCCGTAGCGCCCTAGAGGCGGTGGGGAGCTACGACCCGGATACCCTCACGGAGGATTTTGACACCACGATCAAGGTCCTGAAGTCTGGTAGCGTGATTCAGGCCACCTCCTTAGCCGAGGCCTACACGGAGGCCCCCGAGAACCTCCGGGACCTCTACCGCCAGAGGAGGAGATGGTACGCTGGGACACTGCAGACCCTCTTCAAGCATGGTGATGTGGTGAGGAACCCAAGGTACGGCTTCCTGAGCGGTCTCGGCTACCCCTACCTGCTGATATCCATCCTGTTTGTACCCATCGCTGGCCTCCTGGCTCTGGCCTCGGGCGTCTTGGCCGGCCTCACCGGTGAGCTGCCCAGTTTCCTCTGGATCCTGGGACTCTTCATACTTCTGGAGTTCCTCTACTCCCTGCTGGCGGTACTGATGGACGGGGAAGACTTTAGACTGCTGATACTGTCTCCCCTCTTCGTCATCGGCTACCGACAGGTGAGGGATCTCATCAGGCTCGTCTCTCTCTTCGAGGTGCTTATGGGGAGGAGAGTGGGATGGACCAGGGCTGCCAGGGTTGGGCGGGCCCGAGAGATGGTAACCCCTTAGGCATAGCTTTAATTCGGGATGGCTATGGTCTTGTCATGCCCAAAGTGTCGGGCTGGATATACACCCCGGAGGGCTTCAAAGAGGGCACTGTACACTTTGGGGATGGTATCGTTGTGGAGGTGACGCACGGCGGGGACCAAGACCCTCTGGCCACCGGCCTGGTTCTACCCTGCTTCTTCAACGCCCATACCCACCTTGGGGATTCCGTTGTCTTGGAGGAGCCCACCGGCACCTTGGAGACGATCGTCGCTCCCCCTCACGGCCTAAAGTTCCGTCGCCTTCAGGAGGCCTCAAGGGAGGAGTTGGTGTCTGCCATGAGGTGGTCACTTCAAAGGATGATCATGGGAGGTACCGCTTCCTTCTGCGACTTCCGGGAGGGAGGCGTGAAGGGCTGCGAGGCCCTGCACGACGCCTTGGGCGATAGCTCGGTCAGAGGAGTGGTCCTTGGCAGGCCGACCGGGCTGGGATACCTCAGGGAGGAGGTGGACCACGTCCTACAGGTGGCTGATGGTATCGGGGTGAGCAGCGTTTCCGACTGGGACTACGGGGAGCTTCAGAAGTTAGCGGCCCGCGTAAGGCACAAGGGCAAGATCCTCGCACTGCACGCCAGCGAGGCCCGCAGGGAGGACCTTGACACGGTCCTCGACCTCAAGCCGGACTTTCTGGTCCATATGACGGCAGCTGGTCGGGAGGACTGGGTAAGATGCGCTCAGGAAGGGGTTCCCGTCGTGGTCTGTCCGCGAAGTCAGACCTTCTTTGGAAGAGTTCCGGACCTGCCAGGGATGGCAGCTGCCGGCCTTGAGTTGATGCTTGGCACAGACAACGCCATGCTGAACCATCCCTCCCTGATGCGGGAGATGGAGTTCGCATACCAGGTGGCCAAGCTGAGGGGTGGTCTCCCTCCCTCGACCGTCTTGGAGATGGCTTACCGGGGTGCTAAGCTTTTTAACAGCACCCCTTCTATCACCATTCAGGAAGGAAATCCCTGCAACCTCCTGGTCCTGGACGTTGAGGCCAGAGGGGATAAGGCCTATCGAGTGATCAAGGCTAACGAGGCCGACGTTGCCCTGCTGTCCCTAGGTCCCAGGGTTTGGGTAAGGCAAAGGGGATGGCTGAAGGAGGTTTAGGATGACCAAGGACATGCGGGTCGAGGACGTGATGACAAAGGACCCCGTAGTGGCTACGCTTCCAGGTACGCGAAGCGACGTGCTTCGCCTCTTGGTGACCCACAAGGTTACCGGGGTTCCCGTCATCAAGAAGGATGGTACCTACGAAGGCATCGTTGCCCGCAAGCATATCTTCGCTAAGCCGGAGGAGGAGCACCTTGCCCTCCTTTTGAGGAAGGAGTATCCGCCTGTTTCGCCAGAAGCGACGGTGAAGGAGGTCGCGCGCCTCATGGTGGATAAGCGACTTCATCACGTGGCGGTCTGCAGGGACTCGAAGGTAGTGGGTATCGTCACACCTGCAGATCTTCTCCCAGTAGTGCACAAGCTGGGGCTGGAAACTCCCGTGGACGAAGTCCTCCACTCCGTCTGTGTGCCCGTCTACGAGGACACTCCTTTGGTAACGGCCAACGAGATCATGAGGGTTGCTCGGGTCTTCGCCCTGCCTGTCCTGAACGATGTCGGTCGACTCTCAGGCATCATAACCGACAGGGACATCTTCGACCTGAGCAGGATCAATGGGACCCCCGCCATCCAGGAACTCGGTCTGGCCCAAGAGGACAATCCGTGGGCTTGGGAGGGCCTCAGAAACGTGATGAGGCTATACTACGAGGAGAGGAAGATCGAGCTTCCAAAGGTCATGGTCAGGGATGTTATGGTCAAGAACGTGATGACGGTGTCCTCCAAGACAGGAGTGAGTGAGGCCGCCCGCATCATGCAGAAGAACGACTTCGGCCAGCTCCCCGTCAAGGACCCCCACGACCGCCTCCTGGGCCTGCTGACGGAGCTGGACGTCATACGAGTTCTGCTGTAAGGGGTTGTGGATGGGCAGACAGGAAGAGCTCATGTCCCTGTCCCTCCGGAAGGGCTTCCTAATACCCTCCGCTGAGGTCTACGGTGGACTGGCAGGATTCTACGACTATGGCCACAACGGCGCCCGCCTCCGGAGGAGATGGGAGGACCTCTGGATCGAGTACTTCCTTGGCCTTGGGGACAACTACCACTTGATTGACACCTCCAGCATCCTGCCCTACAAGGCCCTGAAGGCCTCGGGCCACGTGGACCTATTCAGCGATATTCTCGTCTATTGCAGTAAGTGCGGGGAGGCTCACCGAGCCGACCAGCTGGTGGAGGAGGCCACGGGAACCTCTGGCGAGGGGTTGGATCCCGCGCAGATCAAGGCTGCCATCAAGGAAAAAGGCATAAGGTGCCAGCGGTGTGGCGGGCCTCTGGGCGACCCCGTCCCCTTCAACATCATGTTCCCCGTCTCAGTGGGTCCCCAAGGGGAGGAGGAAGCCTTCCTAAGGCCGGAGACGGCCCAGGGTGCCTACCTCAGCTTCAAGCGGGAGTTCGAACTCCTCAGGAAAAGGCTGCCCATGGGCCTCGCCATGGTGGGGAAGGTTTACAGGAATGAGATATCCCCCCGACAGGGAACCTACAGGCTACGGGAGTTCCACCAGGCCGAACTCCAGATATTCTTCGATCCCGCAACCTTCGAGGAAGTCCTGGATATGAACGAGGTGGACGACGTTCCCCTCAGGACCGTCAGGGCGGATGAGCGCGGGAAGGTGACCGAGAAGGCCGTCAGGGAGATCATCGAGGACGAGGGCTTGCCCGCCTTCTACCTCTACCACCTGGCCAAGGTGCAGGAGTTCTATCTGGAGAACCTTCGTGTGCCTCGGGAGGCCCTGAGACTCTACGAGCTGAATGAGGCCGAGCGGGCCTTCTACAACAGAATCCACTTCGATGTGCAGGTGAGGATGGATTCCCTCGGCGGCTTCAAGGAAGTCGGTGGCGTGCACTACCGGACCAGCTACGATCTGGCCAGGCACGGGGAGCACTCCAGGGAGAGAATGGAGGTCTTCCACCAGGGGAAGCGATTGATACCCCACGTGCTAGAGCTGAGTTTCGGCATCGACAGGAACGTGTGGGCACTTCTGGACCTCAACTATGACGTTGGGGAAAAGGCGGTTCTGCGCATTCCCCCCAGGCTGGCTCCGTTTACATGCGCCATCTTTCCGCTGGTCAACAAGGATGGGCTGCGAGGGATGGCACGGCAGGTCTATAAGGACGTCCGCCGCTGGTTCGACGCCCTATACGACGACGCCGGCAGCATCGGCAAGCGCTATGCCAGAATGGATGAGATCGGGACACCTTTTTGCCTCACCGTGGACTATCAGAGCCTAGAGAGACAGGACGTCACGGTCCGCGAAAGGGATTCCACCGAGCAGGTGAGGGTACCTGTCGCGGAGTTGCGGTCCAAAATGACAGGACTCCTGGAGGGCTCCATTAGCTTCCGGCAGCTTCAGGAGGGGGATTGAGGCCTGAAACCATCCTTGGGCCCCTGAAGGAGGCCGTCCAGGGGGCGTGTGTGCGGGAGCAAGTCGTTGCTTTAGCCTTCTCAGGCGGGCTTGACAGCAGCATAATCGCTGTCCTTGCCCGCGAATCGGCGGAAGTTCACACGTACACCGTCGGTTACCCATCCACTCAGGACCTGAGAAACGCCCAGGAGGCCTCCGAAGCTCTAGACCTTTCTTGGAGACCCATTCGCTTGAACGACAGAGCTCTCTTGCGGGATGCGAAGGCCCTCATCGAACGATTTCCCTCACTGGACCCGGTGTCCTTCTCCTTCGAGCTCCCGCTGTGGATCCTTATGAGAAAGTGTGCGGAGAGGGTGATCCTCTCGGGACAGGGTGCAGATGAACTCTTTGGCGGCTACGCCCGGTACATGGACATGGAGGTGGAGTCCCTTCGGAGAGCGATGGACGTTGACCTGCAGCGCCTCCTTACGGCGACGCTCCCTCGGGAGGACAAGATGGCACGGATCCAGGGCAAGGAACTGAGGGTCCCCTACTGCCACGCTAAAGTCATCTCCACCGCCCTTAGCCTTCCGCCACAGGTTAGGAGGGGCGAGAGCAGAAAGGAGGTACTGAGGAAGGTTGCGGAAATGCTGGGCCTGCCGGCGAGCCTTGTGGAGCGGCCGAAGAGGGCCGTTCAGTACGGCTCCGGGGTGATGAAGGCTCTTAAAGCCATGGCAAAGTCGGAGGGAAAGGGGCTCGGGGACTTCATCCTAGACCTGGGAAGGGCTAAGTGACGGGTTTTGCCATGTAGGGCCCTCTGAGCTCATATCCAAGCTTCCTGTAGTAGCCTCTGGCCCCAACGCCGCTGGTTACCCTGAGTTCTTCGTAACCGTTCTCTGACGCAAGGCCTTCGCTCTCCGCCATGAGAGCCTTACCGAAGCCCCTGTGCTGCCAACGCCTCCCTGGCTCCTTCTGGAAGGGGACCATCCTTCCGAAAACCTTCAGCTCCCGCAGGAAGGCACCCGTCGAACACAACCGCAGCCGCGCATAGCCTATGAGGACCTCCTTCTCGAAATCCTCGAAGCTGATGAAGTATTCCGTGCCGTCGGAAGCCTCGTATGGCAGCGTTCCCATCTCGATGGCCTCTGGATTCACTGGCACCCGCCGCAGCCCCGCTTCCCTGCATCTGATGCAACGGCACTTGTATCCCTGCTCCTCCATCCGCTTTCTTACGAGCTGCCGGAGGTGGCCCTTCTTGACCCCAGCCTCAATCTCCCACGCTGGTATCTCTCTCTGAATCCTCAAGATCCTCACGTAGGGAGGCACGTACCTCTTCGCCTCCGCCAGCAAGCTGACGGCTTCCTCGGTTCCCATCTCCTTGTACTCGCCCCTGACCCAGAGCTTGTGCAGACCCGTCCCCTCTATCACCAGGGCGGGGTAAATCTTCAGCATGTCGGGCCTGTAGGCGGGGTTATCGAAGAGCTCTCGGAAGGAGCGGAGGTCCCGTTCGATGCTGGAGCCCGGCAGTCCAGGCATCATGTGGTAGCCCACCTTCAGGCCCGCGTCCTTGGCCCGGTGGGTGGCCTCCAGAACCTCGCGAACCCCGTGTCCGCGGTTGACTAGCCTGAGCACGTCATCGTAGAGGCTCTGGACGCCCAGTTCCACTCTCGTAACCCCGAGCTGCAGGCTATGCTCCACCTCCTCCCCCAGGAAGAAGTCCGGCTTGGTCTCGATGGTGAGTCCGATGCATCGATGCCTTGCCGTCTCGTTGATCCGGTGGGCCTCCTCCAAAGTGGCGGCCTCCATGTCGTTGAGGGCGTCGAGGCAGCCCTTCACGAAGGCTGTCCGGTATTCTCTGGCCCTGGAGGTGAAAGTCCCACCTATAATGATGAAATCCACCTTGTCCGTGGCGTGGCCAATCTCTCGGAGCTGTCTCAGGCGGGCCTCCGTCTGAGCCTTGGGATCGTACTGATGCTGGGCCGCCCTCATGGCCGCGGGCTCCACCCCCGTGTAAGCCTGGGGCGTGCCCCAGTCCACGCCTCCCGGGCAGTAGATACACCTGCCATGGGGGCAACGCGCAGGGGACGTCATGACTGAGACAACAGCCACTCCAGAGGCGGTCCTGACGGGCTTCTTCTGTAGGAGTCTGAAGGAGTCCCTCCACTTGTCGGGGACGTATTCAAGAACCTCGTGGTTGCTGGGAACCCGATCCAGTCTGTGCTGCCTGCAGAGCTCAAGCTTGGCTCGATGCAGCTCGCCACCATCCGCAATCTCGCCGGCCAGGACCCTGTCAGCCAGCTCCGCAAGCGGATCCATTACCTCAGGGAAGGTCCGGGCGCCGATAAAAGAGTTAAGGTTATAGCGACTCAGAGCCTGTGCCAGGGAGGTTGGATGACGGACAAAGCCTCGGGTAGCGACACTTTCCTTCCGGAAACCGGCCAAGAGGCCGCAAACTGGCTCCGAATGTTGGCCAGGGAGATCAACACCTTCGTCCTCTTCTTGCAGACCTGGAGCGCTATGGGCTTCCTCGTTGACCCCGGTGTCGTGTCCTCCCTCGTGGAGCTGCAATCGAAGATCATCGAGGCGAGATCTCGGCTCAGGGCGGCAACTGCCGACGAGGACTTCGAGGAGATGAGGGCCGCCCTGAAGGATATCGCCCTACGCGAGGAGGAGACGTACAGAGACATGATGCAGGAGATCAAGAGGTTCAAGGAGGAGTCCGAAGACATATTTCCCGCCCTCAAGATGAACTTCGACCCTTGCTTCTAGGTCAAGGAAGCTTTTTCTCACCTCGCTCCATTACAGAGTCATGGGTCTGAAGACCCGCATGGCCCTGGCGATCTTCTCCCTCTTCGGCCTCCTCTTCGCCCTCCTCATGGCCCTTGCCTACTGGCTGATGCTCCAGGGCTATCTCACGGGCATTCTGGTGGTGCTCATTCCCGTCGCCATCGCCCTCTTCGTTGTCCTCCTGCAGTGGGCCATCTCGCCCCTCATCATAAAATTCATATACAGCATTGAGTGGAGAGAGCCGGAAGAGGTGGATCCCGACCTGGCTGCCTTCATGGAGAGGACGTGCCAGGAGAGGGGAATCCCGACACCGAAGTTCGGCATCATCGAGGATAATAATCCCAACGCCTTCGCCTTCGGATGGACTCGCCGAAAGGCGCATGTGGTCCTCACCCGTGGCATATTCAAGTACTGTGACGCTGACGAACGGAGGGCCGTCCTCGGCCATGAACTCGGGCACATATCCAACAACGATTTCGTCGTGATGACCATCGTCGCCGCCGTCCCTCTTCTCCTCTACGTCATATTCAGGGGCTCCCTCTACAGCATCCGGTTCATGAAGGGCGGGGACAAGGGAAGGGGAAACGTCGCCATTGCCATACTGGCCGTTGCGGCCTTCTCCTTCGTGGCGTATCTGGTGAGCAACCTTATCGCCCTCATGGTCGGGAGGTTTCGGGAGTACTACGCGGACTCCTTCTCTGCCAATACCACGAAGGACCCCAATGCCCTTTCAAGGGCCCTCCTGACCATCGCCTACGGACTTGCTAAGGAGGGAAGGGGGGAGGAATCGGAGAAGAAGCACTACCGCTACGAGAGTACTCTCATGATATCTAACTCCAAGTCGGCCCGGGCAATGGCCGCCATGTCCGCAGACAGAATGGGGCGCGTGAGCAAGGAAAGGATCAAGAAGGTGATGGCCTGGGACCTTTGGAACCCCTGGGCATTCTTCCTGGAGCTGGGCATGACCCACCCCCTCACCGCCAAGAGGGTGGCGGCCCTCGGCGAGCAGGCGGAGGAGATGGGACTGTTCCCATACATCACCTTCGACCTCCAGAAGACGGAGAGCTACTGGGACGATTTCTTGAAGGACATTGTGGCCCGGTCATCGTGGCTCCTGGCCTTCCCCGTGGGCTTCCTGGGTTTCTATTATCTGAACAACGTCCTTCTCGCGGTGGGCCTATTCCTCCTGACTCTGGGTCTCACCCTCAGCCTCTACCTCCGTCTCTACAGGTATCCGAAGAGGTTTGTGGAGGACAAGGTGGGCAGCCTGCTGGAGGATCCGAAGGCAAGCCCGGTGAAGGGGCGCGGGACTACCCTGAGAGGCACCATCATTGGCAGGGGACAGCCAGGCCTCTTCTTCTCAGAGGACCTGAAACTGGATGACGGGACGGGCCTCATGCTCCTCGACTACCACCAGGTCTCGAGGTTCATCGATCTCCTCGTGGGCATATTTGCGACCCGGGAGAAGGTCGGGAAGGAGGTTGAGGTGGAGGGATGGTACAGAAGACGGGTCATACCATATGTGGAGATCTACAGGATGCGCTACAACGGGAAGAGGATCAAGACCTATACCGCGCCATTGAAACTGGCTCTTTCCGTCCTGGTCCTCATCATAGGCGCGTTTATCACGGCGGTGGCGGGGGGATTCATTCTCTAGCCGCTCAGCCGTACATCTTCTCCGGCTCCTTCGCCGCCTCCTTCTCCTCCACGGCCTCGATGACGTCGATGGCCAGGACCATGTGCAGAGGGATGATACGGAGCTTCCCGGCGAGTTCCCCATGGCTCTCGTCCAGCTCCATCACCAGCGCCTCATCGGGGCCCACAGAGGTGTATCCCTTGAAATCCCCCAGAGTCACCATGGGCTTCTCCCTGGATTCAGCGGAGGTCACCCTGTATTTGGAGCCCTTGGTAAGCACGAAAACCCTGTCCTCAGCCCTCGGCATGTAGACGTCCCCCCTCCACAAGGCCCTGGAGGTGCTCGACGGTCTCCCTGTAGTGTTCCATGGCGACCTGGACATGGGCCTCCACGAAGTTCCAGGCCTTCGCAAGGTTGCCATACCGGACCCTGTAGCCCTTCCGGGAACCACCAGGCGCCGGGACCTCCACCTCCTCCAGAATGTCCAGGGACTTGAGCTTGTTTACGTGCCTGTAAACGGTGGCCTTCGTCGTCTTCAGGCTGGCAGCCATCTGCTCCACCGTCCGCCCTCGATCCTTACTCCTCAGGAGGCTGACAAAGAGCCTGTATGGTATGCCGTCCATCAGCTCCCTTGCGACCCCCGTGCCCTCGACCCCCCGGGGCAGGTAGCCAATCTGCTGCAGGAAAGTAAGGGCGACCTCCCGGGGGTCTTTGAGGGGGGTCAGTGGCACATTGCTGACCACTGTAATCTCAAAGGCCATGGAATCCTCAGAGATATGAATGCTCCACCCTAGATATTCCTTTCCCGGTTCTCCCCCACCAGGACCTTCCGCGAAGAAGTGAGCATCAGGAGGGCGCCGATGGCAGGCATCAGGAGGACCAGAGAGGAAGTATGCCCCTTCAAGGCATCTGGCACGAGCAACAGCCCAAGGATGAAGCCGAACCATCCCAGGGCCCATATCCAACCCCAGATTCCCCAATCCCTCGTGAAGGAGCGCGGTCCTAGCATCCTCCCCAACCCGCACCTGGAACGCGGTTCAGCCACTTAACCGTATCGTCTGTAAAGACCCCTCCTTGTCCCTGATTTGTTCTCTTCCTAGGACAGCCAGGGCTCCAACCTTCTGTCCTGCCAGGCCAGAGACGGCATGTCCATGCGAGGGCCAGGATTCGAACCTGGGAACCCCTATGGGAGCAGATCTTGAGTCTGCCGCCTTTGACCTGGCTTGGCTACCCTCGCACTCTGCTCATGAAGTTGGCTTCCCCAATAAAGTTAGCTCCGCCCAAAAGGCCACCGTAACCGTGGGGAGCGGGAGCCAAGAAGCTCAAATGTTCATCTTCTCCAGAAAGTCCCCCAGAACCTCCTCCAGGTTGGGTCGACCAATCTCCTGGAGTTCATACCGGACTCTCACCACCGGCTTCGTCACCTTCAGTATCCGCTTCAGGTCAACGGGAGTCCCGCTGAGTACCAGATCGCAGTCCGCCGCGTTTATGCTGTCCTCCAGCTCCTTGACCTGGCTCTTCCCATAACCCATGGCGGGAAGCACGTCCCTCAGATGGGGGTACTTCTTGAAAGTCTCCTTTATGCTACCGCGGGCGAAAGGCCTGGGATCCACGATGGCTGCTGCCCCGAACTTCTTGGCTGCCAGCCAGGCAGCACCATACTCCATGTCTCCGTGGGTGAGGGTCGGTCCATCCTCCACCACCAGGACCCTCTTGCCGCGGACGGGAGTGGGGTCCGCCACGGTGATGGGAGAGGCTGCCTCTATGACGTAGGCATCGGGGTTGACCTTCTCCACGTTCCCTCGGACGACCTCCAGGTCCTCAGGCCTCGCCGTGTTCACTTTATTGATGATGACCACATCCGCCATCCTCAGGTTGGCCTCCCCGGGGTAGTAGGACAGCTCATCTCCAGGCCTGTGGGGATCCACCAGAACGATGTGGAGATCCGGCTTGCAGAAGGGGAGGTCGTTGTTCCCACCATCCCAGAGGATGATCTCCGCCTCTTTCTCGGCCTCCTCCAGGATTGCCCCGTAGTCCACCCCAGCGTATACCACAATCCCGCGGTCCACGTGGGGCTCATACTCCTCCCGCTCCTCGATGGTGCATTCATGCCTGTCCAGGTCCTCGAAGGAGGCGAACCTCTGGACCGCTTGCTCCTCCAGGTTGCCGTAAGGCATGGGGTGGCGGACCACGACGACCCTTCGGCCCCAGGCCTGCAGCAGGGAAGCCACCCTCCGGGAAGTCTGACTCTTCCCAGACCCCGTTCTGACGGCGCAGACGGCTATGACAGGGACCTTGGCCTTCAGCATGGTCTTCTCTGGTGCAAGCAGGACAAAGTCCGCGCCGCAAGCATTTGCGATGGCTGACTGAGCCCCCACGTGGTCGTAAGAAACGTCGCTGTAGGAAAACACGACCTCATCCACGTGGTGCTTTCGGATGAGCTTCGGCAGCTCCCCTTCAGGGTAGATACGAATGCCTTCAGGATACAGCCTGCCGGCTAGACTCGCGGGGTACCGCCTCCCTTCGATGTTGGGGATCTGGGTGGCCGTGAAGGCCACGACCTCGAACTCCTCCCTATCCCTGTAGCAGACGTTGAAGTTGTGGAAAGCGGGGCTCCGAAGGGAGTCCTTCGGCGCTGTCCCGTCCGGCGGCACCCATTACGATGACCCTTCGCCTGGCCATTGGCTATCGACTCCAGACAGGTCCTTCTACCCGCGGGACACAGTAGTCGGAGGATGTAGTTAAGGGTGTCTCCCGTCCTGCTGGTCCGTCACTACGAAATCTTTAACCAAGTCCAGGCATTCCCAAAACGATGCTGGGGTACCATATCCCCTCCAGAGAGAGCGTTCTGGAGGCCTTAAAGGAGGTCCTCGGCAGAAGGAGGGTCGTATCCTCTCAGAGGGAACTCAAGGGCTTGCTGGATCGAGCTATGGCCCGGCATGGGAAGTTCCGGGTAAGTGGCCCCAGAGCCCGGCGTATCGCCTTCGAATCCGGGCTGGTGGACATGGAGATAGAGTGCCGGGAGACCCATGAACTCAAGAGCATGTTCAAGTGTCCCGTGTGCAGCCACAGGCTCAAGCTGGTCAAGAACATGACGGTCTTCGGTGGTACCGTGACCCTCGGCTACAAGTGTCCCCACTGCCCATACTGGACCGGGCTCAAACGTCGGGTGCCCACTCGGTACATCTTCACGAGGGTTACTCCATGAGGATATTCTATCGTGAGGGCATCAGGGTCCAGGAGAGGGGAGAGGAAGTCATCTTGGACCCCACGAGGCGACTTCCCAACTCCGTTGTAAGCCACGGACATCTGGACCACCTCTCCGCGGGAGCCCTGATGACTGTCGAGACCATGGACATCATGAAGGTGCGGCTGGGTAGGGAAGAGGGGATCGGTTTAAGGTATGGGGAACAGACGGAAGTCAGCGGACTCAACGTCTCCCTTCTGGACGCGGGACACGTCTTCGGATCCGCCATGATCAGGGTGGAGGATGCCCTGTACTCGGGAGACGTGAATCCCGGGGGCGGTCCCACGTGCGGAACCTGCGAGCCCCAGGACTGCCGCTACCTCATCCTGGAGTCCACCTACGGGAAACCCAATTTTTCCTTCCCACCCAAGGAGGAGGTAATCCACGATATGCTGTCATGGCTGGAGGTTTCTCTGGAGAAGGGACCCGTGGCCATGGGGGCCTACGAGTTCGGAAAAGCCCAGGAGATGATGGCGGTAGCAAACCAGCTGCCTTATCCCGTCTTGGTTGATGATCGGATCGCGAACCTGGCGGATGTCTACCTCCGCCACGGCCATGAGCTGAAGTACGTTCGCTCCCAGGATGCCGAGGAGGAAAAGGAGGGTCCCTACATACTCATACTGCCCACTCGAAAGCTGAAGAGACCCGGGAGCAGGGAGGTCAAGGATGTTCTCAGCCAGGGCGGGAGGACCGCCTTCGCCTCAGGTTGGTGTTCCGTCTTCGACTTCAGCAGGAGCCACGTCCTGGATGCTCAGTTTCCTCTCAGCGACCACGGGGATTTCTGGGACCTCCTCTGGTTCGTGGACGCCTGCAATCCCCGCGTTGTCTATACCTGTCACGGGTATTCCCAAGAGCTGGCGAGGATGATTCGCAGTGGACTGAGGAGGAGGGCTGAGACCCTCCCGAATGCCTGGTTCTGAGGTGATGGGATGGAGTTCGCGGCGGAGGATAGAAGGCTTGTTGTGAAGCTGAACCGGGGGGAAGAGTTCATTCCGTCTCTGGTCAAGGCTGCCCGGGAGGCAGGAGTTACCTCCGGACTCGTTTTGGCGGGTATCGGTGCCATAAGGGAGTTCGAACTGGGATGGTTCGACCCTGAAAGGAGGGTCTACATCAGGAACAGCTACGATGAAAGCCATGAGCTCCTCTCTCTCCAGGGCACCGTGACCCTGGAGGCTGACCCCCCTATCCACCTCCATTGCTCCCTCTCCAACAGGGGGAACGAGGTCATCGGGGGACACCTCTTTCGAGGCACGGTGTCGGTGCTGGCGGAGGTAGCAATTCAGGGTCTGGATACCATCCGCCTAGACCGGAAGGAAAGCCCGGCTACCGGATTGAAGGAGCTCACCATCCGAAAGGGTCAGGGCCCGGCTACCAGGTGAGCCTGTCTATCTTCCTCTCCACCTTTGTGGCCTTCTTGAACTCCTTGTAGTGCTCCTTGCAGAGGTGGGCTCTCCTGGCCTCCTCGATGCTCAGGTCCGAGAGGGCATCGGCCACCTTTCGACCAGAGAGGGATCTGACGGCGGGCTTCTTGCAGCCCTCCACGGAACAACTCTCTTCTCGCTCACCTCGTCTTCGGGCCATGATGGGTGAAGAAAGTCGGACCTTAATAAGGGCTGTCTTCCGTCTTCATAATCTCCCGCAGCAGGGCCGTTGCGTAGCATCCAGGGTTTAAGCGGAAACGAAGCAGGACATCACCGTCCAGCTCGTAGGAGAAATCGATCAGGGGAGCTAGCAGCTCTCTCCGAAGACCCCTGGAGGACAAGCGGGGGATGCGCGACAGTAGGAAGTCCTTGGGATCGGCTCCCTCCTCCTCCACGACCGATCTCTCCAGACGGCCCATCTCGCCGTGGGCGAATGATACCTCGTACCCCAGGATGAGGCCGCTGATCCATGCCTTTCCAGCCTCCACCTGTACCCGGACCTTCGATTTGTTGGCCTCCGTCACCTCTACGGGGGAATCCCTTCTGGGAAGTCCCCTTTTGTCCATTGGAAGAACGAGGTCCCCCACGAGGGGCTCCCTGAGTGAGAGACCCTCCTGGAGCCTCAGGCTGAGAATCCTGTTGAACAGGAAGGACTGGTAGGCATATACGAGGAGGGTGAGGAGGTTGAAGGGGAGCTGGGCGAGGGCATCATCATAGTCCCCTGGATTCGTGCGGAGGTGGTTCAGGATGGCCCGCTCGAAGCTTAACCTCTTAGGATAATCCCTTAGGGCCCTAGCCACGTTTCCGGATTCCTCGAAGTCCCTCCGTGCGAGGAAGGCATCCTCATCTTCCCCAGGCTGGGGATGAGCCAGGTAGGTGTTCACCGCTCCCTGGAAGTCGCCCCTTACGATGGCCCTTCCCACCAGGTGGCTGATGGGCCTAACCTCCCCGAACCTCTGAGGACCGAAGAAGTTCGGGAAGCCACCCGCTCGTATGAGATCCCTGGCCAGCTCCTCCATACGGGCGGAGACCTCCTCCCTTGACAAGCTCACCTCAGTGACCCTTACAGAGAACTCATTCCCCAGCAGATGACCAAGCTCGAGCCTCTTCGCCGTCCTGCCAACTGGCTCGAGGGATACATCCTTCAGCCTGACTCGGCTCAAAGATTGGGCTTCTACGTCCCGGAACGTCATCCACTGGGTCGTGATGGCTCTCTTGTCCTTAGTCCCGGCAAAGCTGATACGGCGGCGACTGACACCCAGGGCCCGGGAGAGCTCTCGGACCAGCCGGTTCGTCTCCCAATTCCTCGACGTCACCTTCACCAGCTGATAGTGACCCTCTTCCGAAGGGGGGAGCTCCAGAGGCACCTCCACCACGACGAAATCCTCGGGAGTTGCCTTGAGGCGACCGCCTATGCCCGGACGTGAGGTGAGATACGCAGAAATCCCTATTTCTCCTTCCATTGGTGAATCTCACAACCTCGGCGGCCACTTATGCACTCTGTGCTGTTGGACTCTGTGGAGCCCTCTGGCCCCACTCCTGGTATGAGAGACCGCAACCTTCGAAGGGAGAAGAACATCTTCCCCGGGTGCGACCTTCACTCCTTCCTGGAGGCTTCCTCTTGGCCGAGGGTCTCCCGCAGTTTCTCCTTCATCTCCCCATACCGCCCTGCGAGATCGAGGGCCACTTCCCTCAGGATGTCCTGGGGCTTGCCCTCCTTTGATTCGAGGGATATCGTAGGCTTGTCCAGCTGGGGGTGTCCGGTTATGTATCGCGCGTCTGCCACCCGGCCGTCCTTGAGCAGCTGGCTGATGAGGGGATATATTACGGTGTCATCAGGGTTCACAACTTCCAGCTTTAGGGTGTTCTTTGACTTCTCCAGCACGCGGAGTTCCATGGGCACCGGGGAACACTAGAACGGGTGGGTATTAGAACCTTTTCAACCCTGAAGGGCCCGGGAACGGGCTAATCCCCACCCATCCCCCCCGACGGGGAGCCCGGTACCTTCGACGCCCCCCTCGCTGCCATCATCCTGCTGCTCGAGAGGAAGAAGGCAAGGGCAGCCAGGGACATCCCCGAGGCCACGTACATAACCCCGAGCCTCCCGAGACTGATGGCCACGAAACCGCCGAGGATTGGCCCCAGCGCCTGCGACAGGTTCAACGCGGAACCCAGAAGGCCTGTGGAGGTGGCTCTCTCGACACTCCTCTCCATCACGTACCTCAAGCTGCCCACATAGAGGCTTGCCCAGGAGAACCCCAGCAGGATCTGAGCGGGAAACATCTGCCAGAAGTCCTGAGCGACGGTGAAGGAGTAGAAGGTGAGGGCCGCCCCCAAGAGGCCCACCTTCACCAACCTGTCACTCCGGAACCTGTCCAATACCATCATGAAGGCAAACTGGGTGAAGGTGTTGGTGAGGTAGAGAATCCCGATCATCTCCTTCGGAATATGGAGAGCGTCCTCGAGATAGATGGGAAAGATGACCCATATCATGCTCGCACCGGTGTGCCTTATCAGGACTGAAGCGTACACAGGCAAGTTCCGCCTAACGACATCCAGGGGGAGCAGGGGAACAGCCAGGGATATATGCCTGGGAAAGGGCATCCTGAGAACCGCGAAGAAGGCTAGAGCATAGAGAGTTGAGGACATGGCGAAGACCAGGCGTACCCCGAGGGCCTCAGAGTCGGGCAGGGTGGCGACGATTCCCGCCAGCAAAGAGCCCACACCCCATCCTAGGGCCCCCACGGACACGAACCTTCCCATGGGCCGGTTTGTTTCGTGGGCGTAGGCCAGAAGGGCGGCGGGGAACATGCCGAAGGTGACTCCCACGAGGGCCCTGCTGAGGGCCAGGGTCCAGGGATCGGGGGCGATTATCTGGGTGAGGGTGGCAATGGAAGCCAGGCCAAGACCCGCCTTGAGGACTCCACGACGGCCCTTGATGTCCGCTAGGCGACCGAAGAGGTACGAGGCCCAGAAGGCGGTTATGGCAAAGGCGAAGAAGATCAGGCCGATCTCAAAGTCCGTGGCTCCCAGGACGTGGCCCGCGTAGTTGGGTATGAATATGGAGGCAGAGAAGGTGGCTGCCCCGGCAAGGAACTGGATGCTCAGAGGCCTGATCAGGGTCCTGTCCAAGGGGATGCCTACCGACCGAGTTTACGGCGGCGGGTAACTACTTGATGGTGAAGAAGTTTATCCATGGCATCTGAAGGGTGGATCTGAGAGTCCTACGCGCCCTCCAGGGGGGCCTTTCCTGAAGGCCGGAACTTGTAGCCGTAGTAGATGATGCCCGAGTCCCCCTCCTCTCCAAGCTTCCTGAAGGCTGCCTCCACGGGCATGCCGATGCTCATCTCTGAAGGGTCAATGTCGATGACCTGAGAAGTAACCCGGGCTCCCTCCTTGAGTTCGACGATGGCGAGAACGTAGGGCCTGATCGACTGGAAGCCCTTGGCGGCCTCGTGTACCACGGTGTAGGACACCACACTGCCCTTTCCGCTCAGCTGTACTTCCTCCATCTTCCCCAGGCTCTTCCTTCCGCACTTCGGGCATATGGCCCGTGGCGGAAAGTCGATCTCTCCACAGCTGCCACATTTGGTTCCGATGAGGTTATATCGGCTGCCAATCTCCCTCCAGAAACGCGGAATGGCCATCTCAATCAGGCCTCCTTAGAGCGTGCACTACGGCGGTCGCTCCTGTCCCACCGAGTACGTGGGTTAGTCCCAGAGTGGCACCACTTACCTGCCTCTCTCCGGCCTCGCCCCTTAGTTGCCTCACCACCTCCACGGCCTGGGCTATCCCCGTCGCACCAACGGGTTGGCCCCGGGCCTTCAGACCTCCAGAGGGGTTGATGGATATCTTGGAGTTGAGGTCCGTGAGCCCTTCCTCCGTCGCCGGGCCTCCATCTCCCTTCTTGACGAACCGTAGGTCCTCAATGGCCACGATCTCGCTAACGGTGTAGTTGTCGTGAACCTCTGCGAGCTGGAAGTCCTTGGGGGAAGCCTTGGCCATCTGCATGGCCCTCTTTCCCGCCACGACGCTGGAGTCCATGGTCGTAAGGCTCCGGCGATCATGGAGGGCGATGGTGTCGCTGGCGATGCCCAGGCCAGCGATGGTGATGGGGGTATCAGTGAACCTGTTGGCCATCTCCAGTGGGCAGAGGACCACTGCAGCCGCCCCATCTGACAGCGGTGCGCAATCCAGCATGCCCAGGGGCTCAGCCACCCAGGGCGCTCCCAGAATCGTCTCCAGGCTCAGCTCTCTTCGATACTGGGCGTTAGGGTTCTTGGCGCCGTTGCGGTGATTCTTCACCGCCACGGAGGCCAGCTGCTCCCTTGTCGTACCGTAGTCGTGCATGTGCCGGCGGGCTATCATGGCGAAGAGGGAGGCATGTGTGGCTCCGAAGACACTCTCCCACTCCTGATCGGCTGTTGAGGACAATATTCGGTTGGCCTCTTCATCCCCAACGTCCGTCATCTTCTCCGCCCCACCCACAACGACGATGTTGTAGAGCCCTGAAGCCACGGCCATGAAGCCGCTGGCGAGGGCAAGCCCACCACAGGCGCCTCCGCCCTCCACTCGGAAGGCGGGAGGGTGCTGGTCCGAGAGTCCTGCGTAGTCAGACACCAGGGCCGAGACATGTTCCTGATCGATGAACTTCCCGGCAGACATATTCCCCACGTAAAGGGCATCGATCTGGTCCGCGAGGACGTTGGCGTCCTGCAGGGCCTTGAGGCCTGCCTCAATTCCCAGATCGCGGAAAGACCTGTCCCAGAGTTCCCCGAACTTAGTCTCCCCCACTCCGATTACGGCGACTTCCTTCAATTCAGCCCCCCGCTGAGAGTTCGATCTTCCTACGGAACTTGGCATAGGTGGCGTAGTCGATGAACTGGGCCCTGGAGATGCTGCTCCATATCCTAGAGGCCGGGCTGTGGGCTATTCTCTCGATCTCTTCCGTGACCGTCATGTCGAAACCGTCCGAGCCGGCGCCGGAGCCGTAGCCTATCATGAAGATCCTCTGGCCAGGCTTGGCCTCATCCAGAATGGCGCAGAGGCCCAACAGGACAGCTCCGGAGTAGGTGTTGCCAATCTCCGTCACCAGCATGCCAGTCTTAACCTGCTGCTGGTTGAAGCCCATCATCTTTGCCGCCTTCATGGGGAACTTGCCGTTGGGCTGGTGGAATACGGCGTAGTCGTAGTCGGAGGCCTTTGTGCCCATCTCCTCGAAGATCAGGTTGCCACATCGGATGATGTGCTTGAAGTACGCGGGCTCCCCAGTGAAGCGACCACCGTGGCTGGGGTATCGCTGACCCTCCCGCCTCCAGAAGTCAGGCGTGTCGGTGGTGCACGACTCCGTGGCGTTTATGGTCGCGATGACTTTTTCCGTGCCTATGACGAAGGCGGCGCCACCGGCGGAGGCGGAGTACTCCAAGGCGTCGCCCGGCGCTCCTTGCGACGTGTCGGACCCGACGGCCATCCCGTACTTCACCATCCCGGAGGACACGAGGCCCATGCAGGTCTGAATGGCCGCGGTCCCCGCCTTGCAAGCGAACTCGTAGTCCGCCGCAGTGAGGTCAGGGGCCGAGCCGATGGCCTCGGCGACAATGGTGGCCGTGGGCTTCACCGCGTAGGGATGACTCTCCGATCCTACGTACACCGCGCCGATGTCCTTCGGGTTGATGTCCACTTTACGCATGGCATCCCTGGCAGCCTCCACGCTTATTGTGATGACGTCCTCGTCGGGGCCCGGCACGCTCTTGGCCCTGATAGCCAGGTTCTGGGCGACGGCTTTTCCGTCCGCTCCCCACACCCGAGCAATCTCTTCTGGCGCTATCCTGTACCGCGGCACATATCCGCCGTAACTCACTATCCCAGACTGCAAGCGATCACCTCAAACCTTGCTCCAAGACCTTGAAGTGTTGACCTTTCTGGCGAAGTCCTCAAGCCTCTCTATGAGCCGGGGAGGGGAAACCTCTGTCCTTACCAGGATGAGGTTCTCCAACTCCGCCAGCTTCACCGCCAGCTCGTCCACATTCCCTGGCTGTACGTACACGACCATGGCGGGCTTGAGAAAGTGGGTCCTGACGGCAACCATGGGAGACCTGCCATACTTGACGCCGGTGAAGAGCAGGGCCCTCTCGCTGCTCCAGCCGTACACCCGCGGGTAGTCGGAGGCGTCCAGAGTCGCAATGGCTCTCAGGCTGTCGATGACAGTGTAGCCGTGGATCTGTCTGTTTCTGGAGGCCAGGGGAGTCAGATAGCTGCCGTCGATGAGCTCCACAAACTCCGACGAGGGTATTGGTTCCAGGAACTCCGCCATGCTTGGTATGGCCTCGTGGAGGTTTACCATGAACTTCTTCGCAACACCTCTACCGGAAAGGCGGTCGATCTCCAACAGGGCCTCCACAATCCTCCTCACTGTCCGTATCCCGGGAGACTTCCGTCGACCCGACTCGTAGTCACTGATGACGGAGGGCGACATATGAAGGAAGGCGGCGAGCTCTTTCTGTGAGACCTTCAGCTCTTCCCGCCATTTCCTCAAGGTCTTCCCCGCGTTGTCTGAGAGGGTAATCTCTCCGGCCATCTTCTCCGGAAGGGAAGTCTCCATTCCTGGCCGCCAAGAGCTCGGGCTTACTTAAACTTGTCGAACTAAAAATCGTCAATCCGCGAAACAGCTACGGGCGACCGTACCTCTCATCCAGAGCAATGTTCACCAGCTCGTCGGCCCTCCGGATCCTCCTGTGTCCCCTGGATACGTGTTGAAAGGTGACCGCCTGAAACTTTGCTGCTTTCTGTCGCACCGTCGACGCGAGCTTTGCCAGGCGGTCCTCCTTGATCCTGTAGACTCCGTTGAGCTGTTCTGCCACCAGCTTGCTGTCAACGTAACACTCCACCCGCTGCCTCGTGTACCTGGATGCGAGATCCAGGCCCCTGACGAGGGCCCTGTACTCAGCCTCGTTGTTGGTGGCCCTTCCGATGGTCTCTCTGTGCTCAGCTACGATGTTCTCGAAGGCGTCGCATAAGACCACACCTATGGCCGCGGGTCCCGGGTTGCCCCGAGAACCGCCGTCACTGAACATCAAAACCTTGGGAAGGACTCCGAGGCTCATGGTGGTGTATTGGTGGTACAACTATTTGATGGGGTTTATTGGATATCGGACCCGGGCGTGTCACTCACTGCACTCCCTACTCTCAGCGGCGGGGGCGGGCATGAGGGCAGCCGCTGCGAGCTCGCGCACCCGTTCGAGGTATCCCTCCTGGATTCGCACATCCCGAAAGAGCGGGGAGGTACAGCAGATTCTCTTGTTCAGAGTGGAACTCGCAGAGGTCGCAGCGGGTAGCGTTGCCCAACAAGGCTCAGAGTAGCCCGAATGCGACGGAATGTCTAGGGCATACCCTCCCCCCGACCCGGCCAGTGTTAACACTTTCCAATATTTATAGCTGTTTCAGCTGACAAACTCAAACGGGACTGCCATATGTAAGCCCCGCTGTGCTCCAAGGTTCAGCTTCGATCCCACGCATCGGCCCCCGAAAGGTCTCGGCGCATCAATCCAAGAACGAAACCCCAAGGTACTTCACCCGCAGTCCAATAATCTCAACAGCACCTTGGCAGATGGGAGAAGGGCGGGGCCGGGCAGGTAGCCTGGTGAAGGCTGCGACTCGCTCAGGGCTCCCGCCCTCCATACACAGTAAAGGTTTTTACTGCGGCCCATCTAGGGCGACTAGGGGCCGTAGGGTAGCTTGGTCGATCCTTCCAGCTTCGGGAGCTGGAGACTCCAGTTCAAATCTGGGCGGCCCCATTATCGCGGCCCGACCCTGTGATGATCCAGGTCTCTGGTAAGAGCGAGGAGTCCCTAGACAGGACGTTGCAGACCTGAAGGGAGTTTTTGCAGATTTTGCGAACCATCTCGAAATGTTGATATAGCTTGTTCCTCGCGGGTAAGCATACGGACCCTATGGAGGTACTAAATGCAGCCTTCCGACGATAATAATGAGCTTGTTGATGAAGAGAAGCCCATCCTGAGGCGGCTCCTGCGCCATCTCGCCATCATGGGCATTCTCTTCGTAGCCGTGCTGGTCTTCTTTCTACTGTACAGCGGCTCCGCGACTGCTGACACGCGCGTCACCGGAGACGTCACCACGGACACCACCTGGACCCAGCCGATGAGCCCGATCTGGGTGGAGAGCTGGGTGACGGTACGGAACGGTGCCACGCTGACCATCGACCCCGGGGTAAGCGTCCGGTTCAACGGCGACTACTACCTCAGGGTCCAAGACGGCGCCTTAGTCGCTAATGGCGATGCCGGTGGTGCCGGGATCATCACCTTCACCTCCAACTATACGACTCCATTTCCCGGTGCCTGGGATGGCATCATCTTCCAAGGCAACCTGGGCACATCCCTTCTGGACTATGTCGTCATCTCCTACGCATCCACGGGAATCACCTTCGAGGGTCCCTCCGTGCCCGTGACAAACACCCAGGTCATGTACTCCCAGTGGTACGGCATCTACATCTCGTCATCAACCACCCCCTACGACCTGGTCTTCTCGGGCGGCACAATAACCAACGCCGGGTCCTACGGGGTGTACATAGCGACGCAGACCAACAACCATCTGACCCTGCGAATCCTGGGCTCCACCTTCTCAAACTACGGAACCGCGGCCGTGTTTGTGAGCTGGTTCCAGTACGCGAACTTCTCCCTCACGCTGGACGGGAATAGTTTCAACGCCTCCAACCGGGTCCTGTACTTCGGCAACAACGCTTACGGTGATCCTGCCGAAGGAAACTACTACCGTGTCACCTTCACGAACAACTGGGTCAACAGCAGCTCCGATTCGTACGCCATCTACAACCCTTACGACGTCCTGGACTTTAAGGAGACGAACCTTGTCTTCACGGGGAACCAGTTCGTAGGCCGAGGTTCTCGGACCTATGGAATTTACCTTGACGACTTCCGAGGGCAGACTGGGTATGACCAGAGCTTCACCCTCCAGGTGGCGAACAACGAGTTCACGGACCTGACCTACACCGGGGTGTGGTTCGACCTTATCTACGACTTCCGTCACGTAACCCTCGACTTCACGGGTAACATTTTCAAGAACACAGACGCCATAACCATGGACTACGGGATCTTTGGGAACTGGGGTCCGTACTACTCCCTGGACAGCTACGACAGCAGCTTCACCCTCCGGGTCGATGGGAACACGGCCCTCGACCTGAGCGGTACCGCGGTCTACATGTGGCCGGGCACGTCGGATGGGTACCGGGATGTCACCATTAGCGTGACAGGGAACGACTTCCGGAACACCCGGGACACCGCCTACATGGACTACGGTGTATACCTCCAGGCCTTCCGCTGGGACGGGGCATCGCCCTCCTCCCTTACTCTGACCGTGAGCGGCAACACCATCCGGGATCTGGACGACTACGCCGTCTACGTGAACTCCTTCAGCGGCTTCCGAACTGTCAGCGTTGAGGCCACGGGCAACCTCTTCGAGAACGTCGTGGGGGCCTGGATGGACTATGGTCTTTACCTGCCCAATGGAATTGACAGTGCCACCACATTGACGTTCACCTTCCGGGACAACCAGGCAACCGCGCTGAACAACTACGCCCTCTACGCAAGCAGCTTCGACGGCGCCTCGCTGGCCACGAGCCGAGGCAGCTTCATCGTGAGTGGCAACACCATCAAGGAATCCGCCTATGGACTCTACCTGGGGAGCATCTCGGATTACGACCTGTCGGGCTCCCTCATCGTGGAGAACAACGTCCTCACGAACGTGACGAACGCCGGCATCTTCCTTGGATGGCACGACACTACAAACTCCCGAGTCATAATCCGTAGCAACACAGTCACGGGCCCCGTCACTGGCAGCGGTCCTTCAGGAATCGTCCTGCAGGGCTTCCAGTACCAGAGCGCCAAGGTGGACATCCTCTCCAACACCGTCCGGCGGGCGGTCGTGGGCATCGAAGTTGACTGGCCTGCCTACGGCTCGGGAGACACCGTCCTCACTATCCAGAACAACCAGCTCACGGACATTGTGAACTACGGCCTCTTCATCAACGAGGTCTATCGAGCCTCCGCCTTCGTCAACATCTCAGGGAACACCGTGAAGGCCAAGGCCGACGCGAGCAACACGGCGAGTCTCATCTACTTTGCTCAGGGATCCAACGGGTGGTACCGGGCCTTCGTGGACCTGGACATGGCTGGCAACGTCCTCGAGGGCGGTCTGCACGGCATCTACTTCTACGGGACGAATGGAGCCGGGGCAACCGTAATAGCCGACATCCAGGGCGTGACCTCCCTGGGAACGGCCTTCGGAGTCACCTTGGACTACCCGGTAACGCACCCGGCAGACATCCTCAACCTGAGGATTCGGGACAGCACTTTCACGGACAACCACCGGGGCTTCCTGTCCATCAACCAGGCGGGAATGGGGCTCCTCCCCATTAACATCACAGGCGTCCAAGCCATTAACTTCGGTGACTGGGGCGGCTATGGAATCTTCATAGGGAACAACTTCGGTGGTGTGGTCAGGATCGACGTCCGGTCTTCGGACTTCCAGGATGCTACGGGCAGCCTAGGGGACGTCTACGCCGGCTTCGGTCCCGTCACCATGAACTTCTACTTCATTGACAGCATCACCAGCGGCGAAGCCAAGGACACCCGGCAGATCATAAGGGTCCTTTGGATGACGGATGTCCAGGTCCTCAAGGGGAAGAACCTTAATGTCCCCGCAGCCGGTGTGCAGGTCCACGCCGAAGACCAGTATGGGACCCGCAGCTTCATCTCCGTAACGGACAGCAGTGGCTGGGTGCGGGACCAGTACGTCAGCGGCTTCGTCATTGGCTACAGGAACGGTGAGTCATACGCTGGTCCGGCCATCCAGAACATCATGGCGACGTGGGGACCCTTCAACGGGACCGCAGTGGCTACCTTCAGCGGGAACGGTCAAGTAGTAACGGTGTACCTCCCAGGCGACGCCGATGGCGACGGCATCAACGACCTGGCGGACCCCGACGACGACAACGATGGCATCCCCGACGAGCGGGACGAGAACCCCCTGTCGGCTGGATTCCTGGACTTCAGGGCACCTCCCTACAACCTCCACCTGTGGGTCCTCATGGGACTAATCGGTGCTATTGTGGTGCCCCTGGCCGTGCGCTTGTGGCGGACGGGACCTCCTCTGCGCCAGAAGAGGGAACCAGAGGAATGGACCCCTGCGGAACCGCCTCAGGAGCCCCAGTAGACGGGGAATCCCTCGGCGGTTTGACTCCGACAAACGATGGTGTGGAGGCTCACCCCTGCAGAGTTCTCCGAAGGGCGCTCCCACAGTTCCGGGTCAGCCTCGCAGTCCCGGAAAGGACGCGGACGGTTCATTAGGTACCAGACCCTCTCCGAAGCATGGAGCCCGCCGTGGTGGCCTACGTCCGGAAGGGCTGCAAGACCTCCAAGAGAGTCACGGACTACCTGGAGGGCAAAGGCGTCTCCTTCAAGCGGGTGGACCTCGTCGAGAATCCTCGGAGCAAAGAGGAGCTCAAGGCACTGATTAACAAGCTTGGCCTCTCTCCTCGAGAGATGCTGCGACCCCGGGACCGGACCTACCGAGAGCTTGGCCTGAGGACGAGGGAGCTTCCTGATGATGTGCTGCTTGATCTGATGGTTAAACACCCTGAACTGATCAAGAGACCCATCTTGGTGAGAGAGAACAAGACCGCGATCGTCGCGCAGCCCGGGGACGTGGAAGACTTCTTGAGTTGAAGAGCAGAGAGGGAGCCCCCGCTGGCGAGAGCTAGTTACGACATGGAAGAAAAAAGGGGCTCGACGAAGTTACGATCTGCTGCCCCTTAGGTAGACCTGCTTCACGGCCCGCCGTTCCGGCGGGCTCTGCTGGATCTCGTAGGAGGTGATCCATCTGCAGGTTCCCCTACAGATACCTTGTTACGACTTAGCCCCCCTCGCTGAATCCCAGTTCGAACGCCGCAAGGACGGCGCCCTCACTGGAACCCAACTCGGTTGGCTTGACGGGCGGTGTGTGCAAGGAGCAGGGGCGCATTCACCGCGTGATGTTGACACGCGATTACTATGGAATCCACCTTCATGAGGGCGGGTTACAGCCCTCAATCCGGACTACGAACGGGTTTCGGGTTTGCCTTCGCCTCTCGGCGTCGGAGCCCATTGTCCCGTCCTTTGTAGCGCGCGTGTTGCCCCGGGGAT
>JABAOD010013497.1_pt1 | contig 27603 bp, 16 predicted proteins | sample 7062151 | NCBI WGS metagenome assembly JABAOD01 (sample SAMN14538626, study PRJNA623070) | marine sediment metagenome | biome: marine biome [ENVO:00000428]; feature: marine pelagic biome [ENVO:01000023]; material: deep marine sediment [ENVO:00002113] | place: India: Gulf of Khambhat ... | reverse complement strand
CGAGCTGTTGCATGGACACGAGCGACGGCGCCATCCCGACGTTGGACGAGCTGATGCGTATCAACGAAGTGGGCTTCGAGCTGACCGTGTCCACTGACCAGCTCTTGCACCGCGCCGCCGCGGCCGTTGCCGAGTCGGCGGGGATGCCGGGCTGGATGATGCTGGCGGGTCCGCACGGAGAGTTCGAGCTGCTGTTCACGGTGCCGGAAGCGCGGCGCGAGGAGTTCAGCGACGCAGCCGCGGCGCTGGCGTGGGAGCCGTTGGAGATCGCGACGGTGACGGCGGAGCGCCGCCTGACCCTCCCCATCGACGACCGCCGCGTGGCGATCGACACGGCGCACGTCCGCAACCTGTTCATGGAGCGAGGTGGCGACGTGCGGCGTTACGTCGACGCGCTGCTTGAGATCGCGACCGCGCTACAGGCGTGAGCCCTCTCCATCAGTCGGGCTCGATCGGCCGCTCTTCCAAGAAGGACGCGATCCGATCTGCTTCTCCGCCAGGGGCCCAGATAGGATGTAGAAGATCTCGACGCGTCCGTGAACATGGCTCCGACCGTCGCGACCCGCTCCCACGGGAAACGTGATCTCGCCGAGCTCCACCTCGTCGCCGCCGAGGTTGGACTTCTCGACGAGGATCTTGATGGCGAAGCCGCCGCCACCCTCCAGCCAGCGGATCCCCGACGTGGCACGCTCGTATTCGGCGCCCGTGACCTGCTGCGCCCGTGCCGAACCCGCGCCCGAGCCGGCGGCTAAGGCGGCCATCACCATTAGGGCGGCGCCTTGACGTACCGTTCGTCGGATGACTTCGCGGATCACGAGTGTATAGCTGGCTGGCATGTCCGGATCCCCTATGCTGTGATCGGTCGGATCGTCCCGCAAAGGCGAGCGAATTCAAAGCACGAGCGGAATGCCGGGCAGCATACGGCGTGCGCTTCCCTCTGGCTAGTCTCGAGAAGTCCGGCACTGCGCTCTAGCGTACCGGGATGCTCACCGCGAACTGGTGTGCCGTCACGCTGGCGTCCTGCAACGTGAGCGGACCCGAAGGCGCCACGATGAAGTCCGCCGCGCCTGCATCCGCCGCCGCCTCGAGGCGCCCGAAGCCCACCGGCGTCCAGGCCGTGCCCGGCTGACCGGTACCGGTCGTCACGCGACCCTGATAACGGACCTCGATCTCGCTGAACGAGAGACTCAGCCCCCAGGTCGGCGTCCACTCGATCCAGCTCTCGTTCTGCCGGCGCTTCGTCTCCTCGATCAGGTCGATCTGCTCCAGCTCGTAATCGTAGGAGCGCACCTGCAGGCCGAGCTGGAAACCGAAGACTTCGTGGCGGTAGCCGAAGCCCGTCCGGATGAGCGCGTTGGTGAAGGTGAAGTCGTTCTCCACCGTCTTGCCGCCCACCGGGATGACGCGCCCGCTCACCGAGGTGTCGGGCACGGCCGCCTCCGCCCAGGTGTCCGACCAGATCGGCTCGAAGACTAAGTCGATGCCGAAGGTCATCTCGTCCAGCGAGCGCGAGACCCCCACGCCGAAGTTCATGCCGAACGAGTCGCCTGGATCGCGGGGGATGTTCTGAATCTCGTAGTTGGGAATCTTGGGGTGGCTCTTCCAGTTGCTCGTCAGGATGCCGCCGATCCGCCAGCCCGGCGCGCCGAGCGGCTGGACGTAACCCAGGTGCACACCCCAGGTGTTCGTGCGGTCCGGGTTCGTCTCCACCCGCGTCTGCGGGACCACCTCGATGGGACCGAACGTGTCCGGTGGAACCGGGTCGCGGAACACCCAGTCGACGTAGGTGACGTCGTGGGTCATGTCTACGCGGTTGTGCAACAACAGCACCTCGTACGTCCGCTCACCGCTCAGCTCGCCGTACCAGCCGAGCCGCAGGTCCAGCAGATGGCCCTGTTGGTCGATCGACTGGCTGCCGGCGTAAAGCAGATCCACGCCCTGCACCGCGTCGAGTCCCGCCCAGAACACGCTGCCACCGACCGAGGCGTTCGCCCCCGGCAGTCGCGTTCCGGCCATCCCGAAGGCGTAGAGGTTGGTGGAAGATCGCTCGCTCAATAGCTCGGACCCTTGCGGACCGAAGAAGATCGGTCGGAAAGGCGGCCGCGCGACTTCGATCTGCTGCAACGACAGCAGCGCCCCGCCAAACCACTCCTTGCCGCTCAGCAGGATGCCGGCCGGCAAGGCGCGCCCCAGTCCGGCGTCGCCCGAGACGTCGTAGAAGGAGGGCGTGGCGAAGAGCCGCGCCTCCCCGATCCGGCTCCCCTTGGCCGGGTTGATGAAGGGGTCGAGGTACGGATCGTCGACGGCGAGGGAGACACCGCCCATTCCGGCGTTCATCGAGGGGAAAATCCGGAACTGGTCCTCGGTCGCGATCGGCACGGTCTTGAGCGAGATGAGCTGGCCCGACAACGAGGATGGCAGTAGCAGGAGTACGAGCAGAAACCAGAAGACACATGCGCCACTTCGCGCTCTCTTCATCTCGGGCTTCCTCCGTTCGATCGGTCGAGCCGAACCGGGCCGCGGGTGGGCGGTGCGTGACGACTCGCTCGCTTTCTCTTATCGCTCGTCTCGCGGGGCAATCGACGTGCCGCGGACCCAGAGGCTCGGCTGGCGGTGGCTAAGATGTTGATGCGCGGTGAATTGCGGCAGTCGGGTGATGGGCCATCCGGTGGGTGGAGGATCAAAGCTCGAGCAGCTTTTCGAATTGCGCTTCAGAAATCTGAGTCACGACGACACTTCGCCACGATCCGCGGCGCTGGGTTTTCGGTCCACGAGTTCGATCGCGCTCAGTCTCCTGCTCCAACTTCAACGCTGCTGGGATGACTTTCTTCTCAAGACCAATTACCCTCTTCGTTTGCAAACAACGGTCGTGGTGTTTAGACTGAAACCAGTGCCATTTGGCTGGGGAGAGGTGAGAAGTTTCTGGGAGCTCAGCCGTGAAAGCCTGCAGCAGTAGTACGTCTTTCGTATCTTCAGCGCGCATGGTCACGGAGCGGGCGCGCCATTCCCGTGGCCGAAGACCTTCCGATCGGCGACTTACATTCCCAGCCACCTCGGGTTACACCACGCGGAGCGGGCGGAGAACACTGACCAGAGCTCTGCTTCTCTTGCTCTGCTGCCCTGCCTTGGCCTTCGGCCAAGGAGGTGCTGGAACCACTGGACTGCAGCTACTGGATCTGCCGCTCGGGGCTCGAGCCGTCGGACTTCGCGTGCCCTGCACCGCGATTAGCGGCTCGCTGGAGAGCATTCTTTACAACCCGGCCGGCCTGGGCGAGGTGGCGAGCCCGAGGCTCGGACTCGCGTTCCACTCGGCCTTCAGTTACCGCCAGTGGTACGCTGCTGGTGCGCTACCGCTGCGGCCGGTCGGCACCCTGGGCCTCTCCGTCAAGGTCTTCTCGTTCGACGAGCAGCTCATCACCGGGTCCTCGGATCCCGATGAGGTCCTCGCCAGGTTCACCCCGCGAGCCACCGAGTTGCGTCTCACCGTGGCCCGGTCCTTGGGGGGGCGGATCATGCTCGGCGCCAGCCTAGGCTTCTACGATGTCCAGATCGCTCCGGCGGGTCTCTACGGCGGTTTTCACGGCGGTGGTACTTCGGTCGGCGGGGACGTGGGGGTGCTGGTCCGTCCCATCGCCAGGGTACCCTTGAGCGTCGGCGCCGCGGTCCTGAGCCTGGGACGCGGGATCGCTTTCGCCGACGATGCGGATCGTGAGCCGTTGCCGCGACGTCTGCGGGCGGGGCTGAGCCTCGAGGTGCTGCGCTGGCTGGCGCCGAAGGCCGGCGAGCGGTTGAGCCTCCTCGTCGGGTTCGACAGCGAGCAGCCGCTTGTGCCGGGGGCCGGACTCGACCTGAACATCCAGCATGTGGGTGCGGAACTGGGCGTTGGCGATGTGTTCTTTCTCCGCACAGGTTTCACGCATGATCCGTTGGATTCGGCGACGACCGTGGCGCTCGGGCTCGGCGTTCGCATCAAGAGCTTCTCGTTTGACCTGGCACGTTTGGTCGAGGGCAACGAGTTCGTGAATGAAGATACGCATCTGACGATGGAGATCGGCTTTTAGCGATACCGACACTCTCGTAAGTGCGACTTGGCCGGTTCGTTGTACCGCAGGAGGAGGGTAGCATCGTGAATAGTCATCGAATGACTGGCTTTGCGGCGGCGACGGTTGCGGCAGTCTTCCTCGGGTTGGCTGCTTTACCGCTTGCCTCGAGCGCCGCCGCGCAAGAGGCGCCGCCCCGTTACATCGAGGTCGACCCCATCACAGCGGAGGAGACGGGAGCGGAGCCCTGGGACATCGCGGCAGCCATGAGTGAGGCGCAGTCGCAGTTCAAGCTGTTCGGCTTCGGCGACCGCGCCTGGACCAGCCTGCGGATGGTGGGCGACAACGTCATCTGGGAGACGAACACCGGGCCTGGAGACGACTATGGCGGGCCGATATTCAACTTGTTTTCGCCGATCAACCAATACAACACGGTGGCGGGAACGCGGTTCCAGACGTTCGGGATCCCGCTGATGTGGGGGGCGCCCCGCAGCGAATGGGTGCGATACCTGGCCGAGGGCGTCGGGAGCCTGCAGAACGTCCAGGGCGACCCACCCGGCTGGACGGTGCTGTGGAACGGCGATGTCTTCGGCCGCCCCAAAGACCTGGACGCGGCCGACGGTCTGGTGGGCACGCTGCTCTCGGGAGTGACGAGCACGACAGATGGCTCGTGCCTCGACCACTCGGCCGCGCCGGGGGGTGCCGCCATGAATCCTGGGTTCCAGCTGCTTCCCGGCAGCGACTGCCCGCCGACATGGTCGTTCGGCGGAACCCAGTGGGTCGGCGACCGTCCGGTCAGCCGCCGCAGCTGGATCCGCGCCTTCAACCAGCGGGGCACCGACTTCCGCTGGAACCGCTGGGAGATTCCCTCCGGTTGGAAGAACCCGAGCAGGTTCTTGGGCGACAACGTCGCCACTTACGGCCACTTCAACGACTACAATTCGGCGGTGCTGCCGAGATTCGGCAACGTGGTACCGGGCGGCATCGGCGATCCGACGCGTGAGGGGTACCCGCTGGGCCTCGACGTTCGCTTCGACGCGTTCAGCTTCAGCTTTCCGGAGCTGGGCAACGCGAAGTTCTGGGCGGGAATCATCGTCAACAACAGCTCCCAGCTCTACGGTGTCCCGCACGACTACGACTCCCTCTACATCGGCCTCGGGCCCTGGCCGGGCCGCAGCCAGGACGGCGACAACTACATGATCCCCGAGCTGGGCGCCTGGGTCTCGTCCGAGAGCAACGACCGGTTCAGCCCCGAGTGCGCGGCGGTCGATCCGATTCCGCTGATCGGGAACACTTGTGGCGGCTTCACCCGGCCGTTCAATGCGTTCGAGGAGGGTGCCCACGGGATCGTCGTCCTGAAGTCGCCGATTGGGGACTTGCGCAACAAGCTTTTCACCGAGCCCACCAGCCCGTTCTATCTTCCCTCGCACCCGCTGGCGGGCGACACCGTAACTTACAACCACGCGATCAACTGGAACTTCGGCCAGTGGGGCCAAGTGTGGAACCAGGGTTCCGATCGCCGGCGGTTCGGCGTGCTGTCGTCCACGGCCGACAACGTCCTCGACGAGACGGCCTGCCTAAACTTCTTCAGCAACGTGACGCGCTGGCGGACCTTCCGCTCCAATGACTGGCCGACAGTTGCAAGGCAATGCGACTTCGGTGGCTGGGTGCCCGGAAGTTGGAGCTACGTGTCCGGCCGGCCGCTGGGTGCCGGCATGGGCCCCGACACGCTGTTCCTGGCCGGTTGCGGACCCTTCAACAACGGTGGCTGCCCCGTGACCTGGGCGGACAGCACCTGGCAGGGTTGGAGCGCCAACACCGCCGGCAACCTGTCGCAGCTCCACATCGGTCCGTTCCGGCTCCCGGCAGAGGACACGACCGAGCTGATCATCGCATTGTACAGCGCCCGCGACTCAGCGAGCTTCGAGGAGCTGACCCGAAGCATCTACGAATTCTATCTGGCCCTGTTTCCGGTGGAGATCGAGGTGGCCATCGATATCAAGCCGGGCAGCGACCCGAACAGCATCAACCCGAATAGCAAAGGGAAGATTCCCGTAGCGGTTCTGTCCGACGAGGAGTTCGATGCTCCGGAGCGTCTCGACAAGAGCTCACTGAGGTTCGGGCCGACAGGGGATGAGGAGAGCCTCAGCCATTGCAACCCGTCGTCGGAAGATGTCAACGGCGATGGTCGGTTGGACCAGGTGTGCCATTTCTGGACGGAGCAAGCCGGATTCGCGCCCGGGGACACGGAAGGCGTGCTCACGGGCGAGACGGTCGACGGCGAGGCCGTGATCGGTGTCGACGCCGTCAGCATCGTGCCGCCCGTGGCGACCTCGCAGGTCGCGGCGGATGAAACCCCGCTCTCATTCAGCCTGAGCGCGATCTACCCGAATCCGCTCGTGGTCGGCTCCGGCGAACCGACTCCGGGCCAGCTGGCCGCGGGAGGTGTGCGGTTTCAGGTCACCATCCCCGAAACGCCTGATCCGAGGCCGGTGCGTGTAACGGTCTTCGACCTCAAGGGACGGAAGGTGGCGGTGGTGCTCGATCAGGTCTTGCCGGCTGGGCGGCACACGCTGAGCTGGGACGGGGCGAACGACAGACGCGAGCTGGTCGGCACCGGCATCTACTACGTGGTGATGGAGGGGGGTGGCCAGGTGCTGAAGAAAGCCCTGACCGTGGTTCGTCGTTAGCGGCCGCATTGCACTCGGGCAGGAGGTCAGGCGGTGACGGGCGCCTGGCCGACTGCCTCGTCAGAAAGAGGGAGGGCAGCATCGCGCTGCCCTCCCTTTCTAGCCCGGGTCTCGGAGCGTCCCGGGTCTGCCGTTCGTCGCGAAGCGGGTTAGGGCGCCTGGCTAGCGGCGCTCCCAGCGAGGCAAACGTCGTCCGGGCGTCCACGGGGCGCCGGCGGCCTCCAGCCGATCTTCCAGCGTCACCAGGTCGCGCTCGATGAGCTGGCGCAGCTCGTCGTGAAGCTCGCCGAACTCCTGGGCGGCGATCTCGTAGTTCCTTCGGTGCGTCGCCGTGGGAGCCGAGGTCGAGGACCAGTGGCCAAAGACAACGCCCTGCACCCGGTTCATGATGCCCGGCATCGCCGGCTCGTTGCGCCGTGGCCGGGTCGGATCGCCGTTCAAGCGCTCGCGCATGTCCATCAGCCGCAGCTCGAGCGTCCGAGCCTCCTGACGCAGTGCCGGATCGGCGTTGGGCCAGACGTCGATCATCTCCTTGATCGCCTCGAGGCGCTCGGCCGCGTCGCGTGCGGCACGGTCGGCGCCCATCACGGCGCGCTGCAGCTCGCCGGTCTGTCGCTGGAAGGCGAGGATCGCCGCGCGATCGGCCGGCGGCAGGCTGGGCATACCGAGGGGCTCGACCTGGAAGGGCGTGGGTGGCACCAGCTCGGTCGTCATCCCGTCCACCCGCCTCTCGATGCTCAGCGTATAAGATCCGGGGACGGCCAGCGGGCCGAAACCCTCGCGCTCGATGCCGCTCGCCGTGTAGCCGGGGTAACGCAGGTCCCAGCTTGTCCGGTGGATGCCAGAGGATGTAGAGCCGCTGATCCGGCGCACCACGTTACCGGCCTCGTCCCGGATGGTGAGGATGACCGCCGGCTTCTCCTCGCGATCCTCGGCCTTCAGCGCGTCCCAGCTCGGATAGAGGACGTCGGCGCCCTCCTTCGCCGCCTTGCGCTCCTCGGCCAGACGCTGGTCCCGGCGCGTCTTCAGCGACTCCTTCAGATAGTAGGTGAAGGTCGCGCCGAAGGGCGGGTTGGGCGCGGTAAAGAAGGCGGCCCCCTGCGAGGCCTTTTCGCCACCGCCCAGCGGGCGCGCCTCGATATACGACCAGGCCGTCTTGATCAGGAACAGTTGCGCGTCGCGCTCGAGCGTCGACGCGCTCAGCTCGCGCAGCGGCGTGTAGTCGTCGAGGATGAAGAAGCCGCGGCCGAACGACGCCGCGACCAGGTCGTTCTCGCGTCGCTGAATCTCCAGTTCGCGGATGGCGATCGTCGGCATGCCGCCCTTCAACTGGATCCACTTCGCGCCCCCGTCCAGCGTGACGAAAAGGCCGAACTCGGTGCCGGCGAACAGCAGGTTCGGGTTCACGTGGTCCTGGACGATCGTGTAGACCGATCCGCGCTCGGGCAGGTCGCCGGTGATCGACGTCCAGGCACGCCCACGGTTGGTGCTCTTGAGAACGTAGGGCTTGAAGTCGCCGCGCTTGTGGTTGTTGAGCGCGGCGAAGACGGTGTTGGGATCGTGAAGCGAGGCCTCGAGGTCGTTGACGTAGGTCATCTCCGGCACGCCGGGGGTACGCTCGATCTTCCTCCAGTTGGCGCCGCCATCCTCGCTCACCTGGATGAGCCCGTCATCGGTCCCCACGTAGAGCAGTCCCTCCACGAGCGGCGACTCGGTCAGGGCCACGATGTTGCCGTAAAACGACGTGGAGCGGTTCTTCGATGGTGCGTCCACACTCCAGATCCGCCCCATCACCGGCAGGCGGTTGCGGTCCATGTTTCGAGAGAGATCGGGGCTCACCGCGCGCCACGAGTCGCCGCGGTCCTCGCTGCGGAACAGGATCTGCGCCGCGAAATAAAGCCGCGTGTTCGAGTGCGGGCTGATCAACAAGGGCGAGTCCCAGTTCCAGCGCAGCGGCGGCCCGTCCGGCTCCTCCTGCGGCTGGATGTCGATCCGCTCGCCGGTGCGCCGATCGAAGCGGACCAGGTTGGCGTACTGCGACTGAGAGTACACGATGTTGGGGTCCGCGGGATCGACGGCCGGGTCGAACCCGTCGCCACCGCGGGTGATGAACCAGTCGCTGTTGCGGATGCCGTGGACGTTGTCGGTGCGCGACGGTCCGCCCTGGGTGTTGTTGTCCTGGGTGCCGCCGTAGACGTTGTAGAACGGCGTATCGTTGTCCACGCCGACTTTATAGAACTGGGTAACCGGGAGGTTCGCCTTGAAGTCGTGGTTGGCGCCGCGGTCCCAGGTCTCGTAGAGGCCGCCGTCGGTCCCGATCAGCAGGTGGTCGGGATCGGTCGGGTCGATCCAGAGCGCGTGGTTGTCCACGTGCTTCCACTCCCGGCCCAGCGACTCGAAGCTCCGGCCGCCATCCTCGGACACCTGGAGGATGACGTCCATCGAGTAGATGCGGCCGAACTTATGTGGGTCGGCGAAGATCTCCTGATAGTATTGGGGGCTGCGGCTCACGTAGTCGCTCCGCCTCGACCAGCGCTCGCCGCCGTTCTCCGAAACGAAGAAGCCACCTTTATCGTCTGCTGCTTCGACGATCGCGTAGATCACATCGGGGTCGATGGGCGAGACGGCCAGGCCGATGCGGCCCATGTCGACGGAAGGGAGACCGCGGTTGATCTTCCGCCAGGTGGCCCCCGCGTCGATGGACTTGTAAACGCCGGAGCCTGGGCCGCCGTTGATTAGCGTCCAGACGTGACGGCGTCGCTGGTAGGCGACGGCGTAGAGCACGTTGGGATCAAGAGGATCGAAGTGCACCTCCGAGATGCCGGTGTGCTCGTCGACCTCGAGGATGCGCTCCCAGGTCGCACCGCCGTCGGTCGTCTTGTAGAGTCCGCGGTCGCCGCCCGGCGACCAGAGCGGGCCCTGGGCCGCGACGTAGACGACGTCGGAATCCCGCGGGTCGATGCGGATCATGCCGATGTGCTCGGAGTCCTTCAGCCCGACGTTCGTGAAGCTGCGGCCGCCGTCGGTCGACTTGTAGACGCCGTCGCCGTAGCCGACGCTGCGCTGGCTGTTGTTCTCGCCGGTGCCCACCCAGACGACAAGCGGATCCTGCGGGTCTACGGCCACGCAGCCCGTGGAGTACGAGCCGTATCGGTCGAAGATCGGCGACCAGGTTGTCCCCGCGTTCTCGGTCTTCCACACGCCGCCCGAGGCCACGGCCACGTACCAGGTGCTGTGCCGGCTGGGGTCGACGGCGATGTCGACGATGCGGCCCGACATCAGCGCGGGACCGATGTTGCGCAGCTCGAGCGCCGACAGCAGCGCCGAGTTGAGCCCGGGTCCCTCCTCCTCTTCTTCCTGAGCCGTGGCCGGCGCCGCGAGGGGCAGCGGAAACAAAAGGATCCACAGATAAACCAGGCGTCTGGTCATCGGTTCCTCCGGGTGGAGCGCTTCGGCTTTTTTGGGGTTGGGGATCGGCTGCAAGGTAAGGTGGTGGCGAGCTCGAAGACAGAGCACGCTCCGCCCTTTCATGAGGATCGAGGACGGGCTGTGCCGTCAGCAGCGAACCAGCGGCCGGTCATCTCCCTTACAGGTCGCGCCCCTGCAACCTGCTCCGCCCTCGACACGTAGGGTGACTGTAGGACATAGGAAACACCAATCCGATCGAGCCTACGTTCGGGCCGAAGTGCCCGCCATGTCGTGTGGCCGAACGCGGGAGCAGATAAATGGCCTTCGCCGTCATCAAAGACCTTCTGGGCCGACGCGTCCCCCAAATCCTCGGGCTGTATCTCGGCGCCGGCTGGGTGATCGTCGAGTTCGTCAACCTGCTGGTGGACCGCTTCGCGCTCTCGCCCCACTTGATCGAGTTCTGTCTGGTGGTGCTGGCGTCGCTCATCCCGACCGTGATGATGCTGGCCTATTTCCATGGGAGGCCGGGCCGGAACGATTGGGCGACTCTGGAGAAAGTCGGGATCCCGGCCAACCTGCTGGCGGCCGCGATGATCGTCGGATTCTTCTTCTCCGACAAGCATCTGGGTGCGGCCACCACGACGGTGATGGTGGAGACGGAAGAGGGGCGCACCGTCGAACGGGTGATTCCGAAGAGCGAGTTCCGGAAGAAAGTGGCGCTGTTCTACTTCGACAACGAGTCGGGCGACACGACACTGGATTGGCTCAGCTCGGGCATGGTCTACGGTCTTCAGATGGACCTGATGCAGGATCTGTACGTTCAGTTTTCCGATCAGCACAAGCTGCGTGAAGAGGTCGAGAGCGCCGAGTACCCGGAGGGCCGATCGTTGCCGAGGACGCTGAAGGCGAACATCGCCAGCCGGTTGCACCAGGACTACTTCATCGATGGTTCGTTCACCCGGGAGAGTGGGGCACTGGCGGTCACCGCCTCCGTCTACGAGACGCGCCGCCAGAAGCTGCTGGCCCGCAACACCATGACTGGGGATGATGTCCTGGGGCTGATCGACCGGCTGTCGGTGCAGCTCAGACGCGACTTGGGGATCCCCGACCGGCATATCGAAGACACGTCTGATTTGAGGATCGCAGATCTTCTGACGCACTCGCGGGCGGTATTCGAGCTGCAGGCGCGCGCGTTCGAGTCGCTGTACGCGAACGATTGGGGCAGACTGATGTCGCTGATGGAACGAGCGGTCGAGCTCGATCCCACGTCGGCCATCTCGCATTATTTCCTGTCGATCGCCTATCTGGTCTCGAATCGTAAGGAGGAGGCGGACCGAGAGGCGGAGCGGACGATGGAGTTCATCTACCGCTTACCTGAGCTGTGGCAATACTACGTCAAGCTCTACTACTACGATGCGATTGAGGAGGATGCGCGGAAGCGGTTCGCGGTGGCCAAGCTGATGGTCGATTTGTATCCGGATGACATCGAGGTCCGCGTGCAGCTCGCGGAGGAATACCTGCGTCGGGATGAGTTGGACAAAGCGATAGCCGAGTACGAGAGTATTCTGGAGATCGACCCGACTCAGTATGAATACCTGAGATCGATCGGGTATGCATACAGGCGGGAAGGCAAGCTCGATCAAGCCCTTGAGTACTTCCAGCGCTACGCAAAGGCGCGCCCCGGTGACTACGCCGCGTTTCAGGCGCTCGGCGACCTCTATGCGGCACGCGGAGAACACGCCCTCGCCGAAGAGCAATACGAGCGTGCCCAGATCGTCGATCCGGAGAACGTCGACATCCTGAACCGTCTGGGGACCGTGGCGTACAACCAGGGGCGCCTGGACGAGTCGCGCCGGTTGCACGAGCGGTCGCTTGAATTGGCCAAGAGCGCTCGTGAGCGCGCAGCCGCCTACGCGGCATTGAGCTATCACCATCAGGCGCGCCACTACATCAATAAGGCCATCGAGTACAAGGAGCTCGAGTGGGCCGAGCGTGAGAAGTTCGAGCCACGACCGATGGTGTTGAGCAACTGGATTCTGCAGGATCTCGAGCTGTACGTGTGGGCGAGGCGTGCTGACCGGGCCTTCGAGATCATCCGCGATGCGGAACGCGAGTTGGCGGCGCCCTTCACGGCGGTGATTCCGAGCGCCTACCTGCAGGTCTATCTGGAGCTGGAGGATACGGCGAAAGCTGCGGAGGCGCTCGCCGAAGTGGAGCGGCTGGCCGAGGAAAGACAGCTGGGTTTCGTGAGAGACGACCTGCTCGCCGCCCGTGGCTGGATCGAGGAGCTGCGCGGCGACTGCCGGCGCGCGATCGAGAGTTACGAGGCGGCGCTAAAGCTCGAGCCGCAGGATGTGACACGGCATCGCTCGCTTGGCCGCTGCTACCGCAAGCTGGGCCGGTTGGCGGAGGCCGAGGCCGAGCTCAGGAAGAACCTGAAGGTGACGCCCTACAACCCGAAGACGCACTACGAGCTGGCGCTCGTCTACGCGGACCGACGCGAACCCCGACGCGCTGTGGAGCACCTCCGGGTCGCGCTGCGCGTGCTCGAAGGCGCCGATTCGACCACGTGCGAGACCTTGCAGAAGGCGAGGGCGAAGCTGGCGGAGCTTGAGGCGACCTGATCGGCGACCGCGCGCGCCCGCTCGTCGTCACCTACAGGCCAGGAGGTACTTTGTTTCGGGTCGTGCCCGGCTATCGGTTGGGAATGGCCCGCTCGCCGACGCGCTCGAGGTAGCTGGAATCCGAGCCTTCCACCCGAGTGCGGGCGGCGAAATCGTAGGAGAACAGAATAAAGCCTCGGGTTCCCAGCTCGCGCGCCACCTCGATCTTCTCCAGCGTGCCCTCGATCGTGTTGCGGAAGGCGCCGATACCCGCCCAAACCCGCCCGGCGCCGCCCGCCTCCACGGCGCCGGCGATCTGCTCGCGGAAGACCGCGGTCTCGGGCGTGTACGCCATGGGGCAGGCGACATCGAGGATCCCCAGCCGTAGCCAGGTCCGCCAGTCTTGATAGCGGTTTGCAAACGCGTCCTCGGCGTTGGCGAAAACGGCGGCGCTCACCGTGACACCCGGGCGACGCCGCTTCACCCCATGGTAGACCCGCTCGACCAGCTCGGTGATCTGCTCGCGCCGGAACCGGTCCCACGCCTCAGGGAACGAATCGGCGTAGACGAGCGGATCGTCGGCTTCCAGCTGAGAGAAGTGCCCGGTCAGCGAGTCGGTGAGCTGCGGGGTCAGCCATCGCCGGAACCGCTCCAGGGCCGGGCGCGAGTAGTCGTACTCGGGGGCCGGGAAGCGGACGTAGTCGAAGTGCATCCCGTCCACGTCGTAGTTCTCGAGCACGTCCATCCAGATGGAGTAGAGATGCTCCTTCACTTCGGGCGCGGCCGGGATCGTGTAGAGGCCCTCGACGTGGTCGCGATTCTGGCGCGCGTATTCGGCCAGAGCTTCGACGAAGCGGGGGTCGCGCGGCTCCACTCCGTACAGCTCGCGGGCCAGCGGTCGAGGAACCGCCAGAATCTCGGGCCGGGTGTGAACAACGTGGGTTGGCTGGCCGGGAAGCGTGTCGGCGTTGGCCACCAGGTGTGTATTGAGCCAGGCGTGCACGGCGATGCCGCGGCGGTGCGCCTCGCGGATCACCAGGGCCAGGGGATCGAACTTTTCGTCGTGAAGCGTGGACGGTTTGGGCTCCCAGCGGCCGTCGTAGAACGCGTCGCCGCGCCCTCGCACCTGAACGATCAGCGTGTTGAAGCCGGCGGCCTCGGCACGGCGGACCATCGCGCGCACGCTGTCGGGGTGGTTGAGCGTGTGACGCACGACCCAGAGCGCCCGCACTTCCGCAGGCGGCGTCAGCGGTCGTACCGGGGCGCGGGGCGCGCAGGCCGCGACGCCGACGGTTGCCATCAGGAGGAGTGCGGCCAGGTCTCGGCCTCTAATCACGACGCCTCGGCGTTCGGAAACAGGTGATACGAGGTCGGTCGGGCTTGGGTGATCTGAGATACTCATGGGCCTGTTGCGATGAGACTCTGATCAAGATGGCCACAACCGTTGCCTGCGCAAGCGGTCGGGGTCGTTGCAGCCGCGGACCCCTTCGCCCCGGTGCCAACCATTGCCGGTCTCGGCCGGTCTAACCGGATGAGACGAAGTCCGCCTACTCCTGTGTCGGGCCGATGCGCATCCTCATGTCGCCCTCACGTTCCAGAAGTCAGATGGCGTGGCACTTGGCTGGGGCCTTACTGGCGCTGATCGCCCCGACGGCCGGCGCGTACGGCCAGAGCACCTCCGCGCACCCGAGACCGCCGCGGCAGGTCAACGCGCGACCGCTCGCGGACGAGATACGCCTCGACGGAAGGCTCAACGAGCCCGACTGGCAGAGCGCCGAGCCAGCCGCCGACTTTCTCCAGTCGCAGCCGAACGAAGGGGAGCTGGCAACGCAGCGGACCGAGGTTCGCTTCTTGTTTGACCGCGATGCGCTATATGTCGGCGCACGCATGTTCGATGATCGGGGCGTCGACGGCGTACGAACGCGGCTGGTGCGGCGTGACCGTGATGCCGATGCGGACGAGCTGATTCTCACCTTCGACACCTTTCACGATCACCTCGGTCGCGCGATTCTCAGCGTGAACCCGTCGAAGGTGAAACAGGATGCCCTCGGCCCGGGGGGTGCTGGCCCCGATCTTTCCTGGGATCCGGTGTGGGAGGTCGAGACACGGATCGATTCGCTGGGCTGGACCGCCGAGATGCGGATCCCCTTCTCGCAGCTCCGATTCCCGCGAGACTCGCTTCAAACTTGGGGTCTGCAGATCGAGCGCGTCGTAAACCGGCTGAACGAGCGTTCGCAATGGGCGTTCTGGCGGCTCAACGAAACCGGTGGCCCCTCGTATTTCGGGCACCTCACGGATCTCAGGACCCCCGACGTGCGGCGGCGGCTCGAGTTGTTGCCGTACGTCGTGAGCCGGTCCCGGAACATCGACCCGGATGACCCGGACGATCCCTTTCAGGACCCCCACGAACTGGACGGCCGCGTCGGTCTCGATCTGAAATACCTGCTCACCTCCAACCTCACACTGTCGGCGACGTTCAACCCGGACTTCGGCCAGGTGGAGGTGGATCCGGCCGTGGTCAACCTGTCGGCCTTCGAGACCTTCTTCCCGGAGAAGCGGCCCTTCTTTGTTGAGGGAGGCGGTTTGCTCCGTTTCGGCGGGTTGAGTTGCTACTTCTGCAGCAATGTCTCGGGCCTCAGCCTCTTCTACTCGCGGCGTATCGGCCGCGTGCCTCAGGGCTCCGGCAACGCCGATGATGTCGGCGATTACTCTGACGTGCCGGAGAACACGGCGATCCTGGGAGCCGCGAAGATCACCGGCCGTAGCGCGGGCGGCTGGTCCGTGGGCCTGCTCGAGGCCCTGACGCGTCGGGAGCATGCGCAGGTGCTGACGTCGGACGGGGAACGGTTGAACGTACAGGTTGAGCCGCTGACCAACTATTTCGTCGGACGGTTGGCGAAGGATTTGCGTGGCGGCAATCTAGTGGTCGGCGGAATGGCCACCTCGGTGATCCGTGACCTGGATGACCCGGTCCTTCGAAGCCAGCTTAACCGCCGTGCCGAGAGCCTCGGCTTCGAGTCGAATCTCTGGTGGGGTGGCCGTACCTACCGGTTGTGGAGCAGCTTCGCGCTCTCGCAAATCGCCGGAGACTCGCTGGCGATTCTCCGAGCCCAGCGTTCAAGTGCAAGATACTTTCAGCGGCCCGATCGTGAGCACGGTGGCAACGGCATCTTCACCGATGCCTTCGACCCATCGCTTACCACGATGCGCGGGTACGGCGCCTACGTTCGGCTCGCCAAGGAGGGGGGCGATTGGCTTTGGGAGCTATCCACGAATCTCCGGAGTCCCGGCTTCGAGGTGAACGACCTCGCCTTCCTCACGCGCGCCGATTACGTGTGGATGTCCGGCAACGTGCTCCGCCAGTTTACGGTACCGGGGTCGTTCTACCGATCGATGTGGCTCCTGGCGGGCGGGCAGCAGCAGTACAACTTCGACGGCGATCTGACCGACCGGGAGATACAGGCCTTCGCCCAGATCGAGTTCCATAACTACTGGGAGGTCGCCTCGTTCTGGATTCACCGCTTTTCCGTCCTCGACGACCGGCTCACCCGCGGTGGTCCGGTCGTTCGACGCCCGCATTCCGATTTCGGCCTGTTCGAGGTGTCCACTGATTCCCGGCGCAATCTGGTGCTCGGATTGAGCACCAGCTACGGGTGCGACGGAGAGGGCGCCTGCGATTATGGCGCCGGTCTCGATATCACCTACCGGCCGAGCTCTAACATTTCGATCGGCTTGAGCCCCTCCTTCGAACACGGCGAGTCGTCGGCCCAATACGTCACCGCGGTGGACGATCCGACAGCCACGCTGTTCTACGGCACGCGGTACGTCTTCGCCGATCTCGAACAGAACGCCCTTTCGATGAACACTCGACTGAACGTCACTGTCACCCCGACGCTCACGCTCGAGGTCTTCGCGCAGCCGCTGATCTCGAGCGTGCGCTACACAGGCTTCAAAGAGTTCACCGCTCCGCGCCAGGTCACCAAAAGCGTGTATGGCAGGGATTTGGGCACGATCACCGAGGAGGAGAAGTCCTACACCGTCGATCCCGACGGCGCCGGGCCGGCCGAATCGTTCAGCTTTGAGAAGCCGGATTTCAACCTCCGCTCGCTACGCGGGAACGCCGTGCTGCGCTGGGAGTTTCTTCCGGGCTCTACCATGTTTCTGGTCTGGACTCAGTCGCGGAGCGACGAGGCGCCCGTCGGCGACTTCGAATTCGGGCGTGATGTCCGCGCACTATTCGAGGCGGACGCCGATAACATCTTCCTGCTGAAGATCAACTACTGGTTTCAGCTCTAGCCCGGCCACCCGCGATCGACGACATTGACCTGGGCCGGTGGGCCGAAGGCTCGTCAAAGCGAAAACACCTGCACCTGTGGGAGGTCAGCCATGAGACGGCTGTATGCGCTCGCCCTCGCAGCGGTCACGCTGCTCGTTGCGCCAACTACCCTTTGGCCTCAGACCACCGAGGCGCTCGCCCAGGCGCCCGCCCCCAGCCGTTACGCCGACGCCATCGCTCACGCCCGCCTGCTGGCCCAAGCGATGACCGACGAGAGCCGCACGCCGGGCCTGTCCGTGGCGGTGGGCGTGGACCGGGAGATCGTCTGGTCAGAGGGATTCGGCTACGCCAGCGTCGAGCAGCGGACTCCGGTCTGGCCGCAAACGAAGTTCCGCATCGGCAGCATCTCCAAGCCGCTGACGGCTGCGGCGCTCGCCCTGCTGTACGAACAGGGGCGACTCGATCTGGACGCGCCGGTGCAGCGCTACGTCCCGACGTTCCCCGAGAAGCGCTGGCCGGTCACCACGCGCCAGCTGGCCGGCCACCTGGCGGGGATCCGCCATTAACGGAACCAGGAGTTCTTGAGCAGCCGGCGCTACGCCACCGTGCTCGAGGGTCTCGAAATCTTTCAGGATGACACGCTGCTGTTCGAGCCCGGCACCCGCTACTCCTACTCGAGCTACGCCTGGAACCTGCTCAGCGCCGCAGTCGAAGGCGCGTCGGGGGAGGATTTCTTGAGCTACATGCAGCGACACGTCTTCGAGCCGCTGGGCATGACGCACACGGTCGCCGACCACACCGACAGCATCATCCCCCATCGCACGGAGTTCTACAACCGGGACGACAACCGCCGTGTGTTAAACGCGCCGTTCGTGGACAACAGCTACAAGTGGGCCGGCGGCGGCTTCCTCTCGACGCCGGAGGACCTGGTGCGATTCGGCATGGCGCATCTCGACGGGTCGATGCTAAAACGTGAGACGGTGCAGTTGCTCTGGACGTCGCAACGGACCAACGCCGGCGCCGAGACCGGATACGGCATCGGTTGGAGCGTCGCCACCGACCGAGAGGGCCGGCGCACGGTGGCGCACGGCGGCGGCTCGATCGGCGGTACCGCCTTCTTGCTGATCTTCCCCGAGGAGCGCGTCGTCGTGGCCACGGTCGGTAACCTGACGCAGGCGCCGAACGGCTACACCCCGGCCTGGCTGATCGCCGAGCCGTTCCTGAAACCGGGCGTGGTGGCGCCCACCGCGGCGGCGGCGGGCCCCGGACTCGCCGGGAGCTATCAGTGCACCGCGAAGCGGGCGACGAGGTGGTGGCCAGCACAAAACTCGAGCTGGCCGGATCGCCCGGCGAGTATTGGGGGCGCTTCGAGTTCGACAACAACACGACCGACCGCATCATCTATTCGTCGAGCCGTGGCGATACGACCCGCCTCATCTCGGTGGACCAATCCGGGCGACTGACCGATTCGTGGTTGACGCTCAAAGGGTCGCAGGCGTCGGGCGGCTGGTTCAGGGGAGGACGGACCGGGGAACTGGGCTGGGGCCGGCCGTCACGACCTCCTCGGAGACGTTAGGCGCGAACTGCTCGAAGTTCTTCACGAACATTCCGGCCAGCTTTTTCGCCTGGGCATCGTAGGCGGCCGGATCTTCCCAGGTCGAGCGCGGCTGAAGCACTTCCTGAGGGACGCCGGGACACGCCTCCGGCACCTGCACGCCGAAGATCGGGTCCTCCCTCGTCGCCACACCGTTCAGCTCACGGTTCAAGGCGGCCCGGACCATGGCACGGGTGAAGGGGAGCTTCATCCGTTGTCCGACGCCGTAGGGGCCGCCACTCCACCCCGTATTGACGAGCCAGACGTCGACCTTGTGCTGCGCGATCCTCTTGCCCAGGAGATCGGCGTAGACGCTCGGTTTCAGCGCCATGAAGGGAGCGCCGAAGCAGGCGCTGAAGGTGGCGGTCGGCTCGGTCACGCCTCGCTCGGTGCCGGCGACCTTCGCGGTGTAGCCCGACAGGAAGTGGTACATGGCCTGCGCGCTGGTCAGGCGCGCGACGGGCGGCAACACGCCGAAGGCGTCGCAGGTCAGCATGATGATGGTGCTTGGGTGTCCGGCGCGGCCGGTATCGGAGGCGTTGGGGATGTGGGAGATCGGATACGACGCTCGGGTGTTCTCGGTGAAAGCGTCGCTGTCCAGATCGAGCCGTCGGGTTCTCGTGTCGATGGCGACGTTCTCGAGGATCGTTCCGAACATGGATGTGGTCGCATAGATCTCCGGCTCCGTCTCGCGGTTCAGCCGGATGACCTTCGCGTAGCAGCCGCCCTCGAAGTTGAACACGCCGTCGTCGCTCCAGCCGTGCTCGTCGTCGCCGATCAGCGTGCGGCTCGAGTCCGCCGACAATGTCGTCTTGCCCGTCCCGGAGAGCCCGAAGAAGATCGCCACGTCATCGTCGCTCGCCCCATGGTTGGCCGAACAGTGCATCGAGAGCACGTCCTGCTGTGGGAGATAGTAGTTCATCACCGTGAACATGGCCTTCTTGATCTCACCGGCGTAGCTCGTTCCGCCGATGATCGTCTCCCGGCGGCCGAAGTTCACCAGCACGAAGACGTCGGAGCGGGTGCCGTCCAGTTGCGGGTCGGCGCTGAAGCCGGGAGCGTGAAGCACCGTGAACTTGGGCTCGTGCGTGGCCAGCTTGTCGGGGTCGCGCTCGCGCAAGAACATGTTTCGCGCAAAAAGCTTGTGCCAGGCGGTCTCGGTGATCACACGGATCGGCATCTGGGTGGCCGGGTCGGCCCCGACATAGCAGTCCTCGACGTAGAGATCCTTGCCCTGGAAGTAGGCGGTGAGGCGCGCGCGGAGCGAGAGGTAGCGATCTTCCTCGATCGGTTGATTCACCTTGCCCCACCAGATCTTGTCCTCGCTCGAGGGCTCGCGCACCACGTACTTGTCGTTCGGCGATCGTCCTGTAAACTGCCCGGTCCGCACGACGAGGGGTCCGAGGTGGGCGAGCAGAGCCTCGTGCCGCTGAATGGCGTGCTCGTAGAGGGCCGGGGTGTTGAGGTTCCACCAGACCGTATTGACGTTGCGAATTCCCAGGCTTTCCAGCTTCTTGTGGCCGCTCCTCACTCCGTGTTCCTCCCCATCGATCAACGTATCCAAGCGGACCTGTCGACGGCTCCCGATCCCACGCCGAGCGGACTCGGGAGCCGCCGTCGGAATTAGCGAATCGGCGGTTGAGCTGTAGGGACACCAATCTCTTTTGAGAGAGGCGCTCCGTCAATCGCCTTTCCAGTCCCGTCCCCTCCGGCCGATTCCTTCTTGACCGCCTCGACGGCTCGTCTTCCAGGCGTGGATGTGACCGGAGACCGAGAAGGGGCAGCCCCGCGACTGCCCCTTCGAGTGAATCCGGCCGTTATCGGACGACGGCGGAGAGCGGCTAATCAGCGCCGGGTGTGTGAGCCAGCGCCGGCTTTTCCACGATTTGGAAGCGCTCTTCGAGGTCGGCCAGCGACTTGCGAAAGGCGCTGTACTCCAGCTCCTGGATCGGCAGCATCGCCGCTCCCACGAACCCCTGACGGCGCATCTCCTCGGCCTTCTCTTGCGCCTTCAGGCGAGTCGAATCCCAAACCGGGTTGCCAAACACATCCACGCCCTCGGAGAGCTGCCCGGCGCGATTTACGGAGTACGCCATGCATGCGACCAACGGCAGACAGTATGCGCCGGTGATCGCGGTGTTGATCGGCGCGGGCATCAGCGGCATGTGATGGCTACCGCGAGCGTCGCCGGCCACGAAGTGTGCGCTCAGATAGGGGCTGACCAGCTCTTCCGGGGCCGGGAAGATGCCCTGGGTGCGGACGACGCACACGGGGTCGTCCTTGCCTTTGTACTCTCCGGCGATGGTATGCAGTCGGTCGGTGGAGACCGCCGCCACCTGTTGATTTGGATAGGTGCGGGAGTGGATCGCCTGGATGCCGAATCGGTTCTCATCGCGCAGCAGGATGGCCAGGTCGATGTGCTCCTCTGGCGCGTCCAGCGTGATCACCCGGTCGGCGCCCGCGTGCTCCATGTCGATGACGGTAAAGCGGAAGCCCGTCTTCATCTTGGGGAGCATGAGCCCCGCGCAGTAGAGCGGGCTGGTGAACACGGTCCAGAGCGGGAAGTTGAACGCGCCCGGTCCACACTTGTCGGCGGTGAAGACCAGAATCGGCTCGGCGGGCCGCTCGGCGGCGGTCTCGTCGAATGTGATCTCGGCGGCGCCGGGGCCGGCCCCGCGGACGTTGCCGGAGGGCGCGTCCTTCAGGAGATCCTGACCCGCGCCGTAGAGACCTTCCTCTTGCGCAATCTCGGTCGCGGCCGTGAAGACGTTCCAGGCAAAGTCATGGATCTCGGGGTTGTCGCTCCCCTCACGATGCACCATCAGCAGGCAGATGTCATCGCCGCAGTGCGTCACGTCGTAGTCGATGACCAGTCCTCGCTCGACCGCTCGGTTGAGCTCGGCCGTCGCCGCTTGCAGCATCCGTTTGGATGGCTGCGTGTGGCCACCCACGCTCCCGACATCGGCTTTGATCGCACTGACTGTTAACATCCTGCCCTCCTTTCCTCTCGGGACTCCCGTCCTCGAGGCACCCTGCCTGGGAAATACCGTGTTCGCCCGAAGCGACGCCAAAAGCAGGCGGGAACGCGCGGTCGGCGGCGGGACTGGCTGGAGCCAGCTCGGATCGCGGTTGGGTCGTCTTCGGCGCAGAACGGATTGTTTGCGCTGATCATCATGGCATCGACCGCTGGAGAGCTAATCGCACTCTGATCTGGCTCCGGCTGCATTTACCGGGCCGACGAAGTCACCGCCGCTCGGCCTTTGAAACTGCGCGGTCCCAAGCGCATCGTGGCCGTCCGATCGGGGGCTGGATCGGTTGCCGTGTGGCCGGACACCGGGCTTGTGGATCCAGTGCAACACCTCTCGTGGCGCGTCCGCGGGTCCTGGCGGCAGCCCCGGGCGGTCAAATCGGCCTGTCGCACGGTTGGCAGCGAGGAGCCACCGAGCCGGGTCCGACCGGTCGACGCTGCCGAGTAGCGGCGGGCCGTGCACCGTGGATAGGTTGCGGCGATCTGTTAGCAGCAGAGGCGTCTGGGGTGGGAGCGAAGCGGCGAGCGCCTGCTTTTGACGACGAGTCACGGAGGTGAACTTGCTCTGGCGAAGGCGTGGTGGACGTGTAGTCAGGCTGCGCAACGGTCAGAAGTTTCCACAGTTGACCGCGGCTCGGGTGGGAGGCGGCGAGATGACGCTGCCGGACGATGTCGCCGGCCGTTGCGCGGTGCTCTTGTTCTACCGGGGCCACTGGTGACCGTACTGCAGTCAGCAGTTGGCTGACTATCAGCGCAACATTGGTCGTTTCGATTCGGTCGGGGCGGCGGTCGTGGCGCTTTCGGTGGACTCGTGGGACGATGCGCGCCGCACCGTCGAGCAGCATGGCGTGGCCTTTCCTGTGCTCTACGGCCTGGACGCACAGCGGACCGTCGCGTCGGTTGGCTGCTACGTGAATGAGAGGCGGAGCCGCCCCACCTGCATGCGACCGGCTTCGTGCTACGCCCAAACGGGAAGGTGGCGCTGGCCGTTTACTCCAGCGGTGCCCTGGGCCGTCTCGCCGTCGAAGATGCCGCCGTCCTGGTGGAGGGTCTGAGTCGAAAGGGCGAATGAGCGGCGCTCGCCTGGGCGCTCCTGGAGAGGGACCTGCCGGCAAGAGATGGCAGGGGGCCCGCGGTCGGGCCCCCTGCCGTTAAGGGTAGCTACGGTCGTTTTAGCCAGAAGTCGTAACTTCCGCTGCCGCTGTAGGAATCGATCCGCCAGATGTAGTATCCGGACGTCCCGTTGTAGGTGATCTCCTCCTCCGAGTCCGCGCTGTACGAGCCGGCGACCGGGAACCAGGCGAACCAGATCCACTTGTAGAGGAAGAGGTCGAAGTCGGCATTGCTCGGTCCNNTGTAGTGCTCACAGCCGGTGCAGGGCGGATCGTCGGGATCCGGCGGCGGTGGCGGTGGGGGCGGCTCAGTCTGAGGTTCTTCCCGCGAATGGAGCAGCAGGTTGGGAGAGCCCGACCCGATTCCACTCAGCTTCCCCTGGGTCGCCTTGCCGACGATACCGCTGGCCACCTCGTTCGGCGTCTTGCCGGGATTCTGCTCGATATACAGGGCGGCGACGCCGGCAACGTGCGGAGCGGCCATCGATGTCCCGCTGATCGTGTTAGTGGCGTTGTCGCTGCCGATCCAGGCCGAAGTGATGCTCTGGCCTGGCGCGAACAGATCCAGGCAGGTGCCGAAGTTCGAGAACGACGCGCGAGCGTCGCCGGAGGTGGAGGCACCGGCGGTGAGGGCTTCGGTCACCCGCGCCGGCGAATAGTTGCACGCGTTGGCGGCGTCGTTGCCGGCCGCGATCGCGTAGGTGACGCCGGCGTTGATCGAATTCCGCACCGCGTTGTCCAGCGACGTAGACGGTCCACCGCCAAGGCTCATGTTGGCCACGGCTGGGGCATCGTGATTTGCCGTCACCCAATCGACGCCGCTGATCACCGTGGAGAGCGGGGCCGACCCGCTGCAGTTCAGGACGCGAACTGAGAACAAGTTCACGTCTTTAGCCACACCGTAGCTTGCGCCGCCGATTGTCCCCGACACGTGCGTCCCATGCCCGTGACAATCCAGCCCGTCTCCACCCAGGGCGTCGTAGCCGACCGAAGCCCGGCCGCCGAACTCGTTGTGCGAGGTTCGGATGCCGGTGTCGAGCACGTAGACGTTTACGCCGGTGCCGTCAAAGTCGTAGTTGTACTTGGTATCCAGCGGCAGATCCCGCTGGTCGACTCGATCGAGACCCCAGGTGGCGTTCGACTGCTCCGTGACGATCGACACCTCCTGGTCGGCCTCTACGTAGGCCACGAACGGCAGCGCCCGGATCGCCTCCAGCGCGCGCGGCGGGATCGTGGCGGCAAACCCGCGGAGGGCTGAAGTGTACGTGTGGTGCAATGTGCCGCGGTGCTGCAGGGTGAGCTGTTGCGCCTTGCCGCGCGGGTCGGGCGTCGTCGCTTCGAAGACGATGATGTAGCGGTTGGGGATCACCCGAGACCCGACGTCTTGCGACAGCAGTGGGGCCAGCTCGGCCATGTGCTGATCGCCCGGCCCCGTTGTTTCCTCCGTACAGCCGACCAACAGAAGACCCGCCAACCCAACCGCCACCGGTACTTTGGTTGCCATGCGCCTCATAGGACCCTCCCGGCGATGGTGATGGTGGAATCCGGGCAGGGGGTGGGGGGCAAGCTCCGGTCGCCGGGTCTAAACCGGCCGGCGTCCTGCCTCGCCTCACGTGCCGCCCGCCCGGGCGGCCAAGCATCGACTACGGAACTTTTTTCACCTCTGCTGTCGGTTCGTGCCTCTATGCAGCTCCTTGCGTGAGAGTCGATAGGGGCCTCAGCCACCAAGGCTGAACGCTCGTACTTCGGCCTTTGTTCGCGATCGAGGTCTCCTCTATGTCATCAGACGTTGCAAAGTTTCGGCCACCGAGATCTGACACGGCACTTTCGCGCGCGCGGCCAAGGCGCACCGGCCGTTCAGGGCCGAGAGATCGCTATCGTCCAGAGGTAGTCCACGTGCTGAGTGCAAGTGCTGCCAAACAGCTGCATCGCCTCGGCTTCTTCGCTCCCGAGCTCGCCAATGATCTTGTCGCGTGCGTTCAAGAGCGTTTTGTGATCATCGCCGTCGAATATCGCGACGCGCCGCAGCTTCCCTCCGACATCGTGCGCCAGCCAGCTCCAACCGTCGATCTCGCCGGCCTCGACGTGCCGATCGAACACCGGCCCGAACACCTCCGCCACCAGCGAGTCGGCGCGCGCCTCGTTGGCCATATCGCACTCGTAGTAGGTCGACAGCGAGGCGACCGGCCGATCCAGCCCCAGCTCTGCGGGTTGCTCGGAACTGGCCAGCGACCGCCAGATGTAATCGTCGTGCGATGGGCAGATGGCCGCCAACTCCCGGGTGTCGGCGGCATGATCACGGTTCAGCCGCTCGATGATTCGATCCATCGCGTCCAGCAGGGCGTCGCGGCCCGGCGCGACCCAGTACAGGATGCGGCGCCACTCGCCGCCGGCGCGATGCGAGAGCCAGCCCCAGGCGCTGATGTCGCCGGACTGCAGGTGAAGATCGAAAACGGGCGCAAAACTTCCCCGCACGATCTCGTCCGCGCGTCCTTCCTTCGACTGGTCACAGCGGTAGTAGATGCCGTGGACCATCGCGTCCGGCTCCTGGGCGCTGAGGGCCTGTGGACCGAGCAGCGTGCACACGGCGGCGATCCCGAACCAACGCGTCATCAGAGACCTCCTGTCACGATACGATGGGGGTGAGATCGACCGGTGGGAGCGTCCAGGTGAAAGGCGTCGACGATGAGAACGCAATCGCCACGGAACGGACCGGTCGGAAGGGCCTATCGGCGCGGAATGAGCGAGAACGGGGTCGTCCTGGCGAGCGTGTATACACGAGGCACTCCCGAATTTCAGGGCTAACAGGGCATCTTCAAGCTAACGAATCCGCGGCCGACGTGGCAACAAGAAGCGTCAGCTCTTCCGCCTCATGGCGTGGCACCCCGAGACGGGACGGGCTGCCTGGAAAAGCCGCCGGCAACTGGCCTCCTGAGCGCACCGATGATAGAATCCGAGGGTCCCCGAGCGGCTCGAGCCCAACCTNNAGAGGTCGAAAGCGGATTTCTCCGAGCGCTTGGCATCCAGGACGTAAACCCCGGTGGTTTTTGCGGTGAGTGGCTCGGGTCGGGGCCGGAGCAAGAGGTCATCACGCCGATCGACGGGTCGCGAATCGCCACCGTGCGGCAGGTCACGGAAACCGAGTACGACCAGATCATCGATCGTGCTCATAAAGCTTTCCTTCAATGGCGAACGGTCCCGGCCCCAAAGCGCGGTGAGGTCGTGCGGCAGCTGGGAAACCGGTTGCGGGAGCTCAAGAGCGAGCTGGCTCAGTTGGTCACACTGGAGATGGCCAAGATCCTACCCGAGGGGGAGGGCGAGGTCCAGGAGATGATCGACATCTGCGACTTCGCCACGGGTCTCTCCCGTCAGCTCTACGGCCTCACCATGCAGTCGGAGCGGCCCGACCACCGGATGTTCGAGCAGTGGCATCCGCTGGGCGTCGTCGGGGTCATCACGGCCTTCAATTTTCCGGTGGCGGTGTGGAGCTGGAACGCGGCGATCGCGGCGGTTTGCGGGGACAGCGTGGTGTGGAAACCGGCGAGCAAGACGCCGCTTTGCGCCATCGCATGTATCAAGATCGCCGAGCAGGTCTGCCGCGAGAACGACGTGGATCCGGCGATCTTCTCGCTCGTAATCGGAAAGGGCTCGTCGATCGGCGACCGGCTACTTCATGATCGACGCATACCCCTCATCTCGGCGACGGGAAGCTGTCAGATGGGGTACCGCGTCGGCGAAGTCGTCGGCAAGCGCTTGGGCCGCACGATCCTCGAGCTGGGCGGCAACAACGCCATCATCGTCACGCCCAGCGCCGACCTCGACCTGGCGTTGCGCGCCATCCTCTTCGGGGCCGTGGGCACGGCGGGTCAGCGCTGCACGTCGACGCGACGGATCATCGTCCACGAGTCGATCCGAGATCAACTCGTTTCACGGCTCGTCAAAGCATACGCCGGAGTGCGTATCGGAGACCCGCGCAAGACCGAGACCCTGATGGGGCCCCTCGTGACTCGCGGCGCAGTAAAGGACATGCAGAATGCGATCAAGCGGATCAAGGAGGAGGGTGGCGAGATCCTCTTCGGCGGAGAAACGCTGGACGGCCCGGACTATCCCGGCGGCCACTACGTCACGCCCTGCATCGCGGCGGCCAAGAACGAGTATGAGATCGTTCAGGAAGAGACCTTCGCGCCGATCCTCTATATCATAGGATATGGCAACAAGTCCTCCTCGCCGAACCAGGCGGTGGCCGAGATGGAAGAGGCGTTGGCGCTGCACAACGGTGTGCCGCAGGGACTCTCCTCCTCGATCTTTACCGAGAACGTTCGCGAGTCGGAGCTTTTCCTTTCGTCGCGGGGCAGCGATTGCGGGATCGCCAACGTCAACATCGGAACGAGCGGGGCCGAGATCGGCGGGGCCTTCGGCGGCGAAAAGGAGACCGGCGGCGGCCGCGAATCCGGCTCCGACGCCTGGAAGGCTTACATGCGCCGGCAGACCAACACGCTGAACTGGAGCGCCGAGATGCCTCTGGCGCAGGGGCTGAAGTTCGGCGACTAGACGACGACCTATCCGCTGGCCCGGCAGGGTAAGCGGGCGCGATCCGCCAGCACTCGAGACGGCGATTCTTGGAGTCCGGCTGGGCTCAACGTCCGGCTAAAAGCGAAAACCCGGCGGGGCAGTGCACCCCGACCGGGTTTTCGTGGTCCTGCGTCCTACCCGCTGTTGGGGCTCCCCAGGGGCGGCTGACGCATCGCCGGTTGAGGGTGGACGCCGCCGCGTCCGCACCCTCCCAATCTCTCTTGGCCTTACCCCTGGAGAACCACCACGGCCACCCAGGCAACGAGCGCCAGCGTGCTCA
>JABAOD010003191.1_pt2 | contig 27608 bp, 30 predicted proteins | sample 7062151 | NCBI WGS metagenome assembly JABAOD01 (sample SAMN14538626, study PRJNA623070) | marine sediment metagenome | biome: marine biome [ENVO:00000428]; feature: marine pelagic biome [ENVO:01000023]; material: deep marine sediment [ENVO:00002113] | place: India: Gulf of Khambhat ... | reverse complement strand
CGCCTGGCGCGTACGATGCTCATTCTCGATCAAGCTGAAACGCACATGCTCGTCACCGTACTCGCCGAACCCTATGCCCGGCGACACAGCGACCTTCGCCTCTTGCAGCAGCTTCTTGGAAAATTCCAGTGAGCCCATATGTCTGTATCGCTCAGGGATTTGCGCCCACACGAACATCGTGGCCTTGGGTTTATCTACCGGCCATCCCGCCGAGCACAAGCCGTTACATAAGGTGTCACGACGATTCTGGTAAAGGAGGCGCGCTTCCTCGACCGTGTCCTGCGGTCCTTCGAGAGCAAGGATTGCGGCCACCTGTATCGGCGTAAAGATACCGTAATCGAGGTAGGACTTGATCCGCGCCAGCGCGGCAACAAGTTTTTCATTGCCACACATGAAGCCGACGCGCCAACCCGGCATGCTGTAGCTCTTTGACAAAGAAAAGAACTCGACGGCGACATCCATCGCCCCCTCCGCCTGCAGGATGGAGGGTGCCTGGTAGCCATCGAAAACGATGTCGGCATAGGCGAGGTCGTGAATAACCCACATCTGATGCTCGCGCGCCACGGCAATAATCTGCTCGAAGAACTTGAGATCGACACATTGCGCCGTCGGGTTGGCGGGGAAGTTCAGGAGCAGCATCTTCGGAGGCGGCCACGAATCACGAATGGCTTTCTCCAGCTCGGCAAAGAAATCCCCCCCGACCAGCAGCGGCACGTGGCGGATGTCGGCACCGGCGATCACGAAGGCCCACGGATGAATCGGGTAAGCCGGGTTTGGCACCAGCACCGCATCGCCCGGCTCTACCGTGGCCAAGGCCAGATGCGCCAGACCCTCTTTGGAGCCAATGGTCACGATGCTGTGTTTTTCGCTGTCGAGATCCACGCCGAACCGCTGCTTGTACCAGTAACAGATCGCACGCCGCAGGCGCGGGATTCCGCGCGACATCGAGTAGCGATGGGTCTCTTCGCGTTGTGCGACCTCGCAGAGCTTGTCGATGAGATGAGCGGCAGGCGGTCGATCCGGGTTGCCCATCCCGAAATCGATGATGTCTTCGCCGCGCCTGCGCGCCTGCGCCTTCAGATCATTGACGATGTTGAAGACGTACGGTGGAAGTCGTTTGATGCGGGGAAATTCGTCCATTGGTTCGACTGCAGAAATACTGCCAATATGTGCATGGAAAACGGTTCAACATAACTGCGCCCATTGCAGGTGTCAATGACAGCCAGCAATGAGGTTAGAATAGGTCCCCGAGAACCGCCGACATGAAATTTCAACTAGATTCGGCCGAAGCCGGCGTTAACGTCGTCCACGCGTATGCGCCGGGACAAGTGACGATCAACCGGCAAGTCTACCGGGGCAGCCTAGTGATCACCCGCGACCGTATCATTGCCGATTGCCTGCCCGAGCGCTTCGATGAGCTCGCCCGCCGTCACTTCGAGGCACTGCAAGCGCTCGCGCCCGAGCTCGTGATATTCGGCAGCGGCCGTCGCCTGCGCTTCCCGGCCCCCGCACTAACGCAGCCGCTGGTCAACGCCCAGGTGGGACTCGAGGTGATGGACACGGGCGCCGCGTGCCGGACCTATAACATTCTGGTCGGCGAAGGCCGCCGTGTCGTCGCCGCCCTCCTTATGATTGAGTCTGCCTGACTCTCCAACATGCAAGCGCCGCCCCTAACGCGGAGAACGCAGAGGCGCCAAGCACGCAGAGAAGAATCTTAATCCGTCGGCGGCGAGGCAAGAACTGCTGACACAAATCGTGCACAGGGGGGTATTGAACTCTTTGCGCCCTCTGCGCCTTCGCGGTCTCTGCGTTTCGGCCAACCTAAAATAGTGAGTCGATCGAGTACCCGGCCTTCTCGAGCAGCACGCGCAGGCGGCGCAGGGCTTCGACCTGAATCTGCCGCACGCGTTCGCGCGTCACGCCAATGTCTGCGCCGACCTCCTCGAGCGTGGAGATTTCGCGCCCATTCAAGCCGAAGCGGCGTTCTACGACTTCACGTTGCTTTTCGTTGAGCTCGCTCAACCAGATTTCGATCTGCGATTGCAGATCTTCACGATGTAATACTTTTTCCGGGTCCTGGGTCTGTTCGTCGGCAATGGCGTCGAGCAGAGAACGGTCGGGGTCTTCATCGAGCGGGGCGTCGACCGAGGTGACCCGCTCCGTCAGCCCTAGCATTTCCTTCACCTCTTCCATGGGCTTGTCGAGCAGGTTGGCGACTTCCTCGGGCGTTGGCTCATGGTCGAGCTTTTGCGAGAGGTGACGCGCGGCACGTTGATAGATATTGATTTCCTTTAACACGTGCACTGGCAAGCGAATCGTGCGGGTCTGGTTCATGATGCCGCGCTCGATCGTCTGGCGGATCCACCACGTCGCATAGGTGGAAAAACGGAAACCGCGTTCAGGGTCAAACTTCTCCACTGCACGTATAAGGCCGAGATTTCCTTCTTCGATGAGGTCGAGCAGTGCCAGGCCACGATTCATATAGCGGCGCGCGATCTTCACGACAAGGCGCAGATTGCTTTCGATCATGCGTTTGCGCGCCTCGTCATCGCCGCGTTGCGAGCGCCTGGCGTAGTACACCTCTTCCTCGGCAGTCAACAGTGGCGAAAAACCGATTTCTTTTAGATAAATCCGCGTCGCGTCCGCTTGTTGACTGTCTTCTGCTGCGCTGCGCTTGCGGCTGACGGTTTCCTTCACCGCATCTGTGCCCGAATCTTCCTGATCGCCGTCATCATCATCATTCGAATCCTGTGGCGAGTCGTCTTCAGGCAAAGACTCTGCAGCCTGTTCTTCTTCTTTAGTGCGCGACGATTTTCGGCGAGGCATCTACCCCTACCTTTTTGGAAGATACTTCAGGGGGTCTACCGGAGAACCCCGGTAGCGAATTTCGAAGTGGAGCTTTACCTGGTCAGTCCCGCTGCTGCCCATAGCGGCAATCTTCTGACCTCGTTTTATCACGTCCCCTTCTTCGACGTAAATCCGATCGCTGTGCGCGTAAGCGCTCAGAAAATCGCGGTTATGTTTGATGATAATAAGCTGTCCGTAACCACGAAGTCCACTACCCGTATAGACAACTTTCCCGGGCGCTGCTGCGTGCACCGCGGCGCCGCGGCGCCCGCCAAAATCCAAACCCTTATTGGTACCCGTCGCTGAGAAACGCCGCACGATCGGACCGTCTGCGGGCCACACCCAGGCGCCCACCTCGGCCCTCGAGCCGGGATTGGAAGATGCAGATGTCCGTGTGGAGGAGCGCCTTTTGCGAGATGCAGTCGCGCTGCCGGGCGGCGTGGTGCGCAACACGTGCCCCGGGCGGATGGTGTAAGGCGGCGCGATGTTATTCCACCGTGCCAGCTCTTTGAAGTCGACACCGACTTCTTCAGCAAGTCCGTACAACGTATCGCCAGCAGCCACCACAATCTGCCCTTTCGCGCTTTGTGGTGGCAGCAAGCGGATTCGCTGCCCGGGCCGCAAGAGATAGGGCGCGCGGATACCGTTCCAGCGGGCAACCGCCCGATAGTCATGACCCACCTCCCAGGCAATACTGTAAAGGGTATCCCCTGCTACCACTGTATGGTATCCCGCAGCTGAGCGTCGCTTTCCCGTGCTCTTCGTACTATCGCCGTCTGTAGGTCGAAAACCGACACACCCAACTACCAGGGCCGCCAGCACCATAAGCACAATCGCTGACCGCACGTTGTCACGCATCGACACACGCCAGGCACAGGTGGAACTCGTGCCGTTCCAACTTGTCTCGCTCAACTAGCGTAGCCGCAGAGTCAAGCGATGGTAGCACAGGCAAGACTGTTCCCGGTCTCAAGCAATCGCGACGGAATTAGTTCTCGTCTCGCACCAGCGGCACAAAGTTCACCCTTTCCAGAACTGTGCGGGAAATGCCCCCATCGGTACGCTTCAATAAGAGCAACTCCTGCGTCTCGCCGCTGCCCACAGGTATCACCATTCGCCCTCCCGGTGCCAGTTGCGAAAGCAGCATATTGGGTACAGAGGGTGGCGCCGCTGTCACCATGATCGCATCATAGGGTGCATGCTCTGGCCAGCCCCAAGTCCCGTCAGCAAGCTTGCAAGAAACGTTTCGATAACCCAAACGCAACAGACGATGTCGCGCGCTCTTAAGCAGCGGCTCGATACGTTCAACCGAGTATACCTTTTCCACCAGCGCGGCGAGGACGGCTGTTTGATACCCTGAGCCGCTCCCTACTTCCAGCACGACGCTCGGCCGGCTCTCGGCCAACAGCGCTTGTGTCATCAGTGCGACGACGTAAGGTTGCGAAATGGTCTGGCCGTATCCGATGGGTAAGGCCGTGTCTTCATAGGCACGGCTCGCAAGCGCCTCCTCGACGAACAGATGACGTGGTGTGGTGCGCATCGCCTTGAGCAGTTGTTGATCTTGAATGCCGAGTCGCTGCAAGCGGTCGATGAGTCGATCCCGCGTTCGCTGAGAGGTCATGCCGATGCCGGTGGGTGACTGATTCACTGACTCTGGCCCCGGCTCAGCCACGAGGCAACGTGATCGAGAGCCGCGTAGCGCGTAAGATCGACGTGCAACGGGGTCACCGATACAAAACCGTGGCGGATCGCGTGAAAGTCAGTGCCAGGGCCGGCGTCGGCTTCCGCCCCCGGCGAGCCCACCCAGTAGATGGGTGCACCGGTTGGATCCATCGCCCGTATCACAGGTTCCGACTTATGCCGATGCCCCAGACGCGTGGCCTCGAAGCCAGCGATCTCCGTTATCGGCAGATCGGGTACATTGACGTTGAGGATGGTATCCGCCGGCAATGGGTCGTTTCGCAACTGTTCCAATAACTTTAGCGCTACCTCTGCAGCACTGGCGAAGTGACGACCTTCCTGCCCGACCAGCGAAATGGCCATCGCGGGTGCACCCAGGAAGCGGCCCTCCATCGCCGCTGCCACTGTACCTGAGTACAGCACATCGTCGCCGAGGTTGGAACCCCGGTTGATGCCCGCCAACACCATGTCCGGCTGATGCTCCATCAGTCCCGTGATGGCCAAGTGGACGCAGTCCGTAGGCGTACCGTCAACATAATAAAAGCCATTGTCCGCGCGTTGCGCCCGCAACGGTCGGGTCAGGGTCAACGAATTACTGGCGCCGCTGCGATCGCGCTCCGGTGCCACGACTTCGACGTCGGCAATCGGCCGCAGGGCCTCCGCCAGCACGACCAGGCCGCTGGCCAGGTAGCCATCGTCATTGCTCAACAGTATGCGCATCAAACTCGGGGACGCCGACGAGAGTGGCATGATTATAGCCATGTCACGCGCGCCGACGCTCGTCGACCGGCACCAGCACAGCCAGTGGCCGCTGATGGGCTCCTCAGCGCAAGAGGTTTAGCTGCGCAAGCGAAAGCGGCAATAGTTCTACGGCATTAGATTGGCTGCGCACGTGCGAAGTGGACCAGCATCGCTGTTCGTGGCATCAGGACGAATAGTATTACCCCAAATGACACCTTTCATGTTTGAATTGTTTAGATTGGCAAAACGCAGGTTCGCGTTGCGCACATCGGCGGTAATATTCCCGCCGCGCAGGACGGATAGCTCAAGCGTTGCCTGACGCATCTTGGCTTGCTTGGCAGCGTTCAAATTGGCACTGAAGAGTTGGGCGCCACGCATGTCAGCGGCGGTTAAGTCGCTCCTGTCTCCTTATTAGCAAGGGTTCAGGATTCCAAGAGCCGTGGCATGAGCTCGACGAGATTGCACGGGCGCGTACGGTAGTCGAGCTGCTGGGCGATCACCTCGTCCCAGGCCGTTCGGCATGCCCCTGAAGAGCCCGGGACACAGAAAATGTACGTGCCATTGGCCACACCAGCGAGCGCGCGCGACTGTAGGGTAGACGTCTTGATCTGCTGGTAAGAAACCGCCCGGAATAGCTCGCCAAACCCTTCGATTTGTTTATCGAGCAACGGCTTCACCGCCTCCGGCGTGCCATCGCGCCCGGTGACACCGGTGCCGCCCGTAGTAATGACCACATTGACGTCATCCGCCGCGATCCAGCGCGATACTACCGCCCTGATCTGATAAACATCATCGGGCACGATCATCTTTTCGGTCAGCTTGTGGCCGGCTTCGCGCAGCCGTTCCACCAGCACTTTGCCCGATTTGTCGCTATCCTCCGTACGTGTGTCGGAGATCGTGAGAATGGCGATATTGAGCGGAATAAACTGGCGTTCCTTAACTTCTGACATGTTCGTGACGCATCAAACGGTGAGGAGCGGCGCGTGAGGCGTGAGGAGAAAAATCTGTGCCGTTCTTGTCATGGTACCCCGCACACCTCACCCCGTACGCCTCGCGATTTAGATCACCCCATAAAATGGTTGCACTTCGACAACCGTGCCCGGCTCAACGACATCCAAGTCAGCAGGCAGAACGACGAAGCAGTTGGCTAGACTCATGGAATGCAGCAGGCCAGAGCCCTGTGCGCCGGTGCTACGCACAACCAGCTGGCCGTCGGCGTCCCGCTCCAGCACGGCGCGTTGAAATTCGGTGCGACCGCGAGCCTTTTTCAGTCGCGTGGCGCAGCGTACTCTGAATGTCGGCACGGCCTCGGCATGGGCCTCACCCATCATGCGTCGCAGCGCGGGCTCGACGAATTGATAAAAGGTTACCATCACGGAGACGGGATTCCCCGGCAGTCCAAAGAACAGCGCCTTGCTCACGCGCCCGAAGGCGAGCGGCCTGCCAGGCTTGATGGCGATCTGCCAAAAGTCCACTTGGCCGATCGTATCCAGCGTTTCCTTTACATAGTCCGCTTCGCCAACCGACACGCCCCCCGAGGTAATGATCGCATCGGCATCTTCCGCCGCCTGCACGAAAGCCTCGCGCGTGGCCTGGCGATCATCGCGCACCACGCCCATGTCGATGATTTCTACGCCCAGACGGGCCAGCATGCCGTATAAGGTATAACGGTTGCTGTCGTAGACCTCGCCATCGCGCAACACCTCGCCGATGGAGCGCAACTCGTCACCGGTGGAAAAGAAGGCAACGCGCAAGCGGCGCCGCACTTTGACTTCAGCCACACCCAGTGAGGCGAGCAAGCCGAGCTCGGCTGGCTGCAGGCGTTTGCCGGCTGTCAACACCACGTGACCGGCGGCCACATCTTCACCGGCCGGTCGCACGTTCTGTCCCGCTCTGTGGCCGCTACCGATGCGCGCCGCCTCGCCGTCTTGCTCGACGTGCTCCTGCATGACGACGGTGTCCACTCCTTTGGGCAGCGGTGCACCGGTCATGATGCGCACACACTGACCGCGCTCGACGGTGCCTTCGAACGGCCGCCCGGCCCAGGCGGTGCCGATGACCGCGAGCGTGGTCGTGCCTTCGGCGGGCAGGTCGGCGCTCCTGAGCGCGTAGCCATCCATGGCAGAGTTAGTATGCGCCGGCACATCGATCGGCGAACGCACGTCTTCGACAAGAATGCGCCCCAAAGCGCTGCGCAGAGCGAGCTTCTCGCTGCCGCCGATCGGCGTGGCAACGGCGGTAATACGCGCTCGCGCTTCCTCAACGGACAGCGCCGGCGCCCCGTGGCCACCGCAACCGCTTTCCGCTCTGATACGCTTTTGCTTCATCAATACGATCCTCGAGCGCGCCCAAGCTTACCACTTAATCTCGCTGTTGCGCCCGCCGGGCTCCTTCCCCAAACAGCGTATGACAGACGAAGTCGGCAATCTCAAGCGGGCTGTTCAAATCCAGCATCGGCAGTCCTGTATCTACGCTCAGCGGCGCATCGCTGGCAACGGCAATGATCGAATCATCTTGCAGACACAATAGCGGCTGCCCAAGGCTTGGGCGGTGCAGCTCGATCTTGGCGAAGCGCTCGTGCTTGAATCCTTCGACGAGGATGCAATCGAGCTGTTGCTGATCAAGATGCTGCAGTAGCTCATCGAGCCGCGGATCGAACTCATTCGGCGTCTCGGTGACCAATGCCCAACGTTGCGGTGAACCGATCAGCATTTGCGTGGCACCCGCCTCGCGGAGCACATAGCTGTCCTTGCCGGGATGGTCGATGTCAAAACCATGTCGGGCATGTTTAACCACAGCCACACGCAGGCCGCGCTCGCGCAACAGCGGCAGCAGCCTTGCCAGCAAAGTGGTCTTGCCGGTATTGCTGAAGGCAGCGAAGCCCAGCAGCGGCACGCGCGCGTTCTTCATCCTCGGCAGGTCTCCGCCAGTTTCAGCTCCAGCGCTGCGCGCTCTTCGGGGCTGTTCACGTTGAGAAATGTATCGGGTTCATCGGAGAAGTCGCTGACGGCGAGCCGATGCTGCTCAAACCAGCGATCGATCTTGCGCTCGCCGGCATCGAGGTAGGCACGCAGGCTCGGCAACAGTTCGCGCTGCATGAGCGCGAACACCGGATGCATGCGCTCTCCATCGTGCGCCACACTGATCTCGGCACTTTCGTTCACGAGCGTGGCGTACAAGCGCTCGGCGAGATCGGCCGCCAGCAGTGGTGAATCGCAGGGAACGGTAAGCACGTACGGCGTGACGGCATTCTGCAGTGCCGTGGCCATACCGGCCAACGGCCCCGGGTAGTCGCCGACAATATCGGGCACCACCGCATAGCCGAATTTGGCGTACTCATCGATGCTGCGGTTCGCATTGATCATCACAACGCCTACCTGTCGGCGCAGCACGTCGAGTACATGCGCCACCATCGGTTTGCCGGCCAATGTCGTCAGTCCCTTATCGACGCCGCCCATTCGCCGCCCACGTCCACCGGCCAATACCACCCCGGTGACGTCGCTACGTCGATAAGAAAGCGCCGTCGCGCTCATGATCGCCATGCGCATGCGCTGCGCAAGTCATGATCTCAGTGCTTCACTGCCAACGCGCCGCATGGCCACCGGCGATTCACCGTGTGTCGTGCGCACATGGTCGGCGCGCTCGTGCAATTGACCCTTATGCAGGTGCAGGTGCACATCGCCCAACGGCATCAGCCGCTCCAACTCGTGGCTCGCAATCACCACGGCCATGTCCTCGGACCGTAACCGCTGAATAAGAAAATAGGTACGTTCGCGCGCCTCTTGATCCATGCTGGCCGTCGGCTCGTCGAGCAGCAGCAGCCGCGGCGACAGTATGCGTGCTCGTGCCAGCGCCACACGCTGCTTTTCACCCCCCGACAGCTGACGCGCGTTTCGTTCCGAAAGATGCTCCAGCCCCGCCCATGTGAGCGTCTCCGCCACGTGCTTTCTCGCTTCAGCGCGCGCCACGCCGGCTCGGCGCAAGCCGTAGGCGACATTGTCGGCGACGCTTGCGTCGAACAAATAGGGTGTCTGATGCAAGTAGACGGCTTGACCACGACAGAAACGACGCGCCGCTTTCCAGGGAAGCACCTGATCCCGGTAGTGCACGTCAGCACGATCGGGCGCCTCTAGGCCAGCAACGATCTTTAGCAACGTCGTCTTGCCTGCACCATTTTCACCGCTCAGGAGCATGCAGCGCCCCTGCTCGATGACAAGCTGCGGGATATCGAACAAACATCGTCCCGCGATGGTCTTGCGTACATTAGAAAACACCATCAGTACTTGCGCACCCATAGCGCTCTATCCTGTCCAACGGCCGTTCACGCCGTCATCACGCCTCGTCCTTGCAGCCACGTCAGGGAGAAGTTAAGCCCCAGTGCCAACAGCAACAGCACAAGCCCCAGGGCGATCCCCTGGGCAAACTCGCCCTTGCTCGTTTCCAGAGCGATGGCAGTCGTAATGTTGCGCGTGTAGCCCTCGATGTTGCCGCCGACCATGAGCGCGCAGCCTACCTCGGCGATGATGCGTCCGAATGCGGCGATGACAGCTGCCAATAGCCCGAAACGCACCTCGTACATGACCGTCATCATCGCGCGTGCCGGCGCCGCGCCAAGGGTAGTGGCCGTCTCCCACGCGCGTCGGTCCGCCGCCTGTATCGCCGAATGACCCATGGCCACCAAAATCGGAAACGCCAGGATCATCTGGCCCATGATCATGGCGGTCTGCGTAAACAGCAGCTTTAGATCCCCGAGCGGACCGCTTCGGGAAAGGAACAGGTACAACGCCAGCCCCGCCACCACGGCAGGCAACGCGAGCAGCGTATGGAAAGTGGAAATCAGGACCCGTTGGCCGAAGAAGCGAGCGTAGGCAAGCGCGAACGCCAGCAGTAGAGCGACCGGCGTTGTCAATACGATCGCCTTCAGCGAAACGCTGAAAGAGATCGTCACGATCGACCAAAGCGCCGGATCGCCTGAGAACAACAAGTAGATGGCCTGGCGACTGGCCTCAAGCAGCTCGGACATAAGCGCCTAGGGCTGTTTCCCTTTGGCCATCTGCACCGCTGTAGGGATGAACAACGCGTGCCCGTTGACCTTGAAGTCGCTGATGATCGTCTGACCCTCGGGCGACGTGACCCAGGCGATCAGGGCCATGGCCCCTTTGTAATTGATATCCGGATACCGGTTCGGATTCACGGCGATGACACCGTAGGGATTCGCCAAACGCTCGTCGCCCTCGACCAACACGTCGAGCGTGAGCTTACCCCGCATCGCGAGCCACGTGCCACGATCTGTGAGCGTATACGCCTGCAGCTCGGCCGCCATTTGCAAGACCTTGCCCATGCCCTGGCCCGCCGCCCGATACCAGCTCCCCTGTGGCTTCGCGCCTGCCATCGCCCACAAAGAAAGTTCTTTCTTGTGCGTGCCCGAATCGTCGCCGCGCGAAACGAAGGGTGCCTGCTGCTCGGCAATGCGGTTGAGCGCACCGGCGGCATCGCACATGCCGCGCACACCCGCCGGATCGTTCTTGGGACCCACAATGACAAAATCGTTGTACATAAAGTCGCGGCGGTTGACGCCATGGCCAGCATCGACGAAACGTTGTTCAGCCGCGGGCGCGTGAACCATGACCACGTCGACATCGCCGTTTTGCCCGAGCCGTAAGGCCTTGCCCGTCCCCACTGCAATCACATGCACCTTATATCCGGTGCTTTGCTCAAACGGCGGTAGCAAGGCTTTGAGCAAGCCGGAGTTATCGGTGCTGGTGGTGGTCGCCAGACGTATGGTGGGTCCCGCTGCCAGAGACGCTGGCCCTGCGAACGCGCTCGCCAGCAGACCAGCGCACAAGGTCGCAAGACTCTTAAGCCACATAACACTCCCCCTCGTGTTGCACTCCCGGTGGTGGAAACGGCGAGGTGCAAATCAAATGCCAGACGTGCCGACTCTTGCGATTTTACCGGATTTCTCGTCGTTATTTTCTGTTGCTCCCGGCGGTAGCCGGCTTGAAAATCGGTTCAATTTGACGCAATGTAAGCGCCAGGCTGCGTCAGATTGACCCACATTCTCAGCTGGAATTCTAAAGATCCTAGGGGTCGAGACGGCGTCCGACGTATATCGCCACAACAGGGGAAGGAGAACAATTCAGCGTGTCTACGGCTAGCCATGCGGTCGCTGAAAAGGCCAGTCGCTTAGCATCAGGTCCTAATCGGCCGGCGTCAATTCTGGTGGTTGATGATGAGCCCGGCATTCGCAACTTCCTGCAGCGCACGCTCGCCAAACGCTACGGGCTGGTGGAGGTGGCGGCGGACGTGGAGGCGGCCGAACAGCTCGTCGAACGCTGCCATTTTGACCTGCTGATCGTCGACATCCGCTTGCCGGGGCGCTCGGGGCTCGAATGGGTTCAGAGCCTGCGCGACAACGGCATGGGCATGGACGTAATCTTCATCACCGCCTATGCCGATCTCGACGCCACCATTGCTGCCTTGCGCAGCGGTGCTTCCGACTTCCTGCTCAAGCCCTTTCGCGTAGAACAGATCGTGACTGCCGTCGAGCGTTGCTTCGAGCGACGCCAGCTGACCCGAGAGAACACCGCGCTGCGCCACCAGCTGGAACGCTTCGTCGATCGCGATTACGCGTCGGCGGGAATGGTCGGTCGCAGCGCCGCCATGCAGGAAGTCTATGAGGTCATTCGCCGCGTCGCTCCGACGCCGGCGTCGGTGTTGATCGAAGGCGAGACCGGCACCGGCAAGGAGCTTGTCGCCCGGGCGATCCACACGTTCAGCGGCAGTGCCGGCCCCTTTGTGCCGGTGAACTGCGTCGCCATTTCCGCTGACCTATTCGAAAGCGAGCTCTTTGGCCACACCAAAGGGGCATTCACCGGCGCGCATCAGGCGCGCGAAGGGTTGTTCAGCTTCGCTAGCGGCGGTGTGTTGTTTCTGGACGAGATCTCGGAGATGCCGCTGTCTATGCAGGCCAAACTGCTACGCTCCCTCGAAAGCCGGCGTGTGCGGCCGGTGGGCTCGGACCGCGAGCTCAGCGTCGATGCGCGCATCGTCACCGCCACCAACCGTAATCTCGTCGATGAAATAAAGGCCGGACGCTTTCGCGAAGACCTCTACTATCGCCTTAACGTGGTCACCATCAAGATGCCGCCGCTGCGGCAACACCAGGAAGATCTGCCTGCGCTGCTCGAATATTTGTCAAACAGTCTTGCGGCCGACCTCGGTGTGGCGCCGATCAACTTTTCTCAAGAGGACATTGCACGGTTGCAGCAGTACCCCTGGCCAGGAAACGTACGCGAGCTGAAAAATCTCGTCGAGCGCACGCTGTTGCTGGGTCGACTTCCTTGGGATGTGTCGCTTCCGGCACCGGCCACGGCCAAGGATCACCTCCCAGGGCGGCCCGGGTTCCCGGTTGACTGGACCCTGGCGCAAATAGAAAAGGAGCACATGTTGCGCGTGCTAGATGCCAGCGGCGGCAACAAGTCCGAGGCCGCACGCCGGCTCGGGGTGTCGCGCAAGACCTTGGAACGCAAGCTACGCAGCTTCGCTAACGATCGACAAACATCCGGCACAGAGTAGTACGATGACGGGTCCAGCTTCAAAGTCGAACTTTGCCGGGACGCGTTCGGCACTGCGTTACAAGTTGTTGTTACTGGTGTTGTTTCCGACGCTTTTGGCAATGCCGGCCACGCTCGGCCTCACTATTTATTGGTTCAGCGATTTTGGTCGCGACAATCTTTTCTTGAAGGCCAAGAGCGACAGTGCGCTGGCCCGCCATGCGCTGCGGCAAATCGAGGAAGATTACTGGACAACGCTTCAACATGTGGCCGAGTCGGAGGGTTTCCGTGCGCTTCTGCTGAGTGGTGACACCGTCGCCTTGAAACGCCAGCTTGAGAACCTCGCCACGGAAGAGGGTTTCAGCTTTGTGCATCTAACCGACGAGCTTGGCAACTGGTTACTCGAAGCCGGCAATCGCCGAGGAAGCAGCAAGCCAACCCCGTTGACGGATCGCGCGCTACGGGGGCGACCTTCCGCGGCACTGGAAGTGTTCTCGCCCGAAGACTTGATGCGGGAAAGCCCGGCGTTGGCGCATCGCGTGCGCATTGCCGTGGCGGGCGAGGCCGGAACGCCGCCGCCTGATCGTCTCTTTGAGGAACGGGCACTGGTACTGCGGTCCGTGTATCCGGTCAAGGGCGCGCGGGGACGGGTGCTCGCATTCCTCGATAGTGGGATCGTGCTGAACGGCAATAGCGCTGTCATTGAAGACCTGCGGGCGCGCGTTTACGGCAAGGAAGTGCTTCCTAAAGGTGGCCTGGGAGCGATAGCCATCTTGCTCAACGATATGCGCATCAGTACCAACTTCCCGCTCCCCGAGGGACAGATTGCACTCGGCACCCACGTCTCGGAGAAGATCCGCAACGCCGTTGTGAGCGAAGAAAGCACCTGGGTCGCGCGCGATCGAATCGGCGATGATTGGTATATCACCGCCTACGAACCTCTGTTCGATACCGACGGTCAGGGTGTAGGCATGCTGCAGACAGGGTTTCTGCAGAAACCCTTTCAGCTGGCGCAGTACCGCGCCGTCGGCATACTGCTAATGATTTTTGTCGTATTGATCGGTATCTCGACCTGGGTGGTCTTGCGCGGGGCTAAATCGATATTCAAACCCATCGAGCAAATGACCGCGGTCGTGCGCGCGACGCAGGCTGGCGCGGATGAGCGCATCGGCGACGTCCATTCCCGAGACGAGCTTGGCGAGTTGGCGCGCCAATTCGATTCCATGCTTGATCTGTTACAGCAACGCAATCGCGAGATCCGGCGTGCCGCCGATGAACTCGAGCTCAAAGTCGAGCAGCGCACACGCGAGCTGGCATGGAAGAACACCGATTTGGAAACTACTGTCAAGCTGCTGCGCGAAACGCGCGAACGCCTGATCACGGCGGAAAAACTGGCCTCGCTCGGCCAAATGGCAGCAGGGATCGCTCACGAGATCAACAATCCGACGGCAGTGATCCTGGGACACGTAGACTTGCTGGTCGCTGAGCTGGGCGACGCGGCTAACGTCGTCCAGGGTGATGTCGAGATGATCATCCAGCAGTGCGAGCGCATACGTTACATCGTCGACAGTCTGCTCCAGTTCGCGCGGCCGACGCCGGCATTCGACGAGATCGATGTAGAGGATGTGGACGTGAATGGCGCGGTCGCAGATACGCTGCCACTGGTAAGACATGCATTCGATAAGGTACCGGTGAAAGTGAACAGGCGGTTGCACGCGGACCGCAGCGTACGCATCAGGCGCTACGAGTTACAGGAAGTCTTGATCAACCTGTTGCTGAACGCTGCCCGCGCGAGCGCGGCCGGCAGCGAGATCGAGATCACGACCGCCAACTGGAATGACCGAGGTGTGGTCATCAGCGTTCGAGACAGTGGTGTGGGTATCGCCCGCGAGCACCTCGGTCGCGTGTTTGATCCGTTTTTCACGACCGACATCAGCCGCGGGACGGGGCTTGGGCTTTCGGTTAGTTACGGGTTGATCCGCCGCTACGGTGGTGAGATAAGCGTTGAATCGGAGCTTGGTCGCGGCACGGTTTTCCACGTATGGCTACTCGAGGATCCAATACTTGCGGAACCGCCGGAGACCCTGGAATACTCCGTGGCCCGATGAACGGAATTCCCGGAGGCAGCATGGCTACGTTCGACGAAGAAAGGTTCAACATGGAGGTGCGCAAGTTCCTAAAAAAGGTTGGCGTTACCTCGCAGCGGGAAATCGAGAACGCCGTACGTGCGGCTTTGCAGTCCGGCAAGCTCAAGGGCAACGAGCAGCTCAAGACCCGCATGAAACTGGAGATCGCTGCGCTCGGCTTAAGCTTCGATATCGATGGAGATATCGCGCTAGGTTAAAAACACCCCCTCCTTGGCCCTCCCCCAGGGGGAGGCACCCCTCCCCAACCCTCCCCGACAAGCGGGGAGGGAGAGAAAACGCTGGTGCTTTACAGCAAAGGTTAATTAGAGCCTGTCCCAAGATTAAAGATCATTGAGCAAGCCGTTACGCCCTGGAAGCAACGCCAAGCACGCCAAGGCGCAGAGGACGCAGAGGATGTTTGAATAACAAGGCATTTTTGGTTTTCTTCGCGCCCTTGGCGCCTCTGCGACCTCTGCGTTTGTTCCAGAGCGCGAGGGGCTGTCGCGCATTTTGAGATGGGTTCTACTCAAGTTTTTATTCCCCCTCCCCTCGTGGGAGGGGGCCAGGGGGAGGGGGAGGAGCTATTCCACGTCGCCCCTGGGAAATCTCGATGCCGCCACCTGCAGGACCAGTATCGCTACCGTGAGCAGCAGGATCGCACCGGTGATGATCGCGATCTTCTCGTTGGTAAGCATCTTGACGTCGACGGCGAGAAAGCGCGTCAGCACCGTGATAGCAATGTACAACAGAAATCGCACGGGCAGCTTGTCAGTTCTAAAGTAGATACCCACCATCGCGCCGAGCTCAAGGTAAATGAACAATAACAGTATGTCATCAAGCGACGCCCGTCCGGCTTCGATCATTTGCATGTACTCATGCGCGGCGGCCCAGACGATAGTGGCGCCGATCACAAACAACGCGATGAGCTGAAAACCCTCAACGAGGTGGATGCCGGCTGCATCGATGCGCTTCTTGAGACTCGGCATGACCTCTTTCGTTCTTCTCGGTTGCATCTTTGCCATCGCCTGCCTCCGTCGCGCTCAGTCACGCCGCCGTTTGCCGGCCTGTGGCTCATCCTCGACATCGAGCGCATGCTCGAATTCAAGCCACATCACATTAATGATTGCGCAAGAACAAGCGAACAGAACACCTAGAATCCATGTGAAGTACCACATATGCGTTACCCCTCAGTAGGCTGTGTGCTCGTCGCGACGCACATCCTCGACGGTCACTTTCCCTCGCATGACGTGAAACACCCAGCTCGTGTACGCGATGACGATCGGCAAGAATAGAAGCGTCACCCAAAACATCCAGCTTAGCGTCAGATGGCTTGATCCACCGTCCCAGACCGTAAGGCTGTGATTCGGGTGGGTGCTAGACGGCATCATGAACGGAAACATCGCGAATCCGGCTGTCAACACCACACTCGACACAGTGATCCCACTGGCAATAAATGCACGCCCCATCTGATTGCGCGCGGCCAGAATCAGGGCTGCAAGCGCCCCGACAAAACCTGCCGTCGGCGCAAGTATCATCCACGGGTGGAGCGTGTAATTGATCATCCAGAGACCCGCACCCCTCTCCACCGTTTTCTGCAGCGGTGTGAAAGCGGTATTTGCGTCGGGCATGGACACAATACGGTAACCATCGATCCCGAAGGCCACCCAGACGCCGCCGACGGCAAATAGCACGATAAACAAGATGCTCGAGATGTTGAGCGCGTGCTTGGCGCCTGTCTGGATCTCGCCTTCCGTTTTCATGAGCAAGAAGGCTGCGCCGTGCATCACCAGCATCGTCACACTCACCAGGCCAGCCAGCAAGGCGAACGGGTTAAGCAAAGCGAAAAACGAGCCTGTATAGAACGAACGTAGGGTGTCATCGTAGTGAAACGGCACCCCCTGCAGCAGGTTGCCGAAGGCAACGCCGAAGATGAGCGCTGGCACGACACCGCCCACAAACAACACCCAATCCCACGCGCTGCGCCAGCGCGGATCGGCAACCTTACTGCGAAACTTAAAGCCGGCCGGTTTCAACACGAGCGCAAACAGCGCAAGCATCATCGCCATATAGAAGCCTGAAAACGATGCCGCATAGATGAGCGGCCACGCGGCGAACACCGCTCCGCCGCCGAGGATCAACCATATCTGGTTCCCCTCCCATGTGGGACCGATGCTGTTGATGATGACGCGTCTTTGTTCGTCTTTCTTGCCGAGAAACGGTAATAAGGTACCTACACCGAGGTCGAAACCTGCGGTGAGCACAAAACCGACCAACAACACGCCGATGAATAACCACCATATGATTTTGAATGTCTCGTAGTCGAAGATCATGACGAATTCAGTCCAGCCTTGTCAGTCGCTTCCCTTCCCTGCCGTTTCGAAATGATAGCGACCGGTATGCAGAGCGCTGGGGCCGAGACGTGCGTACTTGAACATCAAGTAGAGCTCTACCACCAGCAGTGCCGTGTAAAAAAATACAAATGCCGTCAGACTCAGATACACGTTGCTAGCCCCCAGGCTCGAGGCGCTAAGAAAAGTCGGCAACACCTCGGCAATGGTCCAGGGTTGGCGCCCGTACTCGGCAACAAGCCAGCCCATCTCGGACGCGATCCACGGAAGCGGGATACTCCAAAGTGCCAGCCACAGCAACCAGCGTTGGTTCCAAGCGGTGCGCCGGGCTGTGAAGTAGAAAGCCGCGGCAAAGATGAACAGCATCAGGAAGCCACAACCCACCATAATACGGAATGACCAGAACAGTACCCACACGGTCGGAATACTGTCCTTCGCCGCTTGCTGGACCAGTGTGTCGTCCGCGTTTGCTACATCGTCCGTATAGCGGCGCAGCAATAGCGCATAGCCAAGATCCCCTTTGTGGCGCTCAAAACGTTCGCGAACCTCCGGCAAGGCAGATCCGGTGCGAAGCTGCTGCAGCGCTTCGTGGGCGATCATGCCGCGGCGGATTTGCTGCTCGTGCTTGGCGATAAGGTCTTTAAGTCCCACAACCGGCTCATCGATCGAGCGGGTGGCGATGATACCCAGCATGAACGGGATCTTGATGGCAAAATCGGTTCGCTGCTGCTCTTGATTGGGAAAACCGAAGACCGTGAATGCCGCAGGCGGTTCCTCGGTTTCCCACTCCGCCTCAATCGCGGCGAGCTTGACCCTTTGCACCTCGCCGATCTCGTACCCGCTCTCATCGCCGAGCACGATCACGGAAGCGGCTGACGCAAGCCCGAATCCGGCGGCAACGGCAAAAGACCGGATGGCGAAGGCGACATCGCGCCGCCTGAGCAGATAGTAGGCGCTGATGCCCAGCACGAACATCGAGCCGGTGACATAGCCCGCGGACACCGTATGTACGAACTTGACCTGCGCCACCGGATTGAAAAACACATCAGCCAGGCTCTTCAACTCCATGCGCATGGTCTCGTAGTTGAACTCGGTGCCGACCGGGTACTGCATCCAGCCGTTGGCAATCAGGATCCACAGCGCCGAGAGGTTGGCGCCCAACGCCACCAGCCAGGTGACCGCGAGGTGCTGCACCTTACTCAGCCGGTCCCAGCCGAAGAAAAACAGGCCGACAAAGGTCGCCTCGAGGAAAAACGCCACCAGACCTTCGATCGCCAACGGCACGCCGAAGACATCGCCGACGTAGTGCGAGTAGTAGGCCCAGTTGGTTCCGAACTGAAACTCGAGCGGGATGCCCGTCGCCACGCCCATCGCGAAGTTGATACCAAAAAGCAGTCCCCAAAAACGCGTCATGTCCTTGTAGATCTCTTTCCCGGTCATAACGTAGACCGATTCCATGATCGCCAGCAAAAAACCGAGCCCCAACGTCAGCGGTACGAATAAGAAGTGGTACATCGCCGTCGCGCCGAACTGCAGACGGGATAAGGTGACGACTTCTTCGGTGGGGATCACGGCTCGTACCTAAGGCTGTCTTTGCTTATGCGTCATGCCGCCGGCTGACTCGAACAGCGCACGCGCCACGTTCGCATCGGTCGGAACGGGGGGGTCGGAGAACCAAACGACTTTAATGACCGCCAGCGCGATCACTTTAAGCGCAATGATTATGGAGATGTCGCGGGCTAGATGTCCCTTCCTTGGCCTTCCCCGGCGAAGGCTCCCTCCCCACCCCTTCCCGACGAGCGGGGAGGAAGGAATGTTGTGGTCTGTCGGATGATTCTGTTTGTGCCTCATCGCAGCAAGCCTGAATTGCTTCTTTTTCTATCCCCTCCCCTTGCGGGAGGGGGAAGGGGGGGTTAACCGCCGATGTAGGACATCTCCACTTTGCGCAGCTCTTTCGTCTCCGAGTTGCGCAATTCTGAGTAACGGTCACTGCGCCGCGTCCAGATGCCATGGAGAAACTCGCTGATATATTCGTCGTCAGCGCCGCCGCGCAACAGCCGTCGCAGATCGTAGCCGTCGCTTGCGAACAGGCATGTATAAAGGGCGCCTTCGGCTGACAGGCGCGCACGCGTGCAGCCACGACAGAAGGGTTGCGTCACCGATGAAATGACGCCGATCTCGCCGCTGCCGTCTTTGTAGCGCCACCGCTTTGCCACCTCGCCGCCGTAGCTCGCCGCCACCGGCTCGATTGGGAACTCGGCATTGATCAGATCGAGGATTTCGGCCGCCGACAGCACGTCATCTAATCGCCAGCCGTTGGTCGTGCCGACGTCCATGTACTCGATGAAGCGCACGACGTGGCCGCTGCCGCGGAAGCGGCGCGCCATCGACAGCACATCGTGCTCGTTCAAACCTCGCTTTACCACCATATTGATCTTGATCGGCCCGAGGCCGACGGCGGCCGCATTGTCGATGGCTTCCAACACCCGCGACACGGGAAAACTGACATCGTTCATCGTCTTGAAAGTCGTATCATCGAGCGAGTCCAGGCTCACCGTTATGCGTCGCAATCCGGCATCCTTGAGCCGTTGCGCCTTCTCCCGGCTGAGTGCCGCTCCGTTCGTCGTCAGGCTCAAGTCATCGAGGTCCGGAATGTTAGTTAGCATCGCCACCAGCTTTTCGATTTCGCGCCGCACCAGCGGCTCGCCCCCGGTCAAGCGGATCTTGCGCACACCCAGGCCGACGAATAGCTTGGCCAAACGCGTAATCTCCTCATAGCGAAGGATCGCCGCGTGCGCGAGGTAAGGGTAATGGGGACCAAAGATTTCCTTCGGCATGCAATACACGCAGCGGAAGTTGCAGCGATCGGTCACGGAGATACGCAGATCACGCAACGAGCGGCCCAGACTGTCGACGATTTTCCTTTCGTGCGATGACATGTTGAATCTATTGGGGAATGTCTATGCGCTATGGGCTCAGTTTGGGATTGACCGCATCTCGCCTCATTGCAAACGCTTTATTTGTAGCTAGGTATTCTCGCTCCATATCAACTGGCCGGTGTCGCTGAAGTCGTAGCCTCCCAGCAGCTGCGCCAATCGCTGACATTCAGGCCCCTTCAAGTGATCCAGCAGCTGGTGAAAGAGCGCTCGAAAGTATACGCCACGATGCGAAACAAGATCATACGCTTCCCAGCCGATAGCGAGAAAGTCTAAACCGAACTCTGTCGCTGCGCTGCGCGTGCCCGGCGCAACATCGACCTGCTCCATGGCGATCAATGATGCCGCTTCGCGTTCGGAGTATGCCCGCGCGGTCACTCGCAGCGTCGACGGATCGACCCGATACCTGGCGAATGTCTCGCTCAGGAAACGCTGCGACCCTGCTCCCTCCTGTCGCATCGCCCAGCGCACGCCGGGTGTGAAAAGGTTCTCGACATCGGCTGCAGGCGACCACATGCCTGGCGCGATAATAAGTCCCTGTTCTCGATAGAAGGCCCGTACCAGCGCCCAGTCATGATGTTGGGGGTGCTGCCGGATTAGCGCTGGATGACGCTGCCGGCTCTCTTCCCGTGGTCCCCAATGCATGGCGCAAACATCGGCGCGACGACGAGCCAGCAACGACAGGCCAAGCTGGGTTCCAGTGGGTGTATAACTGATCAGAGCGCGCCATTGCATTTCATTCGTCAGCAGCATGACAGCCCGGTAGACGAGCGGATCATCGCTGCCTGCCAGCACTAAGCGGTCCGTCAGCAGGCCTCCGTGCGCCGACTCGAGTAACCATTGATCGACCAGATCGCGGGGAAATAGCCATTTGCCGGTGACCTTTGTCGCCGGGATCTTCCCTTCGCTGACCAGCGCGTAGACTTTCTTTTCATTGAGCTGCAAATACTCCGCCACTTGTTTGACGCTCATGAAGGACGAGACGTGCGAAGGGTCAGGCTTGAGCTCGGCGGTTGAGACGAAGGCGTCTGAGATACGTTTGTCAGGAAACGGTTGCGTCATGCCCCTCTGTCCTCGGTCATTTTTTCTGCTAGCCCAAACTTTGCGCGCCGGCGGATCTTGCCACCAACGGTCATCGGCACATGCGGGAAGGCTGCAGCGTTTTTACCGGTAACCGCCCTTTCCCGCAAGCCGTCGGCATCGCTGCAAGATACGTACCCTGGCCACATCCTGGCCACATGTTGTAAAAACTGCCTGAAACGGTATTACCAATCGTCCACAGCGAGGAATCCACGGTTGCGTCAAATTGACGCATCGCTGGCGCGTGTGGTGCAATTTGTCTCAACACGTGTCGACGGTAATGGCTTTTGGTCAACAACCTGGGACCATTGCAATCGGCCTATGACTGGTATAGATATTGCTGCGCTCGAAGCAGGCGCAGAGCCGAGGCAATTCTCGTGAGTACAAACGATCACAGTCTCTCGCCCACACAGTTTCCGGTCTCGGTCATCATGCAACGTCAGCAGATTCAGCACGGTCGCTGGCGGGTGCCGCGCTGGGAACTATTGGGGTTGGTAGCCGGCGAAACCATCGCTGCGCAGGAGAATAAGAAAACCCTTGTTCGTTCCGATCAGAGCGGCGAACAGTATCTGTGGAGCGGCTTTACGGTGCAGCTCTATAAGGACAGCGCAGAGAGCTACTGGTATAACCTGGTGGGCAAGCACCCCTCGCTGTTTGTCATTTGCCGTCCGGATGACGACGGAGAGCCGGCACCGTTTGCCGTAAGCGCGAACTACGACGAGGCGGGCGCCTACATGGAGGCGGACGATACGGTGTTTTCGGCGCCGATGCCGCCGGAAGTCTATCAATGGCTTGAGCGCTACGTGCTTGAGCATTACGTCCCGCAGACACCCCGGAAGCGTAAACGCAAGAACTGGGTAGAAGAGGAGAAAGATGGCTCGTCGCCCGAGAAAAGATCAGAAGAACGCCGTTGAAGCGCCTGATGAGGGAGAGCGTTTTCTCGCTCGCTGGTCGCGGCGCAAACGCGAGGCAAACGAGCAAACGCGCCTGGCCAAGGTAGCACCGGAACTCGATGCGCCCCCGCCGGAGGTGCCGCAAGCGAGTGAGAACTCACCGGCCGTTGCAAAGACCGATGCTGATATGCCACCGCTGGAGTCGCTGGACGAAAATAGTGACTACAAGGGATTCATGTCGCCTAGAGTCAGTGAGCAGTTGCGCCGGGCAGCACTGCGCAAGCTATTTCACTCGACGAAATTCAATATCGTCGATGGTCTGGACGACTATGCCGACGATTACACTACGTTCGGTCATTTAGGCGACATCATTACCGCCCATCAACGGCATCAGCGCGAGGTTGAGGAAGAGAGGATGCGCCAACGTCAGGCGCAGGAGGAAATGCCCCTCGCGCAGCAAGAAGGCGATAAGGCAAGGCCGGCCGCGGGCGAGGAAACGTCTGAGGACGCCCCCGAAAAGAAACCGTCGACTCCCGTCGCACACGCACAGGAGGTGCCGTCCGACACAACCAGCAAGAAAGCTGACGGCGATGCCTGACAACATGACCGTTTCCAGCCAGGACGACGCGTTGGTCGCGCAACTGCCAGCGAGCACGCCTGATGGCAAGGCGCGCGCTGTCGCGCTGGCCGCAACAGGAGGGGGTACCAGTCACATCACCTCGCTGGTCGAATACCGTTCGGCGGGGGAACTGTTGATCATCGACCAGTTTCGCTCCATCGGCGATGAGCAACGCGCACTCGAGCTGGCCAGGAAGCTTGTGCCATCGTTACGCTGCAGCGTCTTTATTTCGGGCCTGGCGCCAACCGGAGCGACAGAGCGTATTGATGCCGATTTGTGCGCTCAAGGGGTCAGGGTGGCCGTCGGGCGTCTGGCGAAACTAAGCGGTCATCTGGGGCAGTTTGAGGCCGTCATTGGCACCGGCGAGGGTGAAACGAATCTGGCGCGTCATCTTGGTCTCGGCCGCGATTCCTTCGATCTGGTCCTGGATCTGTCCGTGCCGTCCCACTTGCGCCAAGATGTTGTCCCCGCCGGCTATTACGCGCCGCAACAAAGCGCCAGTGCACTCGAGCGTGCGCTCGCCGAGCTTCCCGACATGGTCGGTGAGTTCGAGAAGCCCAAGTTCTTTAACTACGATCCCGACATCTGTGCGCACGGCAGCAGTGGTTTGACCGGTTGCACGCGCTGTATCGACACCTGCCCCACACAGGCCATCGCTTCAACCGGTGACAAGATCGAGGTTAACCCGTACCTGTGTCAGGGGGCAGGCAGCTGCGCGACGGCTTGCCCGACAGGCGCGATCACCTATACCTATCCGGCCGCGAACGTGTTGCAGGACACGGTACGGGCGCTACTCAAACGCTATAGGCAGGCGGGGGGTCGACAGCCGTGCCTGCTGTTTCACGATAGCGCGGTGGGCAGACACAGCGTAGTGCACATGGCCAGCGAGCTGGCCGAGCACGTACTGCCTTTGGAGGTCGAGGAGGTTGGTGCCGTCGGCCTTGACACGTGGCTCGCGGCGCTGGCCTACGGTGCCAGTCATGTTGCCTTGCTTGTCACGCCTGCGGTTCCCGCATCGGTGCGCCACGAGATCAAAGCGCAGCTCGGCGTTGCCCATAGTATCTTGAGCGGCATGGGATATGCGCAAGATTGCGTGTTGCTGATTGAAGCAGACAGCGAGGCGCAAGAACTGCACCGGTTGGGAACGCTACCCGCACAAGCCGAGCGCCGTACGGCGACTTTCGCGGCGATCGACGAAAAACGTACCACCATCCGCCTGGCGGTTGACCATCTCTACGCACAGGCGCCCGTGCGCCCGGCGTTCACCGAGCTGCCTGCCGGTGCCCCCTTCGGAGAGATCGAGGTTGACCGCAAGGGCTGCACCCTGTGCATGGCCTGCGTGCAGGTGTGCCCGCATGCAGCGCTTTCCGACGGCGCCGAGCTGCCACAGCTGCTTTTCGATGAGTGGAACTGCGTACAATGCGGCCTGTGCGAGGTCGCCTGCCCCGAGCACGTTATTACACGGGCACCGCGGTTCATCTATGACCCTGAGCTGCGCCGCAGCACGCGCACCTTGCATGAAGAGGCACCCTTTTGCTGCATCGTATGCGGTAAGCCTTTTTCCACGCAGAGCATGATCACCAAGATGGAGGCAAAGCTTAAGGGACATTGGATGTTCCAAAAACCCGAAGCGTTCAAGCGCATGCAAATGTGCGAAGACTGTCGAGTCAAGGATATGCTGGTGCACGAAGGGCTCATCGATACATACAACAAGCCCTGACCACGTCAGAATGACCCAGTTGGGTCAATTTGTCTGTGACAAGGGATTACCCCCTCTTAGAGAGCCCCTCCTCTATCCGAACCATTCCCTCTTTTCCGCTTATTTCCACCTAGGCCTGGCTTGTTTTTTGCTCTAACAAAGCCGAGATAGTGCGTCCGGTGCGGCGGTCGCAGAACGATGCCTGAACAAGCTACACGCTTAGAAAAAAGCAAGGGCGATAGGAGGATGGTAGTCACCACGGACGACCAGATCCGTGCGAACACTTATAGTCTCTTGGCGAGCTTGCTCGCCGCCCCCCCATCGGCAGAGCTAATCGCACTCTTGAGCAAGATTGATGCGCCCGCTGCCAATGGCGGCATGGCGGCGGCGTGGCACACGTTGAAGCTCGCTGGCGAACGGGCCACCGTCGAGCAGCTTGACGACGAGTACCATGACCTCTTTATCGGTGTGGGCCGCGGCGAGTTGATGCCCTACGGCTCCTGGTATCTCGTGGGCTTTATGATGGACAAGCCGTTGGTTTTACTGCGTCAGGATCTGGCGGCGCTGGGGTTCGAGCGACAAGAAGGTGTCTATGAGACCGAGGACCATGTCGCAGCGCTATGTGAAACGATGAGCATGATTATCAGCAGCGAGGAGGACATACCACTCGAGACACAACGCAAGTTTTTTAACGATCATATCGGTCCATGGATGGGCAGATTCTTCAGTGATCTACAGAATGCCAAGTCCGCTCGATTCTACCGCACAGTCGGGCAACTGGGCGTCCAGTTCATGGAAATAGAGAAGCAGTACTTAGCTATGTTGGTTTGAAGTTCTTTTTCAGTGGGCAGTGTATCTTTCACAGTCATGACGAGTAGAGGAGAACGCTATGAGTAGGAGGCCTAAAGCGGTGCAAAGCAGTCGCCGTGAATTCCTCAAGGGGGCAGCTGTAGTGGGCGGCGCTGCAACCCTGGCCGTGGTAGCACAGGGTGCAACCGCTGCCGAGGCGCCGCGGGTAGAGCAGGCGATGACCCCCGAAAAGCCAAAGGGTTATCACCTAACACCCCATATCGAGCAGTACTACGAAAAGGCGCGCTTCTAGCGCGGTCAGTTTTCGCTAGTGTGCGTGTTCATCAGTCCTGTAAAGGAGATTGAGTGATGAAGCTAATCAAGAAGAGGGGCTCGGGAGCCGATTCCGCGCGGTTGCCCTTCGGCCTCGCCGGCGAGGCGATTGACCGCCGCACCTTCTTGCGCCGTTCCGGGCTGGCCCTGGGCGGCACTGTCGTCGCGACCATGTTGCCGGCGACGATGATGAGAAAGGCGCAGGCGTCAAAAACCGCACCGATGCCCGGCACCCAGACGGAGATCAGGCGCACAGTCTGTACGCACTGCTCGGTCGGGTGCGGGATTATCGCCGAGCTGCAAAACGGCGTGTGGACGGGTCAGGAGCCCGATTTCGAGTCTCCATTAAATCTCGGAGCGCATTGTGCCAAGGGCGCATCCGCGCGCGAGCACGGCCACGGCGAGAAACGGGTGAAATACCCCATGAAGCTCGAGGGCGGCAAGTGGAAGCGCATCTCCTGGGACGAGGCGATCAACGAGATCGGCGACAAGCTGCTTAAGATCCGCGAAGAGTCCGGCCCGGATGCGTTCTGGATGGCGGGATCATCCAAGTCGAGCAACGAGGGCTCTTATCTGCAGCGGAAGTTCGCGGCCTTCTGGGGCACCAACAACGTCGACCACCAGGCGCGTATCTGCCACTCGACCACGGTCGCGGGCGTGGCCAACACCTGGGGCTACGGCGCGATGACGAACTCCTACAACGACATGCACAATTCCAAGGCGATGTTCTTCATCGGCAGTAACGCGGCCGAGGCGCACCCGGTGGCGATGCAGCACATCCTGCGGGCGAAGGAGAACGGCTCGAAGATGATTGTGGTCGATCCGCGCTTCACGCGCACGGCGGCCCATGCCGACCAGTACGTTCGCATGCGTCCCGGTACGGACGTGCCTGTCATCTGGGGCCTGCTGTGGCACATCTTCGAGAACGACTGGGAAGACAAGGAGTACATCCGCCAGCGCGTCTACGGCATGGACGAGGTCCGCGAAGAGGTCAAGAAATGGGATCCCAAGACCGTTGAAGACGTCGCCGGGGTGCCGGAAGCGGTGATGCGTCAGGCCGCTCAGACCCTGGCCGAGAATCGCCCGGGCACGATCGTCTGGTGCATGGGCGGCACGCAGCACACGATCGGCAACAACAACACCCGCGCCTACTGCGCGTTGCAGCTCGCGCTCGGCAACATCGGCGTGTCCGGCGGCGGCGCCAACATCTTCCGCGGCCACGACAACGTGCAGGGCGCGACCGACCTCGGTCGTGCTGCCACACGCTGCCCGGCTACTACGGCCTGGCCGAAGGCTCGTGGAAGCACTGGGCGCGCGTGTGGGATGTCGACTACGAGTGGCTGAAGGGCCGCTTCGACATGCGCAAGAAGTACGACGAAGGCAAGGGCAAGGGGACCTACACCATGAATATCCCCGGCATGCCCGTGTCCCGTTGGTACGACGGCATTCTCGAAGACAAGGATAAGGTCCAGCAGGCGGACAATGTGCGCGCGATCATGTTCCAGGGTCACGCCATCAACAGTCAGGTGCGCGGTCCGGAGCAGAAGCAGGCGCTCGAGAAGGTCGACATGATAGTGGTCTCCGATCCCTATCCGACACACCTGGCCGTTCTCGGCGACCGCAGTGATGGCATCTACCTGCTGCCAACCTGCACGCAGTACGAGCAGGAAGGCACGCGTACTGCCTCGAACCGGTCGCTGCAGTTCCAGGAGAAGATCTTCGAGCCGCTGTTCGAGTCGAAGACCGATGCGCAGGTGCTCTACTTGTTGGCCAAGAAGCTTGGTTTCGCCGACCAGATGTTCAAGAACATTAAGGTGAATGGCGATGACCCGAGCTGGGAGGACACCCTGCGGGAGATCAACCGCGGTACGTGGACCATTGGCTATACGGGCCAGAGCCCCGAGCGTCTGAAGATGCATGCGCAGCACCGCAAGACCTTCAACACCACCACGCTCAAGGCCGAG
>JABAOD010003400.1_pt1 | contig 27662 bp, 28 predicted proteins | sample 7062151 | NCBI WGS metagenome assembly JABAOD01 (sample SAMN14538626, study PRJNA623070) | marine sediment metagenome | biome: marine biome [ENVO:00000428]; feature: marine pelagic biome [ENVO:01000023]; material: deep marine sediment [ENVO:00002113] | place: India: Gulf of Khambhat ... | reverse complement strand
GATCAGGTTCTGCTTGGCCGCCCGTGTCGGTGCGAAATAGTGATCGGTCAACACATCCGTCATCCGACGAAACATCTCCTCGGGATAGGGGGCCCACTTATGGTAGGATCGGAGGCCAGCCTCGACGTGGGCGATCTGGAGCTTTTCGAAAAAACCCGCCAGGGCTCCGAAGAACACCGTGGCCGTGTCTCCCTGCACGACGACGACGTCCGGTTTCAGCGACCGAATGGTCGACCCCAGTCTGCCCAAGCAGGCGGTCGCGACGTCGTACAAGTCCTGATCGGGACGCATGATCTCGAGGTTGGCATCGATCTCCATGTCGAGGCTCGACAGGGCGCTGGCCAACAGCTCGTCGTGCTGGCCCGTCGAGACCACGCGCACCTCCACTGATTCGGGGCGCGCGCGCAAGGCCGCGTTCACCGGAGAGAGTTTGATCGCCTCCGGTCGCGTGCCGAACAGGATGAGAACGACCGGCGTCCGTTTCATTCAACGCACTTCCGTGGCGGGCGCATTCGACCGCTTACGGTACCCAAACACGTAAGTCGCCGAGGGGCCCTCGCCGACCTGGTGTACGGGCTCAAACACGTCTCGATGAGTGCTGATGACGGGAACCAGGTAGCGATAGGTCGTCGCGCTGACTGGCGCGACGACGACGTAGTCAGCGCCCGTGTTGTCGAGGAAAGCGAGCGTCACGTCTTCATCGCTCGTGAACGGGTAGACGTCGCCAACTCGACGCCCGAAATAGTAGAACAGTCGCGGCTTGCGACTGATCACGATCGCATCCTCGGGCGTGTTGGTCCTCACCCATTCGGCCGCCTGGACGAACGCGCGCCACGGTGGTGGATAGCAGGCCAACCGATCACCCTGCCGATAGAAGTTCTGGCAGCGCTGGTTGAAACGTATGGAGCGCACGTGGTCGGGTACGGTCAACAGAACCAGCAGCGCGCCCGCGACGGGCAAAACCCAAACCGGACGCCTGACCCGAACGAAATCGAAGCACCAGACGAGCCCGGCCGCGGCGTGCAGCAACAGCACGGGAAAGAGTGGCAGAAGAAACCGGCGGTCGGTCCACACCTGCGGCCAAAGAAAGATCAACGCCAGATACAACCCCGTGAACAGTTCGACTGCCTGCATCCGTCTGATCCCGCGCAGGACGGCGATCAGCACCAGCGCGACGATCACCAGCCCAGCGAGCAGTGCCGGGAGGCTGACTCCGCCGGCGGGTGCAGCGCCCGCCAGCGATTCCGGCAACACCTCGACGGTATAGAGCCGCACGTTGTTAATCAGCCGCGTAATCAGCTCGGCCGGCCCNNTCGGCGCTTTCCGTCGCGGCTGCCCTTCCCCACAGCCACCAACCGCCTACGACCAGAACCGCTCCCCCGCTCGCGATGGCGAACTCCCTCCAGCGTCTTCGCCAGCCGAGCGCCACCAGTAAGGCCGCCAGCATCGGCAGGCCGGCCGCTCTCGTCAGGTAAGCCAGCAGGGCGGCGAGGCTGGCGACCAGCAGCCAGCGGCGAGAATCGAGCATGTGATCGGACGCCCACAGCGCCACCAACGTCAGCAGCACGAATGGCGCTTCCGACAGCACCCAATGCGAGTAGTAAAGGAGCACGGGGTTGAAGGCGAACGGCGCTGTGACCGCCAGACCGCCGATCCAACCGAGGCGGCCGCGAGCCAGCAGATAGATGAAGATCAGAGACGCCGAGGTGAGCAGCAGCGAGATCACCTTGAATGTGATGAGGCCACCACCGAGCGCCTTGGCCACGGTCAGGATGACGGGATAAACCGGCGGGTACTGAGCGTGCCTCGGAGAGCCCGGCAGGTGAATGTTACGATAGCCCTGACCCGACTCGAGCGACTCGGCCAGGATCATGTAGGCGGCGTTGTCGCCGCCGATGAAGGGCTTCGGGTCGAAGAGCAGCGCCGCAAAGACGAGGTGTGCGGCCACGAGACCACCCACCACGGCCCACGGCACCCATCGCCGGTAGCGGCTTTCCCCTCCCCGCTCCTCTGCCACCGCGATCCCCGCCTCTACCTCATGTGCCGACCGCAACCTAGGCGGCGCCCGCTGATTTGTCGCTGACGGCGCGCTCCCCGGGCTCTTCCTGCTCCACGCCGGCGGGCCGAGACTCCCCCTCGAGCCGGAGTTGTTCGATCGAATCTTTGAGCTGATCCACTTCCTCACGCATTTGAGCGACCAGCTCGGCGACGAACCCGAATCCGAAAAGCGAGACGCCCATCACGCCGAGAAGGACCACGAGGTTGAGCAGGGGTCGAAAGCCTTGCCCCATGAGCCGCATGACCACGGCGACGAGGCCCACCGCGGCGCCGAGGGCCAGCAGAGCCAGGCCGGTGAAGCCGAAGAGCAACATCGGCTTGCGGCTGAAGAGGAGGAGGAACCATACGGACAGCAGGTCGAGCAATCCGACGAGGACACGGCCGCTGCCGCCGTATTTCGACGATCCGCGTCTTCGCGGATGCAGCGTGATGTCGATCTCACCCACACGGTAGCCGCGCGCGTGGGCGAGCACGACGAAGAAACGGTGCCAGTCGTGACGCAGCTGGATGTCATCCAACACGGTCTTGCGGAAGATCTTCATCGAGTTGAGGTCCCGCACTGGAACCCCAAACGCTCGGCGCGACAACCAGTTGTACAGGCCGGAGACCAGACGCTTGCGGTACTTCCCGACCTTACGGCCGCAGACGATGTCGTAACCCTTTTCTACCTCGGCCAGAAAGCGCGGGATCTCGTCGGGGTGGTGCTGAAGGTCGGCATCGAAAAGGATGAGCCAGTCCGTCCGCGCCAGCCGTGCACCGGTGAGCAACGCCTCGGTCTTGCCCAGGTTGTGTCGGTGCTGGGCGAGCTTGAAGCGCCCGAGCTTGGCACCTTCGCGTCGGGCCACGCTCGGGCTGTCATCCGTAGACCCGTCGTCGACGAAGATGATCTCGCCGTCGAGGCCGTGCGTCCGGAACGTCGAGGCGAGTTCGGAGAACAGGTGAGGGATGTTCTCGCTCTCGTTCAGTGCCGGAACGATTACGGAAAAGTTGCGCCGCAATACGGGGTCGACGGACACTGCCCCAGCCGGTCGATCGCGGGTGCCAGTCGCCTGGCTCATACGCGCTTGCGCATGCGGGCGGAGAGGATCCCGAGCTGGTCTCGATATTTCGCCACGGTCCGCCGCGCGATGTTGATGCCCTCACGCTTGAGTATGTCCACGATCGCCTGGTCGGTGAGCGGTTTTCGCGTGTCTTCCTCCCCGACCAGCTTCTTGATGCGAGCTTTGATCCCTCTGGCCGAGACGTCTTCGCCCGAATCGGTGGACAGGCCGCTGGAAAAGAAGAACTTGAGCGGGAACACGCCCCGAGGTGTTTGCACGTACTTCTGGTTCGTCACGCGCGAGACGGTGGATTCGTGCATGCTGATCACTTCCGCCACCTCTCGCAGCGTCAGCGGCTTCAGGTGCTCGATCCCCTCCTCGAAGAAGTCTCGCTGCCGGTCGACGATGAAGTTCATCACCTTGAGCATCGTCTGGCGCCGCTGCTCGATCGCCTGCAGCATCCAGTTGGCGTTGTTCAGCTTGTTGGAGATGAACTCTTTGTTCTCGCCTTTGAACTTCGCCTTGTCCCTGGCGACCTCGCGATACGAGCGCGACAACCGCAGCCGTGGAAGCGCCGTGTCGTTGTGAAAGACGATGTAGTCCCCGTCGACCTTTTCGACGACGAGATCGGCGATGATGTAGTTGCCTTCGCCCAGCGCGTACTGCAGCCCCGGCTTCGGGTCGAGCTTGGCGATCTCATCGGCCGCCGCCTGCACCTGCTGTGGACTGACTCCCAGTTCCTTCGAGATTTCGGCCCAGCGGTGATTGACCAGCTGTTCGAAGTGTCTGTCGACGATCTCGTATACGAGGCCGTCGTTTTGCTCTTTGTCGCGCAGCTGGAGCAACAAGCACTCTCGGAGGTTGCGGGACCCGATCCCGGCGGGATCGAGGGTGTGTATGATCTGTAATCCGTCCTCGATTTCCTCCAAGCTGAACGGTGCCTCGCCATCAAAGCCCGCCGTCTTGGCCTCTTCACTGGCCAGGTAGGAGTTCAGGGGCAACTGGATATCTTCGAGCGAGCAGGTGAGAAAGCCATCATCATCGATGTTGCCGATGATTTCCTCGGCGATCACGACCTGCCGCGGTTCAAGCCGGAGAAGCGAAATCTGGTCACGCAGGTGGTCGTACAGATCACGCGTCGCGACGGCCGTCGGCTCGTAGTACTCGCGCTCCTCGTATTCCTCGCGCCGACCGCCGGTGTCGAACCCATCCAGGAGAATGTCTTCCCAATCGACCTCGTTTTCGTCCTCCTTCGTCTCCGTCGCCTCGCTGTCCTCGATGCCGTCTTCCGTCGGCTCAATGAGCTCGAGAAAGGGGTTGGCGACCAGCTCTTGCTTGAGGTGCTGCTGCAGATCGAGAAGCGGCATGTAAAGGAGATCCATCGCCTGGTAGAGGCGTGGATTGATCCTCAGCTCCTGGCCGAGCTTGATACTCTGTTGTAGGCCGACTTTCATTCCCGTCCCTTCGCTAGAGGCGGAAGTCTTCCCCTAAATATAGCCTCCGCGCCTGCGGATCGTTAACCAGCTCCTGGGACGTTCCCTCAATGTGGATTCTCCCGTCAAACATGATGTAGGCGCGATCGGTGATCGATAGGGTCTCCCGGACGTTGTGGTCGGTGATCAGCACTCCCAAGCCGCGCCGTTTCAGATCGGCGACGATACGCTGGATGTCATCCACCGCGATCGGGTCGATCCCTGCGAACGGCTCATCCAGGAGCATGAACTTGGGGTCGGTCACCAAGGCGCGCGTGATTTCGAGACGCCGCCGTTCACCACCTGAAAGGGAGTACGCTTTGTTCTTACGCAGGTGCTTGATCGAAAGCTCATCCAGCAGCGTCTCCAGTCGTTCCCGCTTCTCTTCCTCGCTGAGCGCCAGCGTCTCGAGAATCGCTGAGATGTTCTGCTCGACGTTGAGACGACGGAAGACCGACGGCTCTTGTGACAGATAGCCGATCCCGAGCCGAGCTCGCTTGTACATCGGAACCCGAGCCAACGGCCGCTCGTCAACGTAAACCTCGCCCGCGTTCGGAGGCACGAGACCCACGATCATGTAGAACGTGGTCGTCTTGCCCGCTCCGTTCGGACCGAGCAGCCCGACGATCTCACCCTGGCGCAACTCCAGGTCGACCTCGTCGACGACGCGGCGGCGCTTGTAGATCTTCACCAGTCCGCGCGCGCTGAGTCGACTACCTTTGACCTCGGCGGGTGCGTCGGCCCGCGCCGGAGTCCGCAAGCGCGTCTCGATCTCGCGATCGATCAGCCCGCTCAGGTCCCCGCGATCGGCTGAAAGCTCTGGCCAGAGGCTCGCTGGGAAACCGACAGACCGCCTGGAGGGATCACCGTTCCCGACTTCCAACCAGCCGTCCGCCGCCAGGCGCCCGAGCACCTGCTCGCCCAGATAGGCGTCCACCTCTTCCTTCGTCATACGGCGGATCTCGTACAGCCGCCGACTCTCAGGGGAACCGTCGCGAGCCACCGCGCCATAACGGGCCACGTACTCGTCGCGGAACGCGTCGACCAGAGGGTCACGGAGCATGCGGCCGCTTCCATCGACCCCCTTCAACAGCACACCCAGCGCGATCAGCACCGGCGCGTCATGAGACGGCAGCCCCTGGAGGTAGGCGCGGAAATCGAGGGTCCGGCTCATGGTGAGCCACCGCCGGTCCGCGAACGCGGCAGCGTGTCGGTTCGGGCCCGCGCCGCGGAATCCACCACCGCCCGCGCGCTGTCCGCCGAGGGCCGAGGCGGCGCGGGCTCGAGGTAGACCCCGGTTCCCACCAGCACCTCGGCCTCCGTCACCTCGCCTTCGTCGAGCCAGAGCGTCACGGTTCGGCCAATCACGTAATTCAGCGGCGGATGATTGGTGCCTGCCTCTCCCGCTCGCTTGCGCACGTGGTAGAGGGCCCGGGCCTGCCCCATCGCCACCAGACGGGTGAGCTGAGCCTCTTCCTTCGAGACCGGCGTCGAGTCGGGGCTGGTGAAGTAGCCGGTGATCGTGTCGCCTTCCAGCCAATCGTGGGCCAGGGGGCCGCTGTCCGCTTCGAAAGGCTCGAGACCGACCGCCGACGCCCGGCGCACGGCGATGACGCGGTCCAGGCGCCCGCCGGGTCGGAGGATGTCGATGGAGTCGGCGTTGAGCGCGAAGTCTCGAGACTCGCTGCGCGCCCAGGGAGGCCGACCCGCGCTGTCGACCGCGCCGGTGCGGCTGGGATCGCCCGCCGACGCCACGGCGCGGCTGACCGCCTCGCCTTCGACGAACATGCGCAGGTAGGGAGCGGCCAGCGTCAGCTCTTCTCCGCGGGCCGAGCCGTTGGGCCAGGCCTGGATCTCACGAACACGGTTCTCGTCCAGAACCACACGAATCGAGTCGCCCTCGAGAACCACATCGTTGGCTTCCACTCGTGGCTGGCGGAGCAGCCATAGCTCGTCGCGGCTCAGGTCGAGGTGCATCGAGTCGCCGAACGCATTCAGCTGGCCGCGAACGGCTTCGACTCGTCCCGCCGCGCCGATCAGCGAGTCGCCGTAGATGTGAATCCGGTCCGCGTCGACATCGAACGGCTCCGTCCCAGGCGCGCTGTCCGGATAGAAGGTCATGTGCGGCCGGTTGGGCGCGTAAATGCGGTCGCTTGCCCTGTTCTCGTTTGCGGGGAAGTAATCGAGCGAGGGCCCCGCGAGCGTGGAGCGGCCGTCCGAGTCCGACAGCTTCACGTTGCCCTGTGAGCGGACCCAGTCGCCGATCTCGTAGTAGGTGGCACGATCAGCGATCAGGTTCCGTCCCTCGCCCCGGTATCTCACGTTCCCGAACAGGTAGAGCTCTCCCCTCTTCTCGTAGTAGCTCGCGCTGTCAGCTCTCACCCACTTCTCGCCACAGGTCGCCTCCACCCCTCCACCGAGAACCAGGTGGGCGTCGCCTTCAGACGGCCGTACCAGGTGCCCGATCGCGCCCGGTGTGGTCGCCCGGACCTGCCAGTCGCAGGAGCTGCGCTCCTGCGCTGGCGGTGCCACCAGCGCGGCCCCCGCGGCGAGCACTCCAAGCGCCAACAACCTGTGCATCTCACGGTTCGCGTTGCGGGCGCGTACCGCGCCGTATCATCTCGGGCGAAGTCAAGTCCACTCGGTCCATGCGCGTGTTAGACTCGAACGACGTTCCTTTGATCACCGTACCATCCGCTTCGATCATCTCCGTCGGTGCATCGCTCCAGATGCGATCCGCCGCCTGCTCGTAGTGCAGAACCGACGTCCTGATGGTTCGGCCCTCCGCGGGGTTTCTCACCACCACATCCTTCCGCGCGATCATGTCGCCCGTGCTCCAGTAATAGGTGCCCTCCCGCGAGGTCAGCAGCGAGCTAACGGCCCCGACCTGGTCGAAGAGGGTGGCGTTCACGCCTCGCAGCTCTACGGTGGCTTTCTCCTCGATAAAGTAGGCCGTGTCGGCTTCGATCTCGGCACGCCGCACGCCCCCGGCCGTGACCAGGTGCTTGAGGTTGATCGCGACCTTGTTCGCTTCGACGACCTGATCCAGGACTTCCTCAGCCACCAGCGTCGGTTCCTCGCCTTCGCGGCAGGCCGCGAAGACGAGGACCGAGGCGAGCGCCATCCAGGCTCGGTTCACGGGTCAGACCACGCGCGCACGCATGAGATCATGCAGATGAACCATGCCGACGAGGCGACGGTCATGGTCGCACACCGGCAGGGCCATGATCCCATGTTTCTCCATTAGATACACCGCTTCGATCGCCAATGTGTCCGCGGTGATCGTCTTGGGATTCGGGTTCATCGCCTCGCCCACCTCGCGGTGAAAAAACTCCTCCTTGTTGTCGATGAACCGCGTGAGGTCGCCGGCCGTCAACACGCCGATGATGCGCCGATCCCCGTCGACGATCGGTACCGTGCCCCGCTTGTAGGCGATCTCGACCATCGCCTCCCGAAGCGTCGAACCCGGAGGCAGAGCCGGCACTTTTTCCGGGTCGGCGACCATCACGTCCATCACACGCAGCAGACGGCGCCCCAGAGCGCCGCCCGGATGCAGCTTCGCGAAGTCCTCCGACCCGAATCCCTTCTCGAGCAAGACCGCGACGGCCAGAGCGTCTCCCAGCGCCAGCGCCGCGGTCGTGCTGGTCGTGGGAGCCAAATCGTGGGGGCACGCCTCCTCGGCGACGCTGACGTCCAGCACCACGTCCGCGCGCTCGGCCAAGGTCGAGTGCATGTTTCCCGCGAAGCCGATCACGGGCACGCCCAGCCGCTTGACCAACCGCATAAGCTCGTACAATTCGGCGGACTCGCCGCTCTTCGAGATCATGATGACCAGATCGTCTCGCAGCACCATCCCCAGGTCGCCGTGAACTCCCTCCACCGGATGGAGGAAGAAGGCGGGTGTCCCCGTCGACGTGAGGGTGGCGGCCAGCTTCCGGGCGATGATGCCCGACTTTCCGATCCCGGTGACGATCACGCGCCCCCTGAGGTTGACCAGCAGCTCGACCGCGCGCAAAAACGAATCGCCGATACGGTCCCCCAGCCCCAGGACGGCGGTGCCCTCAAGCCGGATCACCCTCCGCGCCGCCTCGATCAGCTCATGAGGCTGCATCGGCAACGTCCTCCCGCTCTCGCAGGTACTCGGTCACCAGCGGCTCCCACTCGCCTCGCGCCTTCAACAGCGCCTCGGCGAACTCGCGGACCGCTCCCTTGCCGCCGGCCCGCGTCGTGGTCCAGACGGCGAGCGCCTGAACCTCAGGTACCGCGTTAGCTACAGCGACCGGGAGCGACACGCGCCGGAGAACCGGAATGTCGGCCAGGTCGTCGGACACGAAGGCCACTTGCTTCCAATCGAGCTGTTTTCGACGAAGGATGCCGCGAACGATCGGCAGTTTCTCGGCCGCCGGGTCCTGGTGAATCTCCTCGATTCCCAGCTCGCGAGCGCGCAGAGCGACCACCTCCGAGCGCCGGCCCGTCACGATCGCCACCTCGATGCCCGCGCGCTTCAGCATGTGCACGCCCAGGCCGTCGGTGATCTCGAATCGCTTGAGCTCCAACGTCTCACCGGACGTCGACACGCCGTAGTAGATTCCGCCGTCGGTCATCACGCCGTCCACATCGAGAATCACCAGCCGGATCGCTCGAGCGAGCCCCGCCGCCAGGCCGTCACGCGCGGACACCGGCGGCTTCTCGATTCGAGTCCACTGCCGCCTTGACGGCCAGAACGCGTGCCAGCAGATCGTGCAGCCGGTCAAGCCGCAACATGCTGGCCGCATCGGATGCGGCGCGCGCCGGTTCGGGATGCACCTCGACGAACAGGGCATCGGCGCCGGCGGCCACCGCGGCGGCCGCGAGAGCGCTGATGTGCTGCGGCTGGCCTCCGCTGCGGCTGCCGGCCGCGGCCGGCAGCTGGACCGAGTGGCTCGCGTCGAACACCGCCGGGCACTTGCAGCTTTCCTTGATCAGCGCGAAGGCCCGCATGTCCACCACGAGGTTGTGATAGCCGAACGAGGTGCCGCGCTCGGTCACCGCGACACCCACGGCGCCGGCGCCGCGTGCTTTCTCCACCTGATTGGCCATGTCTCCCGGCGCCATCCACTGGCCCTTCTTGAGGTTGAGAGGGCGGCCCGTCTCGGCGGCAGCTAGGACCAGGTCCGTCTGGCGACAGAGGAACGCGGGGATCTGCAGCACATCCGCTACCGAGGCCACCTCGTTGGCCTGAGCGGGGAGGTGAATGTCCGTGAGCACCGGAATCCCGGCGGTCGACTTCACCTGATCGAGCAGACGCAACCCCGCCTCCAGCCCCGGTCCCCGCGGGGAGGCGATGCTGCTGCGGTTGGCCTTGTCGAATGAGGCTTTGAAGATTACGGGAATGCCGAACCGTTCCCCGAGGCGCCCGACCTCGTGGGCCACGGCGAGGTTCGTATCCTCATCTTCGAGAACGCAGGGGCCCGCGATGAGGAAGAAACCGCTGCGTGGTCGGAATAACGACACGGGGACCACCATGTTCAGTCTGCTCCCTCACTCCCCGACCCCGACGGCCTGAACCTCACCGGCCCGCTGCTGATCGCGGCGGCGCACGGCGGCCTCGATGAATGAAGCGAACAGCGGGTGAGGGTGAGCCGGCCGCGACCGCAGTTCGGGGTGGAATTGCGTGGCGATGAACCAGGGGTGATCCGGGATCTCGATGATCTCAACCAGCATACCGTCCGGCGAAAGCCCGCTCAGCGCCATTCCTTTCTCAGAGAGTACGTCACGGTACTCGTTGTTCACCTCGTATCGGTGTCGGTGGCGTTCGCTGATCTCCTGGACGCCGAAGATCCGCGCGGCCCGCGAGCCTGGGGCGAGCTGGCAGGGGTAGGCGCCGAGACGCATCGTACCGCCCATATCGGTCACCTTCCGCTGTGAGTCCATGAGCGAGACCACGGGGTCTTGACAGTCGGGCTCGAATTCGCGGGAATGCGACTCTTCCAAGTTGCAAACATCGCGGGCGAACTCGATGATCGCGGACTGGAGGCCCAGGCAAATACCGAAAAACGGCAAGCCGTTCTCGCGCGCCCAGCGAATGGCCAGCACCATCCCCTCGACGCCGCGTACGCCGAAGCCACCGGGGACGAGCAGCGCGTCGTAATCGGCCAACCGGTTCGCGTCCTCGGGGCCTCGGATATCTTCGGACGACAGCCAATCGATGTTCACGCGAACGTCGTTGGCGATTCCGCCGTGCACCAGCGCCTCGTTGACCGACTTGTAAGAGTCGACCAGCTCCGTGTACTTGCCCACCACCGCGATCCGCACGCTGCCGCGCGCTGGGTTCTTGATCCGCTCGACCAGGGCCCGCCACGGCGCGAGGTCCGGTTCTCGGACCTCGAGCCCCAGCTTCTCGACGACCAGGCGATCCAGCCCCTGTGCATGGAAGACGAGCGGCACCTCGTAGATCGTCTCGACGTCGCGTGCCTCGATCACGGCTTCCGTCTTTACGTTGCAGAACAGCGCGATCTTCCGACGCATCTCCTCCGTCAGCTCGTGCTCCGTCCGGCAGATCAGCACATCCGGCACGATTCCGATCTCCATCAGCTCGCGCACCGAGTGCTGCGTCGGCTTGGTCTTGAGCTCGCCGGCGGCCGCCAGGAACGGGACCAGCGTCACGTGGACGAACAGCGTGTTCTCACGCCCGGCGTCACCCCGCAGCTGCCGGATCGCTTCGAGAAACGGCAGCGATTCGATGTCACCGACGGTTCCACCGATCTCCGTAATCACGACATCGTGGTTGGGGGTCAGCCGTCGGATCGACGCCTTGATCTCGTCGGTGATGTGGGGGATCACCTGTACCGTGGAGCCCAGATACTCGCCGCGGCGCTCTTTGGTGATCACGTCGCGGTAGATGCGCCCGGTCGTGACATTGTTCGCCTGAGACAGCGACTTCTCGATGAAGCGCTCGTAATGACCGAGATCGAGGTCGGTCTCGGCGCCGTCGTCGGTCACGAACACCTCGCCGTGCTGGAAGGGCGACATCGTCCCGGGATCCACGTTGATGTAGGGGTCGAACTTCTGAATGGTCACGGCAAGCCCGCGTTCGACGAGCAGTCGACCGAGCGACGCGGCGGCGATCCCCTTACCCAGCGACGAGACCACACCGCCGGTAATGAAAACCATCTTGGCAGGCCTGGACCGCTCACTCATCTGGCTTCTTCCCTCCCTCCCAGGATCGCTTCCGCTCGCTGGACGTCTTCCTCCGTATCCACCCCGGGGCCGCCACCCTCCAGCAGCGCCACCCCGATCCGCAAACCGGCGGCAAGCCAGCGCAGCTGCTCCAGCCGCTCCCGCTCCTCCAACGGGTGACTTGGAAGCTGCGTCGCGCTGAACAGAGCCTTCCGAGAGAAGGCGTAGATCCCGACGTGCCGCAGACGCGCCGCTCTCTGCGCCGTGGCCGCCGGGTCGATCCGCCCGTGCGGGATCGGCGCCCGGCTGAAGTAGAGGGCACCCCCGGCGTCGTCCAGCACCACCTTGACGACTGCGGGATCCTCGAACTCCTCCACACTCCCGATCGGCACCGCCACCGTCGCGATGTCCCAGCCCTGTCTCACACGCTCGACCACCGCGCTCTCGGCGCCGGCGGGCAGAAACGGCTCGTCGCCCTGCACGTTGACGATCCAGCCGTATTGGCCGAACTCCGGCCGCGCCGCCACTTCCGCCACCCGATCGGTTCCGGAGCGGTGGTCCCTTCGCGTCAGCAGCGCCCGACCTCCGAACGCCGTCACCGCCTGCTCGACCTCCGGATCGTCCACCGCCACGACCAGTTCGCTCACCGCTGCCGCGGCCCTCACCCGGCGCCAGACCCACTCCACCAAGGGGCGTCCCGCTATGGAGGTCAGAGGCTTTCGCGGCAGTCTCGAGGAGGCGAGCCGCGCCGGGATCACCCCCAGCACGAGGTCCCGGGTAGGAAGGCCTGAATTCAGAGTTCCGGCGCCGCTAGGCAATTTTCACGCCACTATCATAATAAGCCACTAAACACTTGTCAAAACTGGTCGTTAGCGCCGCGGCCACACCCCGAACCCGAGGAGAATCACCGACTCGAAATCCCGCTCCGGATCGGCGAACACACCCCCGGCCAGGCGTCCCACGGACAGGCCGGCGCCCAGATTGTGCACCGCCGACGGGCGCGTCGTCTGCGACGCGACCCAGGCGTTTCCGGCCGCGTACTCGACCCATCCTTCCAGTGCGCCCAGACCGAACCGTCGGACGAGCGGCACATGATACGACACGGCCGTCCACCACATGCGGTCACCTTCTCTCTCCACCGGGCGAAGCGTAGGTAGCGACCCCCAGCCGCCCAACGCCAGCCACCGCTGAGGCGGAGCCCCGGCCGAGCCGGTCGACTGACCGCGTGCCCGCACCAGCAGTCTGTGATCGCCGACCGTGCGGGCCAGCAGTCGTCCCGCTCCCTTCACCACCGTGAACGAAAGATCGCCGGCGGCGTCGCGCTCGGCCTGCTCGAGCCCGATTTCCAACTCGAGCGCTGAACGCGTCGAGAACCACAGCCGCCCCCCCAACACTGCTCGGCCGCTCACCACGTCCTCTTCGCTTACCGGCAGGTTCGGCTGAAACCCACCGCGCGTCGAAACGAAGGAAAACGGGTCCCGGTTGTTCAACGAGCGACCTTGCTCCCACGCCCCACTCACACCCACCCACCAGGTCAGCGCGGCGCCGAATTCCAGACGGACCCCCGTTTCGACGAACCTCGCCTCGTAGTAGTTGCGCGTGTCCGCGGCTCCGATCAGGCTATGCAGCGAATTCGTCACATCCCCGTTCGTCCAGGTGTCGTTCGATCTCACCGCCACGCCGCCGCCGAGAGCCCACTGGTGCCGCCCGAACGGCCAGCGCAACTCCACGTCGCCGTCGACATCGGTTCGCGCGCTGCGAAACCTGATTCTGGCGCTGGCTGCCGGTAGCCACGCCGCGGAACCGCGTTCCACCTCGATACCCCACGGCACCGTGAGCGCGTTAACGCGGTCGTAACGCGGGACGAGAAACCCTTTCACACCCGCGAGCCGTACGGTCGCGTCACGGCCCGGGCCCACGATCAAGAAGCCCTCGTTCCGCGGCTCCGCCCGGTAGTCATAGAGCGAGGCGTCGATGGGCGGCGAGCCGAGCTGGGCCAGCGAAGAGCCATAGAACCCGCTGTTCAACGCGACCACGGTTCCATCGATCCGCCCACCGGGCCGCGAAAATACATCACTCTCAACCCCTACCAGATCGCCGCGGATTCGCCCCTCCACCCACAGCGTCGCCCGGATCACGATCACGTCATCCTGAAACTCCTCTCCGGGCCCAAGGATCGTATCCCGCACCACCACCCGGTACCGTCCCCGCTCGATCACCTGCCGCAACGCGGCGTCCGCCCGCGGTAGGCCCCGGGCGCCCGCCTCGAACGCCACCGTTTGCGCCGGCGCGCCACTCGCGCCGCCGCCGAGCAGTGCCCAGAAGACGGCGCAACCCAAGACGGCCCGCTCCCGGACGCCCCGAGCAGGTCGAGCTCGGTGCGCGCCAGCCTGCGCCGAGTCAGCCGGCGTCCTCCGGCGATAACTTACATTAAGAGACAAGAGTTAATCCGTTTAAGTATCGATGTTTATACGCCGCGCCCACTCGACGCTACGCCCGCGGGTGGCAGCGCCGGTGGACCTCGGCCAGGTAGCTCCGATCGAGGTGCGTATAGATCTGCGTCGTCGAAATATCCGAGTGCCCCAGCATCTCTTGCACCGCCGCGATGTCGGCACCTCCCTCCAGCAGGTGCGTCGCGAAGCTGTGACGCAGGGTGTGCGGCGTGACGCGCGTGCGAATCCCGGCGGCCGCCACGTTACGCCTCACGATATCCCAGGCTCCTTTGCGGGTGAGCGCTCGTCCGCGGCGGCCCAGGAACAGAGCGCCCTCACCGCTCTGACGACCGGCGGCACACAGCTCCAGGCGGGCCGAGCCCAGGTAGGTGCCGACCGCTTCCAACGCCGCCCGTCCGACCGGTACGATGCGCTCCTTGGAGCCCTTACCCTGAATGCGGACCAGCGCTTCGTCGAGATCGAGATCCCGGACGCGAAGCTTGACCACCTCAGAGATCCTGAGTCCGGTGGCGTACATCAGCTCGAGCATGGCCCGATCCCGAACCGCGAGTGCGCCCTGTCCCCGGGGCGCAGCCAGTAGCCGTTCGACTTCTTGGAGGGAGAGCACGGTCGGTAGTCGGCGCCCCGCCTTCGGCCCCTCGAGTAGCTCACTCGGATCAGACTCGATCAAGGCCTCGGCCTGGAGGAAACCGAAGTAGCTTCTCAGAGCCGAAAGCTTGCGGCGAATGCTGCTGGGCGCCCGACCGGAATTCTTTAGGTAATAAACGTACTCGCGCAGGTCCTGTCCGGTGACGGCATCGGGAGCGTCGAAACCTCGCTCACCCAGGAAGGTCACGAGCTGAGCCAGATCGGTCGTGTAAGAGGAAGCGGTGGTCGCTGCGAGACCGCGCTCGAATCTCAGATAATCCTCGAATCTGCCGAGGTAGAATCGCTGCGCGCTTTCCTCGATCACCGCTCCCCACCTCCGCCGATTCCCGTCTCGTGAGCGTGACGGCGGGTTCTCCACCACAGTATCGTCAGTGCGACGGCGAGTAGTCCCGCGATCGCTATCAGAATCGTGTTGACGTTGCCGAGCGCCTCGATGATCGAGCGCCAGTTGCGCCCGAACACCACACCGACGTAAACGAGAACCCCGTACCAGAGCGCCGACGCTACGGCGACGGGGAACGCCGTGCGCCAGAAGGTGAGATGGCTGATTCCAGCGAACACGGGGACCAGGACGCGGAAAGCGGGAAGAAAGCGACTGAAGAAGATGATCTTGGCGCCGTGGCCGCTGTAAAGCCTCTCCAGGCGCTCCAGCTGCCGCGGACGCAGCAGCCAGCGGCCCGCCCGTGTGCCCAGAAAAATCCGACCCCAGCGTCGGGCCAGGGCGTAGATCAGCAACGCGGTGGCGGTGTTGGTCGCCCAGGTCACTCCGAACACGCCAAGTCCGGTCGCCCGGCCCTGGGCGGACAAAAAGGCACCGAGCACGACGAAGGTGTCGGCCGGGATCGGTGGAAAGACGTTCTCGATCGCCGCGCCCGCACCGACGACGATATAAATCCAGTGCGGCGCAACCTCACCCAGCGTCTCGAGAATCCGCTCCACCTGAGGCGGGTCGACCAGCCAATTCGCGGCCGGTATCAGCAGCGCAGCCAACACGGAGCGGCCGCTCGCTAGGGCGATCCGGGTTCTTGAACCCGGTCGATCAAGGCGACGGCCCAGGCGGCGATTCCCTCGACACGCCCGATCGCACCCAAGCCCTCCGCCGTCGTCGCCTTGACCGAGACGAAGCGCGGGTCGATGCCCAGGGTACGGGCCAACCGCTCACGCATGCTGTCGACGCTCGAGATCAACCGCGGCCGCTCGGCCGCCAGCGCCACGTCGACGTTGACGGGTTGATAGTTCTCGGCCTCGAGCATCTGCCGCACGGAGTCGAGCATCTCGAGCGACGAGGCGTCACGCCAGCGCTCGTCGCTGTCGGGAAAATGGCGGCCGATATCACCCTGGCCCGCCGCTCCCAGCAGGGCATCGATCACGGCGTGTGTGACCACATCGGCATCGCTGTGACCGAGCAGCCCGAGCTCTCCCTCGAACTCCACCCCTCCCAGCACGAGGCGCCGCCCCGCCCCGAAGCGGTGGATGTCGAATCCTATCCCGACTCGCATGCGTCAGTCCCGGTCTACCTCCGGCTCCCTACCTGAACGACTCCGGTCCGCTGGTAACCTCGAAAAACGTAATTAAATCAACGGCCGCTCAGGAACAAGGCCGGCGGCCAAGATCTCGGGCGCGGGGGTCGCTGATGCCGAGCGCGCCCGGCCCGACCGCTCGCCCCGCTTGCTTGTTTCGCTTTGAAGCCGCAGTTATCCTGCAGGGTGGCCACGTCATCTCGGAACAGCGAACAGGTCGCGCGGGGTTGGGAGTGGATACAGTTTGTGGTGCCGGCTGCCGAGCGCAGCGCGTGAGCGGACCTGCGGTGGTTGCACGGCGTGAGCCGCGAGTGCTGACGGCGCGACGGCGTAACACGTCAGGGTTTCGTTCCCTTTGCCTCTCGCTCCTTCTCCTCGTCGCCTGCGAGACGCCGGTCGCGGACAACCGCGTTACCGTGGGGGTCCGTGGCGATGTCGGGCCCCTCTTACCGGTTCTGGCGGCGAGCTCGTTTAGCGAGGAGATCAACCAGCAGCTCTATCTGGGACTCAATCATGCTCGCTGGACCGAAGGGGCCGTGGACTACCGAATCGACGCGCTCTCGTTGGCTGAAGGCTGGGAGTTCGGAGCCGATTCCACGACCCTCACCTACTCGATCCGCCCTCAGGCGGTCTGGTCGGACGGTCAGCCCGTCCGCGCCGCCGACGTCGTCTTCACGTATGAGCTGATTCGCCGGCCGGAAATCGCCTCGCCCCGAATCGAGTTCTGGGAGACCATCGATTCGGTCGCGGCGCTCGACGAGCGGCGCGTGCGGTTCTATTTCAGCCGCCGCTATCCGGGCATGCTCCTGCACACCGGCGTGGGAATCATCCCCGCCCACGTCTTCGAAGGGCACGCCGCGGACCAGAGCATGCTCGCCAACCACCCCAGCCTTGTCGAGCCCGGAGGCAAGCTGGTGGTGAGCGGACCCTTCCGGGTCGCCGAGTGGCGACCCGGAGACCGATTGGTGCTCGTACCGAACGAGCGGGCGTTCACGGCGAGGCCGAACCTCGAGCGAGTCGTCTTTCGCATCATTCCGGAGGAGACCACGCGACTGGTCGAGCTGAAGAACGGTACGGTCGATTTGATCTTTCCAGCGCCGCTGGAGGCGGCGGCCGCGCTGCGCGCCGATCGGCGATTCTACATCGAGACGGTAGCCCGGAGATTCTACGACTATATCGCCTTCAACGCAGAGCGCTTTCCGGCGCTGGCGGACCCCGAGATTCGCCGCGCTCTCTCGTACGCCATCGACCGGGTCGGTATTCTCGAGGGGCTGGGGATCCAGACGTATGCCGAGCCGGCGGGGGGGCCCTATCCTCCTATTTTTCGCGATCTGGCCAGTCCATCGCCCGGCGTCGACCCTTATCTCCCCGACAGCGCCCGGGCAATTCTAGCGGCGAGGGGATGGACCGACAGCGACGGGGACGGAATCCGCGACCGCGATGGTGTGCGGTTCGCCTTTACACTGCTTACGCAAGCGGGACAGCCGCGACGCGTCTCGGCAGCGCAGATCATCCAGGCTCGGCTCAGGCAGATCGGTATCGAGATGGAGGTCCAGCAGGTCGAGTTCAACGCGTTGCTGGACATCATGTTCGAGCAGCGCGGATTTCAGGCCGTGTTGTTGGGCTGGCGCGTGGGCCTGGAGCCGGACTATCTTATGGGGCTCTTCTGGCCTCAGGATCACCCCTTCAACATAACCGGCTACAGCAACCCAGCGGTTGACAGCCTGATCCAGCTCGCTCTCTCCGCAGCCAGCGCTGGCGAAGCCGCCGCACGCTGGCGATCGATCGCCGAGATCATCTCCCGCGATCGACCCTACGCGTTCCTATGGTTTTTTGATGAGCTGGCGGCGGCAAACCGGAGACTGCAGGGGCTGCGGATCGACACTTACGGGGTCTTTCAGAACCTGTACGAGTGGCGCCTCGAGTAGCGCGGCCGCTCGGCTGGCCCTCCAGCTCGAGCCCTCGCCACCTGTTGAGTTAACCCGACCGCCTTGAGTTCCAGCGCGTCGGAGCACCCGACCATCGCCTCGACACACGCCGCGTCGAACTGCGTACCCGAGTGCGCGATTAGCTCGTTCAACGCCGTGTGCACCGTCAGCGCCCGCCGATACGGCCGCACACTCGTCATCGCATCGAAAGCATCGGCCACGGCCACGATTCGGGCGGCCAGCGGAATCGAATCGCCGCTCAACCCGTCAGGAAGGCTGCTTCCATCCAACCGCTCATGGTGCGAGCGCACGATGCTCAGGACGTCGGGCTGATTGTGAAGAAGCGGTCGGAGGATGCGGTCGCCGATCACGGTGTGCTCCATGACCTGCCGATACTCCTCCGGCGTCAGCGGACCGGCTTTCAGCAGCAGATCGTCCGGCACCCCGATCTTGCCGATGTCATGCAGTTCGCCGCCCAGCGACACCATCGCGACTTCGGCGTCGGCCAGGTCGAGCTGCCGAGAGATCAATGCCGCATAGCGGCTTACCCGCGCCGAGTGCCCCCAGGTGTACGCGTCGCGCGCCTCGAGCGCGTGGGCGAGAGTGCGGATGGCTCTGAGCAACAGCTGACTCAAACGCTGGGCCTGTTCCCGAACCTGCGAGCGAAGCGCCCAGCGATAAACGCGATTCTCGAATAACAACCGCCCCAGATCAGGGTTCGTGGGCTGGCACAAACCCTCATGGCGCGATTGTCTCGCGTACTCGGACTGCAGCCGACGCGGATCGGCCGCGAGTAGCCCGAGCCAACCCTGATGTTGGGGCTGGATCGGCAGCCCCAGATCGAGATCCGAAGCACGATGCGCCTCGCGCGCCTCCGATCGCTGCAGCAGGGGCCGCAAGAGCTGTGTGAGCATCCCGTCGTTCCTCATCCCGTCACCTGCATTCGTCTCTGCCCGTCACCTGCATTCGTCTCTGCGATGCTGATCGAGTCGATCACGCATTTCACCTCACCCGCAGCCCGTGAATTGCAACGTCCGGGCCAGGCGCCGAAACGGGCGTGAATCGCGCCCGGACCACGGCGATTGCATCGGAACGTAGCGCGAACGGTGGAACGAATTGTTTCAGCTGATCCAATTCGTGCCAACGGTGCCGTTTCATTGCGAGGCTGGTGCGGAGCGCTGGGGACGAGACACCTCCTTGTCCATCGGCTTGACACGACCCACCGGCACCCGTAAAGTGGGATTGCAGGAGTGCCCCGACCACTCGCCGTAAGCTATTCTGCGGCTTTGATTTACGTTCCCGCCACCCGAACCCGGTCGCCAGCGATAGCCGGGGAACGAACGCACCGTTCAGACTAGACGTCGGCTGGACACGGCAGTCCCAAGGTTGCCGTGGCCCCCTGCGATCGGGCATGGCATGCATGCTGCTCAGGAGGTGTCAGTGAAGGAGGTCGGAATCCTCGTGGTTCAACTCACCGATGCGTTCAGGGAGTTCTGGGTCGAGCTGTCCAGCGACCTGGGGGTCGATCTGCGCATCCTCGAGGATCGCGATACCTACACGTTTGAACCGGACGTGGCGGCGGTCGTCGTCTCGGCTGGCGGCGCCGAAGGTGAGGCGGTCGACTGGCTGGAGAGCCACACGAGTTATCCGGGAATCCCCTACCTGGCCGTGGGCGTCGACACGGGTCATCGAACGGCCGCCCGCCTGGTGCGCGCCGGCGCCGGAGACTACGTCGCGCTGCCAGGGGACGTGGAGATACTTCGTAACGCGTTGGCGGCGGCCGTAGAGCGGCGCCTGAGCGCGCTGCGAAGGGCTGCGCAGCGGGCCGCTGAAAGTAAGAACGAGGCGTTTGCAGAGATCATCGGCGAGAGCACCGTGCTCAAGGGGGCGCTCTCACGCGCGGCTCGAATCTTGGCCCACAGCGACGCCACCGTCCTGATCGCGGGAGAAACCGGTACCGGCAAAGAGCTGCTCGCCCGCGCGATCCACAACGGCGGCGCGCGGAGTGGAGCTCCTTTCGTACCTGTCAACTGCACGGCGCTGCCGGGTCCGTTACTCGAGTCCGAGCTGTTCGGCCACGAACGGGGAGCGTTCACCGACGCACACGCGGCGAAGCCCGGCCTTTTCGAAATCGCGAAGGGGGGAACGCTGTTTCTCGATGAAATCGGCGATCTTGCCTTCGAGCTTCAGGGGAAGCTGCTGCGGGTCTTAGAGGACAAAAGAGTTCGGCGGGTCGGCGGGGTCTCGTGGAAGGAAGCCGACGTCCGAATCATTGCCGCGACGAACGAAGACCTCGAGCAGGCTGTTATGGCGGGCACATTCCGCTCAGACCTGTTCTTCCGGCTGAGCGTCATCACGCTGTCACTCCCACCGCTGAGAGAGCGTGGTCAAGACGCGGTGCTCATCGCCGAGTCGTTGCTCGATCGGCTGTCCGCCCAGCATGGGGTCGCGCGGCCATCGCTCAGCGAAGCCGTTCGCCGAGCGCTGCTGACCTATCATTGGCCGGGCAACGTGCGCGAACTCAAGAACGGGGTCGAGCGAGCTCTGTTGCTTTCGCCACCCGGTGAACTGAGTGTGGACGAGCTGCTCAGGCAATCCTCGGCTCCCAGGACGACGGGCACGGGGCATATCCCGTTTCCCGCTTCGCTCGACGAGATCTCGGCGGCCGCGGCGCAGTCGACGCTCGACTTGTGCCAAGGCAACCGAAGTGAAGCGGCGCGCCGCCTCGGGATCTCTCGGGCTCGACTTACCCGCCTCATCAACCGCGTGCAGAACAACGCTTGACCGTCAGGAAGGAGGCATGATGCGGAGAGAATTCTTACCTGTTGCCTTTGCTGTGTGCGCGTGGCTGGCCGCGTGCAGCGACGGCACGGGCCCCGACGTATCACGCGTGTCCGCCGAACGCGTCGAACTGGGGGCTATCGGGGAGGACATCCATATCCTCCATCAGTCAGCCAATGCGCCATGGCTCGAGACGTACGAGAAGAGCATGGAGGCGTGTTACGGTCAGCCGTCCCAGCTACGGGTACGCTATATGGTAGAGGATGACGCTGACGGCGAGGATGACGATGACGACAACGGGGGCTCGGGGATGTTCCTTCGCCTGGAGGTTCCCAGCCGCGGCTTGTGGAAGCAGGCCGACGGCGCGTCATTCGGGCCGGGTGATTGCGTCCTGATCACGGTCTCCATCGATCCTGAATACTTGTTGGCTGAGTTTCACCCGGGCGGACTCCAGTTCGACCCGGCTAACCCCGCGACGTTGACGCTCTCCTACTCGAAGGCCGATCCCGATTTGGATGGCGACGGCAAGGTGGACGAGAGCGATGAGGTGATCGAGCGGGAGAAGCTGGGTGTCTTTCGTTTGCCGCACGACGACGGTCATTGGGAGCAGGTTACCGCGCTCCACATCATCGGCGGGAAACGACTGAAGGCGCCACTGTATTCGTTTTCGCACTATGCGGTAGCCCATTAACAAGTGAGCTGGATCCGTGCGTAAGTCGTTAGCCATTCTCGCAGAGGCACAGAGGCTGGCCGGAACGGGTTGCTACCAAGCGCTGCTGGATTTCCTGACGCCGCACCGAGAAGCGCTCAAGAACTCTCCGACGCTCGCACTATTGAGCGGCAGCGCGCACGCTCGGTTGGGTCAGGACAGCGAAGCGACCACCTGGGGTAGCGCGGCTTTGGAACTGGCCCGACAACAGGGCGACCGGAGCATCGAGGTGCGCGCGCTGAATCTGCTCGGCGCCATCGCTCTGGAATCGGGGCGCATGCACGACGCGGCGAGCTATTTCATGCGGGCGCTCGCGGCGGCCAAGAGCTCGGAGGATCACGCCAATGTCGGCCGCTGTTCCAACAACCTCGGCATCGTCGCCGATCAGAGAGGCGACTACGTTCGGGCCCTCTCCTGGTACCGGCTGGCGCTGGCCGCCTACCAGCAGGCCGGGCTCGAGCGGGGGATCGTGGAAACGCTCCATAACTCGGCCATGACTCACCTGGCCAAGGGCGACCACGACCGAGCGTTGGAGGAGGCGGACAAAGCGGTCAGAGAGGCGGACAAACTCGGGGACAACGCGCTCTATGCACTCACCCTCTCCGGACGTGCCGAGATTCACGTGCTCAAAGGCGATGCGGCCTTCGCCTGCAGCGAAGTCGAGCGCGCCCTCGCGGCACACCGCCAGCTCGGAGATGTCGTGGGCGAAGCGCAGGACCTGAGGATCCTGGCCATGGTGAAGGATGCTATCGGTCAAACGCCCGAAGCCGAGCAGCTCTTGCGTGAGGTGATCGAGAGGGCCGATTCGCTGAGACGGCCCCATCTCGCCGCCACCGCCGGCTGCGAGCTAGCCGAGCTGCTGGAGAGAGAGGGCCGCGGAGACGAGGCGCGGGACGCAGCGCGCCGTGCCTACTCGCTGTTCGCCCAGCTTGGCGCTCTGGCTGAAGCCGATAAGCTGCACGCGCTCGTTACCCGGTAGGGGCGCCCTGCTGTGTCGGGGTGTCATCCTTCCCGAGGCCGTCCTCCGCCCCGCTTGCCCGAAGCGGCGAGCCACTCCGAGGCGGTGGGCCCGCGTCAGCCTCCGGCATTCGGGCCCCAGTCTCGAACCCGCGCCTGCAGTGACCGGACAGACTCCGACAGGTACTTGACCTCTTCCTCGAGGGCCTCCAGACGTTTGCTCAACTCTGGCTCCGCCGGTGGCCTCGGCTCGACCCGGCGCGCCAAAGCGCGTCCAAGTTCCGAGTCGAGGACGATGGCGAGCAGAGGTATCATGAGGAGCAGGGCCACAACGATGCCCAGAACCCACATCTCAGAACGACCTCGAGGGTGATATGCGGAATGTCTCCGCTCAACGGGTGACAGGTGTGAAAGGCCCGAAGCCGGACCCCCGGGGTTCAGAGGGCGGGTTCGGTCCCCTGGCACAAACGGCTTTAGAGTGACACCTCTCTACCCTGCGACCACGATCGAGCGCGGTGCTCCAGGGTGGTACGGGCCGCCGCAGCCCGTGAAGTTGCCGGTTACGCCTCCCATCGCTTGATGGCGAGGCACACGTTGTGCCCGCCGAAACCGAAGGAATTGGTGAGCGTTAGCCGCACCGGCCGCTCGATCACCTGGTTGTGTGAATAGTTGAGATCGCAGCCCGGATCGGCTTCGCTGAAATTGATCGTGGGAGGAATCTTCCCCTCCTGGACCACGAGCGCGCAAATCACGGCCTCCACACCGCCGGCGGCGCCGAGCGTATGGCCGGTCATCGATTTGGTCGAACTGACCACCAGTTTGTAGGCGTGCTCGCCAAATACTTTCTTGATCGCCTGCGTCTCGCTCAGGTCGTTCAACGGCGTGGAGGTGCCGTGGGCGTTAATGTAATCCACGTCGCTCGGCTTGGCGCCGGCGTCCTCAAGCGCGAGCCGCATCGCCCGCTGGGCTCCCTCTCCCTCGGGCGCTGGGGCGGTCATGTGATGGGCGTCGGCGGTTTGACCGTAGCCGACCACCTCCGCTACGATGGGGGCCCCGCGTCTCTTGGCGAATTCCAGCTCCTCCAACACCAACATGCCACAGCCTTCGCCCAGCACGAAACCGTCGCGATTCGCGTCGAAGGGCCGGCTGGCGGTCTCCGGCGAATCGTTGCGGGAAGAAAGCGCCTTCATCGAGGCGAAACCCGCCATAGTGAGCGGCGTGACGGACGATTCGGCGCCGCCGGTGATAATCACGTCGGAAACGTCATCCCGTATCAAACGGAAGGCGTTTCCGACGGCGTGAGCGCCCGAGGCACAGGCCGAGACGGTCGTGTAATTCGGACCCTTCGCCCCGTATTTCATCGCGATCAGCCCCGGTGCCATGTCAGCGATGAACATGGGGACGAAGAACGGGGACACCCGCTCAGGCCCTTTTTCCAGGTAAGTACGGTGTTGGGCTTCGAGGGTCGTAATCCCCCCGATGCCGCTTCCCGTGATCACCCCAAAGCGGTCGGGAGGCACGTCCGGCTGCTTATCCAACAGACCGGCGCTCTCCATGGCCTGGGCGGTCGCCGCGAGGGCAAAGTGAGTAAAGCGGTCGGTTCGCTTCGCCTCTTTGCGGTCGAGATACTGCGTCACTTCGAAGTCTTTCACCTCGGCCGCAAAGCGCACGGAGAGAGCGGACGGATCGAATGCGGTGATCAACGCCGCGCCGCTTTTCCCTGACAGCAGCGCCTCCCAGTTGCTGCGCACATCGTTTGCGATGGCCGTAATCAGGCCCATGCCCGTCACGACCACACGGCGGCTGTTCGCTGGCATCGGCCGCGTCAAGCCCCTTCCTTCTCCTCAAGATACTTAATGGCGTCGCCAACCCTCTCCATCTTCTCGGCATCCTCGTCGGGAATCTCGATGCCGAACTCCTCCTCGAACGCCATCACGAGCTCCACCGTGTCCAGCGAGTCGGCACCCAGGTCCTCGACGAAGGACGCTTCGCGCGTGACTTTCGAAGGTTCGACTCCAAGCTCGTTCACGATGATATCCCGAACGCGTGCTTCGATGTCTGCCATGAGCTTCTCCTTTTCCTTTTCTCCCAGAAGCCTTGAGCGCTGGGTTTCTCGATCGAACCGAAACTACATGACCATACCGCCGTCCACAACGATCACCTGCCCCGTGATATACCGGGCGCCGGGACCGGCCAGGAATCGAATCACCGGAGCCACATCTTCCGGCTTCCCCAGCTGACCCATCGGAATCTGCGCCAGCAAGGCCGCGCGTGTTTCCGGGCCCAGCTCGGCGGTCATCCGGGTTTCGATGAAGCCCGGTGCCACCGCGTTGGCCCGCACGCCGCGCGGCGCCAGCTCTTTGGCCACCGCCTTGGTCAAACCGATGAGGCCGGCCTTGGCCGCGGCGTAGTTGCTCTGGCCCGCATTTCCCGTCAGACCGACGACGCTGGACACGTTGATGATCGAGCCGGCACGCCGCCGAATCATGCCCCTGGCGACCAATTTCGTCAGCTGGAAGGCCGCTTTCAGGTTGACGTTCAGAACGGCGTCCCAGTCTTCGTCGCGTATGCGCAGCAACAGTTTGTCCCTCGTGACCCCCGCATTGTTCACGAGGATGGAGATCGGCCCCATCTGGCTCTCGACCTCGCTCACCATGGCCGAGAGACACTCGACATCCGTGACATCGCAGATGAACGCCCGACCTCGCCTGTCCACCAGCTGCGATAGCGCTTCCTTTTCGCGATCCGAGTGGCGACTCACCATCGCGACTTGGGCTCCGGCCTGGCTCAGCTCACGGGCCGTGGCCAGCCCGATCCCCCGAAACGCACCGGTGACGACGGCCACCGAACCTTGAAGTTCCCCCATCACGACAAGTCCCTGCCCAAACGTTCGACATCTTCGGGCCGGCCCACTTCGCTGCCGCGCAGTCCCGAGTCGATGCGTTTGAGCAACCCTGTCAGCACCTTGCCCGGGCCGAGTTCAACGAACTGGTCGACTCCCTCCTCGGCGATGCGCAAGATGCTCTGCGTCCAGCGCACGGGAGCCGTCAGCTGCCGGACCAGCGAACTCCGCGCAGCGGCCGCCTCACGCACCGGTTCAGCGGTCGCGTTGGCGACGACTGGGAATTCGGGGTCTCGAAAGGGGACGCCGTCGAGTTCGGCGCGCAACCCCGCCTCCGCATCCGCCATGAGGGGCGAGTGGAAGGCCCCGCTGACTGGCAGCGGCTTCACCATGCGAGCCCCCGCCGCTTTCGCCAATTCGCTGGCTTGCCCGACGGCAGCCGCCTCTCCCGAGATCACGATCTGGATGGGCGAGTTGAAGTTGGCCGCGACGACCGTGCCGCCAGACGCCTCGACCTTTGCACAGATCTCTTCCACGGCGTGCGGCTCGAGACCGATGATCGCCGACATCGTTCCCGCTCGCGCGGCCGCCATCAGCTCTCCGCGCCGGCGTACGAGCCGCACCGCGTCCGGAATCTCGAGAGCGCCGGCCGCCGCGTAGGCGCTGAACTCACCCAGCGAGTGGCCGGCCGCCAGGCGAACCCGGCTTGCCAGCTGTTCCCGCGTGACCACCCAGGCCGCCAGACTGTGTACGAGGATGGCGGGCTGTGCGTTCTCCGTCTGGCGCAGCTCCTCCTCCGGCCCGTTCCAACACAGCTCCGACAGCGCAAAACCCAGCACCTCATCCGCCGTTCGAAACACCTCACGGGCGGCTGGGAATGCCTCGGCCAACTCGAGACCCATGCCGGTGTGTTGACTGCCCTGACCCGGAAACAGCACCGCGACGGCGGTCATCGATATCGTCCAACTACCATCGCACGAGCGTGGCGGCCCAGGTGAACCCCGCCCCAAACGTGACCATCAACACCAGCGAGCCGTCGACGATTCTGCCGGCGCTCCGGGCCTCATGTAACGACACCGGCACCGAGGCCGAGGATGTATTGCCGAAGCGGTCCACGTTGACCCAAACCCGGTCCATCGGGATACCCGCGTACTTGGCAGTCGATTCGATGATCCGGATGTTGGCCTGGTGTGGAACCAGAAGATCGATCTCATCTTTCGAGATCCCCGCCTCGGATAGAACGGCGTCGACGGCCTCGCACATTGAGCGAACGGCCGCCTTGAAGACCTCACGCCCCGCCATCTTGAGGTAACCGTCCCGGGCTGCGATCTCGGCGACGTCGATCGGGGTCCGGACGCTCTGGGGCGGCCGGTGCAACAGATCGGCCAGTGTGCCGTCGGACCGCATGTAGCTGGCGATGACCCCTCGCCCTTCCTCTTCGGATGGGACCACCAGGGCGGCGCCGGCTGCGTCGCCGAACAACACACAGGTCGCACGGTCGGTCCAGTCGACGATCGAGCTCATCCGCTCGGTAGCGATGCAGAGCGCCGTTCGGATCTGGCCGGTGGCGACCAGCCCCTGGGCGATCGAAAGCGAGTAGAGCCAGCCGCTGCAGGCCGCCCACACATCGAAAGCGACGGCGCGGTTCGCCCCGAGAATCGCCTGGATATCACACGCCGTGGCGGGCAACAAACGATCGGGCGTGGCCGTAGATACGATAATGGCGTCGACCTCACTGGCCGGCAGACCCGCTTCGGCGAGCGCCGCCTCCGCCGCGTGACACCCCATTTGGGCCACACCGACATCGTCCTCAGCGATGCGTCGCTCCCTAATACCGGTGCGCTCGACGATCCACTCATTCGTCGTATCGACCATCCGCTCGAGATCGGCGTTCGTGAGGACCTTGGCGGGGGTCCACATCCCGGTAGAAGCGAGGCGTATCGTGGCTCCAGCCATGGTCACGACCTCCCGCTGGCAAGCACGCAAAGCTCGCTTTTCAGGTGTTCGACCATTTTACCCCCTACGGACCTGGTCGCCACACGCACGCGATGTGGTGACGATCACATTGCAAGAACCGCTAATGATTGAAGGGCCTC